>Ga0307517_10013590_pt1 | contig 11033 bp, 10 predicted proteins | sample 23_EM_MG_FD_194515 | JGI IMG/M metagenome (GOLD analysis project Ga0307517, IMG submission 194515) | Populus trichocarpa ectomycorrhiza microbial communities from riparian zone in the Pacific Northwest, United States - 23_EM | ecosystem: Host-associated > Plants > Roots > Unclassified | place... | reverse complement strand
AAGTCCTGCCTTGAAGCCTAACAGGTTGCCATTTTCTTGGATACAAAAGATGGTGAGGGAATAGAAGCAAAGATTGGATTGTCCAAGAAAGACATGGTAAAGTTTGAACAAGACCTTGGCATCTTCACGTATCTTTCTTCACGTCTTCGAGCTGGGATTTTCCATTTTGATCCATCCAATCAGTCCTTCAATTACACTCTGAGAGTAGCATTTCCTCACCCATATATCTCACAAGAGATCCACTGCATCAGCCACTAATATTACTTGGGACTCACTGCATCAATCCATCTGAGAGTTTTATTTTAGTACTTGACGAAATCTGAACAGAAAACATCCTAGTTAGATTGCTAAGGAATTGAAATATGACTAAAACTGAGAGTTTTATTTTTGGTCGATAATTGAAATTCGACAAAACTAAGGTTCATGGAGATATATATTTTTTATATTGTTTCTCTTGTCTCGAGATAGTAAATAAAGTTATCTTGATACAGAAAACAATGAGAAAAAAATATTGTTTATTGTATGAAAGCTTCTAATTAGAGAATAAGTAAAATAGTTTTTGTGTATAAAACATGATTCGAGAATCATGAAAAAGCATGAATTCAAATTAAATGAACATAATGAAAAACCTAAATCATGATTAAATATTGAATTAGATCATGTGTAGATAATTTGTTAAAAACTGATCCATCGGTAGAAGGATGCATCTTTATATATATATATATATATAACTTATTTTTTAAAAAAAATAGAAAAGGTTGAAAAAATAGATAGGATGAAAAAATTGACAAGAAAAGGAAGTTTTTTTTTTTAAATAAAATATTATTAAATTAAATATAGTCAATAGTGCTGATAAAAAAGTATTTGATTATTTTTTATACTATAAAAAATAATTAATTTATCTAGATAAATCATAATGATTAAATTTTAATTAAATCTATAAAAATAATCAAAATAAATAAACAAGTTTACGTGTCTTTAACTATAGTTATAAAACCAGTATAATAAGTTAACTTGGTAATGGTGGATTTGAAGCTTAATTTATGCTGGTTTTAATTTCGAATTTTTTTATATCTAAACAATGACCCGTCAATCAATGAATTAGCCTGCCCAACCTGCCGGGTCCACCCGAGTTTGGTCGTATAACTATCGTCTTGACCTGGAATTTCCATAAGCAGAAGGTATATATATATATAGCTAGCGACGATCTCTATAGCCAAAAAAAATTGGCCAGAGAGAGAAATCAGACCAAAGCAACCTTTTGCACATTAACGTTATCAGACAAAACATGGCAGAAGACAAGCAAGAAACAGAGAAAACATTCGCTGATTTAGGTTTATGTAAAGAACTAGTAGAAGCATGTGAAAATCTAGGATGGAAAAAGCCAACAAAGATACAAGAAGAAGCAATACCTTATGCACTTCAAGGCAAAGACTTGATTGGTGTAGCAGCTACAGGTTCAGGCAAGACTGGAGCTTTTGTGCTTCCAACACTGGAAGCAATTTTGAAAGATTCACAAGAGAGAAAATCTGTGCAACCCTTCTTTGTTTGTGTTCTTTCTCCTACAAGGTTGGCTTTTTTTTGTTGGTTTTCTTTGAATTCGAACCCAGATGATTTTTTCTTGTTTATTATATGTTTAACGTCAGGTTTTTTTTATTGAATTATTTGAATGTGAAAAACCCAGATGCTTTGTTCATGTGTATTTAGTGTTTTAAGCTTTAAAGTTTGTATTTTTTTTTTGCTATGTAGTATATATTTTTCAACTGGGTTTTGTTTTGCTCTTGTTCAAAGGGAGTTGGCAATTCAGATTGCTGAGCAGTTTGAAGCTTTGGGATCTGGCATTGGTGTGAGATGTGTAGTGGTAAGTTTTAAGGTTGCCCCTTTATTTCTTTTTGTTTTTTCGTTAGATAGACAGGAAGTAAATTGAGAGTTTTATTTTGTGATTATCTGTTCACTTCCATCACAAATTTATTATAGACATTTGGGTTGGTACATAAGTACATTAATAAAAACAAATCTTGATTTGCTGATAGAATATTTTAGCTTCAAATTAAAGACTCAGGTCATGTAGTTATGTGCTAAGCACAAAATTGAGCTGTGCTATTTAATTATATAATTCACAAAATTGGCTTTAAGCATTGAAGGTGAGTAGTTTTGAAATCATGCCTGGCAGCAGGACTAATTCTGATAAGGAAATGATTTGCGACTGGGTAGAAGTTATGTAGGTGGTTTTTTTTTGTGGAGTAAATGATGGTGAAATGTTAAAGTTCAATGTTTAATAAAGAAGTATTGGAGTTAGTAGAAAAAAGAAGGTTATGGTTTGAATCACTTTGAAGGGTAGATTCTGAAGATTGAACTGTATCATATAGTTTTCCAATCAATCTTGTTATTTTTTTCCCAAAATTATGTGAATGATAATCCTTGTTGTTCTTTTGAAATAGCTTGTTGGAGGAGAGGATATGTTGCAGCAATCTATTGTCCTTGCAAAAAAGCGGCCACACGTTATTGTAAGAGTTTCATTTACTAGTATGATACTTTGAGCTTCCTATGACATACAGAGAGGATATAACTGTTTGGTTATGTTATTCGATGTGGTCTTTGCATCTTTCTATCATAATCTGATAAGTCATAGAGCATATCTTTGCTTGTTGGCTCCCACTTTCTCATTGTATAGGCGCGTGGGGTGGGATTCGTGCCTAATGTATGAACAAGATTGTTATATTCAATTTTGGTTGGAATTATTCTAAGTGGAAATTTCAACTTAAAGGTGCTTGCAAGAGTAGGAAGGAGATTTATGTGGATATACATTAGAACTACTCCATGTTTTCAGTTGTAGGAAGCTCTCAATTTATCTCGGTTTGTTATTTCTTTGTAGGTTGGAACACCTGGTCGCCTTGCGGATCATTTGTCAAACACAAAAGGCTTCTCTCTTCATGCATTGAAATATTTAGTACGTCACATTTTATCCTTGGGCCTAGAACCTCCTTTTTTTGTTTTTAAAATTGTTCATGTTGCTTTATTATTTGTGCTGTAAACAGATCTTGGATGAAGCAGACAGATTACTGAGTATGGATTTTGAGAAATCACTGGATGAAATTTTAAAGGCCATTCCAAGGAATAGAAGAACCTATTTATTTTCTGCCACTATGACAAATAAGGCAGGTGTCATATACATTGAGATTGCCAGAGTTTTCTTCTTGTTTTTCTTTCTTTCTTCATGTATTTTTTTGATGAATATGCTGGAGTCTTCTTGATTCCAATGTTCATGTTGCTGTGGTTGCTATGGAGCATAAAACAAATCATTGCAAAATCAATTGCTGATAAGAACTTAATTTTTCTGCAATTTTTATCTATTCAAAGCTGATTAAAATAGTTTGTCATAGCTAATTTCCTGAATTGGCTCACTAACATGAGTAGGAAATGGAAGCTAAAATATAAAATGTTTCAAAATATCACATCATCGTTTCTTTTGTTGTGGCTGATTGTATCTGTTTTTGGCCTTGTGGTTCTTCCAATTACAAAGTTCATAAGGTTTGCAATAAAGTGAAATTAGAACAAATGCAACGAGCTTGATATAATAAAATCCAAAATATTTTTTGTGTTGACAATTGAAATATTTTCTGTACATCCTAATGGAGGGAAATGAGATAGGGTTGAAAGTTTGATCAAGTTCTTATCTTGGTTTTGCAGGTGAAGAAACTCCAAAGGGCTTGTTTAAGGAATCCTGTAAAGGTGCAATGGAACAACTTTCATGCATCTATCACTTTCCTCTTCTAATTGTTTTCCTCACAAGCCAGAACTTCAATTTTCCAGATCGAAGCAGCATTTAAATATTCCATTGTTGACACACTGGAGCAGGGGTTTTACTTCATGCCAGCTGCGCTCAAGGTTTCTTCCTTTTCCATTGTTGCATTGCTTCACACATATTCTTCCTTTTTTACATATGTGATGTATTCCACAAGCCCATTTGAAATTCTCTGTCATCTGCTGCGTATCCAAATACACATCAAGAATACTGAAGTTCTGGTTACAAGGAACTTGTTGTCTGCAATATCAGATGTTTCATTGTTTCCTGGTTTTCATAGCTGATTTGATTTTGTATGCCTGCAACAATTTTTTTCTAATTTTAAGATTGGAACGCTTGGAAGAACTTAAAGAATAAAAGGGATTATATTTGGTGCTGACCACCAAATACCTTGAGAAGGCATGAGTACTTGAGAGTTTGTGCATGGTTCACAGTGAGCCATGCATCTGGTGGTGTTTGAAGATGTTAGTCGTGGAATTATTCATGAGACTGCAGCATTTTATACCCCAATGGAAGCTTAGTGAAGCAAAAACGGCTTCCATTCTTTTACTCTATAATTAATCTCTCTCTTAGGTTCGTTTCATTTTGTATGCTTGCTGCAGGATTGCTATCTTGTACATGTACTATCATCAAAGAAAGGAGCTACTTCCATGGTTTTCACTCGGACATGCAGAGAAACTGACTTTTTGGCTTTGGTTCTTCGAAAGCTTGGTCTAGGGGCCATCCCCATTAATGGTCAAATGAGCCAGGTGTGCCTTAAATAATCGAAATATATGCATTTTTTTCTCTCTCCATCTATTCACGTTTCTTCTCCTCTTCCCATTTTTGTTACCTAAATGTTCTTGTGATTATAAATCAGCCCTCACTTTGTTAGAACAATGTTTTCTATAGTCAAACAGACTTGGAGCGTTAAATAAGTTCAAAGCTGGCGAGTTCAATATTCTGATATGCACTGATGTCGCAAGTAGAGGACTCGATATTCTATCTGTGGATGTTGTTGTTAATTATAATATCCCCACAAACGCCAAGGTTTGCCTTCTAATTTTCCAGCACTCTCACTCATACTTGAGTACACCATGTTTAAGGTCTTGTTTCTGATCTATCTTCAGTCATAATTATTGTGGAGCTTTGAATTGCATTTGGTTGTTTCCCTTTTTCCATTCATGATATTTCCCTGCATTGTCATCACTTTTCTGCAACACGCGCTATTATTTTCAGCAAATTTCGAGTTTGAATTTGTCACCGCAATCTTGGAATCTTGCATCCAAACATTCACATCTACATGACAAACACAATAATTCCTTTAGATGATGAATGACTAGATGGAGTTGTTCGTGGAGCATTTTGCATTTATTTACAATCTCCTCTTTTCTAATTTGTTTACAGGATTATTTTCATCGTGTTGGTCGAACTGCTCGTGCAGGACGATCAGGGCTTGCAATCTCACTTGTAAATCAATTCGATATAGGACCATTTAAACAGATAGAGAAGCACATTGGAGGTTAGACTTAGACATGCTGTTTTTTTGTTAGGAGTCACAAGGAGTATTTTTGGAAAAAAATGTGCTTACCCATAGACTAAACAGTTCGCTATGCTTTCAGATGATTTCAAGATACCTAAGTATACGGCAAATGAAGATGAAGTCTTGCTATTGGCAGAGCGTGTTACAGAAGCCAAAAGAATTTCCAGAAAGGTATTCCCTTAATTTTTCCATCATAATTGATAGGACTAAGTGTAGTGAAATAATGATATTGTTTTTATTACAATCTCATTCGAGTGTTTCTTGATTGATGTTGCTGTTGTATGCTGAACTTCTATAGAGCATCCAAGAGGGTGGAGGCAACAAGAGAACAGACCGACTAGACGACGAAGATGAGGAGGATATAGAGAAGTATTTAGGCATCAAGAACAAGAAGTTGAGGAGAAAATGAGACCAGCAAGCAACTCTTCTGTCTGAATGTTTCACCATCTGAGGATTCTTCCTCAAGAGATTTTTGTAGCATAACAAACACTACTCTGATCATCCAGTAAGGGGATGTGAGATTAGTAGATTGCTAGTTTACTACTTGTTTTGGCAAAGTTAAATTATAGGTTTTATGATATTAATTATTTTTCATATGATAAAATCTTATAATATTAAATTTTATCCCATACTCTTAACACGTGCATGAGCCATGAAGATCAAAATATTGTTTGAGAATTACAGTATATGAAAAGCCAAATCATGGAAGAACAAAAAATGCCAAATTATTGGAAAATGTCGTTTTCTATTTTTTTAGCTAATTTTACATCCAACAATATTATTAACCTTAAAAACACTCTAAATTATTTTGATAGTATTAATCCTAAACTAATTTTTGTATCAATTTTACTATCCGGCTATTTTGATTTTTCAATAAAGATCTCTGTTGGCATCATTTTATAAAAAAATATTGATTTTTGTACAAAATAATATCATTTCTTACTTAAATAAGTAAAATTAATTGAGTATTTTTAAAAATTTTAAAATAAAATTAATACAAATAATTATTTGATGGTAAAGTCCAAGATGAGTTGAATGGTATTTTTGAGATTTGTGAAAAAGAAAGAACTCATTATATTATAATGGGCTGGACTTCCTTCTAAATGATAATTTTCAACCCAGTCCACCAATTCAAAATTATGAAAACGACACGTCATTCCAAGCTGCAGAAGGCTGTGAAACGACGTGTCGTTTTGTCTCGGCTTAGCAAAACACTCTTCAAGCAGCAGCAAGCAGCAGTCCAGTCTCGAAACTGGAAACATTTTGGGTTCTTTTCAAGATCACCAAATCAAAGGTAAGTTGTTTTCTTGAAAACCCTTTTGTTATTTTTATCCAAGTGTTTTTTTAAGGATTAAAGTTTTGGTTCTTAGATGTTTTAGAGCTTCAAATTTGCTTATTTTTATCATGAAATGTTCTTTTTATTGGTTAAAGTTCTAATTTTTAGATGTATTAGAGCTTGGAATTTGCTTAAATCTTGCATAAACTAAGCTAGTATTTTGATATTCAATGTGCATAAACAGTGAGGGAAGAAAAGATTGTGAAAAACAAGAGAGTAAAGGAAGATAATATGGGGACTGAAGAAAGTGGCGGTGTTTCAAAGAGGCAGAGATTGGATGAGCAGTCTTCAGCTTCTGGTATTGAAAACCCACTTGTGCCTTACAATGATGTGGATGATGAAGAGGAGGATTTTGAAAGAGGGAGAACGGCTAATGGTGGTGGAAGGGTGGAGGAGAATAGGGGACAAGTTGTTGCAGCAGAGAATGGTGAGGAGGAGGAGGAGGAGGAGGAGGAGGAGGAGGAGGATTTGTATGGAGAAGAGAATAGTTTGGAGAAGAGGAAGAGTCAATTTGAGCCTCGTGAGGATTGCCCGTATTTAGATACTGTTAATCGACAGGTAAAGATTGCATCTTTTTTGGATAATTTATGTAGGTTTTGGGTTTATAAATTGTTAAATGTGTTAAGTATTGGCGGTTTTGGATATGATAATATGGATTTTTGTTTAAATAAGGTTATCTGTATATTGTTGTGCAAAAATGCGTTAAGGATATGTTTTCTTGGGGTGTTTTGTGTTTTTGTACTTAAATGTGTGGAAGGATGCGCTTTACTAGATAATTTGTGTAGTTATTTGTATGTTTGTAGGTATAAGTGTGTTAAAGGATTCATTTTTCTGGGTTGTATATGTGAGTTTTTGTGTGTAATTATGTGCACATAAATGTGTTAAAGGCTTCATTTTTTTGGGCTATATATCCGGGTACATTTTTGTGTAGTTATGTAGATATGTGTGTACATGAATAAGTACAGTAAACATTATTTTGGAGAATATATCAGGATTGTGGTTTATATATGTCTGTGTTTGTGTGCTTAAAATATGTTTTTGATTATTGTTTTTTGGGGGTTTGCAGGTCTTGGACTTTGATTTTGAGAAATTTTGCTCTGTTTCCCTGTCAAATTTGAATGTGTATGCATGTTTGGTTTGTGGGAAGTATTACCAAGGAAGAGGGAAGAAATCCCATGCTTATACTCATAGTCTTGAGGCAGGACACCATGTCTACGTCAATCTTAGGACAGAGAAGGTTTATTGTCTTCCTGATGGATATGAGATTATTGATCCATCACTAGATGATATACGACATGTTCTCAATCCAAGGTCTTTCTCCCCCTCTCTCCGTGGTGCATTATACTTTTCCTGTGGGCATGGGGTTCCTGTTAGTATTCTTTCTTACAGTTCCTGACCATTTAGTTGAGATGTTAACAGGGGATGGTTATCTGTGGTGTTATTGGTTGCATTTTCTTTTTAACTCACTTCATATGTTTACCAACTTCCAAGAACTTTGCATCATCCATGCAGGTTTACTAGGGATCAAGTCAAACAGCTTGACAAAAACAGGCAATGGTCCAGGGCACTTGATGGGTCTGATTACCTTCCTGGAATGGTAACCATCTGTCCTCTTACTTGATCACCAATTCATCATACTCATCACTGAATTATTGCTCATGATACAACTTCCTTGTGTAATAAGATGCAGATTGGTCCTGCTTATTCATGTAAAAGATGCATATTTTGAACATTTTAACATTGTTTACTATCTTGCTTGATTTTGATCATCAGGTGGGTCTGAATAACATCAAGGAAACTGATTTTGTAAATGTCACAATTCAGTCGCTAATGAGAGTTACACCCTTAAGGAATTTCTTCCTCATCCCTGAAAACTATCAGCATTGCAAGTCTCCTCTTGTTCAACGCTATGGAGAACTCACTCGTAAAATATGGCATGCTCGGAACTTTAAAGGACAGGTTTGATCCTTTGATTACTTCTCTGAAGTCATGGTTTTCCAATGTTTAAGTTTTGTTTCCTCATTTTATTTGCTCATCTATTCTCTTGGGACTTTTCAGGTGAGCCCACATGAGTTTCTCCAGGCTGTAATGAAAGCTAGTAAGAAACGGTTTCGCATTGGTCAACAGTCTGATCCAGTGGAATTCATGGCATGGCTTCTTAATACATTGCACACAAATCTTAGAACTTTAAAGAAAAATAACAGTATCATTTATGAGTGCTTTCAGGTGCTTTTTTACTTTTCCAATGCTCTTCAGTTCGTTTCAAGTTTGCTGGTTGATATTATTATCTCAGTGGTGCTGGTCTAATACTTCTTTTCCTGTTAGGGTGAGTTGGAGGTTGTGAAAGAGATTCCTAACAAAGCTATCACTGAGAAGAAAGAAAATGGTAATGACCAGATTGATGGTGGAGCTGGTCATGATATTTTCACAGAAACATCTAGAATGCCATTCTTGATGCTTGGACTGGATTTGCCACCACCTCCTCTGTTTAAAGATGTGATGGAGAAAAATATAATACCTCAGGTATTTATGCATTATGTTTTAGCTAGGTTGGAAATATTATTATTATGTCTGCTGTATAGTGCCAATAGGCTCTCTATCTGAGCTAGATGGTATCATCCTGCACTATTGTTTGTGTTATAGAGATCCTAGTTATACGCATCAAATCATGTTTAATTCTCATTCCAAATGAAAGGTTTCAAAAGACATGCTTGGTTAGATCCCTAGGAGCGAATGTAGATGTCACTGCTTTGGTATAGAACATTTAGTTGATTCTTTTTGTCAGATCTTTAAATAAGTCAAATTCTCAGCTTAATAAGCTTATGCCTCCATTATTCCTGGGCAATCAAGGTTAATTACTGACCATGGAAGATAGAACATAGTCCAGTTTCTCTTCTTCTTCTCTTTTTTCTCTCACTTCTTATTCATCTATTGAGAGGAAGTGTTAATTTTTGCATCTGTTTCAACTCCTAGTTTAGTGCTTTTGTTGTTTGCCATACAAGTCTATATTTTGCTCAAATGGTTAAATTAAAACCTTATTGACCTGGAATTTAGATGAAAGCTGAATCAACTTAAGTATCCTAGTTTGGGTTTTCAGCTATCAGTATTTGCATGTGATGATCAGATGTGACCCAGAAACACTGGCTGTGTACTTTTGAGCTTATTTATGTTGGGATTTTTTTTCTCTACAATAGGGTAGCGAGGTTTTGGTTTGATCCATGGGTGGAAAATGAAGGATTTCCTTGGGTAAATTCTACTCATTCCCTTTCTTGGTGGATACTTATTTTACATGTGCTATTGTTTCAGGTTCCTCTGTTCAATATACTGAAGAAATTTGATGGTGAGAGTGTGACTGAAGTTGTTCGTCCTCGTGTTGCCCGGATGAAATATCGCGTCATCAGATTGCCACAGTATTTAATACTACATATGCAGCGGTTTAAAAAGAACAACTTTTTCATCGAGAAGAATCCCACCTTGGGTAAGGCTTGACACTAACAGTGGATTTTACTTGGAACTTTGTTTGGTTTTGAGCTATCCTGTGCTAATTGTTTCTATGATTACAGTCAACTTTCCTGTGAAGAACTTGGAGTTGAAAGATTTTATTCCTTTGCCAATGCCTAAAGAAAATGAGAGATTGCGCTCGAAGTATGATTTGATTGCCGATATTGTCCATGATGGAAAGCCTAATGAGGGTTTCTACAGGGTTTTTGTGCAGCGAAAGTCAGAAGAGCTATGGTAATTCAATTTCTAATCCACTTGTATGGTTGTGAATGAAACTTATAATTACATATCTGATAATCAATGTTTTGCAGGTATGAGATGCAGGATCTGCATGTTTCTGAGACCCTTCCTCAAATGGTTGCTCTCTCTGAGGCATACCTGCAGATATATGAGCAGCAGCAGTAGCACTGGAGTTTAGAAGTCCTATTGTCAACATGTTGTCATACTGTTTTTGGGTACAAGTAACACATGAGTCTTACCTTCTGTAAATGGTTGAGGAAAAATCAGAATACGATGGCACCATTGCTTGACTGGCACTTAGCAGATTTACTAAGCTTAGAAAAACATTGAGGTTTTGTAGAAAAAAAGGCAGTACTTTGTCTGTTTCATATCATTAAAAGGATGAACAGTTTTGTTACTGAAAAACTATCCATCTATTGTAGCAGAGCAGGAAACTTAAATAATTCGGTGATGATTGACTTGGGTGATTCAGATAGTGACTTAGGTTTGGTTGTCCTGCATTGTGTACAACTTTGATCTGTAGGGATAAAAAATGATATGCTAGGCTTTGGTTTGTTCATTGTTACCTAGTTCTCATGGCAGTAATGTCACGAAAAGCAGTACTCGTAGGCTTCTCTTGTTTTATTGTC
>Ga0307517_10013589_pt1 | contig 11033 bp, 8 predicted proteins | sample 23_EM_MG_FD_194515 | JGI IMG/M metagenome (GOLD analysis project Ga0307517, IMG submission 194515) | Populus trichocarpa ectomycorrhiza microbial communities from riparian zone in the Pacific Northwest, United States - 23_EM | ecosystem: Host-associated > Plants > Roots > Unclassified | place... | reverse complement strand
GCGCGGTTACGAAACAAGTCAATTCAGGGTTTGTTGGATAACTCTTTATAACAAGCTCAGTGGCCGATGTCGATGAGCGTTCAATCCAACTACTGGGTAAGTTCTCGCAGCAGTTAGGGAAAAAAACTTTTCAACAACTCCCGGATCTCTTACCAACTTTCCCTTCACAGAGAAAGAAAGATGATGATTGGCGCACACCAATCGGGAGCGGCCAGCCTTGGGCCGAATAAGCCTCAAGGGTACAACGAGGTCGGGCGCTGCACTTTCCTTTTCTACGCCCTTCCCCCTCAAGATGCTGAGCTGCCTGAAGAAACGTAGGAAATCTTTCCGAAAGCCGGTACCTCCCGAGAACCTTACCCACCAAACCACCGACACCGGTGCAGCATGTGGCGGGGGGTCTGAAGGTGAGTATCGTTCGGGAAAGATCTCGAGGACGGTGAGGTCGATAGGACTGATTCGACCACGGCATCAGATGTCTATCTCAGCCACGGAGGGGGTTCTCGGATCGCAACTCAGGGCAGGAGAAATGGGGATCAACGGCTTCCCGCCGGTGGCAACGCGAGTGAGTGCAGTCTGCTGTAGCTACCGAGACCCACTCTAACGATTATTCACCGTCCCGATAGCACTTCAAGGTCCACATAGGGGCTCCGCGGGAGCACGGAGCGAGCAGCTTGGTCGCAGCGCTCCTGATCTCCACTCCGATGAGAGGGATTCAAATCGAAGGGAACACGAAGACCCGGGACAGAGTGTTCAACAACCCCCAGAGACCGCTCCTGAACGTACCTTCGGTGGTGGTCAGGGTGGCGGGGACGCTCATGACCTAGTCCAGTCTGGGGGGTCCAGGGGTGAGCCTTGGCGTTATGGTTACACTATATTCCGTGTTGACCACTACCAGTTAAGGAGAGAGGCTGGGTTGACCGGGGTCTTGGGCGTGTCGCGGTTGCGGTCGATCTCGCAAAGGGGCCAGCCGAAGCATTTGGACCCCTCAAAGCTGTCTTGGAATCCATCTCCATTGCCTATGCCCAATATGAGGTTTGTTCCCGTCCCTGTGTTCAAGGGTTTTCTCTGATCACCCCATCCCCCAGGAAACTGCTGCCGTCAAGGACAAGATCGAAGTACTGCACCTACGCATCGATACACTAGAGGAGCTTTTCGGGAGGCCCGCGGGTGATGAAAGGGAAGCGAGACGTCGTAGAGGATTATCAAAGTATGCAAGTGGTCTCCGTTTGGACTGGATGCTTAAGCCCTCCTAGGAAACTCGAAGATATCAAAGAGCAGCTGCGTTTGTTGCACGGGAAGTCTGCGCCTCTGCGATACCTCGATAAAGATCAAGACGGCGAAGACGTCAGCGGACTCCTCGAAGACCTTCAAGAGGCTGTCAATGACTACATGGTTCGTTCGTGACTGTAACACTCTTCCCGATTTTGACCAGTACGACAGATGGTGCAACAAATGGCGATCTATGATCAAGGATGCAAGCTTATGGTGGGTGCCCCTCCTTTCGTGTCCGAACAAACTGAATAACCTTTCTCGACAGGATGCAGGTCAGAACGTCCTCCCCTTTCGGCAACAGGTGTCTGACGCGAACCTCTAACAGCCGACAAGTCTACCCTCAACAATTTCCGTGGTGCAAATGGGGCCGAGCATCGACACGGTGAACGCAAAGGTTGTCTCAAGGGAACACGCGGAACCGTCCTGAACGGCATCGAACTCTGGGCAAGTGACTTTCGCATGTCCCCCGTCTACTGGTTGAATGGGCTGGCCGGAACGGGGAAGAGCACCATCGCGAAGACGATCGCGGACAGGTTGTTCGCAGATGGTCAGCTCGGGGCCTCCTTCTTCTGTTCAAGGGATTTCAAGGACCGGAGAAACCTCCACTTCATATTCCCGACACTGGCCACTCAACTCGCGCGCAAGTACACCGAATTTCGATCCATCCTCGTCCCCATGATACAATCGGATCCAGGAATCGCCTACGAATCACTCTACAACCAGATGAGCAAGTTGATCGTCCAGCCCCTCAACGAATCTGGCATTTCGACTGCGATCGTCATAGACGCTTTGGACGAATGTGAAGACCGGGAGCCGGCTTCGGCGATACTGTTTGTCCTCGGACAGCTGGTATCTGAGATCCCGAAAGTCAAATTCTTCCTCACCGGTCGCCCGGAGCCACGCATCTCCGAAGGTTTCCGTCTCCCGCTGTTGGCGAAAATGACGGACGTGTTCATTCTCCATATGGTCGAGGCGGACCAAGTCGACAGCGACATACGGCTATTCTTCAAAAACGGCTTCTCGGAACTTGCGGGTCGTCGACGTGGGTTGGACAACTGGCCGACCGAAAAGCAGTTGGACCGACTTTGTGGGCGAGCAGCAGGACTGTTTGTCTACGCCGCGGTGACGATCAAGTTCATCGATAACAACAAATGGGATCCCAAAAAACAGCTGAATGTCATTCTGCGGTCGCGGAGGATCGGGAATCCCGAGGGGAAGACTTTGGATTCACTGTACACCTCAATTCTTCGGGAGGCTTTCGGCGATGACGGGCCGGGGTATGACGCCAGGACCCGCTCCGTCCTCAGTGCTGTCGTTCTTGCTGTGAACCCCCTTTCTCCATCCACTATCGCCACGCTCCTGGGATTCGACACCGAGGATGTCCCCCCCATACTATCATCAGTCAACTCACTCCTTATCCTCCAGGAGGACGTCGATCATCCTGTTCGGCCATTCCATAAGTCGTTCCCCGACTTTGTCACCGATCCAACCCGGTGCACTAACAAGAGGTTTCACATCTCCCTTCCGGAACACCACCTACGACTCCTGATTGGCTGCCTCGATCTAATGAATCGAACACTGGAGAAGAACATTTGCAAGCTTCCAGATGGCGTTGCAAACTCGGATGTCAGGGACTTGAAGGAGAGGACTGAGCGATACATTAATCCAGCTTTACAATATGCGTGTATGTCGTGGCACATGCACCTCATTGATGCGGACAAGACACCGGCTCACGCACCTGCAATCACCCGTACCCTGCGCCAGTTCCTGGAGAAGAAGTTTTTGTTTTGGTTGGAAGTACTAAGTGTCCTCGGCGCCGTCAGGAATGCGGTTGGAGCATTGCAAGTCACCACAGACTGGTTGGAGGTGTGTCGGGTTTCTGTGCTTGATGCCTCACCTGAATTTACTCAGACCGGATACAGGAGTCACTGGCCCTCAATCTCGCCAACGATTGTTTCCGTTTCGTAACCGGATACTTCGAGATCATCAGCGCATCCTCTCCGCATATCTATCACTCGGCGCTCGCATCGGCCCCCCAAAATTCGATCGTACGAAAACTATATGAGTCATACACCCAACCTCTTACGAGAGTCGTGCATGGGCTACCGATGTCATGGGATAAAAATACCGCAGCCACAACACGTCCCTCCACAATCGAACTGGCTGTGTGGTCACCATGCAATAGGTTCATCGCCATTACCTGGAAAGACGCTACGACGGTGGATGTACTGGATTCGGCAACTCTCCAGCGACTTCAAACCCTCGAAACCCCACAGGGCACACCCACATGGCACAGAGCGGTCATTTTCTCCCCGGATAGTCGTATTTTGACGTGCTCCAGCGGCGGTTCCATCGATCACCGTTACCAATGCGGAGAGCTATCTGTTGTTAGCTGGGACCTCCAGACAGGTGGCATAGCCAGCACCGTCAGGTGGGAGGGGCCACAGCGGGAAAATGCGGGAAACACCTCCATCACATATTCGGCAAATGGAAAGATAGTTGCAATTTTTCGTTGGTATCAGGGTAACCCCAGCGCCAACATCTTCATTTTCGACGCTGCCTCCGGTATGCACATGCATTCCCATTCACTCGACAATCACACTCCGCTCGTGGAGGGCATCTGGACTCACGGAGAATCCCTGCGGTTCGCAACTGTTCGTGTGGAGACCATCACCATCTGGGAAGTCGGGTTCACCTCGGGTGCCACACCCACGGTGGTTGAGACCATTCCTGCCCCGTACAACTATAAAAACGTCCACGGCAGCCTTCGGCTCCTCCCCACCCCATGCAGACTCGCCCTCGCTTCCGAGAACCAGGTTCTTGTATATGATGTTCGGAATTCCAAATACCTGCTACATTATTTGGATCACACTTGGTTCGGTACAGGGATGTCCTTCTCCTCTGATGGTCGTTTCTTCGCATGCTCTTCCAGATCAAAAGTTTATCTCTGGAAGGAGTCTCCCACTGGCTATAAACCTCACGAAATACTTGAATCCGGCACTGACCGTCCCAATCCGCTCCTCTCCCCAAACGGAGAATCGGTTGTCTTGTTCGGTGATCACACGATCCGGTTATTGCGAATGAAAAGTTTGATCACCACCCCTTCCAGTATTCCGACCCAGGCTCAGGATTTCGTCGTTGGGTTTTCTCCTGATGGGGTGATGGCAGTTGTCGCGAGGCGGGGTGGCGATACGGTCACGGTCCTCGACATCAAGTCCGGTGTCCTGCATACGACCATCGACCCGGGTATGAGGGTTTATGGTCTTGGGGTGGTCGGGAATACTGTTGTCGTTGTGGGTCTCGATAAGGCCATCACTTGGAACCTGCCTGCTGGAAGTCGCGTCCCAGATGCCAGGATTGGTCTTGAAGATAGCTCTGGGATAGTAGAATTTCGCCAGTGGAGTCCGTCCGTGAGCAGTGCATCGATCTCCTCCAATTCCCGCCACGTCGCCGTCATCTCGTGGCCGCCCCCCCACCTTCTGTCCATTTATAGCACATCTACTGGAGAGCATCTTGTGGAGAGGATGCCAATAGACGGAATAACACCCGGAACCACGTTGTGGTTTTCTCCAGACGGGTGCGATGTCTGGTGTGTTGGGGACAGCAGTGAAGCGCGCCGAGTGTGGAGAGTCAGCGGGGGGCAGAAAGCGCTGGAGCCCCTGGAGCCAGAGTGGCGTACGGTTGATGTTGAAGGATACCCCTGGAGACCATCTCACGGTTACCGGGTTACGAGCGATTGGTGGATACTTGGCCCGGATGGAAAGCGATTGTTGATGCTGTCTCCTTCTTTCCAGTCTCATGCGGTACATCGGGTGTGGAAGGGGCGGTTTCTCGCGTTGCTGCATGGTGGACTATCAGAACCTGTTATTTTGGAGTTAGATCCATGACCTGTGATTACCTTGCATCGTCTATATCTTTCACCTCCATTTCTACTCCTGTCTTTATTCAACTCGCACCGATGTGGTAACCGAGATATATACAACATATGTCATACAGTTTGCTCCCCGATATCTGAGCACCCTCCACATAGCGTACACCAATGAATCCGAAAAGCCAAGTATCGAGATGGCAGCAGCACATGATGGGGTTGAAGCAGCTCGGGTTGCAGCCAGCGTCCTCCTTTCTGAAGTTGTGTTGCCTCCGATTCTGAGAGAAATTACAACTTGGAATGCGACCAACCCGACGATGGAAGAGTCCGCTGCTTACCTTTCAAACCCAAACCCCTCACCGAAATCTCAGTACAGGGGGAGCAGCTCTCGGTTTAAACCTGGAGACAGCAACAGCACGAACAGAGTCGTTTCCCTGTCATACCGCGAACCAACCCATGATGTTAACTTGAACGTCGAGGATCCTCACTCGAATTCAGGGTTCAGACGTGGTGTGCAACCTCTGAGCGTGCGTGGCCTTGTCATTGTGTGTATGAAGACAGAATGTGAGCTATTTTTAATTTATGAAAGGAGATGAGCGAATGTGGAATGCGATGCGATGCAATTACGGCGGACTAGCGTTGTCAATATGGGTATTCTGGAGGTGAAGATGGGGAAGGTGATTGGGCCTTTCCGCTTCTGCTGGTCCGCCACCATTTGGAAATCTTGTCCGTGACGTATTGACCGCCCTTGCAGGCGCTGGCGTTGACGACACCCTCGACGGTTTGGATTGTTGAGGGGTACCTCATGATGTGCTTGATTTCTTTTGAAAACGGTGTCGGTCAAACTGAAATGGAGGGATGAAGTGAGCGAGCTTACCGCTTTGAATCACCGACGCCAGTTCTGGCCTGGCAGAAAGCTGCGCTCAGCATTCGGTAACATTCTCAGTGTTGTGCGGTGGAGAAGCGACACCTCTCAATAACCCCGAGGGGAGTTTGCGCGAGCATAGTCGGCATACAATGGCTTTTTCGTGAGAGGATAATGCAACTCTGTGGGCCCTTTTTCCGAATGATGTTTGTTTCGATTCCCCGCAGGCAAGAACATTCGAATATCGCCATCTTAACTCATACCGGTTATCCTTTCGGAAGGGTCGGTTTCGGTGAGCTTAGCCGGGAGGGTTAGGAGAGTAGCCCAGGTCGCCGATGTGAGGTTAAGTTGTTGCGCAAGTCGAACCCGTGGGTCGTCTTTGATTATCCTGATTGGCTTGTGCGTCCCGCCTGCAGGATAGAGAGTGCCCCAGTTCAGGAGGTACAAAAAGAGGCCATCGACCGTCGTTACGCCGTATTTGATCGTCTGTCCACAAATGAGACGTCATTAGAGATGAAGGGGAGATAGGAGTGTTAATTGACGTACTACGTTTCATGGGCACATAAGCATTGAATCAGAGCCCTGGTGATATCTCCTGGGCGCGCGAGACGGAATCGGAACTAAGGACACATGAACGATGTGGGTAACGTCTAGGGAACTGGGACATGTTTATGGTGTGAATGAGAGGGGTGGTTGACGGTGAAAACGAAGTCAATCATTGGTTTCTTTGTGGATGGATATCCACCTCAGGCTCCCGAACCGTATGCAAAGGCGCATGGAATTGGAGCGTCGAATTTCGAGACGATCCATTCAAAAGTGTCCGTGAGGAATCCGCTACCGGCTGAAGCTGGTTTGTGTCAAACGTAGGGGGCAGATGAGTCAGGTAGAGGTTCTGACTGTGCTCTAGTCTTTGTAGAGATGGATACAAATGACTTGATCTGTCTCTGCGCTGTTGGCAGGGGCGGAGGAGGAGGAGGTGGTGGTGGTGGTGGTGGTGATGCGGGTTGGGCAAAAGGATGGGAGATTGGCTGAGTAAAATGTGTGACGACAGCGGAGGCGAACATTGTGAGGAGGGCGAAAGGGACGAGTGACGATAATTGTAAGCGGAATGTGTCAGACGCGCAAAGCGTCTGCCGGAGATGGGGTCGACCGCCCGAACGACCGAGGGGGCAGCAGCTGGTCTTTCATGTCTGGCATGTCGCGAGACATGCAGTCCGTGGACCAGTTACCACCGACCCTCCAACAGTTACTCACAATGATACGAACTTGAAAAAAGGAGTAGTTTACGGCGTGCCGATACGTCACGTTTTCAAGGTGTTGCCCCTCCCCTCCCAGGGTGTCCGGTCCATACGTCACGGTGAAACTGGGTCGAGTGAATGACGGATAGTGGAAAAGGCACCGAGGCATCGAGGTGATGGGTGATGATGGTAGGAGTTCGGTGAACGCGAGTTTTTCCCAGTGTGTCCATGTGCAGGGGCAGGAGTACATAAAGGGGCGTTCCTCCAGAAATTCTGGAAAGCGGAGAGGAAACAGGAGAAGGTATTGTCCTAGACAGCGCTAATTTTCCCGAGACCCATACATCCACCGCCAATCCAGATACTGTCTGCACAGATAGTGAGGCCACAATCTTTGGAGAGGCCACCAGCGACGACAGTCATGGCGGCCCGGTGGTTGGTGAACAGATGACATACTTTTCTTCCTGGGTCGAGAACATCGGAATCGTAGGCGACGTGGAAATAGACCCAACGATTGGACTGCTGTCGTTTGATTGGTGGTAAACGATGTGGGGGTTTGGCATATGGCGGCGCCTTGGGGGTGTGGGTAACACTACGGAGTCAGAGGTGCTCGCCCCATCCGTCTCGCTGTCCTCTCCGTCGGTTCGCGTATGTTTGCCACGTAGCGAAGGTTTCCGGGTGATGATCACCGTATTCCTGTGGTGATTGGACGGGCTTTTTCGATTCGGGATGGTTGGAAGGAGGTAGTTGACTGCGTCCTCTTCGCCCACGTTGTAACTACAACACCACCCTTGCTGTGGGCGGAACCTCTTCCTAACTCAGCGGTCAGCAAGGCTTTGGGAAGTGTTACAGGGGGGACGAACGCGGTCGTCATGAATTCGGTCTGACGACTTTCCCAGGCTCTGGCGCACCACAACACGGATATCCCCTGAAAACCAGACCCTTCCACACCCCCTACCCCGCGACGGGCGTGCCAATGCCATTCCGAGTACCTGTGCGCTCTAGACGAACATAGTTCAGGCAGACCACTTCCACACGGTTCCTCCAGCAGGGAGGCCGCAACTGACCACGAAAAACCCGCACCAAGGCTGGGGCCAATGTCACCACGCCGAGTTCCAGCCGTTCCGACGGAGATGAGGACAAAGCGGATACCATGAGGCGATCAAAGCGTCCCACATTCTGGGCTTCTCTTCTAACGACCGTCTCCTTCTGTTTGGTTCAGTCCCGAGGGGATAGTTTGGAATGCCGGAGTGCCACTGTTTTCGCGACTTGCCGAAGAGGTCGGGGTGATAGCGTTTTGCGATGTAACGGGTGGCGACGATTAGGACTGTGATGCCTGCAGTGAAAGCGAAAGCTTTCGGGCCGTTGTATCTGCCTTTGGAGATTGGTGGTTACGTTGGAGGCTATAACACCCGCTTGGGTCGCGAGTCGAGTGGAGGTTTAGAGGAAGCGTGGGTGGGACGGTCTTCTTGGTGCCCAGGAGGGATTGTACCGTGATTAATCCTCGAGGCTGGTGAACTCTCCGGAACGCGTTGTTTCCACAAAGAACGAATCGCTGGGCATGTGTGAGAAGAGGAGACTTTTTGGCACTCGGTGTATACTTGCCAGTAGTTGAATAAATGCAAAGGACGGACGCCTTCCTGCGATCGCCGAGTAAAGTGGGAGTTGGGATTTTCCCTCCCTCCCAATGTGCTTCACTCTTGTTTTCGCCCCTGTCTCAAGAACACTCACACTATTCTGCGTCGAGCGAAACACAGAAAACCTTTATTTCATCCTCTGGCTCTAGGAGCGTAACGCTAGGTGTACCGTGTACCCAATGTATGAACAACGCGAGAACTACCCTCAAACACGATTCATCCCATCCCAACCGCTGCGCGTTTACGAAGCAAGTCAGGGCACGACAATGACCGGTGCGCGCCAATCGGGAATGGCCAGCCGGCGATGATAGGGTCGGGCGCTGCACTGTTCTTCGCCCTTCTCACCCCGAGATGCTGCGTTTCCTGAAGAAACGTATCAAACCCTCCAAAAAACCGGTACCTCCTGAGAACTCTACCCATCATATTTCCACTATCGGTGCAGATTGTGGCAAGGACTCTGAAAGTGGGTGTCACTCGGGAAACATCTAAGAACTGATGTGGCCAATGGGACTGATTCGACCATGACACCAGATATCAGCCACGGAGGGGGTTCTCGGATCGCATATCAGGACGGAAGGGTCGAGGATCAACAGCTTCCCGTGCCAAATGCCTCAACTCCAATCCCTGGGGATGAGCGTGGCAACGCAAGTGAGCGCGGTCGGCTTTGGCCATTGGGGCTGGTGCTTATTCCCCGTATAGCACCGCAGGGGCGAGGACAAACACATAGAGGCCCAGCAGAAGCGCGGAGCGAGAAACTCATTCGCAACACTCCCGTTCCCTACTACGCCGGGAGGGATTCAAAGGTTCTCAATCGGAGAGACCACGAGGGCCAGGGGCCGGACGCTTGGCAACCTTCAGAGACCGCTCCTAAACGTATATTCGGCGGTGGTCGGGATGGCGGGGACGCTCATGACCTGGTCCAGTCTGGGAGGTCTAGGGGTAAGCCTTGGTGTTCTGGTTATGCTATAGTCCGTATTGACCACCGCTAGTTAAGGAGCGAGGCCGAGATGACCGGACTCTTGGGTGTGCCGCGTTTGTGGTCGATCTCGCGGAGGAGGCAGCCGAAACATTCGGTCCCCTCAAAGCCGTCTCGCAATCCATCTCCATTCTCTATGCTCAATATCAGGTTTATTTTGACGCTCTGTTCAAGGTCCTTCTCTGACAATTGCATCTCCAGAACACCGTTGCCGTTAAGGACAAGATCGAAATACTTCGCTCACGCATCGCTGCGCTAGAGGAGCTTCTCGAGAAACCCACAGGTGGTGAGAAGGAAACGAAACTTCGTGAAGGATTATCAATGTATGCAAGTGGCCTCTGTTCAGGCTGGATGCTTAAACCCTCCCAGTAAACTCGAAGATATTGAAGGACAATTGCGGTCGTTGCGCGAGGAGTCTGCGCTTCTACGATTTGTTGATAATGCCCAAGACAGCGGAGATGTCAGCGGACTTCTCGAAGATTTACAAGAGGCTGTCAATGACTACATGGTTCGTTCGTGACCGTGACACTCTTCTCGCCGTTAACCAGGACAGCAGATGATGCAACAAATGGCGATCTATGATCAAGGGTGTCAACTTATGGTGGGTGCCCCCCCTCTCGTGTCCGAACAAACGGAGTAACTTTTCTCAACAGGATGCAGGTCAGAACGTCCTGCCCTTTCGGCGACAGGCATCTGACACGAATCTCTGACAGCCGAAAAGTCAGCCCTCAATCATTTCCGCAGTGCGAATGGGGCCGAGCATCGACACGGTGAACGCAAAGGTTGTCTCAAGGGAACACGCGGATCCGTTCTGAACGGCATCGAACTCTGGGCAAGGGACTTTGGCATGTCCCCCGTCTACTGGTTGAATGGGTTGGCCGGAACGGGGAAGAGCACCATCGCGAAGACGATCGCGGACAGGGTGTTCGCAGATGGTCAACTCGGGGCCTCCTTCTTCTGTTCAAGGGATTTCAAGGACCGGAGAAACCTCCACTTCATATTCCCGACATTGGCCACTCAACTCGCGCGCAAGTACACCGAATTTCGATCCATCCTCATCCCCATGATACAATCGGATCCAGGAATCGCCTACGAATCACTCTACAACCAGATGGAGAAGTTGATCGTCCGGCCCCTCAATCAATCGAGAATTTCGACTGTGATCGTCATCGACGCTTTG
>Ga0307517_10013588_pt1 | contig 11034 bp, 12 predicted proteins | sample 23_EM_MG_FD_194515 | JGI IMG/M metagenome (GOLD analysis project Ga0307517, IMG submission 194515) | Populus trichocarpa ectomycorrhiza microbial communities from riparian zone in the Pacific Northwest, United States - 23_EM | ecosystem: Host-associated > Plants > Roots > Unclassified | place... | reverse complement strand
CGGTCTTTTCGGACAAGGCCGGACCGGTGATCGGGCCGCTGATGGCCTATGAAGTGCTGACCGCATTCTTCCTCGAAGCAGGTTTCCTGGGCGTGATGCTGTTCGGGATGAAACGCGTGGGCAAGCGGCTGCATTTCGCCGCGACGTGCATGGTGGCGCTCGGCACTTTCATCTCGGCCTTCTGGATCCTGAGCGTCAACAGCTGGATGCAGACGCCGACCGGCTTCGCGATGAACGCGCAAGGGCAGTTCGTCGTGGCGGGATCCTGGGCGGCGGTGATCTTCAACCCGAGCTTCCCCTATCGGTTGGTGCATACGGTGATCGCGGCCTATCTGACGACCTCGCTGGTGGTGGGTGCGTGCGGGGCGTGGCATTTGCTGCGCGACAAGCGAACTCAGGCAGACGCGACGCACGCGTCGCACCAGGCCGCTCGCAAAATGTTCAGCATGGCGATGTGGATGGCCGCGTTGGTCGCGCCGGTGCAGATTCTGGCCGGCGATCAGCAGGGGCTCAACACGCTCGAACATCAGCCGGCCAAGGTGCTGGCAATGGAGGGCGATTTCGATCCCAGTCCGAACGGGGCGCCGCTGATCCTGTTCGGATTGCCGTCGAACGCCGACGGCAAGGTCCATTACAAGGTGGAGGTCCCCAAAGTGGGGTCGCTGATCCTCAAGCACGATCCCAATGCGCCGCTCCAGGGTCTCAAGGATTTCCCGCGCGATCAATGGGCGCCGGTGGCGGTGGTGTTCTGGTCGTTCCGGGTGATGGTCGGGCTGGGCTTGGTGATGCTGGGGCTGGGATTGTGGAGCCTGGTCGCGCGGGCGCGGCGCAAGCTCTACGACTGGACATGGTTGCACCGCGCGGCGATCGTGATGGGGCCGTCTGGCTTCGTCGCGGTGATTGCGGGGTGGATCACGACCGAGGTCGGGCGCCAGCCCTGGACCATCTATGGCCTGCTCAGGACCAGCCAATCGGCCTCGCCGCTGGCGACGCCCGCGGTCGCGACCTCGCTGGCGGCATTCGTCATCGTCTATTTCGCGGTGTTCGGGATCGGCGTCTGGTACATCCTCAAGCTGATGCAGAAAGGGCCGCAGCCACACGAGCCCGAAATGGCGGAGGCCCCGATCCGGAGCGCCGGGATCACGCCCGCGGCGCAATTGGGAGGCGAGCCATGACCGTCGACCCGACGCTTGCCTATATCTGGGCATTCATCATCGCCTTCGCGGTGTTCATGTATGTCGTGATGGACGGGTTCGACCTCGGCATCGGCATCCTGTTCCCGGCGTTCGGCGTCGGCGAGGAACGCGACCAGGCGATGAATGCGATCGCGCCGGTGTGGGACGGCAACGAGACCTGGCTGGTGCTCGGCGGCGGCGGCCTGATGGCGGCCTTTCCGCTCGCCTTCGCGATCCTGATGCCGGCGATGTACCCGCCGATCATCGCGATGCTGCTCGGCCTGGTGTTTCGCGGAGTCGCGTTCGAGTTCCGCTGGCGCGATTCGCGGCACCGCGCGTTCTGGGATTTTGCCTTCACCGCGGGCTCGCTGACCGCCGCGCTGGCACAGGGGATCGTGCTCGGCGCGCTGTTGCAGGGCGTGCACGTGACCGGGCGTGCTTATGGTGGCGGGTGGCTCGACTGGCTGTCGCCCTTTTCGTTGCTGACAGGGGCCGGAACGGTCGCGGCCTATGCGCTGCTCGGCAGTTGCTGGCTGATCTTCAAGACCGAAGGCGGCGCGCAGGCGCATGCCTATCGGCTGGCGCGAGTAGCGGGCGTGGCCGCAGCATTGGCGGTGATTGCGGTCAGCGTCGCGACGCTGTTCATCGCCGGCGGCGACTATCAGCATCGCTGGCTGACCTTTCCCAATGTACTGTTCGCGGCGCAGGTGCCGTTGCTCGTTGGCATCTTGTCGGCCGCGTTCTGGTGGGCATTGCTCAGGAAGAAGGAATTGCTGCCCTTCCTGCTGACGCTCGGCCTTTATCTGCTGTGCTTCGCCGGGCTGGGGATCAGCATGTTCCCGTACATCGTGCCCGGCACGGTCAAGATCGTCGACGCCGCGTCGCCCGCGGCCAGCCAGACCTTCATGCTGATCGGTACCGCGATCATGGTGCCGCTGATCCTGACCTACACCGCCTGGTCCTATTGGGTGTTCCGCGGCAAGGTTGGCGAATCGGCGGGCTATCATTGATGGCCGATGACGCCGGTCCATTATGGAAACGTCTTGGCTGGATGGCGGCGATCTGGGCGGCTAGCGTCGCGGTGCTGGCCATTGTGGCAATGGCGATCCGCAGCGTTTTGCACGCTTGATCGGCGCTTGCGCTTGGGCCAGTGAAGCCGGGTATCGGAGGGGAAGGCATGTCGCTCGAAACATTGACCTGTGAGGATTTTGCGCCGCATGTCGGCACCGATTTCACGCTGCCGGGAACCGAGGAATTGGCGCCGATCGAGTTTAGGCTGACTGGTGCGACACCGCTCGGAGACCGGCCCTATCCCGGACGGATCCGCGTGCCGTTCCGGCTGATCTTCCGGGTCGCTGCCCAGGATATCTACCCGCAGGGCATCTATCGCCTGTCGCATCCCGCGGTTGGTGAACACGACATTTTCCTGGTACCCGCCGCGCAGACCGATGAAGGCGTGGATTATTGCGCGACCTTCAGCTGACGCCGTCGGGCGTCCACTCCATTTCCAGATAGACGTCCTCTTCGCGGATCACCGTGAAGCCGAGCCGGTCATAGAGCGATTTGGCCGGGTTGATGCGTTCGACGAAGATGTCGACGCCCTTGCCCCGCGCGCGGGCATGATCCTGGATCGCGGTGAGCAGCGCGGTACCGATCCCACCGTCGCGGCTGCCGGGCATCAGCGCGATATCGATGACGTGCACGCAAGTTTGGCGTTCATCGAGATAAAGGCGGCCGATCGGCTCGCCACCGAGCTCGATGATGTCGAATGCGGCGTTGGGGAAATAGCTATAATAATGTTTTCGCTGCGCGCCGAATTGATGGAGCAGGAAGCCGCGCTTCTGATCCTGAGTCCAAGGCACGATAGCGAGCTCGTCGGCGCGGCTGGCGGCAAAGACCTGCATCAGGAAAGGCAGATCGGCATCGGTTTCCGGGCGCAGTGCGAGGCCCCTGGACAACAAGGCCTCCGGCAGCACGAATGCCGGAGGCCCCTGAATATCGGTCATGGTCGGATCGATCAGTTGCGCGCCGGGAAAACTCCGCTCAGCGCGATGATGAAGCTCACGGCGAGATAGGGCTGCGCATTGTTGTGCGGCTGCGATCCGCCCGCCATGGTGATCGTCTGCGGCGCAAGGTTGAGCCCGCCCGTACCCAGCGCAGCGGCATAGAGCTGGTTGGGCGCCGAATTGGTGAACAGCGTGTTGCTCGCCGGCGTTTCGCCCGGGTTCGAACCGGCAATTGCCGCGCCCGAAATAGGATGGGTATGCTGAGGCAGGTTGCTCGTGTTCAACGTAACGCTGGTCTCGCCCGCCATCTCACCGAGGGAGACCGGGTCGATGCCGGCACCATTGCCCTGGTGGACCGGCGCGCGCCCCTGCATGTTGGGAAGCGCGAAGGTCGTTGTACCATTACCGCCATAGGTCGTGCCGAGCAGCGAGAACAACGCCGTGTTCTGCGAGATCGCGATGATCTGGCCGTTGCAAAAGGCGTAGCCGTGCGGTGCAAAGTTGCCGGCGAACATCTTGATTTCGGCGAGGTAGGGTTGCGCCATCTCTCATCCTTCTTGAATCAAATTCTGCATCAATTCCGGGAGGGGAAAATCCCCTGCATCGAGATGATGAACGTTATAACCAGATAGGGCATCATATTGTCGTGCGGCAGGTTGTTGCCCACGTTGCCGATGATGCCCGCCAGCATTGGCTTCAGGTCGCCGGCGACCGGCGTCTTGGTCGGATCGGTATAGAGCTGCGCTGAATTGCCGCCGACAGCCTGTTTCGGCCGGCACGGCATCGTATTGGTCGCCGGTGCGTCGTTGGTCGGATCGACATTGTTGGCGACCGGCAGGTGCTGGTGCTGCGGCATCGTGTTCGTCGTCAGCGTCACGCTGTTGGTGCCCGCCGACTCGCCGATCACGCGGTTGGTCAGCCCCGGGCCCTGGCCCTGGTTGAGCGGAATGCGGCCCTGCAGGTCGGGCAGGGCGAAGGTGGTGACGCCATCACCGCCATAGGTGGTGCCGAGCAGTGAGAACAGCGCAGTTTCCTGCGCGATCGACACCAACTGACCGTCGCACATCGCAAAGCCGAGCGGTGCGAAGTTGCCACCGAACATCTTGATTTCGCCGAGGAAGGGATACGACATATTAGCCTCTCAATAGCGATGGTCCGTGGAGCCGATCAGTTGCGCGACGGGAAGATGCCGAACAGACAAATACAGATGTTGAGCACCAGATAGGGTTGCATGTTGTTGTGCGGCTGCGAGCCGCCCGCCGCCGGCATGCTGAGCGGGTTGAGATTGACGTAGGACGAATTGGGCGCGTTGAACGCCGCGAAATAATCGACCGCCTGCGAATCGACGTCGTCCGCGAAGACGCCGAGGTTGACCGGTTTCTTGGTCGCCGCCGCCGTGGTCGCGGCGAACGTATGGTTGTGCGTCGGCATTTCAGTCTGGATCAGCAGGTGATTTTCCTCACCGCCGACCTGACCCAGGCTGACGGCGCCCAGACCGACACCCGTTCCCCAATGAATCGGCGCGCGACCGCGCAAGTCGGGAAGGGCAAAGGTCGTCGTACCATTACCGCCATAGGTCGTGCCGAGGATCGAGAACAATGCCGTGTTTTGTGCGATCGACAGAAGCTGGCCGCTGCATGTGGCCCAGCTCTTGGGCGCGAAGTTGAACCCGAAGGTCCGGATTTCCCCAATGTAGGCGTCCGACATGTTCCAGCCTCTCGCTTTTATTCGGTACGCGGGGGGCGGGTGAGTCGATGCTCTTTCCCCCCGGCGGCATCGATTACGATCATTAAGCGGCTTTTTCGGCGATTCCTAGCTGACCAAGCAAAAAAAATACCGCCGATACGGGGGCGTCTTGGAAAATAGGTTCAAAACGGTATGTAATTTCTTTTCCGAAATGTCCTCCGACTTGACCGGACGCCCCGACTCAGCGAAAAAGCATTGGTTGGACGCGGCCTTGCCGCCAATAGCTGTATTTCGGGGGATATTCGTGATGTCGTCGATCGATACCAGTTCGTTGCAGCCGACCGGCTCGACGGAGCGCAAGCGTTGGGAAACGCCCGTCGTCATCGTCGCCTCGGCGGAACGCCAGACATTGTCGAATCAGAATTCGGGCGGTGTCGACGTCGTCTATACCTCGACGAGCATCGGGTCGTAACGGTCCAGCCCCGGTTTCGGCAAAGCTAAAACGGTAGCGGCGCCGAATTCAGCGCAACTGAACGCTTCCTGCGCGCTCTTCATTCAGCGGTTGCTGCGGTCGAACCACGCAAGGAAGCGTGCCGTCGTCAGTGCATTCATCGCGAACGACAGCCGAATCCTATCGCTGGTTCTTTGCTCCGATCCGCCATGGCGTATCATTGCGGCGAGTGCCGGCACATCGATGTAGCGCGTCACCATCGCATCGTCCTGAACCGCCTCCAGCGCCGCCAGCATCGCTGGCGCCGCCTGGATATCCATCGCGATCAGATCTGGCTGCTCCCGATCGTTCCCCGGCAGGCGTCCCAGCAGTGCGTGGGGGAGGAGGTCGGCGAAGACGGTGCGGGCGAGCCAGCGCTCACGCCCGTCGCGGAACAGCAAACGGTCCGGCAATGCGCAGCCGAGTTCGACGATTCGTTTGTCGTGAAAAGGTCTGGTCAGATCGAGGTCGTCGGTCGTGGCGCCAAGGCTGCTGCCCGCACCGTCGGCCGATACCCGGCGGCATGCTTCCAGCCAGCGGGCGCGCCACCGCGGGCCGGGGCGGAAACCGTCGCGTAAACTACGTCGATCGACCGCACCCTCGGTTATGGCGCCGAGCGCGAACTCGGGCCGCACGCCACGGCGTCGCCATGCCGGCACAAAGCCGTTGGCAGCACGTCGCCACGCCAGGCGAATCGTTTGCGGTACGAACGCGGCAACCAGATCGCGCCCGACCACGCGGAGCGGCGACCACCCGGTAAACCGCATCCGTGCGCGGAACTCGCGAGCGAATCGGCCGACCTCGCCGTGACGAAGGATCGCGCCGAGCATCCCCTGGTCGTAAGCATTGACCGTATAGTCGCCGCCATGTCCGTCGAGGATCAGCCGCGACCCGGCGCGGCGCGCCATGTCGCCTATGCGGCGGCGGACGATACTGGGCGCGCGCATACGGAACGTGCGAGCAAAAAGGGTCTCCAGATCGTCATAACTGGTCTCGTCGCCGCGCACGTAGAAATGCAGGTCAAGCCCGGGCAGTCCGCGGAACGCCTCAACCGCGGGACGCGCGTCCCGACGCGAGTCGTTTTCCGGAAGCACCGATGCGATGCAGGTGAGCCTCCATCCACGCGCCGCGACAATCGGACCGGCAAGTGCCGCAATGATCCCGCTGTCGAATCCGCCGCTGAAAAAAAGCGAAGGCGGCGCGATCAGGCGGCGCAATCTGCACGCCACCGCTTCCTCGACCGTCTCGCGATAGGCGGCGAGATAGTAAGAATCGTCCTGGTCGAGATGCTCGGCCGCGGCGTGCGGCTGCCAGTAACGGTCGATTTCTGCCTTGCCGCCGGGCGCCAACCGCAACGTCGTGCCGCCGGGCAGGGGATGGATGTCGGCGTAGATCTGCTCGCCTTCCACCCGCTCGGTCGACATCAGCAGCCGGCGCGCGAGTTCGTCCTCGTTTAGCCGGTGAGGAATGTCATCGGCGCCGAATAATCCGCATAGCTCGGTGGCGAAGGCAAGGAAGCCGTCGCCCAGATGATAATGGATGACGCGCTGCCCCATGTGATCGCGGCCGAGCAGCAAGGTACCTTTTGCGCGATCCCAGATGGCGAAAGCGAAGTCGCCGAGCAGATGGCGCGTGCAATCGTCGCCCCAGCGCCGCCAGGCGGCGAGCAGCACTTCGCTGTCGGGCAGCGTCGCGAGGTCGATGTCGGCGATGCCGAGCGCGGCGCCGAGTTCCTCGCGATTGTCCAATCGCAGGTCGGCAACGAGCACCGCGTCACGGGCGATGATCGGCTGCGCCTCGTGGACGTCCTCGCGGTTGACCCGCATCAGGCAATGACCGAGCGCGAGCCGGCCGAGCTCGACCGTCTCGATGCCGTCGGCGCCGCAGTGCTTCATGGCTTGCGCCATGCGGTCGATGCAGTGCGGCGCAACGTCCGTGCCGTCGAACCGTACGACGCCGCAAATGGCGCTCATCGATGCCGCGCTTTCAAGCGTCGCGGCTCACGCGGATTCATCGATACGAATCGCGTGATGCTGACCGAGAGTCGCCAGGAACGTGTCGACCTCCGCGCGGCAGGTCGCGGGATCGACGTCATATTCGGTGACCAGTGTGTCGCAGAGCGACTCGATCGTGCGCGGGGTTTCGATCAATTCCCAGATGCGCGCGCCCACTTCGGAAAGGCCGATATAATTGCCCTTGGCGGCGCTCATCATCACTAACTCGTCGCCAACCCGGGCGGCGAGCCAGTCGCCGTCGCGATGGATCATCGTTCCTCCTCCGTCTGTATCGTTGACCGGGTATAGCCCAGTCGGTCCATGATGGCCGCATGATCGCGTTCGATCCGCGCGACCTGCTCGTGCGTCAGCTCTTCCCGCCAACCGCCCGCCTTGCCGCGGCGGAAGAAGCTGGTCGCCTTGCGGGGCGCTTCGCGAAAGCCGCCTGCCGCCTCCTGTCGTTGCAATTCGTCGATCGAAGCGAAGGCGACCGCGCGATCGAGAGCCGAGGGATCCGGTTCGACGCCGGCGAAGCGAAGCGCGGCCAGCGCGATAGCCGGCGTGTCGGCCAGCATATCCTCATACCGGACCAGGTGGACGGGAATATCACGCTGGTCGAGCCAGCTCCGCGCAAAACCGCTCCAGCCGAGCAGACGTTGACGGAACTGACGGTCGAGCCGGTCCGACGCCCCGGCGAAGCAGAAATCGGAGTCGCCCATGCGGCTGATCGCCTTGTCGACCGAGCAGTGCATATGGTGGGCAAAGGAGGAGGCGACATCCCGCGGATCGCGGACGAACAGGATGGCGCCGGCGGCACCCCGCCCGCCCGCCATGATCGGCTCGCCGCGATCGGTCAGCGTGTAGGCGTCGTGCGCCTTGACGAAGCGCACCGGAAAACACGGATCATCGGGGTCGGCCAAGGTTTCGCCAGACGCCGCATAGGCATAGGTGGCGGGGCGCAGCCGGTCGATCTCATCGTTCGTCATCAGCGACGAATCGATCAGCGTCTGCTGATCGAACGGGTTGCGGGCGCTGGCGATCGAATCGGTACTTTCGATCAGGTTGATGTCGGCTGGCGTATCGCGTTTCGACCACAGATTGGCGAGCAGGATGCGGAACCAAGTGTTTCCCGACTTCGGATAGGAAGCCAGCCAGATCGTCGGGATCACGGCGCGCCGTCCGTCAGTCCGATATCCTCCCAATGCGCCTGCAGCGTGGCGATCGTCGCTGGTATTTCATTGAAACCGAGTTGCCGCTTCAGCCGGAAAATGCCCGACGTTGCGGCGATGGCGGCGGCGGCGCGGAAATAGACCTCTCGCTGATCCAGCCGATGGACGAGCATCGGTCGATACGCGTTGGCGACAAGCAATCTGGTCCCCTCGACGACGTTGGGCCGCTCGATACCGGGCTCCTGCTGCCCACGTATCTCGATCAGCGCATAAACCGCGCCGATCGGTACCGCGGCATCGCTGGCTGCAACCGGCTCGACATAGAATTTGCGCAGCCGGTTGCGCATCGGATCGCCGCGCCGATCGTCGAGGCCGAGCTCGCTGATGCTCTTTTCCCACAGGCGGAGCCGGCGGCCATCGGCCTGGATGCGGGGAATGCCGTCGGCGCCGATCTCGATCGCGCACTGGTCGTCGGCAACGAGCGAATAGCCATGTTCGCCCAGCGCGGCGGCCAGCGTCGACTTGCCCGCGCCGGACTGGCCGCAGAACAGCACCGCCTTGTCACCGACCAGTACCGCGCTTGCATGGAGGACGATATGGTTGCGCTGATGGAGGAGCACGCCGAACACGCTACCCGACAGGAATACCGCCACATCCTGCAATTCAGCATCATCCTCCGACTCGAAGGCGATCGATTGGCCGCCTTCCAGCAGGAACCGGGCGACATGAGGAATATGCATCAGGAACCGGCCGTCGGCGCGTTGCCAGGTCGGACCGATCGCGGTGGCACCGTCAAGCGACTTCGGTACGACCGCGCGGCAGATCGTCACGTCGGGCGCCGCGTTGGGGTCGCCCGGAATCAGGCCCGGAAGGTCCACCTCGCTGGCAACTTCGAGGCCCGATACGCGATACGAATACACTCCGACACCCCCCGGTGATTGCGGTCAGGGCATACGAAGGACCGGGAAGGCGTTCAAGGCGTTAGCGGCGGGTCGCCAACGCGGTCAGCTCGCGATGCGTCTCATCGAGATGGGCAGCGCTGGCGGCTCGCACCGCTTCCCCCGCATCGCGGCGCTTGCCCTCGGCATCGGGCTCAAAGGCGAAGCTCGGCGACTTGGCGTTCCATTGTGCCGCCGCGCGCGCCGCACCCAGCGCATCCGCATCGACCACGATCCCGAAATGAGGCAGGATCCGCTGCGCCACCGCATCGGGCAGGTCGGCATAATCGACGAACAGCCCGCCGCCGAGATCGGCATGATCGATCGCGGCCCGGGTCACGCGCGCGAGCACCCGAGCGATATACTCCTCTTCCGGCAGGCTGAACGGATCGGGAATCGCGAGGGTCCCATCAGGCTGGCCGCCCGGTATCATCTGCGAGCCGCGGGCACGCAGCTGCGACACGATCACTTCGGTGGGCTCACGAAACAGGAACAGCCAGGGCGTGTCGGGAAAAGCGGCGCGGAACAGCGGGAGCTCGAGGCTGTGCCAGCTGTCGGTCTTGATGACATAGTGCCGGCGGTTGCCGAAACGGTCGCGGCCAAGCGCCGCAGCCATGCCGCGCAGCAGCGCGACGCGCTGTTCGAGCGGCGTGTCGGGATGGCTGTGCGCCAGCTGGACGGCTGCGTCGAGCGGCGGCGCTTCGGAGGCCACGATGCCGCCCGGCATTGCCGCCAGCATCTGCGACACCAAGGTCGATCCGCACCGCGACATATGGAAGATTAGGCCGTCCGGACCGGAAGCGGCGTCCGGGGGAGGTGTCTTGGCGAGCACGGCAAGCGGGGTGCGCATTCGGAGCAGCGAATTGATCGGTAGCCGACGGGCGCGGCGCAGCGACATCTCGAAGAACGAATCGCTGAGCAGCGTGGCGCCGAGATGGGTCCAGTCGATCGCGAGCTGGCCGTGCGTCGGAACGATGGCGGCAGGCAGCCAGTTTCGGCCCGGCCAATCCGTCATGGTTATCGGCGCTTCGGCGAAGCGTTCGAGGCCCAGCGGGTCGCGACGCTCGGCCGCCAGGATCGCATCGGCCGCGATGGTGATGCCGGTAGTACGTCCCGCTTCGGCCGCGGCGGCGGCGAACGCGGCGCGATCCTCGATCAGCGCGAGTCGGTCGGCAAGCGCTTCGTCGGCCAGGATCATCGCGCGCAGGCGGGCAAGGGCGTCGGGATCGGACATCGGGCGCTTGGCAATCAGGTAAGAGGGGGAATAGGGTCGGTACTGGCCGCCCAGGGACACGCGGCCGCGGGGAGCCTTATCCTGACCGAATGGACGCAACAACCGGCCTTGACGCTGCCCGATCGCGCTCGGCTGGCGCTGATGTTCGACCCGGCGCGACTGCGGGCCGATCTGGCGGCGATCGAGGCGACGACGTGGACCGATCATTTCGTCCGCCAGAATTACGAGGGGCAATGGGATGTCCTGCCGCTGCGCCACCACGCGGGCGCGACTCATCCGATCATGCAGGCGACATCGCCGCCCGATGCGACCGAGTTCGTCGATGCCGCGATTCTCGACAAT
>Ga0307517_10013587_pt1 | contig 11034 bp, 9 predicted proteins | sample 23_EM_MG_FD_194515 | JGI IMG/M metagenome (GOLD analysis project Ga0307517, IMG submission 194515) | Populus trichocarpa ectomycorrhiza microbial communities from riparian zone in the Pacific Northwest, United States - 23_EM | ecosystem: Host-associated > Plants > Roots > Unclassified | place... | reverse complement strand
TAAAAATTTTCACTCCTTGTATTTTCGAACCTCCTTAGTCAATTTTTCTGATTCTTTTCTGAGCGCTCCCACCTCTTATTATTTTTCTAATTTCTTCCGGCTATATATATATATATATTTTGTGGGGACCCAAAAATGGGTTACAATAATATATTTCAGATAATTTTCTTGAGAAATATTTTTGTTATAAATATAGTGGCAACTAATAATTTGTCTTGACATGTTAGATCATAATAGAATGAAATGATAAATTTATTCACAATCTTAAATGCTATTATATATTGTTAATTTGTGTTTCTTTTAATACTTTTGATTTGTTTGTAACAATGTTGTATAAAATTCTGATAAAAAACAATGCTGTATTACATGGCTATGTGAATATCACATTTTTTCTATTATAAAACAATGTCTTTTATTAAAGATTTGTTGATCACGGCAAATGGTTTATCAGGAAAAAAAAAATTATGGCAAAACAGAACAAATCCTTTCATTAAAAGAATTGGCACTTTTCCTATTATAAATCAGTCTCAATAATTCAAATTTTCAACTTTTTGTATCATAGAATAAATGTCTTATTAAATACATGAACCAATCAAAACAAAAAATTAAAGAGGAAATAATTTTATATTTTCAACAGCCAATCAAAACATATTTGAATGGTGAGTACAATGGGAATATAATTGTATTCAAGTCTTTTGCCTATTTTTATATGATATGTGATATTTGTGCGTTAACATATGCATTACTGCTATGTTTGTGGCGGTAAGAAAAAAAATTCAATCATGAACATATTTAACTTCTTATGGCATCTGATTGCTTTCCTTCAGAACCTCTTTTTTGTTTTGGTTGCATTTTTCGTTGATAAATGCAAATCAATCATAACGTTATCAATGTCTTGAACCTTTTTTTTTTTATCAAAATTTACCGTGACAGCATCCAGAGGTGTTGCATGTGTTTTTGCTGCAAGAAAGCGTGCCTTGGTCTACATCCTAGAGGAAGATGAAGAAGAAGTTCCAGACACAGAATGATTGCCTCTCTCCCCAGTCGCTACCCCTTTCGGTGAATTTTATCAAACCTTGTTGCTAAGAACAAATCTGCTGCTCTATGAGTTCGATTTTATTTCATATTTATTTCTGTGCATCACTATTGCGCTAATTCCCAATCAACTACAAGGTGATCAATTCTAATATCCGTGTAATAGAAAATCTGCTGTTCGAATTGTTGTTCCTTTGAATAGGCCAACTCTTCCTCTGCAAATGGCAAAGAACAAAAAAATCATACGATTTCTTACATTGTAGACTTGCTTCTTCGTTGTGAATTCAGGTTTTGATCTGGCAATTCAATCACTGACACTAACAATTATACATTTAATGTTACAAAGAAAAAAAATTAAATTAGGTCACCCTCTTTGTTTTTGTCGACCTGTATAAACAAAGAACATTAATTAGCATAAAACCTACTAGCTTACTGTACTGACAGATTCCCACACATGTAGATTAATGTATTAAAGAGCAGCAGGACCTTGAACAAAAAGACGACCCGGGGAACAAGTTCAAAACAACAGTGCCTGCTCTAGTTAGTAAGGAGCTGGGCAGGATTAACACCAAATCCAGATCAATGTTTGACTCATGCTATATAAGAATCATAACTCAGAGTTGTGCTCGCCACTCTGCAGCCTTCTTCCTCGCAAAAATGCCCCATCACAGGGCTGCCTCGAGCTTGAGCCATCCCACAATTGATTTACCTGATGATCCTGTAAAGACAATTAAGTGGCATAGAAGTGGAAAGGAGATGTTGAGATTTCCATTCTGTGAAAGCACTGAGAATCTGGAAGCCATATACCTTCATCATAACCTAGAGAGAGGAATGAGAGTTTTTAGATTCAGCTACGAAATATACGAAAAAGCTTTGTACTCCCAAAGAAATACAAAAGGCTCTAAATAAACCGCAAGTGTTTTGTGAAAGCACCTCGTACATTTTAAAAACGAAATAAAACACAATTTACATATCAAACAATATATTGGAATTTATAGTATTTAAGATTTTGATAGCGGTTCCTTTTTAAAGTGTTTTTATTTAGAAATATATAAAAATAATTTCAAAAAATTTTCAAAAACACTTTTTAATCTAAAAACAAACTCATTATAAGAATTACTTGCTTTCCCTTCCTATCTGATTTGGACAGTAATGTTTTGAAGTTAGAAACTCACTTTTAGGTTGGTTATTTTTCTTAATTGTATTAGGTCTTAAATCTTAAAACAGTGTGTGTGTATAAAGATCACTCTCGTTGTATTTGTTTTTTGTTTTTTTTTTACTTGCCTCGATCTACAATTTCAATATAACTTTCTCTAGTTTTAACCTTGCAATTCTCCTTTGTAATTTACTTTTTGCAAGTTTATTTTCAGATCAATATTTATTTCTATGTTTAATTTATCGGTTTTTTTTACATGCTTTCTTTATAGCTTTATGTTTTATTTTTCTTTATTTTTTTTTTTAGTTTTTGCAAGCTCAATGCTCGATGTGAAATTAATCTCTGTAGTTTTTTTATATAAATCTTCATGATTTATTGCTCGATATAGAATTTATAGTTTAGATTGAAATAAACCTCTCAGGATTAATGACCTTGTGTTATCTATATAAACTTCTATATTTACACACTTGATAAAAACTTGGTAATCTCTTGGCTATAAATACCGATATAAAACTATTTATTTTATATCTTAATTTATCTTTTATGTTTAAATACTCTTATTGTTTTTAGGATTGCTTTTCTATCCTTATTTATTTAAATTATTTGCTTTTTAAATTTCTAAGTACTACTTGATCACAAGGTGATTATCACCTTCTCACACATTAAAATCTAAAAATAATAATGGAAGATCCTAGAAACTTATATTTTTTATAGCAACCTTTTCCCTTTCTTTTTTAATCCACGGTTTCTCACATTAATTAATAACTATATATAAATATTTTTGGAATGAAACAGCATCAAGGTCGTTGTAGTATAGTGGTAAGTATTCCCGCCTGTCACGCGGGTGACCCGGGTTCGATCCCCGGCAGCGGCGCTTTACTTTTTTATTTTTTCTTCATTTGTATAATTAAGAAAAAAACTCGCCCTCCCCTCCTCTGTTGGTCTCATTTGTCCCTTCCCTTCCCATCACTCCTTTCCCTCCCAAATATCTCCAAAACAACCACCACTCCTCTTCGCGTGCTCCCCCTTTTTTTTTTTTTTTACCATGACTGCGTGACAGCATCCAGAGAGGTGTTGCGTGTGTTTTTGCTGCAAGGTGAAGAAGTTCCAGACACAGAATGACTGGCTGCCTTTGGGTGAATTTAACAAAAACCTTGATGCTAAGAACTACTAGTCTGCTGCTTTATGAATTTGATTGAGTTTATTGCATTTATTTATTCTCTGCATAAATTCTGCAATTCCCCCATCAACATGCCTTTATGATGATAGCCATTTTATCTGGGCTCAAATAAAAACTCTTCAAAAGGAATAAAGAATGGCTTCAAGTTGTTGCTCCTTCGAATAGGCCAACTCTTCCTCTTACCAAAATGGCTATGAACAAAATTATATTATCCCACTACATCCATGAAGAAGACTCGTATAAATCTCCTCCTCTGAGAAGAAGTCCTCGGTTCCCCTGTATGAATTTAGATTCGATTAACCAGAACTCTGGGAGCCTGATGTAGAAGATCGTGGTGGACCAAGAGCAAGTAGATTGAAAGTTCCTGGAACCTGGGTTTGCTGTGAAGTATTGACCAGAGGATTCTGTAAAGGCAACGATGTGGCATCGAACTGAAAAGGGGTGTTCAGATTTTCATTCTGTGTATGGATTGAGAATATCGCAGCCATACCATCATTATAGCCTGGAGAGAGACAGGAATGAGAGAGCTTTAACAGTAAGCAACCAGACATATGAAGAAGCTCGGTACTCACAAGGAAATATAAAAAACTTTAAATAAACAGCAGGACTTTGTGAAAGGTTTAAACAAGCAACAGAAACACAATTTAAATATCAAACACAGCACAGCATTCTAATAATCACATGGTTTCACTTTCTATGTTGTTCGTGTATATTATGATTGATTTTCACTTGAAAAGTGTACCTCCAACAGTTGGACCTCAGTCCATAGCAGGCTGCTCTGAAGGAACTGGAGCTGGTAGGTTAGGTAAAGTAACCTGATGATCATACGAGTTCAAAACTCTTGTTGACCAGATGGAACATCATTTTGAGAAGCAATTACACCCTGATTCTGCTTGAGGTCTAGAAGGGTTTTGCCATCGTGCTCTATAACATGCATCCAAGTATCATATGCCATCTTCACCAAGCTTTGTTCTTTTCTTTTCCCTGGTTTTCAGATGAAATGAAACCAAATTTCATTCAAATGCATGGGGGATGCAACCAAAAACCCAACAATATGGAACTAGCTAATCAATAATCCTAGATTTCTTACCTTCTGATTGTCAGGAAGAGAGTCATCCGAGTAGAACTGTCCGTTAGATATCAAGCCACTTAATTCATAGATATTGTTGAAAACAACATCAACATTCTTTGCACCATCAGAGTAGTAGATATAAAGTTTCCCGCTCAGAACACAGGTCTTTGCATGCTCAACAAGAGCTTCCCACATTTTCTTTGACATGCCACTCCCAAGAGTCTAGAATAATGGAAAGGAACAGGTAGAATAAGATGAGAGTTGGAAATACAATTTGACAACCAACCCGCATACTTACAGTCCACAACCTCTGTGCGTCTCTAACTACTAGGCGTAGGAAGTCTTCAACTGTCTGTATCCCAGCTTTATTCAGCCTCTTGTGAAAGAATCCATCTTTTCCAATCTCCAAACCTCATCATTCAGTGCAGGTGGATAGTGCTTCTTGTATACTGTGGGGGAACAAGATTTATCATCTTTTAGACAGAAAAACACATACACAAACCGCAGTTAAACGCGTACACACGCAAATGAAATCTGAAGTTCTGGTTCTATTTATGAGCTCACATTCTCCCCCGGTGATCCTTAACAGTGAAGGGCCTGTGTTTTTGCTTCACGAATGCGAATGCCTTCACAATAGCCCGAGGCAACCTTCAACCCTAGCCTGAACTTCCTGCTCCTTATCCAGCTTGAGTTATCAGTAAATGTCAGGTCGCCTAAAGTTCCAACACCTTCTTTCAGTGTCACTTGCAGATCCCCAGTTAGAAGTGGTCTCTTGCCCTCACGTTCTTTAATCACACGAGACTCAAATTTCTCTCGAGTCCAATTATCATCAATATCTTCGTCATTGAAATCACCGTCAAGCACAATAAGGTCTAGTTTTACTGAGGATTCTGGGCCACATGTGACAGCACAGCCCGTGCTTGCATCAATCAACACAATATGGATAGCAGCTCCCTGCTCCCCTTCTACTTTACCATCTGTAAAGAGAGGGAGGGACAACCTGGACTTGAAGTGCAGCTGCTAGTTTCTTCCATCAGGCCCTTCTATACGTTTAAGAGAAGACCTGCACTGTCTTGACCATTAGAAGCACAAATATTCTCACTAAATCATGTAACAAGGATAGGATATAAAAGCCGCTCCCCACCCAATTCCTAGCAAATTTAGCACTTGAAAAGGTGGAACAGGCATCTGACACATGGAACTCCATCCCATTATACATGAATCATGTAGGGATAATGTCATTTAGAACCTTATGAAAATCTATTTCTCTTGCAATAAAATCTTAAGATGGGCTGAATATCTAATGATCGAATGTGACTGAAAACATGCAATACCCCAGTACGTTGAAGGCAAAAGGTTCCCTTTGAGCATTATCTACAGGAGGAGGAGAGAAAATATAGCATACTGTCCAGTAAGTTTGGCAGGTCCCAGTTTTGCTAAAGCACGCTCTACTTCTTCACTAACCTGTTCAGCATTGAAGATGTAAAAAAAATTAAGAAAATCTCGATAGCTCAATGTTCTAGAAATATATGAATTAACAAGTGAGGTACTTTTGTCTAATGCATGGGCAAATCAATTAAAAATATCCAAATTAAAAGGTGATGTTTTTGTCTAAAGATACCACTCCAACACACACCTGGGATGGATGGTGTTAACAATTACCCTCCTGATTTTAGGGTGAGTGTTCGAGTGATTCAGATAAAAAATTATCAATTCGGATAATTTTAAAAAAAAAACAAAACTTTTTCCCATGTCTGCCTTGAATTTTTTTTTACCCATTATGTTTTTTTATTTAAAATACTAAAAATATTAGGGCTAACTAATCAAAATTAGGTCTATAGAAAGCTTTGCCTGATCAAAATTAGGTCTAAAGAAAATTAAAGAAATATAATTTGGTAATAGGAATTTATATTTTCCTAAAGGATAGATAATGTTCTCTAAATTTTTGTAAGAGTTGTTATCCTGCTTAACAGACCTCATTCCTACCTAAGAGAGTTTTTTCAATGAATTATTCTTTAGTCCCTGATCTTTTAACAAGATTATAAATTAGTCCTCCATGTTTGAAAACCAGTAATGGACTTTTGTTTGACCATTGTTTTACTAGGCATGTGTTTAGCTCTCTGCAATTTGAGTGCTATCCTATTTCCACTGATCGTTTTCACATTACTGTTCCTTGGTATTGGGCAGCTCTCTCTCTGGCAAATGTGGCAATGAACAAAGTCGCAATCATATGTTAGCCAATGATAATCCAGCCATAAATCAATCTTATTTCATTACGTGAAGACTCTTCATCAATTCACAAACAACGTAAGAGTTTCTGCCTGAATTGAGGTCTTTTGTTCCGGCCAACTTCATCACTGGTACCAGCAATTATTCTAATGTTACTAAGGAACAACAAAAGTTGGCCGCTCGTTTTTGTTGACCCTGTACAAACAAAACACACGAAGATAGGACCCACTAGCCAAATACGGAGGTGATGCAATTAGGATGCATTTCTATTCTATCTACTTCCTGGCAGAAACCGAGATGCACCCGTGCTGAGTTTTCCAGCTTCGGGAATGGATGGCCGAAATATTAGAAGTCTCCACCATCCAAAAATATCGTCAATAGAAACAGCTCAACTCCGTCAACCTTCAGAATTCACTACTGTTAGAGCGCTGGACTGGAAGGTAAGCAACTTCACCAAGGGGAGAAGGGGCAACTGCAGGACAGCTGTTGATGGAGGAAGTTGGCTTACTGTACAGTAGAGGAATGTAGAAACACTAAGATCCTTGGACATCTAGAATGATGTCTAAGAGCAGCAGAACCTTGAACAAAAGAGCCTGCCCAATATTATGAGGCAAAACAACAGTGTCTGCTCTAGTGAGCCAGGAATTGGGCAGGAAGCCTGTTAACACCCAAACCAGATCAACATTGCCCTATTGCCTATCTAAGAATCATCTAACTCTATGAGCTGTGCTCGCCTCTCAGCAGCCTTCTTCCTGACAAAGATGCCCCATCTCAGGGCTGCCTTGAGCTTGAGCCATCCGACAACAGCTTTGCCTGATGAACGAGATGGATCATCACCAAAGCTGTAATTTGGAGGTGCGGTAGGCATGTTTGTTGACGAGAAAGGGTACCCATCTTCGGTGGCATTAAAGGAGGAGAGACCCTGGCCTCCCATGTTAAATATGCGAAGAAGATGCTGCATATCGTCATTTTCAAGCATCTCATGACTTCTCGTACGAATCTCCTCTTCTGAGAAGAAATCCTCAGTTCCCTTGTATGAATTAAGATTCGATGAGCCAAAACTCTGAAAGCCTGGTGTAGAAGTCTGTGGACGGCCAAGAGCAAGTAAATTGTCAGATCCCGGAACCTGGATTTGCTGTGAAGTATGGACCAGAGGATTCTGTGAAGGTAATGAAGTGGCATCAAATTGAAAAGAGGTGTTGAGATTTCCATTCTGTGGATGCATTGAGAATCTGGTAGCCATATCATCATTATAACCTAGAGAGAGAGAGAGAGAGGATGTGAGAACATTCACAGAGTCAGCAACCAATTATATGAAGTAGCTCAGTACTAACAAGGAAATAAAAGGCTCTAAACAAACAGGACTTTAGTGAAAGAAACCGTTTAAACATGCAACATAAATACAATTTACATATTAAACACAGCCTAGCATTCTAACAATCACCTACTTTTACTTTCTAAGATAATGTGTATTATGATTGTTTGGAAGTTCAAAAGCATACCTCCAACAGTTAGACCTGAGTCCATAACAGGCTGCTCTGAAGGGACTGGAACTGATATGGTCGGTAAAGTAACCTGATGATCATATGAGTTCAAAAACTCTTGTTGAACAGATGGAACCTCGTTTTGTAAAGCATCTATGCCCTGATTCATCTTGAAGTCTAGAAGGGATTTGCCATCATACTCTATAGCATGCATCCAATTATCATAAGCCTTCTTCACCAAGCTGTCAACATAGACCTGCAAGAACCAAACCATTCACATATTTCTTAGTGGTCATCTTTGTTCTTTTCTTTTTCCTAGTTTTCAGATGAAATGAAAACCAAATTTCATTCAAATGCATGGGGGATGCAACCAAAAACCCAACAATATGGAACTGGCTAATCAATAATCCTAGATTTCTTACCTTCTGATTGTCAGAAAGAGAGTCAGCTGAGTAGTACTGTCCGTTGGCAATTAAACCACTCAATTCATAAATATTGTTGAAAACAACGCCAACATTTTTCTCATCCTCAGGATAGTAGATATAAAGTTTCCCACTCAGAACACATGTCTTTGCATGCTCAACAAGAACATCCCACATTTTATTTGACATGCCACTTCCAAGAATCTAGAGTAAATGGAACAAAAGAATAAGTATAAACAAAATTTGAATTTGAAATATAATTTGACAACCAGGCAGCTTACTTACAGTTCGCAACCTCTGCGAGTCTCTAACTACTAGGCGGAGGAAGTCTTCAACTGAATATATTCCAGCTTTGTTCAGCCTCTTGTGAAATGACCCATCTTTTCCAATCTTTTCCAATCTCCAAACCTCATCGGTTAATGCAGGTGGATAGTGCTTCTTGTATACTGCAAAGCAAAAACTTCAGATTTAGCATCTTTAGAAAGAATAGAACAAGCACACACCACAGTTACACGCATGCACACAAGTAAATAGAAAGTTCTGGTTCTAATTATGAGCTCACATTCTCCACGGTGATCCTTAACAGTGAAGGCATCTGTTTTTGCTTCACGAACGCGAATGCCTTCACAACAGCCTGAGGCAACCTTCAGCCCTAGCCTGAACTTCCTGCTCCTTATCCAGCTTGAGTTGTCAGTAAATGTCAGCTCGCCTAGCGTTCCAACACCTTCTTTCAGTGTCACTTGCAGATCCCCAGTTAGAAGTGGTCTCTTGCCCTCACGTTCTTTAACCACATGAGACTCAAATTCCTCCCGGGTCCAATTATCATCATCTTCATTGTTGAAATCACCTTCAAGCACAATAACATCTAGTTTTACTGAAGATTCTGGACCAGACGTGACAACACGGCCCGTATTTCCATCAATCAACACAATATGAATAGCAGCACCCTGCTCCCCTTCCACTTTCCCAGCAGTAAAGAGAGGGAGGGACAACCTGGACCTGAAGTGCAACTGCAAGTTTCTTCCATCAGGCCCTTCTAGACGTTTAGGAGAAGACCTGCACTCTCTCAACCATTAGAATATGGAGACTGCCCTCTAAATATTTTTGTACCGACATGTTGAAGGGGTTGAAGGGGGAAAGGGTGCTATTTGAACCTTAATTTAACAAGAAGAGGGACAAAAAATCATTGCTCACCGTACAGTAAGTTTGGCAGGGCCCAGTTTTGCCAATGCTCGCTCTACTTCTTCGCTAACCTGTTTTCATTGAACGCATTAAAAACTAGAGTTTTCATATAGAAAATACAAAAAAACACACAGAGAGAGCCATGCAACATCCTGAATCCTTCAAAGGTGGTATAAAAAAAAAGAGGAACAAATATCTTACAACTCGCCGAAGAATAGGCTCCAACGATGAGCAAAGCTTCTGCAAACTATCCACCTTGAGAGCTTCAACAATTACACTGCAAGAGAATTCAAAACCTTTGAGACAAGTATCAACTTGGTTATCAAGTTTCAACCAATCAACCCAACAACCCGCTTAAATTACCTTCATTTCATTCTCCTCGAATATATATATTTAAAAAGGCATACAGATACTAATACCAAGGAGAAAAAATACCAATATATATATAATCACAAATTAAAGAAAAAGGTGAAGTTTTTTACCTAGCTAAAGCAGGCCTTTTTCTATCAGGCTGGCCTTCATCATCACCAGAGCTTGAATCAAGTCCTCTCTTCCCTCTCGCCGCCGCCGCCATACTATTCGATCTCTCAACATACCCGGTTTGCATCTTCACCAACACCCACCTTCTCCTTCACTACTTACAACCAGCAAGAAACTACCTTTGCCAAAGAGAGATTTGTTTTTGTATTCCGTGAAAAAGAGAGAATAACGGAAACCCCACAAAGCTTTTGTTTTCTTTAGAGAGGAAAGAGGGAAAGATGGGATGGAAAGGGAGCGGGAAAGTGAAATGTGATGGGTTTCATAGAAAAATCTGAATTCTTTTTCGTTTAGGAACGAATCTTTGAAGTTTCCGCGAAGTGTCTGCGAATTTTCGTTGGACAGTGCGTGACTGAGAAGTGTGTGTATGTTTACTTCGGTTTGGTTCTGTACTTTTTTTTTCTTCATGGCCAAAGTCTATATGTGTCCTCTAACTATGATGCAATTTCACTTTCAACCCTCTATGTTCCTTTTTCAACGATTTACCCTTCATATATGTATATATTTTATTTCAATTTACTTCAACAATGAAATTCACATGTTCCAACGCTCTCGTCTTATAGCTCTTTATACAAAAATGAAAGCCATAGAATTTCTCAAGAGCATGTAATTAACGAATTCTTAGTTTAATTGATGCTTATATTGATATTTTTATTTTTTTTCTTAAAATATATTACTTCGAGCCTCTATTTTATAATAGTAAAAAAATTATTTCAATGTGTTTCTTCATTAATCAT
>Ga0307517_10013586_pt1 | contig 11035 bp, 6 predicted proteins | sample 23_EM_MG_FD_194515 | JGI IMG/M metagenome (GOLD analysis project Ga0307517, IMG submission 194515) | Populus trichocarpa ectomycorrhiza microbial communities from riparian zone in the Pacific Northwest, United States - 23_EM | ecosystem: Host-associated > Plants > Roots > Unclassified | place... | reverse complement strand
AAATAATCTATTAAAATGATATGATAACAATGATCTACTAAGGTCAAAGCTTTAAAAAACATTGAAGCTTTCTATGGTAATATTTGTATTATATATTCATCACAACAACAATAATATATATATATATATATATATATATCCTTGTTATATATTTTTTTATAATTATTATTAGATTTATTTTTGTAAATGTGTGTAAAAATGATTGATTCATCTTTCTTTTTTTTATTGAAACTTACTCTCATGATCATAATAAATTTTCATTTAAAAATGATCTATTCATCCTTTTTAATATTTTTTTTATTAAAACATGATCATAATACATTTTCATTAATAAACATGTTTTTTTCATAACAAAAAAAGAAATACATGAACAAGGAAAGAGTGTTTTTTAATTATCATTAAAAAGATCAGCTTGTTGCTATTTCATTCAATTCATTAGAATGCTGAAGAATATTTTTTAATTGTCATTAGTTTTTATTCAATAAATCTTGCTATTAATAAAAAAACATTTTATTGTCAAAACAAAAAAAATACATGAATGAGAGGACAATTTTGACTAATTTTAATCATTTCCTTTCATATAAATATCTATTTTAATTTTCATATAATTAAATAAAAATATTTTTTAAATAGTGTCTTGCATAACAAGATCAAATAGTTTGCTTTTTATAATAAAAATCAACTCTAGGTTTTAGTTTTTAATCGATGTTAACTTCTATTTCTATGATTTATTGGTTATATATTTTTCAATTTATTTTATTAAACAATAACATCATATTTTTTAAGTTTCAGTTAAAAAATTTCATTAAACTAGAAAAGCATTAATAACAATGACACCTACGTATCGTCATCTCCACCTCATATGCCAATTCAAAGAATTTCCCACATCAAATTTCATATTTCACCAGACTTTTTTTGGGGGCCTGTAAGCCAGAGAACCTCCTCCCAAAGCCAAGAGTTCCTTCTTTATTAAGACCAGTTACACCTGGGCTCCAGGCTGCTACAGTCTAATAACCAGCTTGTGACTGCTACAGCCTGGGAAAAGAGCTAAAGCCTAAAGGTGCAACCTGGGTCCATCCTGCTAGACTTCAGATAAAAATGGCAATAGAATTGGTTGGACTGAGTTTCCATCAACATGATTTTCCCACCCTTCTCTTTCTAAGTTACAAATCACTATGAATTAACCATTTAAATTCTTGAAAATGTCTATCTTTATTGCTCCTCTATTTCTTATTTCGTTGTTACTACATAGTTATAGTAAATCTTGCTCAGGTTCTACAATTTCTATGGATTTATGGACAGACTCCTTAACCTAAAAGATCCCAGAAGAAAAGAAAAACCTAATGTAGCGCTTGTTGCATCAGGGCCTGAAGCAGAACCTCCTTTGAGCAGGCCAGTCACTGTTGATAGCAACAGTCACCGAACCTCTTGCTGAGATGACTTCAGGGAGACTGGCATGGGTGTCCTTAGAATAATGTTACATTTGGAGGGTTAAACGGTTTTGGATGAATGATGATTGCTGCGCCTCGTTCTTTGGTCGAATTTTCTTATTTATCTTCCATTGATTGGTCTACACAAGGTCACAACAAATTAGTTGCAGTATACAAAATGGAATGGACATAAATCGAAATAGCATAAAGACCATGTTTCTGTTGCCAATCTCATTTGGTATCAAGTAATCAAGAACTAATCAGAACATCCATCTCGGAGAGGAGTGAACCGCGCTTTGCTTCGGTCTGGTTGGCTGCTCCGAGTTGTTTCGCTTCTTCATTATAGAAGACACAGTTGGGCTAAAGTAGTCATTACTCCTTTGAGAAGTTGCCCCTTGTGAATGCATTTTCCTTCCATGGATGAAGCTTCTCTGCTGTTCTAGCATTGCCCTTCGGGCCACCTGGTTCCTTTGGGCAGTTCCCCATCTATTATAACTTACACAACTGTGGCTCCGGCCAACTTGCTGAAACTTCCCCTCTCTTGGGCTTGTATAGTTTCGACTCTCTGCAGTTTCTGCAGAGTACATAGTTGTTTCTCCCTCACTGCTGTATCCATTATACATCTCTGAAACCTCCACTGGAGAAGAACTAGAATGGACCTCACTTTGGGCTCCATTCACAGAACCTGTTGAGGCAATGTCAGCATCCCCTTCAGGAATAGCATGTCCCTTGTACTTGATTTGATCTTCACTCGGTGGAGTCTGTGAAGGCATTTCCTTGACAGAATTCTCATCGGAGTTTGGCAGCAGCTGTATGTCTGGATGTGGTTGAACTGTAGTTTTGGTCACCCTAGGAGGGAAATTAATATCCAAAAGCTGTATTTGGGCGCTTTCCTTTTTCCTAAGAGGGCCAGCAGTCAGCTTAGGTGATTCATATATTTCTGGGGTTGGAATTCCTTGAACATGGGCACCATGTGAATCAGTAGTTTGGATTCCTTCCTTGACAGTATTTTCTGTGCCAGAACAACCTGGATTTGGTTGATCTTTACCTTTTGAGACTGTATTCGATGATGGGGTGCCATCGTTATCAGCTTCTGTCGACTTAAAAACCTGCCGGAGTGTGAAGGAAGCACAAGAATGCTCACTTTTCTGTCCCGTGGACATCAATCTAATTATCGGCAATTTGGGTTTGGTAAGTTCATCAAGGTTCCCTTCCCAGTGCTGGTTCAACCAATCACAAATAATGGGTACAGGAATACCGAATTGCATGGGAGAATCCTTCTTCCATGATGATGAGGATGATGATGAAGTTGAAGAAGATTTAGTATTTGGAGATGTCGCAAGTTTCATGGGATCACAGATCATGAATGCAAGATTACCTTGTGCATCAAATCCAGCAGATCCAGGGCTCCATGATACTCCATCAGTTGACAGTTTTATGAGATTGTCCGTGGCAATGACCACCTTTCCTTCACCAACTGTCAGTTCTTCATTATCCGTATGGCCTAAAAAGTAAACAGCACTTCCCAAATCCAGATTTGGTTTTGAACAGGTCTTCAAGTAGTGTGGCTGCTGCCCTTGAGCATTTGATTCTCCATCCACAGAATCCAAACCCACTATAGTTAGATCTAGAACAGAGGTGGTAATGAAAAACCTGCAACCAAGCAACTCCTGTGAGAAAAATTCATAATGTCTGCCTGCCTTAAACCATTCAGCTATTCAAAATTAAAGTCCACAACCTTCCTTTCAATTAGCCTAGCACTATGGGAGCCATGGCAGCATTATTGCTTTAGTTACAAAGAGAAGCAATTTCCTGTTCCTAGTTAGCAGATCAATAAATGTCAAAATGTAACTTCTGGTTGTTGTAGAAAGGATAAGGATAACCAGAAATCCTTCCAAACTGATTACCAGTAACCATGGTTCTTGGTGAAGATAATACAATTACGTAAATAACATCAATCTCATTCATAAATGGAGGCCAAATGTTCTATCAAAAAGCTAGCTTCTACCAAATAGAAAATCAACGTGGATGGTTTGTGTTTGTATTTATATTCAATGGAAAATCAATTCAACCCAAGAACATCCTTTAATTCCTCTCTGATTAATCCATCCAATTGTAAAGATCCTGACAACAAACTATAAAAATCTAAAAATGTATGCCTTCAATATTCTCAACCTGATCTAAAAACTAGCAGCTGAAGCACTGCAGGTTACGAGCATTCACGATCGTCATAAAGATGACAATTAAGGTAACCTGGCAGTGGTAGCAGTGGCAATAATGCATTTGTAGTAGTGAGACTGATGCAGACTGTTTTTATCGGATTCTATGGAGAGCTTCTTAGAGATGAACTTACTCTTCCTCTGGGGTTTCTCGGACATTTCCACCTGTTGCAACTGCTAATTCACTATATGGCATAGTTGGACATTCAGCAGCTCATTTCCTATTTTTTCCAACATAGATCCTAATCCTACAAGCCTTAAAACCTCCCACAAAACCCTCTCGATACTAGCACCCTATAATCACTATATCATACAGTTGGATTATTTTTCTTGCTGCTCAGAAATTCCAGCAACCAGAAACTATGATGCCTGGAGCCAAACAGCCATCATTTCTCCTCAAACCACAACAAACACAAATCCATTCAATCTACAAAACCTAAACCTACTGTCTTAAAATAGAAAATCTAAATCCCTAAATTTTAGCTGTAACCCACCACAAAAACCGTCATAGAAGAATTTTCCATCCGCATCTCCTACAAAAGCATAATTTTGTTTTGGGATGGGGGGCAAACAAAGCTGCAACTTCAAATGGACATATCATAATGAAATGCTACGAGACAGTTTACTTTGCCTCGAAAAACAAAAGAAAACACAGTTTTTGGTTCGACAATAAAAGGTATTCTCAGACCAACTTGCTTGTCAACCGAGACTAACTCCCTTCTCAAGCGATCTTAAGGATGCAATCTCCACATCAGCTTCTTGCATTCAGAGGAATTTAATAAATTTCCCTATATGCTGGCCCAATAAATGAATTAAACCTAGGAAACCTGCAAACGGAGCAAATCTCCTTAACCACCGGGCCAACCCTGGGTTCACAGGAAACATCAAAACACAGTTATGCGCAATACACTGTTAGTCTGGCAGTGCAGAAATCGATACTATCTGGAACATAACCTCCAGAACTAAAGAATCATTTTCCTTATTTGAGGGAAAATGTAAACTAGAACATGGGAAAATGTAAACTAAAACATATAAATCTTCACTTTGCATTGGCTCATGTAGAAGAAGCAAAGATTCTCAATGAGATCCAGCACTCAACTTTCTATCAATGGTTCCACATTTCCGATTCAACCAAAGAAAACCCAGAAAGAAGCAAGCAACAGTCAAATAATTATTTGAAAAGAAAAGGGACAGGCCTGTGAGGGACGAGAGTGGCAGCGACACCATTTTGGAGGCGGATCTCGCAACCTTCAGCAGCAGCGATAGAGGGAATGTTAACATGAGCAGTCAAAAGAAGATTCCGGTGGATCAGGAATCCAGTGCCGGAGATCCCATTGGCGGTGGCGGATATCCTGGCAATTGCAGGACCCTTACCAGTAAAAAGGGCAGCCTTCAATTTCTCAGACTTGCCTACTCCTTTGCAAAAACACCATGACTCACTCAAAACACCCATTTTGTCCAAATCTTTTTTTTAAAAAAAAAATACTTCTATCCTGTGAGTTATCTTCCTGGAATCAGAGAGGAGCAAGAGGATCTAGAGAGAGCAGCATTTTTTCTCAAGTAAAATAAAAAATATTTAAGGTAATGGGCAGTAATGGGTTTTGTGTAGTAATGTGTGGAGAGAGAGGATATGGCCGTGAAATGAGTAAACAGGGGTGGGGGCGTGGCTGTGTGCTGTTTTTGAGCTGGATTTTTTAAAGAATGGCTACTAGCGGAGTAGGAGTATTTAAACTAGTAAAAACAACAGAGATTTTGAGATAGTGCGAGATTTGACTGACAGGGAAGGAGACGGCGACACCACGTTTTGGCATTTGGGTATTTTTTTCTTTTCTTTTCTTTTCAAAGTTATTAAAATTATTTTTAATTATAATCGGGTCATGGTTTAAGAGTTAACCCAATCAAATAAAATAACATTATTTTTTAAAAAATAAAAGTTAAACCTGATTAAGTTGATTGAGTTCTAAATTGAGTTATCATAAAAAATAAGTTTAACTAGGTTAATTAAATTTAATATTAAGTTAAAAAAAAAATTCATGATATTTATATGATATTTATAAGTAATTACTGACATCTTATTAATTGTTTTACGTTCTATTATAAAAAAAAAAACAAATATAACGAGGAGAGAGAAATCATACCACCTCGTCTTCCTGACTTGTAAATTTTATTTTTCCTGCTTATATTTGTCTATTTTTTTTCAAATAAAATAACTAGTATGATATCATTTATTACTTCTTGAACATTATAAATTTTTTTGGTTAAAAAATAAAGCTGAATTATGGTATCATTGGTTATTACAAGAATAATTTTGAAAGGTGTTGAAGTTGTCTTTTAAAAATTTAATGATGTTTAGAGTATTTGTAAATTGAAATGTTGAATGTTAATGGAGAGATATTAGTTATATTATTAGTAATAATGGATAAGAAACAATTAAAAGAACTTGGTGTTATTTCAAAAAAAAATAAAGAAAAAGAATTAAAAATAATAATATTGCTTGGAGGGTAAAATTTACCCTCTAGAAGCACCAATTTAAAGACCTAGTGTGTTTGGTATTGTGGTAGCTGTTGTGGTTGTTGTTTGAAAAAAATTGTTTTATAAAAAGTACTTTTGATTGAGGTTGATTTTGTATTTATATATATATTTGGTTAAAATTGTGGTTGAAATTGAGGTTAAACAAAAAGTAGTTTAAAGTGTTTGGTTAATAATGCTTTTAAAATTGAAGTTATAAAATAATTTTAAAAAATATATATTAATATTGATGGTTTTTAATTTAAATATTATAGATTTAACTATTGTTATTGCATCATGAAATAAATAATACTTTATATAAAATATTTTTTATTGTTCCATTAAACTATCTACAATTTCATCACGTATAAAATACATCCGACAAGGACTATAATTTTTTTGGTTTCTTAAGCGCGCAACAACATTAGGTAAAATATAATCAGGAACAAAATTGGGATTGCGATCAAATTCTGCAAATGCTACATCATCAAGCGATCTCTGTCTAATTTATGTAGTGTCATTAAATAATGTTAAACACTAGTGTTTCGAATAAAACACAATTAAAAAATAAAAAATAATTTTTATTTTTTATTTTACTGGGTCGAACCTGATTCAATGCATTTTGAGTTTTGAACCGGAACAGTGGAGCTGGCTACACTGTTCAATGAACAATGTAGCCAGCTCAATTGTTCATGCTAATTAATTAGCATGAACAGTGCGCAAGAAGCAGCAATTGCTTGCTTTTCTTTCTCTTGCGTTTCGGACACAAAACACTGTGGGATCCATAAACAGTAAACTGTGTTTTTTTTTACCAAACAGTTTGCATCTACGTTTTAAATAAAACGCAAACACAATCTCATTATCAAACGGCTTTGGTTGATGATGATTTTTAAGGATATAAGAAAAATAATTAAAAAAAAATATAGAAAAAGAATTAACCATTGTACTAAATGTAATCTAATAGTAATTTTTTAAGGAGGTAAGATTTGGTTTTTGATAACGTTTGGTGTATTAAAAAATAATTAAATTATTAGTAATGATTGAAATATAAAAATAAAAAATTATTTGATATTTATTGTCGGATTAAAATTAGGAGAGAGACAAAAAAACATCCTTAACAAAAAAAGTTAATTTTCCAAGAACAATAATTTAGAGATATCTAGTATCCCCTAAATTATTAACTCTTCTATAAAAATTCAACCAAATATACCACTTTTTTTCTCCTAAAAACTTAGTTGGAAAAAAAATTCTCTTTGTTATTAGCTTATAATGTGTAATTGTTAATTATTATAAATTCATTCTGACAAAAAAGTGAGCTCAAAATTTATTATATCACTACTCTGAGTTAGCTGCATGTTAATTTTGAAATGCCAAATCTCATATATTATATTTAAGTTGTGTTTAACAATATGTTTGGATGGAGTTTAAAATTGTTTTTTAAAATGCATTATGTGATGTTTTTTTTACATAAATATCTTGAATGATTTTAATATATTAATTAATCAAACTGTATTTTTATAAGATTATTTATAAAATCAATAAACTACTATGATATAGTGTGGTCATAACTCATAAGTACAGTTGTAATATTGTATCAATAGCTTATTACTTCATTGTATAGTAAAAAATCATAGTTATTAAATTTAATATAGAGGTCAATCCTTCTAGCTTGATTTAATCACGAGTTAACTAGGCTTTGAATTGATTTATCAGACTTGGTGTTTTTTGTAATTGTGTAAACAATTTAATAAACACATGAAACAAATATAAGAATTTCATATAAAATTAAGTGATGAGTAATTAATAAATAATTGATTCAATGAATACAAATAAAAATAAAATTAGCTAGAAAATTAAATGAACTGAGAGATTTACCATGTAAAATGCATTATAAATCCTCTCATGTGGCATTGTGGATAAACTATTAACAATGCTATTTTTTTTTAATTTATCTTTTATTTAACCAAATTATAAGTCAATTTGTTAGGGGTAGGATTAAAAGACAAGGGACCAAACTAAAAAGCATGTATAGAATGAGTGGCTTTAAAAAGTTCGGGCAAAATATTTATTGCAGTACATATACTTTACAAAGTATTGATATTGGATCCCTTCACTTTTCAAAATCAAAGAGATAAATTTATTTTGGTCAAAAACTCTATTTTCCTTATCTTATTGGCCATGACATGAAAGAGATGAGAGAAAGTCACTGAAATCTTGAACTGAAGAGATAAAATCGTTGTTTATACCGATTACGAACATAGAAATATTGAAATTGGTGTCAAATTGCTTATTTCGACGAGGGAAGCTCTTGTTTACCATGAAATTGTCAAGAAAACATATATGATCTTGGTAAGAGTTTATATCCCGGGTTGATTTTGAGTTTTATGATTTTTTTTTGTTTTTTTAAGGTAATGAATGAGTTTATTAAGTTAACTATGATGTTTTCTATGTGTTTTAGATAAAAAAAAATAAGTTGAGAAATCAGTTTTTAGATCTAGAAAACCATTAACCTGTTTTTCTAGCTACCACAATAACTAAAACTAAGTAATTTAGACAATGTGTCATCTGGTTAATCTTTTTAAAAAGAATTGAGGTCACCCCCCTAAATACAAGGAAAAAAAAAGTCAAGCTGCTTGGATCTTAACAAAATAAATTAGAGGACTAGCCTGACTTGTTAAGCCTAACAACGTATAAAAACATGTAGTTCTGGATGAATAGACTATATGTATGAAGTCTGTTTTATTTAGAATTTTTTTAACTATAAAAACATGCTGAGAATATATATATATATATATATATATTATTTTTGCTGAAGAATAAAATATCCGTGACGAAACGATATTCTCATAAAACATGTCACATGACAGGAGACATCTACGATCGTTGAAAACGACTTTCCAATTTCCAACCCTCTCTTGCTCAAAGTTATGGGCCACGGGTCATGAAGAAAAATACAACAAAATGCTTATAGATATAGTTTGTCTATATCACTTTATTATTATTTTTTAGCCTAGTTCCTGTTTAATATTTTTTATTAAATATTCTTTAAATATTTTTAACATTACTACATTTAAAAATCTTAAAAATATATATAAAAAATTAGTTTGATCTTACCTCGATGTATTTTAAACACATTTCATATATATTCTTGAATACTGAAGAAATATTTAACAAAATATTCAGTTACATGATTGTATTTATTTAATATCCTATAACAAAAAAAATATAAAAATAATAGAAGCGTGTTTAGTTGAAGGGATGCAAATAAAAATATAAAATAAATTTATCTCGATAATAATTTCTAAATTAATTTATATTTTTTAAAATAAAAGATATAATGAGACATATCTTCTTAGCATCTATTTCTTTAATTTTTTTTTTATTTCAAAACAATAATCAAATATTGTTCTGTTCTAATGGTTTATAACCTTCGAATTTTTATTTCTCAAAGTCAAATCTATATAATAATTAATACATTTTTTTAACTCTTACTTTGCTATTTAATTATTTGGTATTTTAGTGAACATTGTTTCATCTACATCTAATTTTTGTAATAAAACAATAATATATCCACCACATCACAAAAAGGTCCACTTTATGGTTATTTAATATTGCATAGAATTGTTAGCTTTTAGTTGTACTATTAATTACTATCTACATTGAAGGTTCTTTTGTGATGTGATCGGACATTATAATATCATAAATGTACATGAAAATTATTTGAAGTTAGGTTATTTACCTGTATATTTTGAAAAAATTACAATTTATATCTTGAATTTTATACACGGGTTAATATTTAACATTTTCCCTCTGACATGGGAAAAAAATCAATAAAGAATAATTAATTATTTATAATATTGTCATTATTTTTTATTTAATGACTAATTTTTTTATATTAAATATTACAAGTTTTTCATTAAATAAAAATAAAATAAAACTAGCCACCACCCTCTTAACCCAAACCCAAATCTGTATTTCAATTTTATCTCGTGAAATCCATCTCGAGCAAGAGTTTATGCATAGTAGGGATCACATGAGAAATCCCCAAGGGGGAATTAATTGAAAAGCTTATTTTGCAATTTAATTATTTGATTATCAATTGTTTTAGCTCTTGTTATTTAACTATTTGGTATCCGAGTGAATAGTATTTCACCTGGCTATTTTTATAAGGAAATGAGAATATATCCAACATATTATTGTGAGGGATTGGCCTGAAAGCCAAGAAATTATATTCCTTTTTTTATTTTTGTTTTCCAGACCAGTATAAAATAAAATATTAAATTTACTTGAATATATTAGAATATCATGAAGGAGCTATTGATTAATAAGTAAATTGATTTGACGACGTTTTTATGGTTGATTTTTTAAAAAAGAATTAAAGAAAGAAATTAGGGTTGTTCAAACAACTATTTTAGGTCCAAACACAAAAGGTGATTAGCTTATAGAATTTCTTAAAAATAATAATAAAATTGATAAACTTTAAAAAACAATAATATTAATAATGACCACACGTAATGGTATTTAGGGGTGAGAAAAAAGTTGAAAAACCGAGAAAACCAGGAAAAAATAACTGAATGGATGTATCATATTTTTTTCTTTTTATTTGAAATAATATCTTATCTTATATATGAAATTTTTTTTTAATGATCTCATTAGTATTGTAATTTTTTTCTTTGAAACAAACTTCAATATGAATTAAATCTCTTCTGATAAGGTTAATATAAATTGACCTTGTCAATAAAAAATAAAATTTAAAAAATAAATTTAAATTCAGATTATGTGTTGACCTGTAAGGTCAATTAGATTTAATCTAAAAACTATTTCCCAATTTAATTTAAAATTTAAGTTGAGTTAAATTTTAAATTGGTAAGTCAATAA
>Ga0307517_10013583_pt1 | contig 11036 bp, 1 predicted proteins | sample 23_EM_MG_FD_194515 | JGI IMG/M metagenome (GOLD analysis project Ga0307517, IMG submission 194515) | Populus trichocarpa ectomycorrhiza microbial communities from riparian zone in the Pacific Northwest, United States - 23_EM | ecosystem: Host-associated > Plants > Roots > Unclassified | place... | reverse complement strand
CGATCCTTATATTTTAATGGTTTGCAAATATAATTTTCTTACAAAATTCACTCAATCCCTTTACAGTTGCATGGTAACAAACTGTTTGTGCTCTTACTTACCATTATTTATTAGTACAGACTGGGAAGGGTGTCTCATCCGAACATTGTAAAGCTTTTGGGTTTTTTGTCTTGAAAATAAAGAGAAGATCCTTGTCTATGAATACATGTAAAAAAAGAGCTTTTAGACTGCCAAATATTTTCCAGTAGACTACCATTTATTCTCAATTTGGAGTTATATATTGCAATATTAATCTCAACATTGTATAACCTTATTTTTATTCCTAACACACATGTTTCTCCTAGTATAGAAAAACCAGATCGAGTACTTTCATTGGAAATTAGGCTTAAAATTGCAATAAAAACTGTTGAAGAACTGTCTTCCTTGCATTCATTAGAGCACCAAGTAATTTTCAAATATATGAAAAGTCCACAACATAAATAATTTCAAATAATAGCATCTGAGATTTTTTAAAGCAAAGGTCGTTCAATTTCTTATAAACATCTAAGATTGAATCAACAAGCAAGATCCTGAGATCCTATACAAAACAAAGCATGAGATTGTTATGTTTTTTTCTCAAAAACCAAAGAAAACATGAAAAACACAACAAATTAACAAGCTCATAAGATTTATGCCACAATCACAACTAAAAATCCAAACAAAGAATAGGAAAACAAAAGGCAGATAATAAAAAAAACATTTGAGGAAAACGGTTACCTGAAATAAGATGATTCAGTGTTTCAATGGAGAGCTTCGATGGAGAGCTTCAATGGAGATTGTTGCAGTTAATAGAGAATAAAAAGGAAATTATTATGATGATCTTTTGTTCTAATAAAGAGATTTGAGAGAGAGATTTACAATAGCCACGCAAAAGTGTTTTTTTGAAGAGAGTTCCAGTGAAATTAATTAAGAGATAGTGAGATTTTGTTCCCGTAAGTAAAAAAGGAAAGCTTTTTTCAAGGATAAGAAAAGGAAAACACTTTCAAAGCATTAAAGTTTAACTTTTCCTTTGACCAGAATTTAATTTTCTTTGACTAACTTTCCACATGCTTACCAAACATGGGAAAGTGAGGAAAATTGTTTCCAGGAAAAGACAAACAAGGCCTAAAAACATCTTTCTTTTTCCCGTCTAGTGATTTTTTAAGGGTAACTACGTAAATTCCTTCTTCTTAGGGGATGGTTCGTGCAGTGGCAGTGGCAATCATATTATGTGATTTAAACAACAAAATAAAAACAATAAAATCCGAATTTTACTATATTTTAGGGGTTTTAATGTCAATGGATGAATTTATGGTTTGAGTGCTTCCTGTTTGGAATAGTATTAGAGGTTTGAAATTCTATTAAAATAATTTTTTAATTTTTTAAAATTTATTTTCAACATCAGCATATCAATACGATCAAAAAAATAATAATTTGAAGCAAAAAAATTCAAAATTTTGCAAAATTATTGTTCAACTGTAGCGCCAAACACCCTATTAAACTAGTGTTATTAAACTCAAGCTCAATTCGATGAATTGATTTGGTGATTTGCTAATCCAGGATTTAAGATAAATTTTAAATTAAATTGATTGACTTAATTGACCAAACAGAACTATATTTGACTTCTTTTATATATAAAAAACCCTTGAATTGATTTGGGTTAACCCATCCAACCTATAATCCAAACTTTAAGTTATATTGAGTTTCATAACTTTAAAAAATATTACAAATACTCTAAAAGGCATGGGGAAAAAATTGTTCCTCATGCCACTGTTCAACCAGAGATAGATCATTATGAATTACCACAGTAATTTTTTTTTATCCCTTTTTATTTTTTTCTAATTACACCCTTATAAACCTAAAATAATGGCCAATTAAAACATATTTATTAAGAAATGACAAGATTCAAAGACAAGGAGAAAAACTAAAAAAGGTAGCAAAAAGAGGTGTCTTTTTAAAAAACTTGGGGCTAAACGCTCACTTTGATCCTCCAACTTTTTAAATTATAAACTTTCAATCTTAAAAATTTATGAAATTCATTTATGGTCTCAAACTTTGTTTTCTTTATTTTGTGGTCCCTGGTTTGAGAGAGGAGAGAAAAAGTGGCTGGATTTCGGTGGTAGAGAAAAATAGTCTTGGTTAAGACCGATTCAGGGCATGAAAAAGAGTGGATTTTGTTGTCAATGAGTTCCTTTTGATAGGGAGAGTTTATCCTATGTGTTGTTTTCCCTTAAATTTGTCTAAAATGGTAGATTCGAGCCTGTAGTATTTTGAAATAAAGAAAGAAAGGTTTAATAGTAAATAACAACAATATCCTTGCCCTTTAAGGAGTAAGTTTTAGGTATAAATGATTGAAGGAAACTTTGGTAAATATAAATAGAAAGAGAAAAAAAAAAGAATCAAATTTGAAGAGAGAAAACCAAGAGTGAGAAAGAAGAAGAAGAAGAAGAAGAAGATAAGATAAAGGAAGGAGAAGAGGGTTAGAGAAAATGAGATTAAAATGTAAGATTTATTCTTTAATATGTATAATTATTGGTATTAATTAAGATTATGAATTTATTAAGATTTAAGGTTTTAAAGTTTATGTTTTGGGTTAGATTGATGAGTTGATTGAAATATTATGGATTAATTGTTAGGGTAATGGTTTAATTGGTTGGTTTTTAGATGATTTTGTTACGAATAATGATTTTGAGACTAATTTGTTTAATTAATGTATTGGGTGTAAAAAATTGTGAAAAGACCCTTGCTAGAAACCCTGGACATAAGTGTCTTGAGGTTGAGGGTGATAAAATTTCAATTTGGTCCCTTATTTTTTAAAATTACATTTTAGTCCCTAAATTTTGGAAAATTACAAATTGATCCCTGAAGAAAAACTCAAGATTTTGTATAGGATTTAGGATGAATTGTGGATAAAATTTCAGTACAATTATGGATTTATGATATTTTTAGATTGGTCCTCTAATTTAGCAAATTACAATTTGACCCCTAAAATCATGAGAAAAGCTCCTAGTAGTCCTTAGATGTAATCCCAGTTTTTCAGATTGGTTTTATGAATAGTTGAGGTTTATTAGTGAATTATTATCGAGTTTTATGATTTGTTTAATTTTGAATTAGATTTTGTGAAACCATTTGACTTTTTACTTTTTTGAAAGAAAGACCAATTTGGTTTCTAAATGTATAGGGTTATAAGTTAAACCCTATAAGTTAAACCCTAAGTTGAGTGTATTAAATTAAATTTATGTTCATTTGAAGTTTGTTTTGAGTATGTCTTCTTTTGTATTCAGATGTTCCTAATATTCCACTTACTGGACATTAATAGGATTTCTTTCGGCACTTGCTTTTGTGTTTGTTCTGCTTTTGAGTCAAGTGAGTGGATAATGTTTCATATGCATAAGAAATAGTATAAATATTTAAATTGGATCGTGCTTTTTATATATATATTGATTATTATTCTTTGTTGTGATAAAGCATGATCATTTGTTTAATCTAAATTCTAGATATGAGATATGAGTATGTCTGATTTGGTAGTTTTTTATTTGATTAATGTCATGAGTTAATTCTTGAGATATAATTGTATTATTTTCATTGTGATATGACCTCTTGATATGCCAGTCATAATACTTATGTTAATAAGATATTATTAGTCTTTGTGCATATCATATATGAACCCTAATTGGTTGGGGGAGTTAACAACTTGTGCAAAATGATCATCCTATAGTTTGGAGCCATATGCTCATCGCATTTTGATTTTCTAATGAGCTTTACCTCATGATATTCCTTGTTATGGTTTGTTTGTGAAACTTTTTTATAAGAGCCTAAAATCAAATTTGTATATGTTTATCTTTGTCGTTATCTACTCACTGAGTTGTTGAACTTAACCTCTCATTATTTATCATTTTTAGGCATATAGTTTTACTAGCAGGTCACTTTTGTTGGACTTCAGAACCTATTTTATTATTGTAATTAATGTTATTCTGTTATGTCTAGTTAGAGCTCTATAATTATGATATTTGTATTAAGTTTTGTATTAAGATGTTGATTTCTATTATGGACTTTAATTATGATATCAAAAACTGCGTAAAACTCTAGTTTGTTTAAATTGTAAAAGTTTTTATGTAAGTTTGAGTTTGTATTGGTATGGAAACCTATAGAGGGACTTTACTTATGTGTCTATCATGGATCCGGGAATCGGGTCGTGATAAATTTGGTATTAAAGCCTTAGGTTAAAAAAACAACAATTAATTTCATAATATGTGGAGCATTAGGACTCATATCGTCTTGTCCGTTGTCTTTGAAATTCTGAATTTTCATCAAGCATGTCTTTTTTTACTCTTTGAATTTTATGGTAGATATACTTTCCTATAATTTTATGATAATTATCACGCTATTTTTCTACCATGACTTAAATGCTTTCACTTCTTGTAGGAAATGTCGAGAAATAGACAATAGTTAGTACCAGTAGAGTAGATAATGATCAGGACGACATCCCTATTGTGTAGTTGAGGATTGCAAGGCAAATGAGGAAGGGTGGCGCACCTGTACCTCAACATGTTAGAGAGGTACCTCCACTAGTGCAGGAGGAGCCTCTGGAGTTAGAAAAGGAGAATGTGGTTGATGAAATAAGTGGAGGAGTAGTTAACCCCAAATACCTTACAGAATTCCAGCAACTTAGTTGAGTTATGTGAATCCAAATAAAGTTTACTATGGAAAGAGATTAAAGAAGGGATAGATATGTACCATCATCATCCCACACTATTTAGAGATTCAATGTGTTGTTAAATGACTTTATAAAGTTGGTACCTTCTACCTTTACTGGGATAGATAGCTCAGAGTATCCTCAGAGGTTTATAAATGATATATGGCGGCGATGTGAAGCTTTAGGATGACAGACCATCAGGTTGTAAGTTTGGCATCATTCAGGTTGGAAGGAGATGTAGACATCTCTTAGTTTGAGTTTAGAAAGAGAATGAGGCCAGCAGAGGCTTAATTGACATGGAAGGAGTTTAACACCATGTTTTTGGACAGATCTCTTCCTCAGAGTGTCAGGGATGCTAGATTCTACGAGTTTGAAAGGTTATCTTAAGGGAGCATGGCAATAGATAAGTATGATTTGAAGTTTACTCAGTTGTCAAGGTATGCTGAGCATCTTCTACCCACTAAGGAGTGGAGAGTGAAGAGGTTCATTTAAGGATTCAAATCCTTGATATATATGGTGATGGTATCTTAAGTGTTTTCATCCTACTCCTCAACAGTTGATAACACCAGGTTAATTGAGGCACGAAAATTAGAGGACATGGCTACAAGCCAATCTAAGAGGCCCGAGAAAGAGGCTTAGTCTTTTAGACAACAAAGATTAAGTGCAAGCCCATTCAGGGGATAAAGTGGTCGTTAGGGCTCATGGGTTCTGAAGAGTTTTAGACAAAGATCTTCACTTAGTGGCTCAAACAGTCAGAATGACAATAATGGTGCTCATAGTTATAATCATAGTTCAGTTTAGAGTGCACCTCGTAGCTCTTTTATTCCATCTAGAGACAGTTCTTCATGCCAGCACCGTGGAGTAAGCCATACTAGTGTATAGTGCTACAAGAGGACTGAGGGTTTTTTTGGTTATGGTCAAATAGGTTGTAAGATTCAGGAGTGCTCAAGGAGATAGTCATCAACTCCGGGAACATCTGTTTAGTTCAGCCTCCTATTCAAGCACCATCGATAAGCTAGTATGTGGCCAATGATGGTCGAGGATTTGGTGGTCATGGTCAGAGAGGTCGGGTTACAAGTGACAAAGTTTAAATACAGCAAGGCAATAGGCATGTCAGAGTCTTTTCCTTGACTCAGCAGGATACCCAGGCATCTAACACAATTGTTTCATGAATTATTCTTATTTGATCTTTTAAAGCAAACATTTTATTTATTAAAGATGTAACTCATTCATTTGGGTCCCTGTATTTCACCATGAGGTTAGATAGACAACCAACTTTGTTAGGATTCCTCATTTCAGCCTTCACTCTCTTAGATGAATCAGTATTAGTGGAGTATGTGTATCCGGATTATGGAATGGAGATTGGAGAATAGATCTTTATAGGAGACATAAATGTCTTAGATATGGTTGATTTTGATGTGATTTTGAGAATGGGCTAGTTAACAAATCATATGGCCTCAGTCAAATGTTGGGGTAAGAAAGTGGTTCTATTTAGATGAAAAAGTTGGGTTGGTGTTTCAAGGAGACAAGATTGCATCTTCATTGATTATGTTATCGGCCATCTCGAGGCAAATGACATGAAAAGGGGTACAATGCTACTTAGCATATATGGTGGATGTAGAAAGTTCTCTAGTTAGACCAAGTCCCTATAGTCAGGGAGTTCATCAATGTTTTTCCCAATGACTTACCGAGATTGCCTCTGTATAGGGAGATTCGGTCTAGTATTTATTTGGATCCAGATATCGAATCAATATCAATGGCACCATATAAAATGATGTTAGTAGAGTTAAGGGAGATAAAGGAATAGCTGCAATATTTGTTGAACAAGGAGTTCATCCAACTGAGTGTGTCTTATTAGGGAGCCCTAGTGTTATTTGTCAAGAAGAAGGGTGGGTCATTAAGATTATGTATAGATTATAGGCAATTGAATTGGATGATAGTTCAAAATTGATACTCACTCCCTCAATGAGTTGTTGAACTCATTCTCTTGTTATTTATCCTTTTCAAGCATGTAGTTTTGCTAGCATGTCACTTTTGTTAGACTTCAGAGCCTGCTCTTTTATTGTATTGATGTTATTTTATTATGTCTAATTAAAGCTCCATAATTACGATATTTATATTAAATATTATATTAAGATGTTGATTTATATTATGGACTTTAAGTATGGTATCAAAAGCTACATAGAACTCTGGTTTATTTAAATGGTAAAAGTTTGTATGTAAGTTTGAGTTCTTATATGTATGGAAACTTAGAGGGGAACCTTGTCTATATGCCGGTCATGGATTTGAGAATCGGGTCGTGACATAATCCAAAAAGAATTTTAGTTTCGGGTTGATTATGGGTTTTGAAGCTAATTTTTAGGTTGTTAGAGGCTATAAATATGTTTTACAAGGTGTTTGGGGTGTTTTTTTAGATGGAAATATGGTTGAAAACAGGTTTTTCTAGGTCTAAAATAGCATAGCCATATTTTCTAGGGACTAGAGGTCGCTAGAATCTAGGCACGACAGTTGACATGTTGCTCACTATTTTTTTTCCAAAAAATAAGGGGTGAACAACTTGTTGTCTGCCTCCCCTTAAGAAATTTTTTTAAAAAAGACTGAGAGATGGGGGCTGCTCTAGGCCCGCGCACCTAGGCCTTTTTTTAAAGGCCTAGGAGCTCTTGGCCATCCAGACCCAAAAGCCTAGGCCTTTTTTTTCTTTTTATCTATTTTAATTGGATTTCTTTAAATTTTTTTGCTTATTTTTTTTTCAATTTCATCATTTAATATTTAATTAATTATTAATTAGGCAACATAATTTATTCCTATTTGATTTTTTTTCAATCATCTTGATATTTGGTTGGTTCTCAATTCTATAAGTTTCTATTTTAGATAAAAAAAAATTATAAAAAAAGATTGTTGAACCCAATTGAACCCATGACCGAGATCACGGGTTTGGTTGGTTAACTTCGGCTAGATAGGGATCGGGCTTCATAAATTTTTTTGTTGTATAAATAGTTCCCAATTTATTTAATTAGATGTATGCATAAACTTTTTGAATTCCGCTTGGGATTTTTTTATATACAAAAACACATCGTAAAAGCCTACATATACAATTCTTTTAAGAAAATATATTCGACCCATAGCAAAGCATAGGTCAAATAGCTAGTTATAAGTTACTCAGTGATTTTAGATATTTTGATCTAAAAACATTAGAAATTCATGTTGTAATGATTATTTATGAAAACACACATATGATTCAATTGTCCATGTGATTCAATTTGGACAATTGGTCCTAATAGTTTAGTTTATTAGATAATGAAAGTCTCCCTCATCTCTATTTAAGTTAATTTTGAGTTTTAAACACAAGAGATAAATGTAATTTTTATAACTACTTTATCATAGAATCCCTCCATCCATAATTAAGCTGATTTTTTGTTAATGGAGTTTTTAATATTTAAAGAAACATTCCACTTGAAATTATTACAATCAAGTCATAAATAATAGAGATGATAATTTAATCCGAATCCAATGAATATCAACCTGAGTAAGTTTTTTTATGGATATTTACTTTACCTTATGGGTAATTGATAGGGTATAAATATTGTCAAACTTGATAAAAAAAAAACCCGACTCAAACCTAACCCAATATAAGACATAATTACCTTTTAAAAAAAGACTAGCATAAAAGGGTTTTTTGGTCTTTTTATTTTTTTCTCAAAACAGTAAAATGACCTAATTACTCTTAAAAGAAAAAAGCTTAAGCTTTTATAGAGGGGCTTTGTTGTCTTTTTTTTAACGTAAAACCATAGATTTACCCTTGAAATTAAAAAAAATTAAGGTTGTTGTCTTAAAGTCATTTTCATCCTTTTCTTATGTTGTTTTTTGTTATTATCAATTTTAGTTATGAGAAATTTGGTAACTTAACAAACATGAATATTATTGTAAAAAAAAAAAAGTGACTGGCACATGTTTTGTATGTGTTGGCGTGTGGACGACGCCCGCGCACTTCAGGCGATGCTTGCGGCACCATCTAATTACCAAACACCACCATCTACAACGATGTTTAGAAGATATCGACAACCTCTCTATGATAAGGTGGCATGTGTGTCCGACAAGAATTCAGCTTGGCTAGGGTGGCTTTTTTCCCCTTGTTTTATCTCTTTTCCTCGATTATCTCGATGACCCTTTAAAGTTTCAAAGGGGAGCCCTTCATTTATTTTCTCATTTGGATTTGATCCCTATTCTTTTGATTACAATTTGTTTTATATTAAATAATATATCAAATTAGAATTTGTTTTCAATTTAACCCTTTTTTAGTTTTTTCACATGTTAGGTTTGGTCCCTATTCTTTTTATTACTATTGTTTTATTTTAGATAATTTTATTTTTTTGCAATTTCATCCTTTTTTGTTTTTTTATATCATATTTAATCCTTATTCTTTTGATTACTATTCTTTTAATTTGAAAACTTTTTAAAATTGATATTTTCTTTCCGGTTTCATTCTTTAACACTAAATTGGTTGAGTATTAAGCTTCTTTGTTGAGCCCAAGGCTAAAATTTATTGGGTTGTGAATTTGAAAGATTGACCCAAGTTTCGTCCGAGTTTGCTTTTTTTTTTTAAATCATTTTTTCAGCTTTATTCTTTAACATTTATTTAATTGGAGATTGGACTTGTATTTTTTTATTTGTTTTCTTTTGGATTTTTTATTTGTTTTCTTTTGGATTTTTCATTGATTTTTAAAATGATCTAGATTAGATCACCATTTAACATTGAATTGTTTAGTAATTAACCTTCATAGTTTTATTTAATTTCGTTTTGATAAGTTTACCCCAGCATCATAACCAGGTCGTAGATCTTGCATGTTGACTCGAATGGACTCTAGTCGAGTTTTATTCGACCTTTTTTGTATTATATTTTATTTTTTCGATGAGGTCCTTCAATATTTTGTATGCTGCAAAATGAGCTTTAAATTTTTTTCATTTTATTTTCTATAAGGTTATCACATTCTCATTTAATTTTTTTCTTCGTTATTAGATAAGATCCTTCAACATTTGATTTTTCTTAAAATTGATTTTTTATTTTAGTTTTATCTTTTAGCGTTTGATTGATTAGGAATCGGTCTTCATTATTTTTTTCTGGTTTTATTTCTATGAGATTATCTCAATCTTATACTCATGATCACAAGGTTAGCAGATTTGCCTAGTTTAACTCGAGGTTTTTTTCTTGTTTTTTTTTTCAATTTCACCCTTCAGCATTGAGTTTTTTTTGTGATTGAACTTAATGATTTTATTCAATTTGCTTTCAACAAGGTTACCCTATTATTATAACCAAATTGTATATTTGGCATGCTAGCCCGGATGGGCTCAAGTCGAATTTTTTTATATCTTTTTTTAATTGTTAATTTTTTTCACTTTATTTACCGTTGTATTTTTCTTCAAGTTATTTAATTAATCAAGCTTATTAAACCCAATTGATTCAATAACCCGAGTTTTAATATTTTTTTTCTTGATTTTTAAGAACTTTTTGTATTGCCCTGATATATTTTTTTTTACATTGAAAAAAAAATAGATTAGATTGTGGTTAGTGTGAGTACCTATATAATGTAGACTAAAATAAAATAAAATAGAAAGGATAAATTACAAAACCTCCCTCTATGGTTTGGAGGCTTTGCCAACCCCATTTTGAGGTTTTTGCTTTGAAATATACCTTCCATCTTCTTAATTAGAATAAGTGGTTTCTTATTTAATCCTAACATATAACAATTTTTGTGTTCTTTAATCTATGTCTATGTGATGTACCTGGATTTATCAATATATTGTAAATAATTTTTGTTGTTCTAAGCCTATTTTAAGAACAATACAAGCCCTAAAAGGTTTCTAAAAATAGGTTTAGGCTTAGGGCATGTGTTTAGACTCAGGCATCTAGCACACTTCCTAACTCTTTTGGACCCAACCCCTCAGGCGTTAGGTACATGCTTGGACCTAACACCATGCCATACGCACGTCCTTATACCTTTTAGGCCTTTGAGCTTTAGCCTAGTCTTGTGAGTTTAGACTTTGGCCTGAACCCAACACCTAGCCCCAACTTGTGGCCTGAATCCAACACATATCCCCTTGAGATTTGACTGACCCAAGCTTTTTAACCTAGATCTTCACTCACACCTTTAGGTGTGCAAAAATCTCTCATAACATATCATGTTTTCATCGCATTAATACATGTGTAAAAAATATTTGTTTTTTATTAATATTTATGTAAAGAATATTATCATTTATTAATACATGTATAAAAAATATTTATCTCTTATTAGTATTCTCCTTGAAAGTTCATAATTTTTTCATT
>Ga0307517_10013582_pt1 | contig 11036 bp, 11 predicted proteins | sample 23_EM_MG_FD_194515 | JGI IMG/M metagenome (GOLD analysis project Ga0307517, IMG submission 194515) | Populus trichocarpa ectomycorrhiza microbial communities from riparian zone in the Pacific Northwest, United States - 23_EM | ecosystem: Host-associated > Plants > Roots > Unclassified | place... | reverse complement strand
ATTAGAAAAGACCTCGATATCTCAGATCAATCCACTGGACCACTAGGAAAAGGTAGATGTACAGCTGGCTGGACCATGGCAACGCAATAAAGTTCACATCTTTCACCTTCGATCGAGGATCAGGACCAGTCACATCCGGTTCGTTACCCAACACTAGGGTGTGTATCTCCTCTACCCCTAGAGCTGCTGCCTGAGGAACGTAACACCACATCATCAGATCTAAAATTGAGTATTCCACATGTTGATTCCACTCACTAGAGCGTGCATTGCCGACGCTATACCGAAACAGCCGCGACTTGGTGAGTGGAGACGTGATTGATTCATACCATAGACTTACTTTTCCCGGTCCCTGGTGGACCGTCCAACAAATAACTATTGAAGTTTCTCTCTGTCGAGGGACCTTCTCTCGGGTGGTTGAGATCTCTCATAACGTTGTGTATGAATGCTTCTTGCTTTTCACTGGGCCCCGAACTGCCTATAAGCTACACGATCAAGTTAGTTGCTAATACTAAGGGGTATCTAAAACATACCTTTGCTACTGGCTGCGCTACGAACCGAGGTTCCAGTTTAACCGGCATCCCGCAGTGCTGCCGTGCGTCTTCTACAAATTCTGACAGCACATCGGGCTCAGTGGAATATATCCTGATGGTCCACATTACATCGCCAGGTCAACGGTTCGGGAAGATCGATGGGCACCTACGTTAGGAGTAGATGTCTCGGCTTCCAATAAACTGATTTATCCATCATTACTTTGCGACTTTGTGCGACCTTGACCCAGTGGCCCCTCCACCGAAAATACTCCGCGGGCTCATAAGTATCAAATTCCACGTTTAGCATTCTCTGTCGATTGGTTTCATTGGACCTGTGCTTGAGGGACTCGGGGATCGAGCTAACGGTCCACTTCCTCAGAGAAGATGTGGCACAAAGACACGATGGTCTCGAATGCGTGCAAATCCTGCCTTGAGTCTGTACACCGAGTTAGATTTTCATCAAGGCGTGATTTTTTCATCTGGAGCAGTGGCGTACGAAGTGGACGAACGAGATCACCCACTCATACGGCGGATCACCTTCTATGATCTGGGTAGTCACCGCGAAACCTGATCAAACGAACACGAGGAGATCAGCGAGGCATGTCGATTATATTTGCGTGGGAACCCACGGAATAAAGTCAGAGTCCGAGAGGCCCGTGCCCACACACCCCAGATGCGCCCAAGAACTAGGCTTTTCCAGAAGAAAGGTGAAAGCGAAGAAGACTTTTCTGTTCTCATGAGGTGCTTGATAGTTGATGGTCCAGCAGAAAGGAGCACGCGGTCGCGGTGCTCATGGCAGTGCGATGGGAATAAGTGGCAGTTAGCATGACGTAACCTCGCTCATTCGAGTTAAGTGCGGCCGGCGCTTGTCATTATATTACACTGCCGCCCTACAATTTTGACCTCATAGGATTGCACATGTTGGGTCTGGAACCAGTGCACCGGGAAATGGGAAATTACCAAAGGAGTCGATCATCAGCCACAGACGATCTAGATGATTGGCCTGGATGTCATGAAACACAAGTGTCAACAAAAGCTATATATGTATATGAAGCTTTTTGACATGGCCGTCAAGTCAACTTCAAGGCTTTTAAGTGTGACATTATCCTGATCCCCGTAACCCCGTTTTGACTGGAAGGTCAATTGTTGGGGAGCCGGATGAGTGAGTATTGATTACTGGGGAGAATGGCAGTTTGGTGTGCGGAAGGTAGCAACGAGCTTCCCCATTAGACTGAAAAATATCTTAATAAACCGTACATTTTTCCCGGTCAGCCGAGAAAATCGTACGTGGGTTGATCAGTTTTTGGAGCAGGAATCTTTCTCGGTTTTGAGTAAATAGTGGCTTTAGGGGGAAAATCCAACGACGTTTACATAAAATACGCTACCCGAATGGGGTATATTCCTTTTCTGACCTGTTGTGTTGTTTCGGTCCACTGATCTGCCTTTCCACATGCCTGACTCACTGCTGTGGTGGGATTATTCTGAGGGGGGATCAAAATGTCAGCCACATTGTTTGAATTTTGACAGATGCAAAATAGTCGTCAAAATATCACGTGAATTTTTTTATAAGGAAATTCACGTGACATTTTGACGAACCTTTTTGCCTTGATCAAAACTCAAACATCCTGACCCGTATTTTGACCCCCCCTCAGAATAGTCCTACCACAGCAGTGACTGCGGTGGATGGAGTATCTTCCCTTTCGTACATAGTTCGTTGTTTTGGGGAATCGTCCTCTTGGCACGCCAGACCGCGGGTAATTACACTACTGCACTGGGATTATGGTGGCGACTGTAAGGGGCTGCCCTTGTTTCGTATTAACGCATAAAGGTCGATGCAAATTTTTCTGAATTTCTGGTGCATTTTTTTATTGAACGTTTTGGTGCGCCTTCGGTACCACGATTGTAGCCCTTTTGGAGTTCTTATGTGCTATTCGGAATAGCAAATGTGCTAGTGGTACTTGCCATTTGGATGCAAGCAACCCGTGGGTGCGGCTCCGCTGCTATCACAAGAAGAAGCGAAGGGTGGCGCGTTCTCAGTCCATAATGAAGAAAGATTGAACGTTTTGGTGCACCTTCGGTACTACGATTGTAGCCTTTTTGGAGGTCTTATGTGCTATTCGGAATAGCAAATGTGCTAGTGGTGCTTGCCATTTGGGTGCAAGCAACCCGTGGGTGCGGCGCCGCTGCTATCACAAGAAGAAGCGAAGGGTGGCGCGTTCTCAGTCCATAACGAAGAAAGATTACTCACGTTCACATGTCAAATGGAACATTGATTGTGTTTTTTTTCCTTCTATACCTTTCCCTTGCCACAAGCGGGCGGATTACACCACGGCCGACAAGATTATATTTTTAGCGATGTCCCGCCATTCCCACTGGCAAGCATCCTCCTCCTCCCACGGATCTTTGATAACCTAGAAATGGCTTGGGCTACTCAGGCATAAGGCTTCGCTGCTAGTTAGGTTTTAAAATGAATCATAGTTTGTATATGCAACATTAGTGTCGGGTATTTCCAGCGTGATGGTGGTCTAAAGTCGACATAGATGACATCTAGCCTGAGATATATCTGCGCTAATTCAACCTAACTTATCGAATGCAAATGGTATCATGCAGATTATAAGCTACTATCATCGAAGGCTTCTGGCCTCGATACATCAGTTGGAGTCCTCCATGGGCGCTTGTCCGGTTGCTCGGGATCTGGGATGTCAACTACCGGTGACTACTTGACTGATACACTATTAGTCATTAATTAATTAACAATTTAACACGCCCGCCACACAATGAGAATTTGAGATATATCTATGTTCTTGTTTCATTTGGTAGATCCGGGTAGATGGACAATTATATGTAACGACGGGTGCTATAAAATTTGTCCTTGCTGCACTCAAGCTCAAGCCGTAGGGGCGCGCTGAACGAGTTTCTACGAAATTCCATTTGAATACCTTGGGCTGGAAAGTGGATAATCCCAAGGTAATATTAATTAATACCGAATAAACTATTAGAATTAGGAGTCATATGTGTCCTCACGTCGCGCTTGCATGAACATCACGTCGAACCCAAATAAGCTCAATTCAGGACCACATCTTGACCATATCTGCATTGCATATCAGTGCTAACTAAATTTGTGCACCTCTAGGCTCTGGGCCTGCGGGGAAACAAGGTGCGGGAACAATAAGGGGATGAGGATGACGGATTAGGATGAAAGGTCCCCAGTTCCTTGGGCCGCCACACGACCACACTCGGACGAATGGGTGGAGTAAGGGATCAAGAAAACACTTTGTTACGTTGTGGCGTTTTTCTTGAATGCTTGGCATGTTTGCCACTCGCTTACTCGGGCATTATGGTCACTCGCCCATATCAAAATCATACATCGATTGACCGAGGTGTCTGATTCCAAGTTTTTAACGATGTCATCTGGTGGGCTGCCGAGCGACACGGGCAATGTTGCGGTGATGTGATCGTGTACCTGTTCGGAGGTAATGCCGGCGACGCGGCAGTCCCAAAGAGGAAAGTTGTGTCAGACGCTGTGCGCCTCATTTTTTTTTTCGGGCTTGGTGCCCATCTTCTCTTTTTTTGATCGGGTGATCGATGGGTGTGAAAGAGGAAGGTCGGGTGCGAGGGGCTGGGTTGGGGTAGGGTGTAATCGGGGTGGTGCAGATAGGACACAGGATAGGAAAGAATAGGATAGATAGGATATGTAGGTAAGAGGGCTGTGTGCAGCGGAATCTCTATTGAAAATTGATCTGGACATGTGATGTACAAAAAGGGAGAGTGGCGCAAATGAAATGGTTCCCTTTGCTTCTTCCTCCATGCCTCCACGTTCCTCCAAAGCCAGGGGACCCGCCCCGTATCTTCTTGCCCCTGCTCGCTGGGATGAACGTCGTCCAGACTCGCCCGCAGACGAGTCGGACCCTGACACGATACCACCCCCGACGACGGGCATGAGGGACACGGTGAAGCAGACGCCATTCCGTGTGATCAAGGAGCCAGAGCTCAGGCCTATTCCCTCCCCACCCTGGAAATCCCGTCCACTGAAGCGTCCTGGGGAATTCGACGAGGAGGAGAGGCGGAATGTGCGCACAGTTGCGCCTCACCATCCAACCTATGATGTCCAACGTCCGCACAACGGCGAGTTCTGCTCGTCGAGTAAAACGTTACCACCAATGCGCTCGCTTTCTCCACCTCCTTCCGCGATATCCCGACCCTTGTTGTCCCCGTATTCTACACCGTACTACCCTCCGCCGCCGACGGAGGCTTATCAGTTCCGAAATTACTCCCGTACGCCCGATTATTCCACCAAGAACTCAAATGGGAATACCAGTGATGATGACATGCATGGAGGCGGGTCGTCATACGCACCACCACCACTGCAGCAATACGACCATCGACGACCTCCATCGCCCGGCCAGCGGCACTCACGACACCACCGGTTTCCATCACCACCACTTCCACATTCCCCTCCTCCAGTTCCTTCACAGCGCCGCCAAGTGCCCTCGCAATCGCAATCACGTCCACCCTCACCACCACTCTCAGCGCTGCATCGTCGTACACCATCATATCCACAACCACCACCGCCTTCAGCACAGCATCATCGAGTGCTCTCAAACTCACACTCAGAACCAGTACCACTATCACCACCACCTCCACTTCCTCCAGCATCGTCGTCTTCAATATCATCAGGATCTTCACACCGTCGAGCCCCACAGCCGGCCCCACCAGGCCCAAACCATGGGTTTCATAGTCTGACGAGGAGGGATTTGCCTTCGGCATTGGAGGTGCGGGATTCACAACCAGGTGAATGGTACGAGAGGGAAAAGCGCGAGAGGGAGAGAAACGAATATCAAGGACGGCTCCGACGGGATGAATATTACGCGGAACGACATCGACAGCACGATGCGAGGACCGGTCGGTACCAACCTTCACCGCCGCCACCTTTGCAGCAGCACCAGCATCTGCAAGACTATGCGAGATATCTCCATGGACCAACGCCGCCGCCGGCGTTCAATCCCCACCCGTACGCGCCGCAGCATTCTCCACCACAACATTCTCCACCACAACGACCAATAAATTCTCATCTACCCCCGCTGCACTATCAACATCAACAACATCAACCGCCGTCGCCGCACCTCCAGCGTCAACCTACGTCCTACCAATACACTTCCTATCCACCACCACCATCCCAGGTCCCGTCCCACACCCCCACGCTTGGACGGCCACCTAAACGGAACCCACCCAAACGCGCACCCAACTTTAAACCCAGACCCAAACGGCCGTCCCAACCTCTGCCAAAACATCAACGCCTCCTGCAGACACCTACACCATCGCCACCTCCTGGCACGCGCCGTGCCTTACCGCCACCAACCCCGCACGTGTGGGTGCCAGTGGGCGGACATGGGTACGGGCCGGAGGGCGGGTACGAGCTCGTACATTTGCCTGGGAGGAAGGAAAGACTTGCGAATGGAGGTGGTGTGCTGATGAATGGGAATGGGCAGTATCTCCGTGATGGGAGTACGGAGGGGAGAGTTTATGGTGATAGCAATGGTGTGGCCAACGGTGATCGTCGAGAAGAGCGCGATCCAATCCGGAATGGAAATGTGGCGGACAGTGGGCGCCCCCAACCTGATCCATCTGCCGCGAGTTATGAGCTGCGCGAGGGATCCAGAGGCGGACAGCTTCCGCTACCGAGTCTGTATCCCGCTGCGCCTCCTCCACCCGCGCAGGCTGCTTTCAGTCTGAGCACAGGTCCACAGGAACATTTGATGATGTTTCCGATGAACCATGTCGGCGGGGCGCAGTTTGTGTTAAAACCGCCGAAGATGCCGAGAGCTCGAGGAAAGGTAAGGGGGAGACCGAGAGGGGATGCGGGTATTGGGGTGAGAACGTTGGAGATGGCGGTGGTGGAGAAGGTCGATGCTCGTAATGCCGGCCCGGACGTTAGTGTTGAAGAGACGACCACGACGACCACGACGATGAGTGAGAATGGAGGGGAGAGCGTCGCACATAATGACGAGCGCGACGTCTCTGATGCTTCCGCCACGGAAGAAGATGACGACGAGTCCGTCGACTCCGCCCTTCACACACACTATGCACTTCACCCCAACGCTTCCGCACAAAATGCAGAAGCGCACGCGCGCTCCGCCCTTCTTCCCGGATCATCGTCTCTCCAACCAGACCCAGGCGGCTCCGAAACCAACACCTTTGCTGCGCCACCACGGCCATCGCGTAAGATCAAGCGATACCCGTGTGATGTGTGCGGACAGATATTTACACGGAGTGGAGATGTGAGACGACACAAGGAGAGTCGTCATTCAGAGGGAAGCTCAGGGTGTCGATGTCCATTTTGTGGACGAGTTTTGACGAGGTGGGTATTCTTTATTATTACTTTTTTAACTGTTCCTCTTTCACTGACTGACTCTTCATCTCAGGCAAGACGCCCTCCAACGGCACTGGGATAAATATTGCCGCAAACGATCAAAGCGGCACCTCGAGCGGCAGACTACCGCGCTCGGGAGCTCAGGGCCGAGTGGGATGGGTGCCTTGGTGGGTGGGGTGAATGGGATGGTGATGAGCCGCGTGGTTGGGAACGGACAGGGGGTGATGCAGGAGGTTGGGGGTGTGATGGGTGTGATGGATGGGTTTTCTGGTGGTGCTTCTTTCGAGGGTGTGACGAGGAGGAGAGGGGGTTCTATTTCATCTGCGGAGGGGGATAGTGTGTCTGGTGGATCGATGAGGAATGGGAGTGCGAGTCGGAGTAGAAGTGGGAGTAGGAGTCGGAGTCGAAGCAGGACTCGAAGCAGGACTCGAAGTCGGAGTAGGAGTCTGAGTGTCGAGATTATCGAGAACCCGCACGCGCGTCCGAACCCATCGAACCCACCTACCGCTGGTACGGACGCCAGGAATACCACGCCAGACGAAGTCCGGCAACGCGAAGCCCGCTTTGTGGGTACATCGTGACATCTTCGAACGCGAATGTGGGAAGCCATCGAGCCCATTCGCCGCCTGTACAACATTGCGAATGTCTCCCTATGTTGGCTTCTCGCACCTTGTGTATGATTGATTCCGATTTTTCCTCGCTTTTTTTTCTCTTTGGGTTTTTCTGGGGCTATATTTTATGGAATAGAATCCTCCTTTGTTGTTGTAACCCTCCTTCCTCGACCTTTTTCCTCCTCCTATCTGCATCTCACCATCATCATCATTTGTCACCATCACTTGCATAGAAAATTATTTATTATCCTCCTCGTCATCAAGTTGTACTTAATGTTTGTCTATCTACATACCTACCCATCTGTGGTTATATTATTATCGTTTATCTTACTTTACAGTAATACATAACCTATTTTTAAGCGTGCCTATTATATCATCCCGGGACTTGATTTACGGGGTGCGTTTCAAAGCTTGTCACAGCCACCCCCACATGTCCCCCGAGGTCCATGGAGATGGGGAAGACATCAGCGCTAGCCGCTTCAAGCGCGGACATAGATTGTATTAGATTGGAATTGGCCGAATCGAATGTATTCTGTCAAATTGCGCGTGTCGCGGTACCACCTCACCACCTCAATTGAGAGAAGGGTCTACATGACGACGCTTAGTGAATACTACTACATATTTGAATCGCCGTGTTATATATACTTGGACTGCGTGTAAGCTCCACGCGTCTCTGACATCCACTACATGTGTACTCATTTTGATCGGTAGCGCTTGATCCTCGGAATCTAGGGACTCGGCTTGCCCCTCGTAACATGTAAGTCTGTACAAACCCCTTGCCGAGAATTGGGGTTATTTTGAATACCTAAAATACAATACCACCCAAAAACTATGATGAAACATGGGACGGAGGAGGCAGGTTTGGAAGAGGGCGAGACTCCTGCCGCTGATGGGATAAAAACCGAATCGTCACTGTAAGTGTTACCATAACTATCTTCGACCGTCGCCGTAATCATAGTCCGGATACTGTCGCCGTGAGGAGTCCTTTTTCCGTTTATTGAATCTAATAACCAAAATGAAAAGGATTATTGCGCCGATCAAGGAACCGATGACGATACCACCGACCGCCCCTTTTGACAATCGTGCATGGGAATGCATTTGGGTGTCTGTAGGGGCTTGTGTATTTGCATCACTTGCAGCGCCTGTAGAGCCTGTAGAGCCTGTAGAGCTTGTAGGGGTCGGGGTCGGGGTCGGAATGGTGAGATTCTGAATGACCAGGTGGTCGAGAACTAATGGAGCAGTGGTCTCGTGGGAAACTCCGTACTGGACATACAGATGGTGTGGGCCAGAGGCCAGCGTCGGAGTCTGGAATGATACCAGACCATAGTTTTGAACCGTAGAGTTGTGGGCAGCGATCTGAATTGGGAAGAGAGTCCCGTTATCGATGCTATACTGGGCTGTGGAATTTACAGTCTCGTTCGGATTGAAGGCGACTGTTGTTATCCATGTTATTTGGATACCTGTACAATATTACAATTGTTAAAGGAAATGTTTGAAGCTACAAGCGGAGCGCACCGACGAAATCAAAAGTCATCGCAGAACCTTCAGTTGCCGTCTGCATGATGCTTGTGCTTCCTACCTTGATCCACCCAGAGTCGTATTGTATCTGAGGATCGAACGCCTCCACCACCACGGTTGCATTATCTAGGACAGTGCTGGCATCCGGTGCGTATTCAATGTAATCGAATACAAAAGGGGCGCCGGTAGTACCCTCGGCTACCACAGTCAAATTACTGGGGGTAGGCTTCATTACTATATTTTGCAATGAGCAAACCTCGACATTATTATCTACTAAGTTGGCCTGAGAAATGTTGTTCGAGATTAAAGCGAATCCATCGATAAAACAGGTCCAGGAAGGTAGGGTGGAGCTCATGAAGCTACCTATTACAGACACACTAGAACCTAGGGAGAGGTAAGGCCGCAGATATCTCTAATAAAATCCCTACTTACCTGTGAAATTGAGAGTAAAACTCCCAGATCCAATTAACTCATGGAGGGTATCATTGAAAGGTCTCCCCAATTCCGCTGTAGTAGGAGTTCCTTCAGTCCATGGCCCCTGGTAGGATATCAGAGGGCTAGTATCATCGACAACAATTAATCGTGAAGGCCCTGTAGACATCCCTCCTACGGGTGGTTATCGATGGCGCTGGAGAGCAGGGGACAACGGATTCGGCCCATAGCGGGTACTCAAGTCCATCAAATCAGGAACAATCAAACCAAAAGACTTATCTCCCCCGCACCTCAAGCTGCCTCAAGGCTCATAACCCTTGATGGAATGACAGGGCACGGGTTTGCATAGCATGTTGGTTAAATGTCATGAAGTCCAATAACTGGAAAGCTAAAACCTATGTTGTTACTCATTCGAAGACTAGGATTAGCGCGCCGCGAAGAGAATGAATAGGAGAGCTGGGGTGCAGAAAGCGCGGGACATGGTGGGTAAGGAGTACAGTTGATTTCGTCATAAGATGATTGTGATTGAATGCATAACGTGATATGTGATATATCAGTCTTCGTGTGTTTGACATCCGGACATCCAATTGCTGTAGTTTGTGCGGACATGCTGTGGAAGGAAAGCGCATCGCAAACGACATTACCCAAGTACAGCTAGTGCCTGTCCTCGCATATCTAAAACCAGCCCAATATCATTCTGTCCCTCACCCGTGACTCAGTGGCACTCACGCTGCACTTTCTTGCACCGGCAACCTACCTAAATTCCTGTTGCGATCTGCTTCAAGTTGATGCACCGTGACAAAGGGCGCTCGCCCTAGGTCTTTATTTTCTTTCTCTCTCTCTCTCTTTATTCATGGACTCTTTATCCTACATACATATATACAACATATATATACCATACCATAGCGTATGCTCACCTCAGTCTATTCTACGTTGACTGAAGTGAGCCACTCCCACGTTTATCATTGCCACTTAACTAATCGTACCTAGTATTATCTCGTTTGATCTTATCTAGGTACATATTCCCGAATATACATAGTCTATTCTACATTGACTGAGTATTATCTCGTTTGATCTTATCTAGGGTTGGATCTCAACAATTCCTTCTACTTACCTTTCCGGAAACCTTGTCATGTCGATGTTTTTTTTTCATCCTCAATACAATATATCGATTATTACAGTAATTAGGAAAACCGAAGTTCCCAGCGTCTCAATTTGGAGTGCCGCAGACTGCAGTGCCAGAACAGCACAGCCACACTACCCATGTAAGTAGCAAAATCCTTTACTACCACGGGGAATCCGTCTATAATTTTTTTTAGACGAAGGTCATGCCAATCTAGCTTAGAGTGTCTGCGCAAATTTTCGAAGAAAGTTGGTTCCGTGGGAGGCTGCTGCAAGATGAAATAGCAGCTACATCAATCCCGGTCACAAGGAATGTTATCTTGGTCGTTCATCTTAGGGCTACTTTATCAATATACCAGTCAACATATCAAAAATCCTGTCCCTTTGTGCTTGACAAGAATCGTCTCCGCTGTGCAGGGCCATATTGTACTCCAAATTGAGATGGCTTTCCCA
>Ga0307517_10013580_pt1 | contig 11038 bp, 6 predicted proteins | sample 23_EM_MG_FD_194515 | JGI IMG/M metagenome (GOLD analysis project Ga0307517, IMG submission 194515) | Populus trichocarpa ectomycorrhiza microbial communities from riparian zone in the Pacific Northwest, United States - 23_EM | ecosystem: Host-associated > Plants > Roots > Unclassified | place... | reverse complement strand
GGGATGAAAAGCTCCGTTATCCAAAACCGGCAACGGGACAGAGCCGACGAGCCTTATTTGGGCATTGGAAGGCGTTTAGAATTTGGACGAGGGGTACGTACCCCTCCTCCAGATTTAAGGTTTAGAAACCTCTTGAAAAGCGCCACCCGACAGTTTTCGTCCCTGTATCCATCCGGCATTTCGGCAAAGGACCCTACCTGTCACCGATTTGGAGTTGAACTTTCAAGTTAGCCTTATGGAAAGTCACCCATTGTGAAAACTACAATCCAAAAACACATTCATTTACTTCAAGGGCTGCTCGCAGCCGCAGACATGTATGCGACGATGAAACATGTGACATTTCACGCCACCAGTCAGGTTCATCATATGCTCGGATTTCGCCAACCCAAAAATTTGGCTTGCATTGAAAAGGGACGAAGAAGCGTATTGAACTTTGGACATTGGAAGGAAGTTCTTAATACTTGAACGCCTCAATTGTTTAGTTGAGCTATAGCTACACACAATGCAGCACTAACGTACTATAAATCCATATGAAGCACATCAGGTTTGCGCTCAAAGCGCGCCTAAAATATAAATTGATGTCGTGCTTTGTGTGGTAAAGGTTTTCTATAATGAAACTTCAGGCCTCAGGATACTCAGGGTCAACAGAGTGTCAGTCTCAAGGTTTATAATTCAGAAACAGAATTATTTACTTCAAGGGCCTCAGGGTGATTTGGGGCGATGTCCCGGACACCAATCATCAGGAGCTTCGCGAGGCCTTATTAACCATCGTGAGAAAGATTTACCAACAACTATGAAAGTGATTGATGTGGTGTATTATGGGGGTGAAAAATTATCTGACTAGATGTCATAACCCATACCTATAAAAAACAGCCTGTCCACCGACTTGGTGGGCAGGGAAATGCATACCATAACCCATACCCTTCTGCACGCAAAACCCATAGGTTTTGCCTACTATATTGGGCAAATATGAGGTATAATGTCACAGGTTCGACTGTCAACCAAGCCAAAAGGAAATGGGTCCTGGTCAAGTCCCACGATTGTCGGCTGGGGTTGATTGGGGTCAAAATGTTAGTGTGTGATTCATATCAGTAACGTCAATGCAAAGCAGCAGAGTTGATGATTTCTATCAGATTTCAAGCCGATTTCTGTCAGATCCTTTTTTTTTTGTTCACCACGTGCCTACCAGCCCCGTGAACGCCTTGAATCGGTTTCTTGAAGCTTGCCCTGAAAAACAACTGAAAGTGAAACCAGAATACCTTGATCTCAGTTCACATCCTAATCACGTTCATCGGCGATGAGCGAGAAAAGGGTGACAGACGACATGGGGCTATTTCAGAATTCTCGAAGCTGTAGGATACTTAATCTGTGGAACGGAGACTTCTTTTCGCTAGACTGCGCGTGCTTGTGTCAAACCTATTCCTACCAGTTTCCTATATACTCGCTCACACTTTGTCCAGCCACATCTTTGTCGCTGGTAGCTTTCCCGTTTCGACTTGTGCTTGTGCTATGTGGCCACGAACGAACTCGATTCTCAATCCAACGAACCTAGCTAGTATTCCGCCCTTCCCATGCTTCCTCTTTATGCCCTGGACAATACGTGAGTCTTCGCTTCGGCCTGCAGAAAAAAAAATCTGATCACCACGTCAATGGCAGAATTCATTGGATTGATAGTCACCGCAACGTAAGTTGTGATATTCTCAATAGGAATGGGCAATGACAATCTCTTTCAATGGTTAGATTATACGGAAGTGCGTCGCAGCGATAACGGATGTGACTACAACGATTGATCCCAGATCCCAGTCTCACTCGTTCAAGCTTGGTACTACTATACAAGTCAAAATGATTCATGGCCAATAAAGCTACTTGTAAGTTATGTACGTTTGCTAGTCAATATTTTCTAATTGTATCTAGGTGGGTGCTGTTATGATGTTCGACACCGTCCATCAAATACTCATCAGCCACAACGGTATGTCAATGAATCTGTGTGCTCTTCTTGGCTTGTGTGAAGCTGTTTTATAAGTCTATACGTATACCATTACGAATTGGGGTAACCCAGCGTTCTTGCCGAAGATCTCGTGGTGAGTTTGCGGGTTCCTGGTTAGTTCGGAGGCGAATTAAAACTTACCCCACTTCTATTAACAGGAGTATGTCGGTACGCCCCAACACTCGTCGACTGGTCGATCTTGCTTATACTTAGAGACACTGAAGGTCCAAAATATCTTTAACGTGTGTTCATTCAACAAAATTTTTCGGGTGGGACCAGGGGCGCTGACTACCGCCTTAATAGGCTTTAACTGCGCTCCTCGTTCAAAGGTACATCAACCCACCTGAATATTGCCATGGATTTTTCGAGATTGATATCTACACATTCCAAGCTTCCTGACCATGCGTGTGTGGCGGCGTGCGTTCGATGGATTCGACTTCCCTCGTTTTTGTGCTGAACCTTTCCTTTCTACAGTGAGCCATGGAAATAAACTGCTAACCGGGGTTGTCGTAAGTTTGTGCTCTAGGTGGCTATCTCTGTCGTAACTGACCCTCGCATCCATATAATAGATGCTATTGGTCCTGGCCGAGTTTGGTGAGAATTTCTTGTGCATTTTCATTTCAAATTTTACATACTGAAGCGCTCGCGATTTATAGTTTCTGTCATTGGTATGTCGCACCCGCAATATATCTAAGACGTCAAAGTTTAATGCATGGAGATCAGCATATGTAGCCATTGAGTTTGTCCTTTCCAGACTCTGTCAAGGAAAGTAGCTTATATCCTTGCAGATTCCAATTGAAGACCTATGTCGATCTAAAGGCACTCAAAGTAGGGCTACTCGTTGTTGCCCAATTGTATCCAAAGAACTGATGCCGTAACCCCAGTACCTCTCTATCTCGGTTAACGCACTTGCCGCCGCCGGGGACCTTCTGATTGCTGGTGCGCTATGCAGACTTCTCCATCTTTCGCGCACGGGTTTAAAAAGGTGCCCCCATCCGACAACCCGAAAAATCCTACACTTACGTGTTCTTCAGATCAGATACAATAATTGACAGGCTCGTGAGTGGGACTTTCCCCTTCGCTTCTTCTTTTACAAGCAAGATGTTCCGAGCACTGCAAGTTCTGATAGCACTGGTGCTTATTTCTGACTTGACTCCTTACTAGATGTTGTTCACGATCAACACTGGAGCCGTCACCAGGTATCCATTCAATCTTTACATTCCTTCAGCAACGCATCCCACTCACGGGATTCGTTATTATCCTTTCATTATCACAGCTTCTGTGCTCTCGGTTCTCTTATCACTGTGAGTTACCCTTCCTTCTCCCCTTCTCCTCTCCAAGTGACTTGCCTACGTTGTTTCTCGTTCCTGAATTTATTGCCATCCCATTCCATAGATGTTCGTCGCGGGTAACACCTTTTTCTACATCGCATTTTATTTCTGCATCGGCAGTCGTAAGTCCCATCCCCCATTGCCTTTTCCTTTTTCATTTCATCAACGCTGATCACTGATCACTCATGGCAACTGCTAATGCATGTGCATAATAGTGTACACGAACTCTCTATTAGCAACACTCAATTCCCGACAGAGTATCCGATCCTTGGGGTCGGCGGTTCGCAGCACGGACGTACCCCTCTCCCTGGGTAAATCCTCGACGGCTCCATCTGTCGGAAGACAGGTACGTTTGGGATATAATGCAACTCCTATCGCGGGCGTATTAACACCCTACAATTTTCATCCAGGAACTGACCGACATCTCGATAATGGTCTCCACGACGCAAGATTTTCCGGCGGATGAAAAGGTGTATACGACGTGTGATCTTGAAAAGGCGGCGGTGGGTCCTCTTTTCTTCGAGCCGACGTTAGTTAATTGCTGTTGACGTTGTGGTTGACGCTCGTTTTTTCGACAGACCGTGAGCTCTTCAACTCAGGGCATAGAAAAGAAAGAAATCCAATCCGTTTGATCCCCCCCTTTGCCACCTTGGAATTATTGCTTAGTGTTAAATACGTACGACGATACTACTTTGGGTGCCGCATCAAGGGATGCACCAGTCTTTCCTTGTAGATAGTAGTTTAGAGAGTAAAATTTATGTAGCATAGAGACTTTCTCTTGTGATTAGTTACTACAACAAACGCCGGGATAACAGATCTTCCATGTGCCTTCTTGCACTTTCCGGCACTATGGACCCCACTTCGGGTGAATAACCCCAACATATCCGGGGAAATTCCCCAGTCCCCCGTTATTCTGATGAATACCGGGTGAAACCTTGTTAGGTGAATTTCCCAAGGCTACACCGGTTGAATCCATTTCACCCGCAGGTCGAATGAAATTCACCCGTTCGGAAATAACAATCTTTTTTTTTCCCCAAGTACGTTGGAACTCCGACAGCATGTGACCATGTTGAATTCCCACCACGGGAATTCTGAACGTTGGTTCCTTCATCTTGTCTCCCCCACTCATCTTGCCAATGCGAAAGGCTGGACGGCGCTGATGAGTTGCGGGTGAGGTGGCGAGATCTTCACTGCCATCCTCACCTGCATTCTCCCATAAGCCCAATTACACTTGCAGCCCCGCATACACGAGCCAGCGCTATCCCCACCGCTGCCTCGGTTGCACATGGTCTGTTCATGAGGCCGGCATTTTAGCGGGAGGCGGAGTTATCCCCACCCCCGCCCTCCCTAGCTCTCGCTATGCCCATGCCCGCTCTGCTCATGCCAGCATATTAGGCTTTCCCACTACTATGACGCATGAGCTTTGGTGGTACATATCACCAACAGATCACTGCTGTGGCCAGGATATATTTTAAATTTGCATAGGTGAAAATATAATGTCTTGTGAGCGTTTTTAGCCTAATCATACTTCCAGGACTAGATGCTGGACGTTGACGAGGAACTCAAACGCAAAGTGCGTTTCAGTGTCACATTTCTTGCTAAACCAGGCCCCGGGAAGCTCCCATGTTTGGTGTCCGCGAAAATCCCAAAATCTGCCCTCAAATCCGCAAAGTTGGGCAGAGGTTGTATTGTGATTACTCAAAAAGGAAATATTTCGGTTTTTGCCCCTTCCTCGTGCGTCTTCGTTTCTGTACTCTCTGGACACGAATCGCGGGCGTGAAGTCAGATAAAACAGTTTGAGCTCCTGGTCCCACAAATTTGAAAATTTCTCGAGTGCTCGACCTCGATCAGCCCTCAAACCCGCAAGAAAGTGGACAGAATAGGTGATTTCGGGCCCTCAAATCCGTAAAAAATGGACACAGATTTGACGATTTTTAGGTCTCAAATCCGCAAAATCGCGGACACCGGTCATCAGGAGCTCCCCAGGGCCTGCTAAACCCTACTGACTTGAAATGAGCATTGTGTCAGGTAAAGGAGGCGATTGGGACAGACGAGGATCCACGTCCACAGATGTATCGGAAGTGGCCGGGAACGTCACGGTACTTAGAAGCGGACGCCAAGGATTCTGGTCATCTCCATATATGATATGACGACTCATGCTGGCCGTACTTGATATCCAGTCCTATTCACATGCATCCACGATCTGTACGCGACTAAATTGTGTTATCCTCTTTCAATGGAAATACTCTCTGTGCAATGCTCATGCCTTGATGTTAAGTGTTCGACACAAATTAGGGCCCATACTTTGGCAGGCGCGGCTTGGTAGGGTTATTCTATCCAAAATACATCTAGGCCATCTGCCGTGTCTAGTATACCTTCTTCTATACCTTCTAAGATCCTCCATGCATTGCAAATATTAAAATTTCCGGTCAATCCTTCGAGCTTCAAGTTGTAACATCCCATGCTTAACATGCAAGAAAATTCAACACAGAATTTATAGTTTTACATCATTCATTTTGCATAGCTGCAAAATATTCTGGCTACAATAGTAATATATATTTGTGTCTTAGTGCACGAATCCACACCCACTGTGGCCATTAATCCGCCCGCTGTGACTGGTTCAACTATTTTAGGACCGGTCGTGGTTGGGCTGAAGTGCTATGTACACCACCATTGTCCTACATCATTTACGTAGAACGGAATTTTGTGATCCCCATCAATTTGCCAAACATCCTCGGAACTCATACTCACCTCATGTTGCAAACACACGGTCCAAATTATGTACCATCCATGTATTTAACCGCGTGTAACCAAGATAGACATCTCTGTATGTTCCCCAGGTGCGCCTGCCTGCCCATATTCGTCATACCTTAATGGCTCTTGGACCGCGATCATCTGGTTGAATCAACTCGAACCCATTCCTTTCTCCATCATGATCCCTCGTTCTTGCCTGACTGTTAAATCTCGAATTTTCCATCCTGATGTTCTGCTAATGCAACTCAACCTCCTTCCAGTTTGTGTAGCCTCTGCTTAAAACTATTGACATTGTACTAACCGATCACTAACCCGCTATTACCAATTGCTCGCCTACTAACCTTCTCCCGACTCCCATACTAACCCGCCACTAACCGCCACTAACCGCCACTAACCACCATTAACCGCCACTAACCACCACTAACCTGCTACTAACCTGCTACTAACCTGCTAACCTTCAATCCCTCCTTGTCTTCCTCGTTTTCTGACCATTCCCAACTGGAGGTCATATACGCGTCATTATCCATTAGCTCATTGGCACCATAGTAATATATCAGAATCTTTGGCTCTCTTTTGTCTGATAATTAAAAGTGAACAAAAATTGGCAACTCAACACCGGGAGGGAATATTTAGCTGGTTCAGCCTGGAAAGGTCATAATGCCGTTCTGGCGTGGAAACATGGCCTCTATGTGGACCTGGTGACGGGATGGCATTAAGGTTCCGCCGACATTGAACTCATTTTGGCGACCATCCCGCGCTATAAGTATGTGGGAATAATCCTGCGTGGGTCGTTAATTCTATATCGCACCCATGTATTTCCCATTTGGCGGTGTAGTGGTACCACATGCTATTACCGTGGAAGCACCAATATTAGTACATCAGATGAGAAAACCCCTCTCACTTTCCCTCGTACCATCTTGATAGGCAAAGCTCTCATATTCGCACCCTGACCATCCCCACCATGATCTCAGAGGGAAAAATCCCATTCAAAGTAGGCAACGAAACGTATCAAACCTGGTATAAGCTCTATGGCGACTTGAAAACGAGCAAGCATCGTCCAGTGGTCGCATTACACGGTGGTCCGGGCATGTCCCACCACTACATGCTGTACGTCGGCTCCTAGCATTGGATGGCCATTTCATAATTTACAACCGAATTTTGTACAGGCCAAACAAAATCCTTTACGAGAAGGCTGGGTATGCCACTCGTTTGTCTTTATCCTGTTTCCGTTGCCTGAGTTTCTTTATAAGAATTCCTGTCATATTTTACGACCAACTTGGAAATGGGGCGTCCTCACACTGTCCTGGTGTTCCCAAGGATTTCTGGATTCCAAAACTGTTCATGGATGAGCTCGATAATCTCGTTACAGCACTGGGGATTCATGAGGATTTCGATCTTCTTGGACAGTCCTGGGGAGGTATGTATTTATCTACATAAATCGCAGCCGTCGTCAATTACTTACAATTTAAATCTGCTTCCAGGTATGTTGGCAGCCGAATATGCCGCCTCCCGCACCCCTAAAGGACTCAAACGGCTTATCATCGCCAACTCCCCTGCCTCGATCGCGCTCTGCACTCAAGGCATGGACTACCTTCTATCTCGCTTCCCCGAAGAGTTCGTTCAAACTATCCGGAAGCATGAGGCGGAAGGCACCACTGACTCCCAGGAATATTCGGACGCGAGCATGGTGTTCTACAAAAAACACACGTGCACGGTCGATCCGTGGCCTGAAGAGTTGGTTCAATCGTTTAAGGAGCTCGAGAAAGATCCGACGGTTTACCATACGATGTACGTCTATTATTGAGCTGCACCTCGCCACACCCCGTTTGACTCGAGACCGTTGTACAGGTTAGGTCCATCCGAGTTCACCACCACCGGCAACCTTAAGAACTGGGATATCACTGGGATAATTAATAAGATTGCCTGTCCCACTCTTCTTATCTCTGCGCCTCTCGATGAGATTCAAGAAGTCGCGGTCCTCCCCTTCTTTTTGAAAATTCCGAAGGTTAAGTGGGTCGAGCTCCAGAATAGCACTCACTTGGCGCAATTTGAAGAGCCCGAGAGGTTAGTGATATTTTACTTTGATGATCAAGTGGCTCAGTTAAATAACATGTTCAACTAGATTCTTCCAAGTTGTTCTGGAATTTTTGCAGAACACGGAAGTTGCATAGGTGCCTAACGGAGGCGTTGACGCGACTGGTAAAAACAAATTATGTATTAGTAGTATTCCAATGTGCGACATATTTATCTCAACAGGGTACTGGCAGCCGGAGATCTTTGAAAAGAGTACCAAGAGCGTCGTTCATGAAGTTTTCGGCTTGCATTCGATCGTTGGTGTTGGTCACATAACACTTTTCCTCTTGGCAGCGATGACCTCCTTAGTCATTTCCAAGTCGTTTCGGTGTCTTTGAGGACAATTCTATTTTCTCATTGATCCGTCTTCTGATCAGGAAGTTTTCTTGGGTTATAATGCGCCACCTTCGACCTTTAAACCTTCTCTCCCCCAAAAAAACCGGGGTCCATTGGAACAATGGAAAGGTACTATAGCTCAGAAAGAAAGGAAAAATATGCTTTCTATTAGTTTCGAAACCAGAACGGGCCATAAAGAGTGGAGGCGAGTCTAGGTGACTTCTGTCCGTTAAATGCCCGTGTGTGAAATTCCTTGGTTGTATTGGATGACAAATGAGAGATGCGATCAAGTTTGCTTTTCGTGGGCTAGCGCGGACTGGTCACGAGCCCTAAACACAGAAAGCAAGACAAGCGGAAGTTTATAAAAACCCATGCTGGAGCATGCAGCCAAAGTCCGCTTAATCTCTTTGTCTATCCTTCATCTTCAACATCGATCTTATAAACGAGTCATGAATCTCATCAACCCTCGCGACGAGCGATTGTATATACCCATCGCGGACCATGGCTTGTGAGTACCGCCCTCAGCCCTGGGATTTTGAAGAAGGACGAGTCTGATGTTGAGCCTAGAATCGGGAATCTAAGGACAGCTGCACTAGTCAGCATGGATGGGTCGAGTACGCGCATTCGAGTGTTCTGAAATACATCTGACCTGTCCTAGTCGAGAGCTACTGTGTTCCGAACTTTGATTCGCCATCGATCTTCGCCAGGATTCTTGACAAGGACAAAGGCGGGCATTTCTCCATCATGCCTACTATCCCATTCTCGGCGAAGCAGAACTACCTGGCAAGTTCGAACGTGAGTACTGTAGCGGTCTCGTTTTCGTGTCACGCAGTAACATGCGATGGTCCAGGTCCTTCAAACCAAGTTCATGAACGATGCGGGCGTCGTTAGTGTAACAGGTTCATTTATTTATATTTCCAACTCCTCTTTACTCACCTCAAACACAGATTTCCTCCCTCGACCCAAGAAAGACGCCGCCGATACTCATAGAGCCCCCAAACCGCTTCTGCAGTGGCTTGTACGCCGCGTTGAGTGTATCCGCGGACGGCTCCCAATCCTCATTCAATGCGCCCCCGCCTTCCATTACGGAATGAACGACCACACCACCACCATCGTCGATGACGAAAGCGTCCCCATCGCCATCCCACACGGCACCCAGCAGAAGAAAGCCGTATTCGAGTCGGAGAACCTTACTCTGGACCTGCGCTATGTCGTCGAGAATACTGGGGCAGCTTCTACGGATGGAGGGATTACTCTTCCCGAGGTCTCGTTGGAACCCTTGGATTTATCAGCCAAGGGGCACAGGGGATTGGCGGTGCAGAGTCTCGTTGAGTTGACGGAAGGGCAGTGTGTCACCTTTATATTGAGAACACCACCTCCACCTGATGTGGTGGCCGCTCGGACGAGCGTTATCAATCCCCGGAGGGCGCCGGATGATCCGTTTTTAACCAAGGAACTTGTGGGGTCAATATTGCAGGTGTGTAATTTGTGCCTGTCCTTCTCGCCAATTATCCTGAGTTTGCAAATAGAATACGAATGCTTACTGGTATGACTGGGTGAGCCAGAATACGTACAGTGGCTCCTGGAAGGAGTCTGTCCTACGCAGTGCTCTCGCTCTCAAGCTCTTGGTATACGAGCCGACAGGTCAGTCATAACGACATTTAAGAGCAAAATTATTCACGCTTGACTAGGTGCTGTGGTTGCCAGTCCGACTTTCAGTCTTCCCGAGTATATTGGCGGTGTGAGAAACTGGTACGCGCATTTCTTCGTTTGAAGGGCCACTTACGTGACCTTTTTGCAGGGATTACCGGTATGTGATAGTCGATATCTGTATTATATCCCGTTCCCTCAGAATTCACTAGCGCGTCGTGGATCCGTGATTCATCTTTCACTCTCTATGCTCTCATACGACTTGGGTTCACTGAGGAGGCCAACTGTGAGTTCGTTCTCCATCCATTTTACCAACACAACTTAATTCGTTGTGCACCAGCATATCTCGAGTTCATATTTGAACGTCTGCGGAACAAGAATCCCGATGGGAGTTTGCAAATTATGTATACCATCCACGGTTCGCCTCATTCTCTTACCCCTTATCCCTTCTAATAGTCCGAGTACCAGGTGGCAAGGACCTGGAAGAAGTAGAGCTTCTTCACCTTGACGGACACAAGGGCTCTCGACCTGTACGTATCGGGAACGGGGCGGCGGATCATATACAACTGGTAAGTGACGAACGGGCATCATACGTTTCACTCTCACAAATCCATGTCTCGTGTTTGATAGGATATCTACGGTGAATTGTAAGCTATTGGCTTCTTTTTGTTTGCGCACCCGCGTGATATGGCGCCCGGTCATGTCTTTACAGAATGGATTGTATATACCTTGGCCAAAAGGTAAGAGTGTCCACAATGTTTGAAATGGAGTGAACCTAATGTTTTCCGTCTTGTGTTCTGACCAGTACGGTAAACCATTAGTGAGTATAATCCTTTGTCTGGAATTATCTTGTTTGAATGATTTTTCAACGATTTTCTTTAGGGTTACGATGATTGGTTTGTCCTCT
>Ga0307517_10013579_pt1 | contig 11038 bp, 1 predicted proteins | sample 23_EM_MG_FD_194515 | JGI IMG/M metagenome (GOLD analysis project Ga0307517, IMG submission 194515) | Populus trichocarpa ectomycorrhiza microbial communities from riparian zone in the Pacific Northwest, United States - 23_EM | ecosystem: Host-associated > Plants > Roots > Unclassified | place... | reverse complement strand
TTGGTGGAGTTTTGCGATACCCATCTGCATTGACTTAACAGGGAGGGCGGGCTTCTTGTCTTCTCCCTTGTTGTTCCGGTAGATGAAGTACAAGATCAGCTGCAATGCCCCAAGACCACAGCCAACTCCATTCGGGACCTGTAACATATGGCACGACAAGCATATTTCCAGTAAAATAAAACGATGAGATTTTTGCAACATTGAACCCCACTGGGCAGGCATGCTAGTCTGACGTGATCAGCAATTTGATTAGTTAACTTACAGCAACAAAAAGGTCACCACCAAGTAGCCCAAAGACAAACCAGGAAGTGCCACATAAGAAGACAAAAAGAGACAAGAAGAATGGCATGAACTCCACGCTCTTCGTTTTAACCACTGTCCTCTGCAGGTACAAGAAAAATCACATAAAATAATTATCTAACAAAAAAGGGCACTGCATGTATAGCCTACTATTATAAACTTCGTAGAAAAACCTTTTATATATATATAAAGCCATAAAGGGTTGCTACTACATGCTTAATTTAATTATACTTCGTACGTATAATATAATATTATATATCCTCCACACGGGTTGTATCTCCCATTCCAAACGAGAAAACGACGAAGAAGATATTATTCGCAGCTTATAAAATACACTTTGACTTGCATGAAAAACAAAACCATCAGTTTTCTGATTTTCTGGAGAAAGTAAACCATGTCCCAAACTACAGAATGTCAGCAGTCAATTAATACTAAATGATACATGCACACGCTCAAAACTATAATAACAAAGGAGCTAGCTTGTCAAATTATAAGGAATATGCTTCTCTTTTCTCGGCCAGGAACAGCAAGTATACCGTGAAGAAAATTAGAGTAATTTGACGTACCATAATAGACAGAGGGGAGCCATACATGATGATTGAGAAAATAGCAGCAGCAAAGCCACAGAATATCTCCCTGGGTTTGCCATGAAGAACGACAAGGGACACCAAGGCCACGCCAGCAAAAGTGGTGAGCACAAGCGTGAGGAGGCCAATGAATTTAGCCTTCTCCTTCTTTGGTGCATAGATGATGAAGGTCAAGACATAAACTGCCTCAATTACTGCACCAGTTCCATTGATTGTTGACACCAGAATGTTGTTCTTAGACACAAAGGGCATTCCATACCTGCCACAAAGTATAGTATCAACAATTAACTGGTGGCGAGTCGACAAAATTAATGTAACCAGAAATAACAGATGCACCTGCCCGAATTAACATGCAGAAAACTCAAGTTGAGTCAACAAACTTAATAGATCCTAATTAGCTATAAATCAGCTAAATCATCAATCAAGGAAAAAAGAAAAAGAAAAAACAGCACTATGCTTTGTTCGTTGTGTCTAATATATACACCAGAATATATAGTAAGTTAAGCCGCAAAACAGTACTAACAGACTATTAATTATAAAACATAGCAGGGAGAAAAACATCAGCACTGGTTTACTTCAAATATCATGTGGTTTGAGGATGTACGTGCCGAAGATGGCTAGATATCTTTTGCCTTTCGGGTTATTCTTGATAAACAAAAGCAATTAGTTGACAAGATTACCCTTCTAAAGCTAAACCAAACTACTGTTCTAGAAAGCGTAAAACAGCACAATTCGAAAAGAAAATAAGTAGTTGAAGAGACGAGAAGAGCACACACCAAGCAGAAAGGAGGCAGTTGAGCATGGTCATTACATATGGAATGCCAGAAAACAGCTCTGTAGACTTGCTTCTTATGATCCTCCTGAACGTGATCCTATCGACAAATTATCCATAAATACACATTAGCTTTAGCTTAACCTAATAGAGAGAGAGAGAGAGAGAGAGAGAGAGAGAGAGAGAGCTAAATGAACAAGTCCGGTGCATACGTTGGAGCCAAGAAGAGAAACAATGCAGTGGCATTTCCTGTTACAGAGGAGAAAGAAACAGAGAGAAACCGCTAATTAGTCCCTCTGGAAAAAAAACAAAAAAACACTAAGAACAGTAAGTTAGCAACTTCTTCAAGAAACAAGAAGAAGAAGAAGAAGAAAACCAAGAGCAAAAGAAATTAAAGTTGATTGATGAATTAAAAAGAACCCACCAAAAATTCCAAATAAGAAATGCGCGATCTCCATTGTCTTCAATCTTCGAAACCTTATCGAAACCCAACAACTCTTACGAAGAAATAGAAGACTTGTTAGGAAATGGAAATGGAAATGAGATGTAGAGCTAGCCAGAAGCAATTGGGTTTTATAGAATAGAAACAAGAAAATAACCGCTAGCTAGCTAGGCAGTACTTTTTTTTTGCTCCGTTGGTCTCTTACTGACCGGGAAATACCGGGTGCTGACATTAATGGGCGTTGCTTATGGAGGATGAAAATGACATGAGATGGGTTAACAAAGGTCTTACGCAATAAAACCAACTCTTTTATTTTGGAATATGAGTTTGTTTCTGTTAATTATACTCATAGATTTATCATTACGGTTCAAAAGCCAGTGTCAATGATAGCATTAAAAAACCTAACACCCCTTTCTCCTTCAAAAATTTAACGAGGGTTTGTAATAACTGTTTGTGCTAATTATACTTAGCTGTGCATAAGGGATTTGTACAGTGAATCACACATTTGAGGCCAGTGTTTGCAGGTGGGGATAAGGTGAAGAAGTGACTGTCTCTTGAAGGCAAAAACCATTTGAAGAAAAGATTAATTTATTAGGCTGGATGGTAAAAAAGGACGTATATTTAATTTGATTTTACACGAACTTCTTCTTCTTCTTTTATTATTATTATTATTATTCTTGGAAGATTTAATCACAGTTTCTCTTTAATTTGTATTAAACAGCAAAACTTAAAATTCAACCCAGTATCATCCCGACTGCCATAATCATGCAACTTCAACTCTCTCCACAACTAGCCGGCCAACTTAATTGGCTGAGAGGACGGCCACCATATATACAATGCAGCTTGAGTTTCTTCGATATTTGTAAAAGTCAACTAGCATAATTAAGTCAACTAGCATAATTAACTTATCCCCAATGATTTTTAATAACAACGTCTATTCCGCAGCTAAAGCGTTGTTTCTTTAACGCAATAATGATTTATCAAATGATATTTTCCTCTCATTTCATCATGAAAACAGTCCCCGTTGATATTTTCAATGCACTAATAATATAAATTATTTTTTAAAATTTATTTTTTTGAATTAAAAATATTATTTTTAATAAAATATTATAACTTTATTAATCAACTAATCACGAATTTAAAATTTATTATGTTTTTATTTTATTTAAAACTAATAATAAAACAAGATAATTTAAGTTTTCACTTCAAATGAATCTCTTATATACTTATATGCTTGTGGTACACCGCAACTCAGAATTAATTTTTTTCTCATATAAAAATAATGTTTAGGTTTCAAATTAAAGCCTTTCCTAGTAACAGTACTCTATTTGGCAAATTCTTTCATGCCCGTTTTAGAAGATGTATCGTATTCTCATTTTAAATTATTAGAAAAGAGCCATATCTTGACTCTTCTTTTTAAATCTCCATTGTCTGTCCTTTCAAGTATTATTTTTCAGAATAAAGTACTGTTACTTTATCAACAATAAAAATAGAAATAGTTTTTTATTAGCAACAATAAAAATATCTGGTCTTTAAATTATAAGTGATGTAGCGCAAACTCCACGATTAATTTAATTCTAGTTTTTTTACAGAACAGAATATGCTTTAATTTATGATGCCTACATGAATTATTACTATGAGTTAATTTATAGTTGGCAGCCTGACATTGACTATAATTTTTATTTCAAATGTTTTTATTTATTTTATCTTTATGGATAATTATTGTTGCTAATAAAAAACTATTTCTATTCTTATAAAAACTTCTTTCAAATACAAATAATTCATATAAAATTTTTATTGAAAAAAATCCACGAGAAATCAAACTAATTTCTTTGAAGTATCAAACAACTAAAAACAATTAAAAAAATAAAGCAAATTCATTTTGTTTTAGAAATAATTAAGAGAGAGGACATAAATCATTATTTAAATGGAAAAATTAACGAATGAGAAAAAATAAAAATACTTTTTATAGAAATATAAAAACCAATCACTATTCCAGACATAGAGAACTATTCATTGCAATAGTTAAATTACAGTTTTGTCATTTGAAGAAAATTTGAGTTGTCTTGGTTTTGAGGGTGATTTCATCTTTTTCAAAAATCAATTGGTCATTAAAGAATTGTAGAGGGTTATTTTTGTCTTTTCAACTTTTTTTGAATAGTGAAATTACTTATTTGCCCCCACACAAAAAATTGAACAGCTGGCCAAGGATATTAAATTATACCTTTACATTTTTTACAAAATTATTAAATGACTTTCTTGCCCTTAGAATCAGAAAAATATAAGGCAAGAGTTCAGGGGTGATTTTGTCTTTTCACATTGGTTTTTTTTGTTGATACCAGAATCATGAATGGTGTTTTCGACTTTTGCTCTTAACAATTGATTTTTTAATCAAAAGGCTGCAAGAGCGTGGACCTCACGTGTTGGCACATGAGAGACGCTTGTGCACATTGTCTCCTGGTGGCCAAATTTGCATCGCTCTCTTTCTTCTAGTGTGGCGTATTATGACAATTGATGGGCGTTTTTTCGCCTGTGGTCATTTATTGTTTTTCTTCCTTCTTTTCTATAACACTCCCATTTACTAGGACAACTACTAAAACATATTTTATAGAAAATGTGGGAGTTTGTTTTTTCTAGTCTACCAAAATTTTGTCAGTCTTCCCTGTATGGTTTCACATTATCGACTATAACCTGTTACACTTCTATTTACAATTCTCATATTCGATCTAATCATCTTAGATCTCAAATTACAACAATATTCATTATCTTATCCTCAAAATCTACAGAAATGGTTTCATGATTTATTATGCATTTTAAGGAGAACAAAAACTAATACATATACAAATATATTTATAGGAATATCATTATAAAAAGATCCATTTTGCATCTATGCATACAGTAAAAGTTTAACCAAGTTATTACAAAATTAAGCAAAATACATACAATTTCCACCAAAAAAAAAACATGCACCCCATGGCAACAAAAGTAATATAGGATGCAAATTACTCTTGACACGAATGAGACGGCCCTGAAAGAAAATGCAACAAAACATTATAAATAATGAAGCAAGTAAATTAATATCTATTCTATTTGAAATGAAATTAATATCGTTGCACCTTCTTTCCTAGTCCCCGCTCGATAATTTAAGAACAAATGGTTTAAAAAAAATGCCAGTCTAAATCACTAACATCATTTGCTACATTTCCTTAGGAAGTTAAACTCTTATTATGAAAATATACCGATATCAAGACATTCCCTTCATATCATTAGCTTCCTCTAGTTTTCCGAGAACAACTAATCCAATACATTTCTTTTTTTCTTTCCTTTAAAATCTAATGAAAACTCTTATGCCGATGCCAATATATCTCATTAGCATCATTAGTCTTCCTTATTCAGAATCGACTAATCAATTATAAAGGTAATGCCAATATCAATGGAGTCCACCGATATCATTAGATATCTGATCCCAGAATCGCTAATCTTTCTAACATCTTAATTTATCTATTGGTGATGCTGATGTCAAGAATTCTTTAATATCATTAGCCTTCATGTCAGGAGTAGTTAATCAAGTTCCATGTAATATCGATATCAATGTAATCCATTGATATCATTAGCTATCTTGACTCGAAGTAGTTAATCAAGTCTTTACAAATATCATTATTCTTGGTGTTTAGGTGTTTTCCTCCCTTATAACCCACTCCTACCCTAAAAAAACACCTTTTTCTCAAGAATTTTTCAAGAGAAAATGCAAGAACTTAAGAAAATCTTCTCTTCTCCTCCATGGCTGTGTAGTTGGCCTTTTAGTGTAGGAGAGAAGAGTTGATTTTTGTTTTATTATAATTTTACCCCTCCATCCTTTTAAATTATCATTTTAGCTATTTCTCCAAACTCTTACTATCATTTGGTACCTTAATTGGAACCAATTTAGTCTATAGGTCCTTATTAAATTTCCAAAACAATCCTTCTCTCTATATATAACCAATTTATTTATTATTATTATTTATATATATTTTTTAATTTTCCAGGGCTTACATTTTCTCTCTTCTAGAAAAGTGCACGTCTGTCCTCTTTTCTTTTTCTTTTTTTAATTTTAGTCCTATGGTTTTTTATTGTTTATTTTAGTCCTCGGCTCTTTTTAAATTTTAGACCTTTTTTTATTCCTTATTTTAGTTCTTGGATCTTTTAGAAAAGTTTTTTATGTTTTCAATTTAGTCCTTAAATTACAATTTGTCATATATTATTTTCTCCAATTCGGTCCTTATTCTTTTGATTTATGATTTTTTTCTTAGCTCTTTTGTTAAAGTTTTGTTGTTTTCAATTTCATCATTCAATCAAAGTTTATGTTGTTTTATTTTTTTCAATTTAGCTCTCATTCTTTTGATTTCCTTTTCATTTTCTTTAAGTTTTTTTCTTAGCAATTTAACATTTCAATTTAAATTTTTTAATGCCCTCTAATTTATTTTTTATTTTTATTTTCACCCTCATTCTTTTAATTATAATTTTTGCGTGTGATAGATTTTTTTTCCCGGTTTCATCCTTTGACATTTGATTTGTTGGGGATTGGGTTTCGTGGTTTTTTCATTGGTCATGCTTCAAATCTAATGACACAGGTCACGAGTTTTGAAGAGTTGATACAGTTAGGGATTTTATTTTTTTTTTACATTTTTTTTTATGTTTTTATCATACTTCATTTTTTAAAAAAGATTGGTTTTGTGGTTATCCTAATTTTGTTTTTGTATTGGTTTATTCCGATCTCATGACTTATGCAATGAGTTTTGCAAGCCTTTTTTTAATAGAGGTTTTTTTTTAAATGTTTTGTTTTGTATTTAATTTTTGAAGAATTTCTTTTTATATTTGTACAGATAAGATTTATTTAATTATAATTTTTGTGTGTGATAGATTTTCCCCCCCCGGTTTCATCCTTTGACATTTGATTTGTTGGGGATTGGGTTTCGTGGTTTTTTCATTGGTTATGCTTCAAATCTAATGACACAGGTCACGAGTTTTGAAGAGTTGATACAGTTAGGGATTCTGTTTTTTTTTTTTACATTTTTTTTAATGTTTTTACCATACTTCATTTTTTAAAAAAGATTGGTTTTGTGGTTATCCTAATTTTGTTTTTGTATTGGTTTATTCCGATCTCATGACTTAGGCAACGAGTTTTGCAAGCTTTTTTTTAATAGAGGTTTTTTTTAAAATGTTTTGTTTTGTATTTAATTTTTGAAGAATTTCTTTTTATATTTGTACAGATAAGATTTATTTTATAAAAAAATATTTATTTTGAAATAATATTTCTAATATGTCTAACTTCACATAATATTTTTTTTTCATTTTATCTTATTCACTCAATTTCATATGTGTTTCTAGTTCTATTATCTTTAATTGATTTTAATAAAAAAATTTAGTAGACACAAACATCTCTCGGTCTTATGGCCCAGACCACGAGTTTTTCAAGCCTTTTTTGAATTGAAGTTTTTTTAATAAAAAATATTTTGTTTTGTTTTTATTTTTCCAAGATTTTTTTATTTTATACAATTAAGCTTTATTTAAAAAAAATATTTATTTTGTAATCATATTTCTTATATGTCTGGCCTTACCTAATATTTTTTTTCTTTTATTTTATTTACTCAGTTTCATACGTGTTTCTATTTTTGTTATCTTTTATTGATTATAATAAAGAAATTTAATAGACACAAATGGGTAAATGTCTCATTTTGTGAGATTAAATATTTTGATCTATATCCATCTTTTAATTTTTCTAGTTTTTCTTTTAGTTATTTTTAATGATTTTTTTTATTTATTTCCATTAATTATTATTGATTTATTTGATTAGATGCCTAGATAAGCTTTTAGATTTACCCTTTGAACTTCTTTATGTAAATAAACATATCAAAATAACATGTCTACCCAGATTCTTTTTTAAAACATTATGAACCGTAGTGAAGCGCAGGTCAAATATCTAGTAAAAGTTACATAATGTGACTTTTATAGTCACCATAAGAAAAGAAAAAACCAAAAGTTAGTGAGCATGAGTCATTAAGTGTTTAAGAGACTTTTTTGTTATTGTGGCGTGACCATACTTTTAATTTTTTTCTTCAAATTAAAATTTTTTGGTGTTTTTGAATCGTTTTAATGTGCTGATGTCAAGAATAAATATTAAAAAAAATAAAAAATATATTATTTTAAAGCATTTCCAAGCAAAAAATATTTTGAAAAGCAAACGTTACCACAATGCTAAACACTACTTAAAACGGCATGTGTATTTTGTGTTTCTTTTTATATTAATTATTAACATATACTAAAAGCTCTTGGCTTTTCATTGTAACAAACAACAGTAGAAAGCCAAGTCGTTTTTCACTTTCGTTCTTAAAATTTAAAAAATATTTAGGACTTTTTATTTATTTCAAACTTAGTTTTTTTTTAATTTCATCCTCTAACATTAGATTTACTAGATATTGGGCTTCATAATTTGTTTTTATTTTCTTTATATGGAGTTTCTCAGTCTTATGACCCGAGTTACGAGTTTTACAGGTTAGTTATGTTGACTCGAGTCAGTTTTTGTCAGTTTTTAATTATTTTTCCTCAACTTCATCCTTCAAGATTGAGTTGATTGAGAATTGAGCTTCATAATTATTTTTTGATTTTCTCTTTATGGGGTGGGTTATCACAGTCTTATGACTTGGGTCGCGAGTTTTACGGGTTACCCAGGTGTTGACTTGAGTTTTTCTTGTTTTTTTTTCAATTTCATTTTTCAACTTTAGGTTGATTGAAAATTGTAATTTATATATATTTTTTATTTTTTCTATGAACTTATCTGGGTCTCCTGATATGGGTTTGGAAGGTTAACCCGAGTTGACTCGGTTCATTTTTCTTTTACTTTTTTTTTCAACTTAATCCTTTAACATTGGGTTGATTTAAAATCGGGCTTCATAATTTTTTGTTTATTAGCTTTCTATATGATTATCAATAGAATAAGGAGTAATCTCATATTTTCATGGTATAGTGAAATTACACAATTACCCTTGAAACTTATTTTCATTTAATTATTTTAAGGGGTATTATCAGTTTTTTTTACTTTTTTAAAATATTGGAATTACTATATTAACCCTAAAATCAATTTTTCTGAGCTTTGCATTAAGGGGTGTTTTTGTCATTTACTATTGGTTTTTCTGTTATTATTAAGTTGGATTAGGGGAGATTCGATCTTTCTCTATTTTAAAAAAAATTAAAAATTTTTTGTTGGCGCGTAGCACGGGCCAACGTGTGGGACGGCTCTGCACTCTTTGAGTGACGCATGAGTTGTCATCCAGTGGAAGAACACCAACTTCCACCATGGTGATTGAATCTACACAACCCCCTCTTCCGCGTGGGGTGGCACGTGTGGTGTTTTAAAAGACGGTTTGGCTCTGGCCGCCCCTTCTTTTTCTTTTTCCTTTTCTTTTCTCTCTCTCCTCCCCAATGAATTCCGTGTTGGCCATTAAAAAATCAATTTCTCTTATTTTATAAAATTTAATATTTGGCCCTCAATGTTTTGATTTCCAAGTTTGATTCTTATTCCTTTTATCAAATTTTAATTTCTTTTCAATTTCATCATTGGATCCATAATCTTGATTTTTAATTTCTTCAAGTTTGTTCCTTATTCTATTGATAATCATATAGAAAGCTAATATAACCTCATAATAATACTCCCCAGAATCCCAAAATACATTTAGGGGTCAAATTATAATTTTGCAAAGTTTAGGGACTAAATTGTAATTTTTATAAATCATAGACCGAAATAAAATTTCATAATCTTCAACCTCAAGACCATTCTGTCCAGATTTTTCAGCAAAGTTAAAACAATTTTCTTAACCAAAAATCAATCACTTAACCTTAAACCCATAATAATCACGAATCAATGTTAATAACATAAACTTCAAATATTTATAAACCTTAATCTCTTCTTTAATCCATTTATAAACAAATCATAATCGAAAGTAACATGAGAGGGAACCACTTACTTACTACTTCCACTTTTCTTGAACCCAAAAACTTAAGATCAAAAATCAAAATTCTTTGTTTGATGAGAAGAGAGTCACGACATCCACAAGAATTAGGAGAGAAAAGCAATTATACCTAGGTTAACTTAAGTTGGGTTTGAGCTGACTTGAGCTTGGGTTTGGACCAAAAATTTAGGTCATGCAACATTTTAAATCATTTGTTCTCAAATTATCAAGCGAACACAAGGAAAAAGGGTGTAGCGATATTTCTTTTCAAATAGAATAGATATTAATTTACTTGCTTCATTATTTATATAGTTTTGTTGCATATTCTTCCAAGGTCGTCTCATTCATGTCAAGAGTAACTTGCATCCTATATTAGTTTTATTGCCATAGACTAGGCATGGGGCATTTTTTTTTTGTGGCAATTGTATGCATTTTGCTTAATTTTGTAATAACTTGGTTAAACTTCTATTATATGCATGGATGCAAAATGGACCTTTTTTTTATGATAGTATATCTATAAATATATATGTATATGTATTAGTTTTTATTCTCCTTAAAATGCATAATAAATAGTGAACTATTTCTGTAGATTTTGAGGATAAGATAAAAGTGTAATTTGAGAACTAGGATGATTTGATCGAATATGAGAATTGTAAATAAAAGTGTAGCATGTTATATCGATAATTTGAAACCTCCTTATATAGGGAAGACCGACAAAATTTCGGATGAATAGAAAAACAAAATTCCCACATTTTCTATAAAATATGTTTTAGTTGTTGTCCTGGTAAATAGGAGTGTTACAAAAAAGAAGGAAAAAAAACATAACGATCACCGGTGAAAAACTGTCTATCAATCGTCATAACACGCCATACTAGAAGAAAGAGGGTGAGGCAGATTTGGCCACCGGGAGACGGTGTGCACAGGCACCCCCCACGCGTCATTGTGTGATGTT
>Ga0307517_10013578_pt1 | contig 11038 bp, 16 predicted proteins | sample 23_EM_MG_FD_194515 | JGI IMG/M metagenome (GOLD analysis project Ga0307517, IMG submission 194515) | Populus trichocarpa ectomycorrhiza microbial communities from riparian zone in the Pacific Northwest, United States - 23_EM | ecosystem: Host-associated > Plants > Roots > Unclassified | place... | reverse complement strand
CGGGGAGTTGAACCCGGCCGCGGTGGTCGTCGACAGCCTCTTGAATGCTGGGATCGATGCATGCTACTCTTTAAACCGAAAGTTCGTGTTGAGCAGTCCCAACACTCCGATAGACCTCGTAAGGATGCAGCAGCCGTGGTTGAAGGGATTTTGGTACTACCCGGCGTTCGTTCTCCTTTCCGGACTGATCCAGAACCTTCGACTGAGTTGTTCCTCCTTTGATCAGTCCCGGCAGCGGAATACAATTCCCGGTCGCGTGGAAGGATCTCCCCATAAACATTTTGGCGAACCTAGCGCTCATATACAAGATCGCCACGTCTCCGGAGATTTCGGAACTTATCAAGTATCGCAATGCGCACGGTCTTGCGGGTCGATTACCTATGGAAACAGCCGCTACCCATGCAGCTCACATTATCTGTCCCGGTGTCCCCGAGCTTGACTTTCCCTTGGTTGTACCGGAAAATCTCGGGACCTATGGCCCAATCGTCTTGGACACAAACCCCATCGAAATTGCGGACCCTGAGTTGGGCCGATGGTTGAACAGAGGGGAAACGGTGGTTATGTGTATGGGGACTCATTTCCACTACTCCGAATCTCAAGCCAAGGCTGTCATCGATGGTCTCCTCAGCGCGGTGGATCACGGCTCGAACACCCAGTTCCTCTGGAAGCTTCCAAACAAGCCCGGGTTCGAGGATTTGATCAACGAGGTGCTGAAGAATCCAAAGGACAAGGAGAGGTTCAGGATCGTCGATTGGCTCGAAGCTGATCCAGCCTCGATCATGAAGCACCCGAACGTTGTCGCCTATATCCATCACGGCGGGGCGAACTCCTATTACGAATGTGCCCTGTGAGTGTATCAAAACGGCTGCCTCTCCCTCCCTGTTTCGTCGGGATCTAACATGCTTGTTCCAGTGCGGGGTTGCCGCAGATCATTCTGGCACAGTGGTACGACTTGTACGATATGGCCATCCGAGCGGAATATCGAGGTATCGGCATATACGGGAACAAGAAGGTTGCACCGGGTATCGAGGCGGTTGAGTTTGGGGCGGCGGTCGCGAGGATTGTGGGACCGGGGAAAGAGTCGGAGGGGTTCAGGGAGCGAGCGAGGGCTGTGGGGGAGGTTTGTAGGAGGGTTGGGGGGAAGAGGACGGCCGTGGACAAGATTTTAGAGATGGCCGAGTGTAGGGAGGACAACGAGTGAAACGATTGACCGATTGGCTCTGTGGGCTTCAGTAATCATCTATTTGCTGTTGCGCAACCGGTGCATACATAAGAGTTCTTTAATTAATCGTCCGCAAGGAATTCGAAGGAGAATGTGTTGAGGGTCGAAATGGAGCAAAAACAACAATGGATTTGCTTCATTAAACGAACAAACCCCAGTCGATGTCCAGCCTGTTTCCTCTCCCTCACTAAACTCACGAGCCACTGCACGATCACAAACTCTCGGGCGAGGCTGCGATACTTTCGGACGAACACGTGACGGAGGAACGGGAATGGGTCTTGGTGGAGGAAGGGAAAGAACTGATTGAGGAAATAGGTGGTCCAGGCCTCGTATTTAACTCCCCACACCAACAGCCCAGCCACAGCCTACTTCTGGTGATTTACACCTTCTGTGAGCGCTCGGGTAGGTGGTGGAAACACAATGGCCAGGTGGCATCAGGATGGCCCCGCCGGTGATGTCACCTATCCCCACTCTGTTTGACAATGATCGTTGGACCCATGACGACTTGGTCAGAACCATCTCGGTCGTTCGTGTAAGTGCCTTGGTGTCTCTTGTGGTGCCCACATTAATATTCCAATCATCTTCAGAATTCGACATTGCTATGGCCAATTTCATTCGGTCTGCCAAATCAGGCTGCAACTGGACTGACAACGAGCTCCTTGCATACAACATCACCATTTCATCTCTCCTGTCAGCGCGTTTGCTGTCATGAAGAAAACCCCGTTTAAAAAATTTATAAATCAACAAAAATACAAGACATTCATGATACTTGACGACCAACTCGAACATCACACTCCCTTCAATTTCCATTCCTCTTTCCTCTTACGACACACGATGCATAAAGACAAGAAAAGAAGACATCATATTGGTACACTAGGGTCAATTGCCCTCCACGATGATCTACAGTACGACTAGTGATTGTTCCCCTCGAAGTCATGAACCTCTCCCTGGTCCTCAGCAAGAACACCTTCGGCCATCTCCTCAGCCAAGGTCTCGCCTTCCAAAGTTCCAACTCCATCCGATTCCTCTACCATCTCCATGCGACTGGACTGCAAGAGCAGTGAGAGTTGTTGGATCTGTACCTGATCCATCACCTGTTGCATCGCTCCCAGAGCTTGACAAATCAGCATCCCCCTCTGGCTTGACTGAAGAATGAATGTCCTCAGTTCCTGAGCACTCATCGTCTCCCTCTCGTCCACTCGAGCGACATTCAATGTAGCCGGTTCGAATCTTTCGGAGATAACGGGAACGGAATTCCTCGGTTGACGGAAGACCCCGGAGTTGACCTTTGAAGAACGAAGACCGGACGTAGGGATGGTATTTGCTCAGTGGAAGACTCCCAGCGGATCGAATGCAACGCTGCCCACTCACAGCATTACCAAGGATTGGTTGATCGTCCAAGACTCGCGTCATCAAGTCGAACTCCTCCCGAGACACAATAGGAAGGACTTCTTCTTCTTGATGTAAAGGCGACATCGATCGTTCCTCGCTTGAACTCCCTGTGCTCTCCTCAGAATCTTCTTCACCTTCCATAGGTGCATCAGATGGCACTTCAATGGAACTGGCATCCTGGGTTCAGATGTTTAGCCAAGCCAAGACTAGACTAACCCTCCGAACCTACCTGGTTCACAGTCACTTCCAGCTTGCCAACCGGTACCATTAGGACCCGTTCATCAGACGCCATCGGAGGAGTAACGTACGCCTCATCAGAAGTGTATTCCAACGGAGATCCTGCCCTAGGAGAAGACTACGATCCGATTAGTTCAAGGACATACGAAGACCACAAGACACCTACCTCTTTGTTGCATGAACAAAGATGATCAGACATAGCAGCCATGGTCGTCACCACATCCTCCAGACGCTCTTCCAGATGCTGAATCCTCATCGCGTCTGCAGCACCATTCGACTCCATGAAAGCCACACTCATCTCCAGTGTCTCGATCCTTTCTTCGTACTCCTTCTTCTTCTGCTCCAAAGCATGGATCCTGAAGAGAACCTGACTATAGTCATCTTTGAAACTTCGAATCATCGTTTCGTGCTCCTGCAACTTGTGCTCATCCAAACCAACGTGACCACCCAAGGCCTCCAAGTCCTTATCGATATGACTGAAGACAGTAGTGGCGTCTGTCACACTCTGACGCCACTCCCGCTCCAAAGCATCACGCTATTGGTTCAGTTAGTTGAGAACTCAATCGTTCTACAACAGCTGGACCTACCCGGTCCTGGATCTCAATGACCCTATTCCAGATCCTCACACTGGTAGCGGTTCCCAACCGAATAGCTTGCTTTGCTTGATTCATCAACTTGTCTTCTCCCTCCCAGTCAAAAGACCCCATCCTGAACAACAAAGCTAGGATGGGATCCCTCCAAGTATCCCTGTCGCTGGTCCTCCATGTTTCGGCGGTTCTGATTGCAAAGCCCCACAACCGATCATCATAGTGACACTCGGCAAGGATGTCGTTGACATCTTCGCTGCGCATCCGACACATGATCTGTTCAAAGAGGTTAGCATTCAGACCACTCGAAAACAACAACAAGACACTAGCTTCGATTGGTCTGGGATATTCGGCTGAGGGATCGATCTGACTCTTGCTGTGTCGACGGTTGTCACAATGGGTGATTTCTCCACGGTTGTCAGGAGCGATGTAGACGGCACGAGAACCAACAGAGTGATCAGCAGAGGCCGCATTGTGGATAGACATAGGAGGTAAAGTGTTGTTAAGGTTGGTGAGGTGATAGGAAGGTTTGATGGGGATTGATTGCATATCCACCCTGCTTATATGCTTTCTACTTATCCCCTGGACGCTATCTTCGGTCCGACCTTTCTTTCCATCATCAAGGGTTCACTCTATTCCCATCACTGCCCACACTTCGCAACACCGCTCCCCCTCGAGCCCATCACCGCTCATGTCTTATCTTGCCGCCCACTCTGAACTTCTTGCCTAGACCTTCGACGTCATCCATGACATCACTCTACTCCACCATCATCACCAATGACTTCATTCCTTCATCATCATTGCATCATTATGACACATTTATGACATCATGACCTGGACTTTCATCCTGGACTCTCTTGGACACATTTTGGACTCATCATTGATGCCCCTTCACATTCATTCCTCCTACACGTTTCACATTCATCAGCATCATTGATCATTACCCCCTGTTTCACATCGATCACTCCCTTATCGATCCCTGACCACTATCTTTCCGTTTTTGGCACTTGTTACCCTTTTTGGTTTTGATAGTTCCCACACACTCATTCTCTTCTATTCTTTCTCTCCTTTCTCTCCCTCACACTGGTTTCGCATTGTTCCGGTTACATCTGTCACTGTCACAACCACTCTTTCTATATAGGTAGATAGATTGTGGCTGGTGTCTCCTTAGCTTTGCAATTCCAGGAAATCCTCTCCCCTTCTCAGCCCTCTTGCGCTGTTACGGACAAGCGAGTCTTTTTCCTTTAGAAGAAACCCCAGCCCCCTTCCCGCTCTCCTTCACTCAGTTCTGATCACTTAATCGATGTTTACCCTTCACTCTCTATTCGAGTCAAGACCGTCGCTCTTTGTGATAAGCCCTCAGTTTGAGGCACACATCCCACTCTCGGGCTCGTGATTGTCCTATCTGGTTAACCCAGTTGTGCAGCAGGAACACCTACCGGAAGAAGCGACCACTAAAAGCTGTTTGTGGTTGTGGTTTATCTCTGGATTGAAGTGTCTCCAGCAGATTCCACCTTTGGCGCAGTAGAGCTTAGGGTGAAGAGTGGCCTTGACATCTCCCACCAGACGAGTTCTTCTCTACCCCTGACCCGTCACTTGACCACATTGACCCTGCCATTCTCAATTCACTGGGGGCAGAGGGGGTCTTACCTGGCAGGCAAATTGAGAGTTTTTTGAGAGTTTGTGATCAATTTGCTCCCACTTTGCCCAGTGGGTAAGTTGTGAGTTCTTTCAAAACTTACTCACCACTTTGATCTCAATTTGATCAGTGAGTAAGTTGTGAATTTGTTCAAAAGAAACCTGCCAAATTACCCACCAGGTATTCTTTGAATGAACCCCCTGGGTTCTTTGACAATTTTGATCAAAACTTACCCACAATTTTCCTGAGCCACTCATTGAGAGTTCTTTCAAAAAATGCCCAGAAATTTGATCACAATGTACTCAACCACATACTCAATGGGTTTTTTGAGAGTTTGTGGTAAAATTGAGCCACATTGAGAGTTTGTTGTGAGTTTGTTGAAAAGAATCCACCAGGCATATTGTGGTCAAATTTCTGGGCATTTTTTGAAAGAACTCTCAATGAGTGGCTCAGGAAAATTGTGGGTAAGTTTTGATCAAAATTGTCAAAGAACCCAGGGGGTTCATTCAAAGAATACCTGGTGGGTAATTTGGCAGGTTTCTTTTGAACAAATTCACAACTTACTCACTGATCAAATTGAGATCAAAGTGGTGAGTAAGTTTTGAAAGAACTCACAACTTACCCACTGGGCAAAGTGGGAGCAAATTGATCACAAACTCTCAAAAAACTCTCAATTTGCCTGCCAGGTAAGACCCCCTCTGCCCCCAGTGATTCCTCTGGTTATGACAGTCTCGCCGTTTCACATACTGCCATCCAATACCTCAGCTACCTCAACCTTGCCGTCAGACTCCTCCAAGGGAGTATCATGGACGGCTTCACCACCGAGACACTGAAGCTCGTGGGCTTCAACGAGTATCCTGTCCTTGTACTTATGGGTTGCACCATTCCTCTCACGATTTGCGGTGAAACCAGTCGCATTGTTCAGATGGGCATGTGCCTTGTCTGTGATCCAACCCTTATCCTCCTGGTGCTCACCAAAGACAGGTCCCTCACCAACAGGATTGACGGAGAGGCTCAGGTCATCACGGGGGCTATAGTGGCCTTTCAATACAACAACGAAAAGCGCAAACTTCAGGGCCTTGATCTCCTGGATGCCATGACCATCCCTTGCATCACACTGGGGGCAAGGGTACCCAGAAACGAGTGGGAACATTTTAGGAACATTTCAAGGTCTGGGTAAATTTTACTGCACTGTAACCAACAGATACATTTATGGAACATTTAGAATGTGTTGCTAAGATGAAACTGAAATGTGTCCAATGGGAACATTTAAAATGTTCTCAGACATACTTACAAAATGTTCCTAACCTGTTGCCATAAATAATCCTCTAATGTTGTTGGCAGGAATGAGCCTCGTAGCCCATGTTCCTTCAATGTTCCTACAAACGGCCATGTACTTAAGATGTTTCTACTTGAGATGGGCCTAAGAATATCTAAAACTCATTTCTGAGAACATTTTAAATGTTACTGATGGAAACATTTCAGTTTCATCTTAGCAACACATTTCAAATGTTCCATAAATGTGTCTGTTGGTTACAGTGCAGTAAAATTGACCCAGACCTTGAAATGCTCCTAAGATGTTCCCACTCGTTTCTGGGTACCCTTGCCCCCAGTGTCACAACGGCTGGCACTTGTCCTACCTTCTATCTCATCCCAGTCACTACGGAGCTAAGTGATGCTGTCATCCATGGTCGATACCCTGCTACTCGAACTCTGGTCTTGCAGTGTGTGACCTCAGCAAGGAGCGTCAGCACTGGGATGGAGGATATGGAATACAGAAAGCTTGCTCTGAGGCACTTCCTCGCTTTCAAGGAACTTGCGAAGAGCCACTGGGTGAAAATTTTGGAGGGGGTTAAGTAACATTCTCTCGCACTACCCATGGGCCAACTGTATAATAGTTTGGGAATATTATTAGAAGGGTGTTGGTTGTTATTTTTATAATGTTCGTACATGTTCTATTCTATGGCCTCGTGAGGGGAATGGGTGACCGTCTGTGGGGCTAGAGATATTTCTAAATGTCGTAGAAGGGTGCCAGTAATGGAGATTCACACTGGCCACAACCCAACAGAGCAGTCAGGGTCACTGCATCTTCCCTACACCCACTGCCACTGCAGGGAAGCTGAGGTTCGCGGTGTTGGGTCCAGGAGAGGTGGGTTCTTAGACCAGTAAATATCCTGTATGTTTGTTAATGAAATTATCATGGCCCTGCCGGTGACGTTGCCTATCCCCACTCTGTTTGATCGTTAGACCCACAACGGCTCAGTCGGAACCATCTTGATTGTTCATGTAAGTGCCTTGGCGTCTTTGGTGGTGCTCATATTCCAATCATCCTCAGATTTACTGTCACTATGGCCAATGCCATTCAATCTGCCAAGTCGAGTTGTGACTGGACCGACAGCAAGCTCATCGTGTACAACATCACCGTTTTATCTCTCCCACCAGACGAGTTCTTCCCCACCCCTGACCCATCGCTCGACCACATTGACCATGCCATTCTCAACCACTCCTGGTGACGACAATCCCACCATTTCCAATGCCACAGACGGATACCTTGGCTACCTCGCTCTTTCCATCAGACCCACCCAAGAGAGTTTTGTGGATGACTTCGCTGCCAAGACACTAAAACTTCTGGGCTTCACACTGGGGACAAGGGCCTATGGAAACTAGTGAATACATTGTGAATACATTGAAGACACTGGTTCAATTTACTCAGCCCTTTACCACCAGATACATTCTGGGAACATTTCAAATGTTACTTTGCCATTTGCCCAACATGTGTTCACAAGATAACATTTCAAATATTTCTAGGGTTGTTCCTGAAATGTTCCTGACATGTGTCCAAACAGTTGTATGGTGATTACAATGAAGAATTTTGGGATCATGCTGAATACATTTAGAATGTTGTCAAAATGAGCCAATGTTTTCAAAATGTGCCCATTGGGCATATGCTGGAAATATTTTTGGAACATTTTGGACAACCATTTTGAATGTTATGAGTGATAACATGTTGGGCAAATGGCAAAGTAACATTTGAAATGTTCCCAGAATGTATCTGGTGGTAAAGGGCTGAGTAAATTGAACCAGTGTCTTCAATGTATTAACAATGTATTCACTAGTTTCCATAGGCCCTCGCCCCCAGTGTCAACGAATGTCATATCAATATATCTATGCGTTACACTATTCCTCTCACTGTTTGTGCTGAAGCCAGTTGCGTCGCTCAGACAGACATGTGCTTCATCCATAATGGCCAGAGCTTTATCCTCTTGGTGCTCGTCAAGGACAAGGTCCTTGTCGGCAGGAATGATGGAAAGGCTCAGGTTGTCGTGGGGGCTATAGCGGCCTTTCAATTCAACAACAGAAGGCGCAGAGATCAGGGCCTCGATCTCCTGGATGCCATGACTATCCCTTGCATCACAATGACTGGCACCCATCCTACCTTCTATCTCGTCCCAGTCACCATGAAGCTGAGCAATGCTGTCATTGGTGGTCAGTACCCTGCTACTCAAACTCTGGTCTCGTGGTGTGCAACCCCAGCAAGGAGCGCCAGCACTGGGATGGAGGATATGGAATACAGGAAGCTTGCTCTGAGGTGCTTCCTCACTTGCAAGGAACTTGTAAAGAGCCACTGGGTGCGCATCATGGAGGGGGTTTAGGTGACATTCTCTCGCACTACCCTTGAGCTGGCTGTACGATAGTTTGGGGATAGTAGTAGAAGGGTGTTGATTATGGTTTCCATAATGTTTGTGCACACGTCCTATTTGTAAAACTAACTACCACTCGGGAAGTTTCTGGGCAACACTTTATCCCAGTGAAATACCGAGTCTCGGGGCAGGGTGCGCAAGAGAAGGGGTAGGGCAAAGGTAGGGATCAGCTGGTATATGGTAGGGAGTGTTGGAGGATGAATAGGGAAGGAATCCGAGGGAATGCGAGGCGAAAACGAGACGAGGATGAGACTGCAAGCGCGAGACGAAGGCGAGGACAACGAGGACGAGGACTACGGGCACGAAGTGAGGGCTAGACGAGAGTGAGGACAACGAGGACAACTGGGAGACTCAAGGGAAGCGACGAGAGACTGGGGGAGAACTTCGCGAAGGGGATCTGGTATTAGGAGGTATAGAATACAGTCTTTATATATCATCTAGGGAGGAAACTCTCAGAAACTTGGAAGGAACTAAATACTGAGAAGAAAGGGGGAAAACATCGAGACACAACTGAAAATGTCAGGATGCGACCGAAAACATTGGGACGCAAGGGAAAACATCGAGACACAACGGAAAATGTCGAGACGTGAGCGGAAACATTGAGACACAACGGAAAATAGCAAGACACAAGAGGAAGGGGACATTGAGACACCAGAGTGAGGGTAGAGACTTGAGAGAAGATATAGAGAGGTGGGAGACTACGTCCCAATGTTGCGATGTTGCGACACAGAGTAGCGATGCATCGGAACTGTGCTGTCGAGCTTTGGAGCACCACGAAAATCGAGGCGGGACACCGGCTCACTGGGCTTTTAATCTGAGCTTTCTGATATCATTACACCTGTGACCCTCCGGCCAGCTCTAGTCTCTGTGTCCAGTGATCAAGCTGTTCCAGGTTGGTGACTGATCCGGTAATTCAATAGATTTTTGAGGGGCAGCTTTTCTTCCATTCTTGTGCTCAGAGTGTTTAGTCAATTACAGAATTTTACGCGAGTCACCTTGTTCTCCTATGATTGGTGCCTTGAGAGGTGCATATGTACTGTGTAATAAGGGTAAACTTTGAGCGCACCAGGTGGGAGTCCTTATGGAAAGGGTATTACTCTTATGGCTATTCCGTACATAAGTGTAAAATACTAAGACTCTCAAAGAGTATAATACTTGGTGAACTTGGGGGTAATACTCCTCACTCTCAGCACAATCCCCACAGCCTATCCCTTTTGGGCAGGGGGTCCCGACTGATTGTGCAGCACTCCTGGATCCCAGGTGTTGCACTCGTGGGAAATCCCCATCATGACCACAATAACAAACAACTGACGACTGAGCTGGAGTAGAAGTGCCAAAGCTGGCAGCAGGGTAACAATGGTGAAGGCTTCTTGCTCCGTACATCTTACCAAAAGTGTCAGTGAAGGAACCACACATCTGTTTTAGGCAACCTGCCTGTGGCCATTCTATCAAGACCCGCTGGTCATTTTGTATTGATATATAGACATAAAATGTTCTGTACAGCCACCACTGCAACCCAATACGCCCAGGAAGCACATCAACTGCCCTGTAACCCTGCATTTTTCGCTCGACCACCCAGACGGAGGACACCAGACACCGGAGTGAGGTACCACCCTCAAGTGGGTTGCGGGTTGCGGGTTGTGCTCCTACACACCCCCTGGCAGGTGCTTATCATAAGATGGCACAAGTTCCCACAGGGAAGGTGCAGGAACCCCAACCGCTCTGTCAGGCTATGGGCCCAGTTATTGGCACCCTTCTACAACATTTAAAAACATCTCTAGTCTTACGGACAGCCACCCAGCCACCTGTTCCCTTGTGAGGCCATGTAATTTCAAAAACAGAATGCATTCACAAATATCATAAAAATCGCAATCAACGCCCTTCTATTGGTATTTCTAAACTATTATACAGCTGGCCCAGGGGTAGTGAGAGAATGTCACCTAAACCCCCTCCATGATGTGCACCCAATGGCTCTTTGCAAGTGCCTTGAAAGTGAGGAAGCACCTCAGAGCAAGCTTTCTGTATTCCGTATCCTCCATCCCAGTGCTGGTGTTCCCTGTTGGGGTCTCACCGCAAGACCAGAGTTTGAGCAGTGGGGTACTGGCCATGGATGACAGCATTGCTTAGCTCCATGCACTGGGGGCAAGGGGTGATGTACTGACACAGTACATTGCAAGTACATTGCAAGTTCTGGGGCTAAAGAACTAATCATGTACCAAACTGGCACATGTTTAGCATATTCAAAACATACCAGACAGAT
>Ga0307517_10013577_pt1 | contig 11039 bp, 5 predicted proteins | sample 23_EM_MG_FD_194515 | JGI IMG/M metagenome (GOLD analysis project Ga0307517, IMG submission 194515) | Populus trichocarpa ectomycorrhiza microbial communities from riparian zone in the Pacific Northwest, United States - 23_EM | ecosystem: Host-associated > Plants > Roots > Unclassified | place... | reverse complement strand
GCGCGCTCGCCGGTGTGGCCGGCCTATGATCCTCGTGCCCCGCAAGCAATGGAACTCGGAGACCGTTTCGGTACCATGCCGATCGCCTCCGAGGCGCGCATCGCCTTTTGGAAGCGCTTCTTTGCCACCCAGACGCCTTGGTAAAAACCCGTGACGTCGGCCGATTAGCGCATGAGTTTGAAGCGAACCGCAGCACCACCACCGGCGGCAAGGTCCAGCGCCAGCGTATCGGCGCTGGTCACTACCTTTTTCTCGATCACCAGCGCGAGCGGGTTGGTGCGGTAGTCGGCATTGGGACCGTCGCGGTAGATTTGCGCTTCATAGATTCGCCCCTTTGTCAGGAAGCTCAATGGCTGGCGTAGCGATCGAGCTGTCTCGTCGGTGATCGCCCCGAGAAACCAATCGTCGCCGCCCCGCTCTCGTCGCGCGACGACGACATAGTCGCCGATTTCCGACTGGAGCGTCGTAGACATCTCCCAATCGGTCGGCACGTCGCGGATGAACTGGAACGCGGCCAGGTTCTTCTCGTAATTCTCGGGCAGGTCGGCGGCCATCTGGATCGGCGAATAGATCACCACGTATTCGGCGAGCTGGGTCGCCAGTGTCGACTGGACGCGGCGCGTCACATCGTCCTTGCCGTGCGCGAGGTCGAAGATGCCGGGCGTGAAGTCCATTGGTCCACCGAGCAGCCGCGTGAAAGGCAGGATCGTCAAATGCTCGGGCGGGTTGGTGGGGTTGCCCCAGGCATTGTATTCCTGTCCGCGCGCACCTTCGCGGCTGATCATGTTGGGCCAGGTGCGGCGCAGCCCGGTGTCCTTCACCGGCTCGTGCGCATCGACGACGATACCGTATTTGGCCGCGGTCGTCGCGACGAGCAAATTGTGGCGGACCATAAACTGGCCCGCGAACCACTGGCCCTTGCCGTCGCGGTCAGGAATGTCCCCCGAATGGCGGACATAGCCGGTCTTCACCGCGGTGACGCCGTAGCGGCGGTAGAACACCATCGCATCATCGAGCTGGTTTTCATAATTGATCACGCTACCGCCGGTCTCATTATGGCCGATCAACTGGATGCCCTTCGACCGGCCATAGGCGGTGATCGCGGCGATATCGAAATCGGGATACGGCGTGCTGAAGTTGAACTTGTCGCCATTGGCGATCCAGTCGCCGTCCCAGCCCAGGTTCCAGCCCTCGACCAGCACGCCCTTGAACCCGTATTTGGCGGCGAAATCGATATAGCGCTCGACGTTCGCGGTGGTCGCGCCGTGGCGCATCCCGCTGCCCCAGGTCGTCTTGTCGAGATGCATTTCCCACCACACGCCGACATATTTGCCGGGGGTGAACCACTTGGCGATGTCTGGGATCCTGCTCGGCTCGTTGAGGTTGAGCTCGATCCGGCTATCAGCCAGCGCGCCCGGCGTCTCGCCGATCAGCACGGTGCGCCACGGGGTAGTGAACGCCCCGGTCTTCTTCGCCAGCGTGCCGTCGGGCCACGGCATCAGCCACGCGGTCAGCGTGCCCTCTCCATTGCCCTGGAGCAGCATCGACGGGAAATCGACCAGCGCCGCTTCGTGGAACGACAAATAGAGCCCGTTCGCGCCCTTCAGCGTCAGCGGCGTCTCGGCGAGCGTGATGCGCCGCGCGTCGGTCTGCGTGTAAAGATATTCGTCGCGTTCCTGGCCTAGTCCCTGATACCACCACGCCTGATACGCGCCGATCGTCTTGAACTGTGTGCGCTCAGCAGTGACCGCGACGTCCTGTCCGGCGGGGATCGCGCCATAAGTATAGCGAAAGCCGAACCCGTCATCGAACAGGCGGAAGGTGACGTCGACTGCCCGATTATAGGCCGTGTCGCCGGCCAACGTGATGGTCAGCTCGCTATGGCTGTCGCGGATGACGCGCTGCTCGCCCCAGGGTTGCTCCCATGTGGTGTCCGACGCAGACCGCTTGGCGCCACTCAGGCCGCTAAAGCGCGGTGTGGCCTCGCCCTTGAAGGTCAGGCCAAGTTCGGAGGGCGCGAGCACCACCGCTCCCTTGCGCGTCACCGCGTAGAGCGCCTGGCCGTTGTCGACCCAGACGCAGACCTCCAGCACCTTGCCCGGCGATTGCGCGCATTCCTTGTCCGCCGCGTGCGCAGACACGGCCCAGCTGAGCGCGGCGATCACAGCAAGCAGGCGGAGGAACATGCGCGGGTCTTTCACAGCGGAGGTTTGACGGCGGCGGACGCGAGTTGCTGACGGAGCGCAGCACGGCGGGCGGGGGTCATCGCGCCCAGCGGCCCGCGCAGCGAAGGCGGGATATGCGACAGCACGTCGCCGCGTTCGTCGAATACGTAGGCCGCGATCATCTCGCGCCAGTAATCGCGCTCCCTGGGCGGCAAGTCGCGGAAGGCGAGCATTGCGGTCAGGAAGGCGTCGTTCGGCTCGTCGCTGCCGCCCCACCAGTAATTGACCATCGCGTTATAGGGATCGAGCGAGGTGACGTGATGCCACCAATAGCGTGGCATGAAGAGCGCATCGCCGGGCTCGAGCAAGGCGACGCGCGCGGCGGCGATCGCATCGCGATAGTGCGGGAAGCGTGTGAGATCGGGCGCCTCGGGATCGACCAGCGACAAAGGCGGCGGGTTGTCGGGCGGGCCGATATAGAGGTTGCTGACCTGCTCCGGCGGAAACAGCACGAAGCGCCGCCGCCCGGCAATGACGCAGGCGAGATTGTCGTCGCGGTCGTTGTGCGTGCGCGTGTGCACTGCGCCGCCGAGCCACAGGCGCGGGCCGATGCCAGGCAACGCCGGCATCGGGTTTTGCGCGACGAAATCGGGCATCGCCTGGTCGAGCCGCAGCATTTGGACCGCGACGGTCGGCGCGTCATGCTGCCTGGTCAGGCTTTCGATCCGGTCGAGCGTCGGGCCGAGCCGCGCGGTGCGCTTGGTGAAGGTGAACTCGCGCAGGTCGGGTCCATAGGCGAACTGCCCAAGGTGCCGCGCGGGGGCCTCCATCACCGGCGCCGCCGCGCCACGGTCGAGCCGCTTGAAATAAGCGTTGAGCGTCGCCGCCGATTGCATTCCCGCCGCGAGCGCGGGCCAGGTCGCGAACAGTCCCTTGACGATCGCTGGCTCGCCCGATGCCATTACGTCGGCAAAATCCGCTCCGTCGCGCACCGCGACCGGGGGCAGCGCGTCGAGATCGGCGGTGCGCGGGGGAAGGCGAACCGGCTCAGCCATGGCCGAGCGCCTGGGCATGCGTTGGTTGCCGCGACACCGTTTCCTTCACGAAGCCGAGCATCCGGCGGAATTGCGCTGCGATCTCCGCATCGTCGGTCGCGTCGATCCGCGGCGGCAAGCTTCCGGGGGCGACGCCCAGCCCCGTCAGCAGCGCGCGCCAATGGTCGAACGGAATGCTGTCGTCCTCCATCGGCGGCAGTTCGCCACGCGCGCGGAAGGTGGCGATGATGTGCGCGAGCGTCGCTGGCGGCGCGGCCTCGCGTCCCGCGTGCCAGAACAAACCGGGATATGGAGCGAGCGCGTAAAGCGCGGCCTGATAGTCGCGCAGCCGCTCGAAGGATGATCGCATGACGCGATTGTATTCGGCGCGGCTCGGCGCTGTGTCGTCGCCCACCGGAAAATGCGCGAGGAGCGCGATCAGCCCGAGCTGCGCCGCGTGTAAATCAAGATTGTGCACCGGGTCGAGCGCACACGCCGCCGTGCCGATCGCGACACAATTGTGCGCCCAGATCTCGGCGCGGCATCCGGGGTCGGACGGGCGTAGCACCGCGTCACTCAGCGCCAGCCCGCTCGCGGCACCGGCACTGCGTAACGCGTCTTCGTCGCCGGTCTGCGCGCTGGCATAGGCATGGACGACGTGCGTCGTGGCCTGGCCTGGATAGAGCGCGGTCCACCCGCCATGCCAGGCGCGCAGCTCGGCATAGGTCGGGATCGGGTCGAACGCCGGGCCGCGCGCGGTGAACACGCGGTCGACCGGGAACCACGCCCGCCAGCTATCCTGCGCGACGCCGAGCATGACGCCGATCAGCGCAGCATCGTCGCCGGTCGCGTCGACGAACAGATCGCCCGCGACCGACTGCCCATCGGCAACCAGCGCAGTAATCGCGCCCGCTTCATTGCGATCGACCACGATATGGTTGGCCGGGGCCACGCCCACCCCAAGTCGCGTGGCGACCGATTTCAGCCCACCGACGTAGGCGATCGCGGGCAGGTGATAGCCGTAATCGGCGCGGCCATAGGCTTCGCTCGCCTCATCGGGGATCATCACCCGGCCCTGCCGTGCGGCGGCGGCGGTCAGCGAGAAATCCTCGAACCCGGCGGGCAGCCCGGCCTCGCGTGCCTTGACCCAATAGCCGAAGAAATCCTTGTCCTCGATCGGCGCGCCATAGCCGCCATAGGCGTTGAGGAACGCCGGCGTGCCGCCGAGCATGTCGACGAAATTCTGCCCGAGCGAATAGGCGCCGCGTGTGCCGCGCAGCAGGTCGCGCTCGTCGAGTCCGAGCCGCGCGTGCAACGCCTCGATCCCCGGCAGCGTGGCATAGACGTCGGACTGATAGAGCTTGGTCGGCAACTCGATCGCGGTAACGGTAACGCCCGCCGGTTGCAGCGCTGCCTGCAGCACGCTGGCGGACAGCCACAACGGCGCGTCGCGGCCGAGGATGACGACGCGCTTCATGCCGCCGGCTCCAGCGCTGGCGCCGCGCAATAGCTGCGGATGAAGTCGCCGTGCCTGGTCATGTCCGCTGCGTTGACGTCGATCCGTCCTTTGAGGTCGGCGAGTTGGCTCTCCAGGTCGGCGAGCGGGATCGCCTCGGCCAGCGGGCTGTGCGCGTTCGGCAGAATGCCCTGCCCGGTCAGCACCGCGAGCCAGCTGTCGCGCGAGAACAGCCCGTAGCGATAATCTGGCGCCGCCGCCGACGCCTTGAACAACGCGATCTTGTGCGCGAGACCGTCGGGCAGCTCCATATTGCGGACATGGTCCCACAGCGCGCCCTCGCGCCGGTTCGCCATATAATGCAGCACGATGAAGTCGCGACTGCGGTCGTAATGCACCTCGAACAGCCGGTTGAACTCGGCCGCAAGGAGCGGGTCGATACCGCTGCGGCGCGTCGGCGTCAGGTTGATCAGGTCCATGACGGCGGCCTGGATCAGGAAGATTGAGGTTGATTCGAGCGGTTCGAGGAACCCGCTTGCGAGGCCGATGGCGACGCAATTGCCCGCCCAGGCAGCCGCGCGGCGCCCGGCCTGGAAGCGGAGCATCCGCGGCTCGCCCAGCGGCGCTGCGTCGAGCGCGCCGAGCAGCACGTCGCGCGCGCGCTCCTCGTCGGTGAAGCGGCTGGAAAAGACATAGCCGTTGCCGGTGCGATGCTGGAGCCCGATCCGCCATGTCCACCCCGCCTCCTGCGCGGTGGCGCGGGTGAAGGGAAGGAGCGGCTCGGTGCGCAGGCTCGGCACCGCAAACGCGCGGTCGCACGGCAGCCAGTGGCTCCAGTCGCACCACGCCGTCCCCATCGTCTGGCCGACCAACAGCGATCGAAACCCGCTGCAATCGATGAACAGGTCGCCGGCGATCGCCGCACCCGATTCCATCGTGACCGACGCGACGTGCCCATTCGATGCTTCGCGCACTACGTCGATGACCTTGCCCTCGATCCGCTCGACCCCGCGCGCAGTCGCCCAGCGGCGAAGGAACGCGGCGTAAAGCCCGGCGTCGAAGTGATAGGCGTAAGAATAGGTCGATCGAATCGACTTCGTATCTTCGTTCGGCAGTTCAAACGCATTGTTGCGGCACGCGGCGATCGCGAACGAATAATCGTGCAGGTCGCCGACATCGACCCCGGCGCCGCGGGCGCGCTGCCAGTGATGCTGGAAGTCGATCCCCGCCCAAGGCTCGCCGAACGTGCCGAACGGATGGACGTAACGATCGTGGGGCTGGTCCCAACCAACGAATTCGATGCCGACCTTGAACGACGCCTGGGTCTCGCGCATGAACTGCGCTTCGTCGATCCCGAGCGTGTCATTGAACACTTTGATGTGGGGCAGCGTCGCCTCGCCGACCCCGACCGTGCCGATCTCGTCGGACTCGATCAGCGTGAGCGTGTAGTCGCGCGACGGGAGCAGCTTCGACAGGGCAGCTGCAGCCATCCATCCCGCGGTGCCGCCGCCGACGATGACGATCCTGAGCGGTGCTGCCTCAACCATGCCCTATTCCCTCACCGAAAAAGTGGGCGCCGCTTGGTTCGCAGGACAGCGCCCAGTGGAGGAAATCAGAACTTGAACCGGCCGCCAATCGCGAAACGGCGGTCGACCACGCCCCAGTTGGAGTCGAGGTAGACCGGCTTCGCACCCGGCGAGATCGCGGAGTCACCGAAGATCTGCTGCTGGTAGGTGACGCGGGTGTTGAGCAGGTTCTGCCCTTCGACCGACAGTTCGAAGTATTTGGTGATCGAGAAGCGCAGCGACCCGTCGAGGAACCCCGCCGCCTTCTGGAACACCGGCAGGCCGATGCAGCAGTCGAGGTTGTTGGTCAGGAACCGCGACCGCCAATTGTAGGCGACCCGGAGGGCGATCGGGCCTTTTTCGTAGAGACCGACGAGGTTGAACGAATGTTTCGAGATGCCCGCCAACTGGTGCGAGTCGATCACCGCGCCGCGCCCGCCGCTGACGTCGAGGCCAGCGCCCTGACCCCCGGTGCCGCCATTGTCGAGCGCACCTACTGCGATCAGGTTCGAGTTCTTGATCCCGCTCTGGTCGACGAAAGTATAGTTGGCCTGGATGCCCAACCCGGAGAACGGCCCCGGCAGGAAATCGAAGAAGGTCTGGTAGCCGACTTCGACGCCCTTCAGCTCACCGCCGCCCGATTGGTTGCGCGGACCGCGCAAAAGGACGTTCTGGGTCGAACCCCCGTTGGTAAAGGTGCGATTGAATTGCCCGTACGAGATCGTGTTGTGCAGTTTCTTGTAGAAGAAATCGATCGAGAGCGACGACGACTTGCCCATGTAACGCTCGAACGTCAGGTCGAACTGGTCGGCGGTCATCGGCCGCAACCCGGCATAGCCCGACTCCGCATTGAACACGAAGTTGTAGCCGGTGACGTTGGCGGCAATGTGCGCCGCGGTCGGTGAGTTATAGACGACGTAGGGCGAATCTGGCCCAGTGTTGATGACCGGCGAATTGATCGCCACGTAGTTCCTCAGCAGACCGAAATCGGGCCGCGAGAGCGCGCGTGAATAGCCGAACCGGATGTAGCTCTTGTCGTCGAGCCCGAGCCGCAAGTTGAAGCTCGGCAGCACGTTCGTATACGACGCCTCCAGCGAATTGGGCGATCCGGCGCCATTGACGAACGCCAGGATCGACGGCGTCAGATAGCATCGCGGGTTGACCACGACGGTGCCCGACAGCGGCGTCCCGCAAACGGGAAGCGCGTTCAGCGCCGTGGCCGTCGGGAAGGCGACCGATCCGTCGCTCACCACTTTCGTCCGCACGACGCGGACGCCGATATTGCCCTGCACCCGGACACCGCCGCCGAAGATCGGCCGGTCGCCGCCGAAGTTGAGCATCGCATAGCCCGCGGTGGTGGTTTCCGATGTCCGCGTGACTTCCGCCGGCGTGAAGCAGTCGGCGACGGTTGCTTCGGGGCGGTCGCAGATCGGCGTGTAGCTGTTGAGCGGCGCGTTGGTGCGCGGGCCCAGCGCGTTGATCAACGCGGGGAAGTTCTGCAACGTGTCGCGGTTGAGATAGACCAGCGGGCTGTTGTTATAGACCGACCCGTCATAGAACTTGCTGCCGAGCGTGGTCGATTCCCAGATGCCGGCGCCATATCCCTGGAAGGGAGCATGGCCCGCCGCGCACGCCGGATAAGCGCCGCCGGTCGTATTGTCGGCGTTGAAGCCGGGACCGTTGCAGTTCCAGCTCGCCGCGATCGGGGTCCAGTTGAACGTCGAATAGCGCACCGTCTGGTTGCGGTCGGCATAACGCACGCCGACCTTCAACGAGTCGAGCCAGCCAGTCTTGCTGAAATCATATTGCAGGTCGCCGCGGAACGCCCATTCGTCGGCGTCATTGTCCTCGACATGGCCCTGAATGAACGGGATCCAGTAATTGTGGGCATTGGACAGCCCGCCGCTCGCGTAATTGACGTTCGATCCGGGCAACAGCGCCACCTTCGGCGTGCCGTCCGAATTCACGCTATATTGCATGTTGGCCATCGACCCGACCGCGACGAGGATGTCGTTGTTGTTGGTTGAGGCGGTGATGCGCTGGCCGTCGAGCGTCAGGCGCAGATTGTCGGTGATCTTCCAGTCGATGTTGGCCGAAAAATCGCGCGTGCCCTCCTTATGGTCGAAATTGCGCGCTTCGTTCTGGAAATAGAGCCCATCGCGCAGCGTCGTGCACACCGACGGCGCGGCGCAATTGTTGACGAAGGGGAGACCCGGGACGGCTGATCCGGTGTTGATTGCATCCTGCGTGCTGCTCCAGCTGCCTGCCCAGCTGCCATGGCCCTGGGTCAGCACGCCCGAGGTCAGCATGCCGTTCGACCCGAACGTCAGCGCAGGCGTGCCGTCCGCCGCGCCCAGGATGGTGCCGGTGCGCGGATTGAAAGCCTGCGTGCCGTAATAATTGCCGTCGAAAATGGTGTGGCTGGCGCGTTCCAGCCAGGCGTTCTTGTATTTCGAATCGGTATATTGCAGCGTCAGCAGGAACCGTTCGGACTTGTCCTGGAACTGGCCGGCCAGCGAAATCCCGCGCCGCGTGCGGTCGTAGTCGACCTGCGAATAACGGATGCCGTCGGGAACATAGGCCCAGCTGGTGCCGCCGAAGGGGTTGGCGGTGCAGCCGATCAGCCCGTTCGATCCGACATTCGCGGTACCGTCGGGCTTGGTCGCGCCCGCCGAGCAATAAGTGTCGATCTTGTCCATGATCACGCTTTCGGTACGCGTGATGACATGGCTGCGCGCGAAGTCGGCGAGGAAACCGAAGCGCCCGATGTTGGTATCGAACGTGTCGCTGACCAGCGCGGAGAATTCGCCGGTCCACTTCTTCGACCGATCGCCATAGCTCGCCTTGCCGTTGCCGGTGACGACCAGGCCAGTCTGATCGAACGGCAACCGCGTGCGCAGGTCGACGGTGCCGGCGACGCCGCCTTCGATCATGTCCGAAGTGGTGTTCTTATAGGCGTCGATGCGCGACATCAGCTCGGGCGAGATGTCGTTGAAATTGAGCCCGCGCGCGGCGTCGGCAGAGAAGCTGTCGCGACCGTTGAACTGGGTGCGGACGAACGGGAGGCCGCGCAAGAGCACGCCGGCCGCCTCGCCCGATGGGTGCGTCGAGTCGTCGGTCGATTGCAGCCGCGATACGGTGATCCCCGGGATACGCGACAGCGCGCCCGACACCGACGTGTCGGGGAACGAACCGATATCGGTCGCGCTGATCGAATCGACGATCGTCATCGCGTTACGCTTGGTTTCGGCGGCATCGCCCAGCGCCTTGCGCACGCCGACGATAACGATGTCGCTATCGCCGCCATCGTCGGCCGTATCGATCTGGGGAGGCGTGCTGGTCGGCGCGGTTTGCGCCAGCGCGGGCGTCGCGCCCAGCATCAGCGCCATCACCGAAGCACCGGACCACAGGCGCTTGGCATACGAATCGGTCATCGATCTCTCTCCCCTGCAATGGCCCCTCATTGCGGAGGCCTCTTGCCGTTCCCGTGCTTGGCCGTTGCACATCGACGCAGGCGTGCGCCGGTCGTCGCTATGCAACAGTTTGCACTTTATTGCGTAACGTTTTGCAATAGGCAAGCGCAAATTTGCAGTAGCACGCTGTTAAAATCGCAAGAGTCTGTGCAAGAATTGAATTTTTTTAATGCAATATTTGCATAAACCGATTACAAGGGCGGTGTCTCGCGGATGGTCAGGGCGGCAATCGCCGCCGCCAACAGGGCGCAAGCTGCAAGACCGAGCGCCAGTATCGCCTGGGCGCCGAACAGGTCGTTGACGATCGCGCCGAGTACGGTCGCGGCAAAAAGCTGGGGAAGGACGAGGAAGGTATTATGGATGCCCATATAGACCCCCATCTTGTCCGAGGGCACGGCGCCCGCGATGATCGCGTAAGGCAGCGAGAGGATCGCCGCCCAGGCGCAGCCAATCCCGATCGTCGGTATCCACAGCAACCTGGGATCATCGATCAGCACGAAGCCGAGCAAGCCCGCCGCCCCCAGCAAGAGGCAGACGCTATGCGTTGTCGGCCGGCCGATCCGGCGCACGATCGGGGGGAGCAGGAACGAGGCGAGCGCGGCGACTGCGTTGTAGCCGGCGAACAATATGCCGACCCAATCCGCCGCCTCGTTATACGCGGCGGACGTGGTGTCGGCGGCACCGTAATGATGCGCGGAGACCGCCGGAATCGCATAGATCCAGAAACAGAACAGCCCGAACCACGTCAGGAACTGGACGACCGCAAGCCGGCGCATGACGTTCGGCATGTGCAGGATGTCCTCGACGATCTCGAACAGGCCGAGCGACGCATGGCCGCGACGACGCATCGCGATCACCGCGAATTGCGCGAGCCCGAAGGCGACGGCGATCGCGGCAAGTACATAGATTTCGTGCTCGAGCCCCTGTGCCCAGGCGAGCGCAGCGATCGCGATGCCGATCGTCACCCAGGCGGTGCCGCTCCGAATCAGCGTCGCCGCCGCGGTGGCGCTCAATGGTCCGCGCGGGAGTGTCCCGGCAGCGAACGTCTCGGGCGGTTGTTCACGCGTCGTGAAGATGGTCCACAGCACGGTGACGAGCAAACCTGCGGCGCCGATTTCGAACGTCAGCCGGACCGATGGCGGCAACTGGCCGGGCGGCGCCACCCCGGCAACGCCGAACCAATGCGACAAAATCCACGGCAGCGCCGACGAGAACACCGCGCCCGCACCGATAAAGAACACTTGGACGGCATAGCCTTCGGTCCGCTGCTCCTCGGGCAGGTTATCGGCGATGAGTGCGCGGAAGGGCTCGGCGGCGATATTGACCGACGCGGTCAGCAGCCACAA
>Ga0307517_10013576_pt1 | contig 11040 bp, 9 predicted proteins | sample 23_EM_MG_FD_194515 | JGI IMG/M metagenome (GOLD analysis project Ga0307517, IMG submission 194515) | Populus trichocarpa ectomycorrhiza microbial communities from riparian zone in the Pacific Northwest, United States - 23_EM | ecosystem: Host-associated > Plants > Roots > Unclassified | place... | reverse complement strand
AACGTCTCGAGATATTGGTGCAGCCCGCCAAGGATCACGTCGGCCGACCGCGTCTTCATCATCCTGGCATGGCGGCCCCGCGCCATGCGGTCGGCCTCGCCATGATGCCCGGTCCGCTTGGCGAGCAGCGACAGCAATTCGACCGTCTCCTCGACCGACGCAGCCAGGCTGCGCGGCAATTCGTGGCGCGCGATCAGCAAGTCGATGACGTTGGCCGGCGACAGACCGTCCGAATAGAGCCAGCGATAGGCGGTCACCGCCGACACCGTCTGCAGGATCGTCGTCCATTGGTCGCGATCGACCACGCCGCCGACCGTCTCATCCTCGGGCAGCAGGATATGGTATTTGACGTCGAGCAGGCGCGCGGTGTTGTCGGCGCGCTCGATCGCCTGGCCCAGCCGGATGAACCAGGTCGTCTGGTTGCGCAGCATGCGGTGGATCGCGCCTTCGAACCCGCGCGTCTCCGCCTTGACCGCCTCGGCCAGGTTGAGCGTCGCCGTCGCCCCGCCGGGCGACGAGCGGCTGTCGAACAACAGCCAGGCGCGATTGATCCCCGTCCAGGCGTCGCGCGTCAGCGCGGTCCGCACCGCGCGCGCATTGGTCCGCGCCTTGTCGAGGCATTGGATGATCGAGCCGGGATGACCGGTATCCAGCGTCAGGAACCGCGCTACCGTCTGCTGCCCGATCGTCGCGCCCGAGGCCTCGAACGCTTCCTGCGCGTCGATCACCGCGAGCGCGCTGGCCCAGGCGACTTCGCCGGCCGGGCGCGGTGACAGTACGTCGAGGCGCACCGTCGCCTCGACGAGACGCGCGATGAAGTCGGCGCGCTCGACGTAACGGCCGAGCCAGTAGAGCGAGGAAGCGGTGCGCGAGAGCATCAAAAATCCTCCCCGGCACGGGGAGGGGGACCGCCGGCGTAGCCGGTGGTGGAGGGGGCCCGCGACGCACGGGCAACGGGCGAGGAGGAGGAGGCCGGATGGTGGGCCCCCTCCACCAAGCCGCTGCGCGTCTTGGTCCCCCTCCCCGTTCCGGGGAGGAATTTGGAGACAGCCGCGCTCATGCTCCTTGACCCTGCACCTGGAAATGCGCCGGGCCGTTATCGAGCAGCACGAAACTGTCCTTGGTCCCGCCGCCCTGCGACGAATTGACCACCAGCGAGCCCTCGCGCAACGCAACACGGGTCAGGCCGCCGGGCACCACTTGCACGCCCTTCGATCCGGTCAGCACGAACGGGCGGAAATCGACATGGCGCGGGGCAAGACCTTGCTCGACCAAGGTCGGCACGGTGGACAGAGCAAGCGTCGGTTGCGCGATGTAGCGCTGCGGTTCGGCGATCAGGGCAGCGCGGAACCTTTCGATCTCATCCCTGGACGCGGTCGGCCCGACCAGCATGCCATAGCCGCCCGACCCATCGACCAGCTTCACCACCAGCTCGTCGAGATGGTCGAGCACATATTTAAGCGCCTCGGGTTCGCGGCAGCGGAAGGTCTGGACGTTGGGTAGTTTCGCTTCGGCGCCGGTATAATATCGCACGATTTCCGGCATGTAGGAATAGATCGCCTTGTCATCGGCGATGCCGTTGCCCGGCGCGTTGAGCAGCGCGACATTGCCCGCCGCATAGGCTGCGATCAGTCCCGGCACGCCGAGCATCGAGTCGGGGCGGAACACCAAAGGATCGAGATAATCGTCGTCGATCCGGCGATAGATCACGTCGACCTTCACCCGCCCGGCGATCGTCCGCATCCACACGATATCGTCGTCGACCACAAGGTCCGCCGCCTCGACCAGTTCGACGCCCATCGAATCCGCCAGAAAGCTGTGTTCGTAATAGGCCGAATTGAAATGGCCCGGCGTCAGCACGACGCAGACCGGATTGCTCCCCGTGCCCTGCGGCGCGACCGACTTCATCGTCTGGAGCAGACGGTCGGGATAGGAATCGACTGCCGCGACGCGAAACTGACGGAACAGCTCCGGACAGAGCCGCAGCATCGCCTCGCGGTTTTCGAGCATGTAACTGACGCCCGACGGCGTCCGCGCGTTGTCCTCGAGCACGAAGAAGTCGTCGGGCCCAGTCCGCACCAGGTCGATCCCGCAGATATGCGCCCAGATACCGTGGGGCGGGCGCATGCCGGCGATTTCGGGCCGGAATTGCGGATTGCCGTAGATCAAATCCTCCGGCAGCACGCCGTCCTTCATGATCCGCCGGGCGCCATAGATGTCGTCGAGGAAGGCGTTGATCGCCTGGACGCGCTGCTCCAGTCCTGCGGACAGCCGCGACCATTCGTCGGCCAGGAAGACACGCGGCACGATGTCGAACGGGATGATCCGCTCGCTCGCATCCTCATCGCCATAGACCGCGAAGGTGATGCCGAGCTGGCGAAAGGTCACTTCGGCCGATTGCTGGCGCCGCTTGAGCTCGGCCGCATCGGTCGTGTCGAGCCATTCACCGAGCGCGGTCAATTCGGGGCGAACGAGCGCCGCACCCGAAGTGCCCATGATCTCGTCAAACGCCGGCCCGATTCCCACCAAATGCCAAAGCCCCGCAAGGTGTCAGAGTTCCATGCTGCATTGGAATGCTGCGGCGCACAAGCACCGCCGACAAGAAATCTGCGCGGGGCGCGGATTTCCGGTGATGCTCAGCGAATGGGGCGAGCCGCAAGCGAGCTAGTTACTTCGCGATGGCCTGCTGCTTGAGCAATTCCTTGTCGAACGCCGCCTTGGACTCCGCGACCATTTTCGGCAGCAGATCCGGCGTCAGCCACTTCCCGCTCGCCTTGCGGCCCATCACGTCCGACAGTTCCGGATGCGCCGACAAGACGATGTCCGCCTTCATCGCGCCGAGCCGTTTGAAGCTCGCGCGATAGTCGTCGACGATCCCCGGATAGGTCTTGTTGCCGTAAAGCTTGTTCCCCGCGACCGACAGGCTGCACGGGAAGACCACGCTCTTCACGCCGATCTTCAGCTTCACCGTCGTCGTCCAGGTCGTGCAGCCGCGCGTGTGCCCGGCGGTCAGCAGCGCGGTCATCGCCACGCCGCCCAATGTCACCTTGTCGCCGTCCTTCAGGTGACGATCGACCTTCACCGGCGCGAAGGTGCCGACATAATTCTGGTCGCCGAAATGCTTGCCGTTCTCGAGTGCCCAGACGTCGCCTTCCATCGCGTCGCGCATGGCTGTTGAGCAGGATCTTGATGTCCGAGATCTTGAACCCGAGCGCCTTGATGTTCGCCTCGATCGCCGGGACGTTCTCTTCCATCGTGGCATCCAGCAGGATCAGCCCCTTGGGCGTGACGATCAAATAGGAAGCCAGGCCCGCGGTCCCGACATAATAGATGTTGCCGGCGATGCGGAACGGCGCGGTCGGCTGGGTCCAGGCCGGCGGATTGTCGGCGGGCGCAGCCGGCGCGGCGGCGACCAGCGCGAGCCCCGCAGCGGCCATTCTCAGCATCCTGGCGATCATTGCAATTCCTCCAACAGCGACGGCGTCAACACCTGCGGCAGCACGCGCGCTTCGCCGCCGCCTGCCGGATAATAGAGATAAAGCGGCACGCCCGCGCGATTATGCGCCTCGATGAAGCGGCCGAGCACCGGATCGCCATTGGTCCAGTCGCCGACCAGCACCGCAACGTTCTTCGCCTTGAACGATGCATGGACGGCGTCGGTGTCGATCGCGACGCGCTCGTTGACCTTGCAGGTCAGGCACCAATCGGCGGTGAAATAGGCGAACACCGGGCGGCCCTGCGCGCGCAATTGGGCAAGGCGCGCCTCGCTGAACTTTTCTTCGCCGGCGGCGACGACGGCCGCTTGGCCGGGATGATCGCGCACCAGCCACACGCCCGCCGCCGCGACCAGGGCCAGCATCACCAACGCCACCGCGCCAAAGCCCAGCCCCCTCGCCTGCCGCCGTCCGGCAGCCCAGAACACGATCGCCGCGCCGAGCGAGACGAGCAGCGCCAACGCCATGCCGTCGACCCCGGCCTGCTTGCCCAGTACCCAGGCAAGCGCGACCGCGGTCAGCCACATCGGGATCGACAGGATGCGGCGCAGCGTATCCATCCACGCGCCCGGCCTGGGCAGCCGCCGACGCAATGCGGGCACGTAGCCGAGCAGCAGGAAGGGCAAGGCCAGCCCCAGGCCGAGCCCGCCAAATACCGCGAGCGCTGCTGGCCAGGGCAGGATCAGCGCAGCGCCGAGCGACGCCGCCATGAACGGCCCGGTGCACGGCGTCGCGACGAACGCCGCGAGCGCACCGGTGACGAACGCGCCGCCTGCGCTACCGGTGTGGTTGACGAAGCCCGGCACCGGCACCTCGAACACGCCGGCGAGGTTGAGCGCGATCGCGACGGTCAGCAACAACAACAGCATGACAACGCGCGGGTCCTGCAGCTGGAATGCCCAGCCGATCGCACTGCCGCCGGCCCGAAGCGCCAGGATCGCGGCGCCGAGCGCCAGGCACACGGCGATCGCGCCGCCGGCATAAGCCAGCGCCTCGTGCCGCGCCCCGCGCTCGTCACCCCCGGCGCGCGCCAAGCTCAGCGCCTTGAGGCTCAGGATCGGAAAGACGCAGGGCATGACGTTGAGGATCAACCCGCCCAACACGGCGCCAAGGAAAGCGAGCAAGGCGGTCGACCATCCACCCCCGACGGTCGTCGCGGCGGGCGCCGGGACAATGCCAGGCCCAGCGGTCAAGGCGAGCGCATGGCCATCGACGCTGAGCACCCCCTCGATCGGTCCCGGAGCACCCTTGCCCTTGGTGGTGACGACCAGCCGGTCGCCATCGCGCGCGACTTTCTGCGGCTCGGCATAGTCGATCGCATTGGCCGTGATCGGATAGAAATAGGCCCCCTCACCCGCCGCGCTCGCCGGATAGGGAATCGCGATCCGAATCGTGCCGCCTTGCGCCTGATAGGTCGCCTGCGACCCCAGCGGCTGCGGCAACGCCCGCCGCCATTGCGCGAATTGCCCCGCCAGCGCCGGATCGGGCTGCCCGTCGCCGACGGTCAGGTTAGTCGAGAGGTCGGCCTGTTCGGGAACGCACAGGGTCTTGGTGCAGACGAGATATTGCAGATGCAGTTTGACCGGCAGCTTGCTCCCCGCCGCCATTCCCGCTGGTACGGTCAGCGGCACGATCACCGCATAGGGGCGCTCGAACACATAGTTCATCAGCCCGGCGACGATCAGCTGCTGCGGCGCCGGATAACGCGGGTCGCCCGCGGTCATGCCGTTGGGCAAGGTCCAGGCAAATTTCGACGGAAAGCCCGCGTCGCCGGGATTCTGCCAATAGCCGTGCCAGCCCGGCTGCGGCCGCGTGTCGAGCGCGAGGTTGATCGTGCTCCCCGCCTTGGGCGTGCTCGTTTCGGCGACGAGTTGGATCTTCAAATGCGGGGGCGGATCGTTCGCGGGATCGGCTTTCGCCTGCGCCGGAAGGGCCCAGGCGATCATCGCCAGCATCATCGTCACGAAAGCGAAACCGAGCGCGCGCATGCGACCCCTTGTACCTAACACATCAGCCCCTTAGCGGTCCTTCCACGCCTCGCCCAGCCCGACAGCGGAGTTTCCCCCCCGATGCGCCTTGCCAAGTTCGCCCCTATCGCTCTCGCGCTCCTCGCCGCGCCGCTCGCCGCGCAGGATGCGCCGCCGACTCCGGCGCCCGCCAAGGCACCGCCGCCCAAGCTCGTCGTGGTGGTCTCGGTCGATCAATTTTCCGCCGATCTGTTCGCCGAATATCGCAATCGGTTCACTGGCGGGTTCAAGCGCCTGCTCGACGGCGCGGTGTTCCCCGCCGGTTTCCAGAGCCACGCCGCGACCGAAACCTGCCCCGGCCATTCGACGATCATGACTGGCGACCGCCCGACGCGAACCGGGATCATCGCCAACGAATGGTATGAGTGGACCGGGCCACGACCCGGATCGGTCTATTGCGCGGAAGACCCGTCGAAAGGCTCGGCCAAGGACTATGTCGCCTCCGACATCCATCTCCGCGTGCCGACGCTCGGCGAGCGGATGAAGGATGCCGATCCCGATGTCCGCACGGTGTCGGTCGCGGGCAAGGATCGCGCGGCGATCATGATGGGCGGGCACAAGATCGACCAGCTCTGGTTCTGGCGCGACGGCAAGGGCTTCATTTCCTATGGCGGCCGCACCGAGCCCGCCGCGGTGACCGCCGCCAATGTCGCGGCCAAGGCCGAGATCGCCAAGCCCGGCATCGCCTTCGCCGAACCGGAATGGTGCAAGCCGGTCGACCGCGCGATCAGCGCCAATGGCCAGACGGTCGGCGCCGGCCGCTTCGCGCGTCCTGCCAAGAACGAGCCGCAATGGAAGGCGTCACCGGCATTCGACAGCGCGATCGTCGGGCTGGCGACGGCGATGGTCCGCGACATGAAGCTCGGCCACGGCAAGTCGACCGACATATTGACGATCGGCGCCTCGGCGACCGATTATGTCGGCCACACCTACGGCACTGAGGGGTCGGAGATGTGCATCCAGCTCGCCACACTCGACCAGACGCTGGGCAAATTGTTCGCCGCGCTCGACAAAACCGGGGTCGACTATGTCGTCGCGCTGACCGCCGACCATGGCGGCAACGACATTCCCGAACGCGAACGTGAGCGCGCGATGCCGATGGCCGACCGCGTCGCAGCCGCGCTGGCGCCCAAGACCGTCGGCGACGTGATCGCCAAGGACATGGGGCTGACCGGCCGCATCCTCTACGGCGGCACCAATGGCGACGTCTGGATCGACCCCAAACTGACGGGCGATCAGCGCGCGAAAGTGCTCGCCGCCGCTGTCGCTCGTTATCGCGCCGATCCCCAAGTGGCTGCGGTCTTCACCCAGGCCGACATCGCCGCTGGACCGCTCCCTGAAGGGCCGCCCGAAGGCTGGACGTTGTTGCAGCGCGAGCGTGCCTCGTTCGATCCTTCGCGGTCGGGCGACTTCGTCGTGTTCCTCAAGCCGCGCATAACCGCGATCCCGCCGGGCGATTATCCCGGTGCCGTCGCGACGCACGGATCGCCTTGGGATTATGACCGCCGCGTGCCGATCCTGTTCTGGCGCAAGGGGATGAAGGGGTTCGAACAGCCGCTGTCGATCGAGACGGTCGATATCATGCCCAGCCTGGCCGGCGTGCTGGGCTTCGCGCTCAAGCCCGGCGATGTCGACGGCCGCTGCCTCGATCTCGACGGCGGCACGGCGAGCACTTGCCCATGAGCTACGCGATGCGCCGCGTGATCATCTTCACGCGCAATTTCGCCGCGATGCGCGATTTCTATCGCGACATGTTCGGGCTGGAAGTGATCGAGGAAGATAAGGGTTGGGCCGATCTGGCGGCGGGCGGTTGCAACATAGCGATCCATGCGGCGGGCAAGGGTGTAAAGCTCGGTCCTGATTACGAGGGCCCGCACAAAATCGTGTTCCACGCCAACGATGTCGCCGCCGCGCGCGAGGATTTGGTCTCGCGCGGCGCCAAAATGGGGCCGGTAAAGGTGTTCGGCGATCTCCATCTTTGCGATGGCGACGATCCCGACAAGAACCGGTTTCAGCTGTCGAGCCGGCCCTGAACCCGCCGCGTTCGGCTCAGCGCTCTTCGTACTTGCGGATACCTGTCGCGAGCTGGTTCTCCCCCACCTCGAGCTGATCGCGGCCGACATTGGCAACGAACGCCGGGCTCTTGGCGAAATTGGGCGCGAGCGTCGCGGTGTTTCCGACCACCTTCAGCCCGGTTGACGGATAGGTCCGCCCCTCCGCTGCGATGACGATGAAACCGGTCCAATTCTCCTTGTTCGGCCCGTCGGCGAAGGTGTTGCGCGCGATCAACCCGGTGCCGCCCTCGCACAGGTCGATCATGTAATTGGTCTTGCGGCCCTGGCTGTCGTCGAAGCTGTTGTCGGTGATCGACAGATTGGGCACGCGCAGCTTGACGTAATGCCCGCCGGTGCCGCGCTCGAACCGCGAGCGGGTGATCGTCACCGATCCCTTGTTGGCGAGATAGATCGAGTGCGAGCAATCGACCGTCTCGTCGCACTGGCCGAGCCCGGCGAAGGTCGAGCGGTCGATCACGATCTTCTGATCGGTCGGCTGGCCGCCGAGAATGCCTTCCTGGCTGTCGATGAACATCGAGTTGCGCACGGTCAGATTGCCCATCTCGGTGCGAATGCCGGCACCATTGCCGTCCGAGACGCGCATGTTGCGGAACACGATGCCGTCGACCACCGACGACAGGCCGCGCAGCACGAACGCGGCTTTGCCCTCGCAGGTCTCACCATCGAAGATCGCTTTGCCCGGCTCGACCGCCTTGAAGGTGATGTTGCCGCCCGCCTGGACAGTGCATTGGTGATAAACGCCCGGCGCGATCAGGATCGTCGCGGTGCCCATGCGGATCGACTGCACCGCGTCGTCGAGATTGGCAAAGCCCTGGCCGGTTTCCTGCACGGTGAACGGCGCGGCGCCCGGCTCGGCCTGGAGCGGCGCGGCGGCGAGTAGCGGCAATAGGGCGATAACGGCACGACGCATGAGGGAACTCCTTCGCGCGTGGCTATCCGACCCAAGGAGCTCGAGCAGAAGAGCGAATGACGGTTAATGCCGCAGCTGTGCGGCGCGTGGCTGCTCCAAGTGTGAATGACGCCGAACGATGACCCAATGGGGGACAAGTTCCTTCTCCCCTTGTGGGAGAAGGAGGGAGGCGCGTAGCGCCGGAAGGATGAGGGGGAGTCGGCCAAATTTGAGGGTCCCCCTCACCCTTCCGCCGACTTCGTCGGCTCCCTCCCTCTCCCACAAGGGGAGAGGGAGCTAAGGCTCCCTCACCAAATCCGCGCGCGCTCGTCCGGCTTCAGATACAGCGCCTCGCCCGGCTTCACCCCGAACGCCGCGTACCAGCCGTCGATATTGCGCACGACGCCGTTCACCCTGAACTTGCGGAAGCTGTGCGGGTCGCTCGCCACCTGGCGGCGGATCGCTTCTTCCTTCATCTTGCCCGCCCAGACCTGTGCCCAGCCCATGAACACGCGCTGGTCACCGGTCAGTCCGTCGACCAGCGGCGCGGGCTTGCCGCCTAGCGACTCATGATAGGCCTGGAGCGCGATCGACAACCCGCCGAGATCGGCGATGTTCTCGCCCATCGTCAGATTGGGGTTGATGAACATGCCCGGCGTCGGCTCGTATTTGGCATATTGCGCGCCGAGGATCGCCGCACGCTGCTTGAACGCCGCCGCATCCGCTGGCGTCCACCAGTCGCGCAGCGCACCGGTCGAATCGATCGAACGCCCCTGGTCGTCGAAGCCGTGCGTCATCTCGTGTCCGATGACCCCACCGATCGCGCCGTAATTATACGCCGGATCCGCCGCCGCATCGAACATTGGCGCCTGCAAGATGCCGGCCGGGAAGACGATGTCGCGCAAGCTGCCGTTATAGGCGTCGTTGGTCTGCGGGGTCATCAGCCAGTCGCCGCGATCGACCGGTCCATCCGAGCGCGCGACCTGGAAGTCGTACTCATAAGCGACCGCGCGCCGGGCATTGCCGAGCAAATCGTCGCGCTTGATCATCAGGCTCGAATAATCACGCGGCTTGTCGGGATAGCCGACCTTGATCTGATAGGTTTCGAGCTTCTTGATCGCCTCGGCCCGCGTCGCCGGCCCCATCCAGTCGAGCTTTTCGATGCGATGGTGGAACGCGGTCTTGAGATGGCCGACCAGGTCGGTGATCTTGGCCTTGGTCGCGGCCGGGAAGTAACGCTGGCTGTAAAGGTCGCCGACCGCCCAGCCGATCGAGCCGAAGCAACTCGTCGGATCGGCGCCGCAATCGCCACCGCCGACGATGACGATTCCACGCTTCCAGCGCGGTTGCAGCGCGTCGAGGCCCGACAGCGTCTTGCCGTGGAAGTCGAAACTGGTCTGGACGAACGCGCTCGACAGATAAGGCGCGGCGAGATCGGCGACGCGGAACGCTTCCCACGCCTTCAGCGTCGCGAACGGCGTGTCCGCCCAGATGGTCGCGACCTTGGGGAAAGCGGTGTTGTTGGTGACCACCAGCCGCTTCTTCGACCCGAGCCGTGCGGCGCCGAGGAAGCGCGTCCAATCGAACCCCGGTGCATAAGCGGCGAGCTCGGCCGGCGTCATCGGGTTGTATTGCGTGGTCAGGTCGCGCTGCTGCACCTTGGTCCAGCTCGCCTCGGCGATCTTGGTCTCGAGCGCCAGGATCGCGTCGGCCGACGCATCGGGGGAGTCCCAGCCGATCTGCGTCAGGATCCGGGCGATATAGGCGCGATAGGCGGTGCGCTGCTTCTCGAAATCCTTGGTCAGATAATAATCGCGGTCGGGCAACAGCAGCCCGCCCTGCGCCATATAGACCGCATAGGCGTCGGGCTTTTTCAGGTCCGCGTCGATATAGCCGCCGAATGGCGAGGCATAGAAACCGGGCGTTCCCGCCAGTTCGGCCAGCGCCGACCGGTCACCGGCGGCGCGGATCGCATCGAGTTCGGGCGCGAGCGGCTTGGCGCCGAGCGCCTCGATCGCTTTCTCGTCCATGAACGACGCATAATAAGCGCCGACCTTGCCCTTCACGTCGGCCGGCGCTTCGCCCACCCCGGTCGAGACGTCGTCCATGATAAGATGGAGCCGTTCCTCGATCCGCTTGGTCATGTCGAAGCGCTTGCCCGCCGACACCTGGTCGCTCGGGATCGTCAGCGTTCGCAGATACTTGCCGTTGGAATAATTGAAGAAGTCGTCGCCCGGCTTCACGCTGTCGTCGCGCGCAGTCATGTCGAGCCCATGCGGCGGGTAGATCGGACCGGCGGCGATCGCGCCGCCCAGCGCGGTGGCGGCAGCCAATGCGGCGATCACGGCATAGGTCTTCATGCGACTCTCCCCCTGGGCAATGTCGGGGCAGCGTATAGCGGTGTATTGCCGGGATCAATCAGTTGCACCCTTCCTTCTCCCCTTGTGGGAGTAGGATAGCGGAGCTTGGCAGCTTGCTGCCTAGCGCAGCTTGGATGAGGGGAGGGGAGCGGCGCGCAGCGCCGCGCGACCGCTACGCGGCCGCCCCCGCACCCT
>Ga0307517_10013575_pt1 | contig 11041 bp, 6 predicted proteins | sample 23_EM_MG_FD_194515 | JGI IMG/M metagenome (GOLD analysis project Ga0307517, IMG submission 194515) | Populus trichocarpa ectomycorrhiza microbial communities from riparian zone in the Pacific Northwest, United States - 23_EM | ecosystem: Host-associated > Plants > Roots > Unclassified | place... | reverse complement strand
ATGTGCACGCCTGTCACCCCCGCGGTGCCTTACCTGCTCCTGGGCTTGCAGGATGTCCAGTGGGCCGTGGGGAATAGTCGTGGTGCGCGTAAGCTGGCCCGGACACCCCACGTAAATCAAAAAAAAATATATATATATCAACATGCCACATTTAAAGAATTTATAGTTACTTGACTAAATAAATTGTTAAATAAAAGTATCAAGGTGCAAAACAACTACCTGATGTCTAAACTCTAGATGTACTACCTTGTGGCTATACCACTTATGTAACCTCTCATATGTCAACATAAATTTTAAATATTATACTCTATCCATTCATTATTGGAACCCATTTCCAAATTGTAACATCCCCACTTTTCTTAATCTAGTAATGCACAATTTTGTTCCTAAATTTAGGAAATCACAAGTCTTTTTTTTTTGAAATAGTAATAGTTTACTATGAGTTAGAACGGTCAACCGGTTCCCATCGGCATAGCCAATCAGTCGACCAGAAACTACTAAATTTTATTGGTGCCTTTAATGGTCAAACAAATAGTCGACTGATTTGATCAACCGAATTAGACAACAATCAATTTCATTGTTTCTTTTGTTAATCGATTGACATAATCAGTTGGTAATCCTAAATGGTCGACCAATTTGTGCAGCACATCAGATATTAGTTCTATTTTTTTTTTCTTTCAATTATTTCAATTCACACAATACCCATTCTATTTTCATGTTAAAGAACATCATAAAAACAACATTCAAATAACAAATTTTTATATAACAATAATGCATTTTACATTTCATATATCCTATAATAATCCAAACTAATCTCTTTGGATGAGTTCCTTACCTTAAATGGATGTTAATTCAAGTGAATAATGCAAGAATAACCCAAGTTCTCTTCATTTTTCCCTTCGTTCCTTCAATTCCTCTAAAACCCCAACTTTCAAGTTTTAAAACTCTCTAACCCACCCAAATTTCTCTTTTTGATCACTTCAATTTAATTTTTTAAGTGATTTCATCAAGAATTGAAAAGAAAAAAAAAATCAAAGAACCCCAACCACCCTTTTTTCTTTCACAATTGCTAGCCATAAGGGTAGGGATGAGTATTCATAGTTTAATTTTTTTTATTTACACAATGACCCCATTTTATCTCATAATTTCATTTTTTCCCACTAATTTTTCCTTTTTAACAAATACATCATGGATCTTGGAAAAATACGGGGGCAAGGCTAGCTTGTATGCTATAGGCCCAATTCTTTTCACAACTTTAAAGGGTCCAATGTATCTTGGTGCTAACTTTCCTATTATGGATATGCTTGGCCATATCGAAGCATATGTTTCTAAAGGGTAATTTTCAAAAACATTTTATCACTAACATTAATTTCAATGGGCCTCTCTTATTATCTGTATAACTTTTTTTTTTCTATCATGGATCACCTTTATTTAATCTTTTATGATCTTTACTTGTCCATGGTAACGTGTACCAATTCTAGCCCAGTTAATTTTCTATCACCAACCTCCTCCTAGCATACCGATGTTCGGAACCTTTAACCATATAAGGCCTCAAAAGGAATTATTCCCACTATAACTTGGTAACTATTATTGTAGGTGAACTTTACTAGTGGTAGATGGTCTTTCCAATTACCTCCAAACTCTAATAAATAAGCCCTTAATAAATTTTCTAGCATCTTGATTGTTCTTTTAGATTTTTCATCAATCTAAGGGTGGAAAACATTGCTCAAATTCAATCTTGTTCCCAGAACATGTTAAATACTTGACCACAAACAAAAGGTAAACCTGAGGTCTTGATTTGAAACAATCGATATCGGTACCTTATGTAATCTCACCACCTTATTCACATACAATTTTGCCAACTTATTAACTAAGTTCATCATCTTTATAAACAAGAAAAACACAAACTTAGTTAATTAATCCATAATGACCAAATGGTATCGTTTCATATTTTTTCTCTCGGTGGATCTGACATGAAGTCCATAATGATATCTTCCCATTTCCATTCAGGTATCAGTAATAGCTTTAAAGGTCCTGTTGGTTTCTTATGCTTCATTTTCACCTGCTGACAAACACTACATTTGACCACATACTCAACCATTTCTTTCTTCATATTTGGCCGCTAATAGAATTCTTATAAATCTCTGTACATTTTAGTACTTCCCAAATGTACTACTTCTCATTGTATCCACCTCCACATCTTTTTGTTAATCTTTTAGCATTTTATACCAAAGTATAGACCATACCTTTAATTGAGTCAGTAAATATCCCTCAAGTCTTACCTCCAGCCTCTATCCTTTTCAACTATATTAGCTCTATCTTATCCTAGTCTACTAGTTCATTTAACATCATCTTGTTGTTTTAAAATTAAAGGAATTGAAAACAACATTTTCCCTTCTCGAGTGAAATCTATTACACAATCATAATATTTTATCAACCCCACATATCTTTTTTGTCACATATTTAGTTCATTCTATAACATAAAATATCTAAAACTCTTATGATATGTGAAAATCTGAACCCAAGACCTATATAAGTAAAGTCTTCATACTTGTAATGCAAACACTATGATGGCTAACTCTAGATCATGGATTGGGTAGTTAACCTTGTGAGGCTTCAACCATCTTGATGCATAAGCAATTACTCTTCTATGTTGCATCAAAACACAACCGGAACCCTCTTTGATGCATCACTATAAATAATATATCCCTCAATTCCTGAAGGAAGTGTCAACACTAGAGCTACTGTAAGCCTTTTCTTGAACTCTTGAAAGATTTCTTCACATTCCTTTGATCATTCCCACTTCACCTCATTTTAGGTCAATTGGGTTAAAGGAGTTGTTATTGTTGAAAACCCCTCAATAAACTCTGTGGTATCCTGCTAACTTGAGAAACTATGAATTTTGGTTACATTTTGAAACCTTTCCCATTTCAACACCACTTCAAACTTAAGGGATCCACAAATATCCCTTCTGTAGATATAACGTGCTATAAGAAAACCACTTCTTTTAGTTAGAATTCACATTTACTTAGTTTTGCATACAACCGATATTCCTTTAGGGTCTGCAACACCCACCTCAATTGCTCTTCATGTTCCAAATATAAACTAGAATAGATCAAAATATCATCTATAAACACCACTATAAACTTGTCTAAATAAGACCGAAAGAGTTGATTTATGAAGTCCATGAACATCGTTGGAGCATTAGCCAATCCAAATGGCATCATTAGGAACTGGTAATGTTTGTATCGAGTTTTAAAAGCAATCTTTAGGATATCTTGTTCTTTAATTCATAATTGTAATACCTCGATCTTAGGTCTATCTTTGGAACTACTCTCACTTATTTCAACTAGTCAAAAAGTAATCTATCCTTGAAAATGGATATTTATTCTTCATTGCCACCCTATTAAACTGCCTATAGTCAATGCAGAGTCTAAATGTGCCATATTTTTTATTTACAAAAAACATTGGAGCTCCCCATAGCAAATAACTTGGGCGTATAAACCATTTATCTAACAATTATTGTAGTTAAATCTTTAACTCATCTAACTCTGCAAACGCAATCCTATAAAGTGACCTCTACTTTCTTTTTCGGAGGTAATCCTAATAATTCTTCTGGAAATATATCTTAAAATTCTTTTACAATGGGGAGATTCGACAATTTTCTTTTTTGAATCCATCACACATGCAAGGTAAACCTCACATCTTCTCCTTGTCATTTTTCTAGAAGTCATAGTCAAAATAATATAGTTTGGTATGATTTTTTTTCCTCTCTAAGTATTACTCTCCTATCATTTAGTCTTTAGAGAACCACTATTTTAACAAAACAGTCCATTTGAGCCCTATATATGCCTAACAAATTCAAACACAAAATTACATCAAAGTCATGTAATTCTAAAGGTATTAGATCTATCCTCGTCTCAAACCATTAATGCTAACCCTATCCCTTTGTAAACATGATCAATATCTACACTCTCCCCCAAAGGAGTATCAATTGTGAACTTTTTTTTGGTTTTACAAGGTTTTCCCCTAAGTTCTCTTATAATTTTATTTGCTATAAATGAGTGTGTCGCACCAGGATATATATATATAAGGAATTTATTTGTAGCATACATGTCATTATATTAGGAGTAACTCTAACATCCTCTAGGGTCATATGGAACACTCTCCCCTGTGTCCTATCTCTTTGTGCTCTAGGTTGTCCTTTATTACCACTAGCCCCTGATTGTGCTGGCCTGGTGGGTTTATCCACAATAACTGACTGTTGTTAGCTATGTGTCTGTTGATTTTGTCCCTAAACATACCTAACTCTTTATGGGTAATCCTTCTTGAAATGTCTCTGCCCTTCATAATAATAACATCCACAACTTAATTATGAACAATCCCATCATATATGTCCCTCCTGCTTATAAATATAGCATTGACCTGACGATGCAAAACAATCTCTTGGATGCATCTGTTTACACCGGACATAATAAGGATAAGTAATGGTCTTCTTTGAAGCCCCCCCAACAACTACCCTTCAGGTTTGATTATCCTTTAGTAAACCCTTCACTTGTACTCTATAAAGACCAAACTGCTGCCCTTCATTGACCAATATCTTCTTCTTTATTCTTGAACTGATTAAATTGTTCCCCTTTACCCCTCTTAAAAAAGGGAGGTCTATTTGAAAAGAAATCATATTTCCTTTAACCTGGTCTAAACTAGTCTTGCTGGGACTTTCCAATACATGCCTCTAGGGCCTAGGCTGCTTGTATCAACTCTCTCATCGTCTTAGACTATAATGCAACCAACCCCTATTTTGAATGATGTCGTAAACCATCACGTGGTCTCTCAATCATATACTGCTAAGTAGGAATCTAATATGGGGCAAACATAGATAGGTTATAGAACCTCCTCTCATAATCAAACACTAACATATCATCTTACCTCAATTCTAGAAACTCTTGTTCTTTCACCATACAATGATATTTAAAATAAAAACTGATTCTAAAACTATATCCTAAAATCACTCTATGTCCTTAATTTTGTGGTCCACCTCGACTGTATAGTCTCCCATCAAGATTGTGCCCTATCTAATAATAGTTGAGTGACACAATCTACTTGTAAGTCTTCTAGCACCTTCATTTGAATCAAGGTCTTCTCCACTTTTATAATATATCTCCCAGCAATCTCCATATTTTATTCCCCTAATAAGGACTCATAACTCATCTTTCTTATACACTTTAAGATCCATACTAAGGAAACCATATTGTTTGTGGGTGTCGTAGCTACTAGAGTTGCTGGTATTGTTAGGGTTACTGGGCTGATATTTTAGTCATGCCTTCAATTACTACCCTCACTAACTATGCTAGGAAAACAAGGTTGTCATATAGAACGGGGGCTCCTGCGGGTGCTACTGGTGGAGGCATAATTGTTTGTCCCTAATGATCTGACCTCTCTAGTTATGACACCTTAACCTGTCTAGAAACGATGTCATCTCGGAGTGTAAATGATTCCCCATTTCCTTGACTGAATAGATGTTGGTGGCACATGAGAGGCAATATCCACTAAAAAGTCATTTCCCTGCCTCTCTTTGAAATCTATACCCTAAGACCTCCTCGGTATTGAAGAAGAATTTGTCCTTGTACTTTGTCTTGTATGAACTATTATAAAACAATTTGATGTATATCAATTTCCATTATAAATCCTGAACCCAAATCAGGGTTCTGATATTAATTGTAATGACCCCATTTTATACTTAATTTTTCAGTGTGATTAACATATCTATTTGAGTAAGAAGTCAAGGGGAAATTTTAAAAAATCTACCAAAATTCTAGCAGAATTTCCCCTGAAAATATACATACCAAGTTGTCGATAATACAAAATATAGATTTTTGCGTTCATTTCTTTTAAAAGGTCATCATAGACTTAACAATTTCATTATATCACTGGATTAGAACACATCTAATCCTAATTTTAATCACTTCATATTTTATAAAATAATTTTCACGAATAATAATTAAATGAAATAAATACACAAATTCATAGAAAGCATTATAAAATAAACACTTGTATTTTGAATTCTAATAAGTTAAAGTGAAGTAATGTTGTTATAAAAGCCTAACAAGACATTATATCTACAATGTTACAAATATCTTAAATTTGAGCATTATTTACATACCAAAATTACATTTTCATTACTTAAAAATAGAGATTCTGAATATCTATTACTTTAGAAGAGTTGAGGAATTTCCTGGAGCTCTTTCTTTCCATTTCTTTTCTTACATGATGTTACGATGTACCTAAAATTGATTTAACGCTCCATTACCAGGTAACTAGTTCCACTTTCCTATTACCGGGAATTAGCCCTTTTACCAGATAACTAGTTCCACATGTATTACAATTAAAATAACAACATGCCATATTTAAAGAATTTATAGTTTTCTTAATTTAATTTAATCCATTTGTTTTTGTATTTTACTAACTCGAGAAAAATTTCTAATCGGGGTTTACATGGAAGCTGCCTTTTCTTCATAAAAATAGTGTCCCTATTCTCATTTAGCTTTATGACTTTGTCCTTTAACACAAAGCATTTCTCTATGGAGTGATTGATCAGACAATGGTATTTATAATAATTTGGGTTGTTTACTTGGTTTTCCTTTTTAGGATAGTTCACCTCTAGCAACTAAATGATATTTGCCTCAAACAAATCATCTGGCATCCTAGATATGTCTGAATTAGAAAATTGATACTCTTTTTTCTTGTTGCTCTTTTAGGGTTGGCTTCTTCCTTTCACCTTTTTGAAAAATAGTTGGTGTTGCATGATCATTCCGTTTAGCTCTAGTTTTTACCTTTATGACAACAGAGTTAATTACTAAAGACTAATTTCCCTTGATCTTTAGAGTGCTCTTTCCAAATCTATGACCTTTATGCTTGTTTTTCTTAGGCTCCTACATAGGTAATGATGAGTTTCCAGTTGAAGCAATGCCAAGTTCCATGTCATGTGCTCGAGTAACCAATTCTTCAAAAGACATTGGCTTGATGACTCGTAGAATATAACGTAGTCCCCAATGTATCCCATGAATACATAATCTAGTGTTGAAGTTTCGGTGAGTCGGTTCTTATAATTGAGACTAAAGTTTCTCCATCGATGAATGCAATTGATAACAATCTCTTTTTTCTATTGACGCGCATTAGTGAGTTCAATCATGCTGACCATACAAGTGTTGTAGAAGCAGTTAAGAAACTTACATTCTAATTTTTCCTAACTATCGATTGAGCCAAAATCCAAGTTAATGTACCGGTCAAAGGCATTTTTTTTAAAGAATGGACAAACTGTTTTACCATATGATGAACATTAGTTCCAATATTGTTATAAGTCTCTACAAAGTGAGCCACGTGTTACCTTGGATTCTCTTTGCCATCGAGTTGCTAAAACTTTGATGGTTGATAGCTTAGAGGTATCCTTAGCAGGTTAATCCTTTGGGTATATGGTTTCACATAAGAATATGAAGGTTGCACTGAACTTTTTTCTTAGGCCATGATGGCCTCTTTAATCATCTCTTTCTATTGATTCACGGTTAAGACCCCGTCAGTAATACCATGAATATTCCTTGTAGCTCTAATAGTAGAATCCTCAACAACATCCATTTGATCTTCTTGCACAACCCTGACAGCTAAAGTTTGGCCTCCTTCATTCATGTTCTTGATTTTGTTCATCAACTTTGCTATCTCATGGTTTTTTTCCTTGAATGAAGTCGAAAGGCCCTTAATGAGTCTTATTAAGTTAGCCATTTAATCCCCTAAAGATGTAGTCCTAGTTGTCGTCACTTACATGGAGCCAAAACCCAAGGCTTTACTTAGTGATTGATTTGGAGAAGTCTTCACGAATGAATAGTTAAAGTAGTCATCTTGAGTGCCGAAGAAAAGTCCATACGCCCTACTGAATTTTGTGATGAAGTTACTTGTAGATTCAACCTTAAAGCAACGAGCTCTCATACCCTCTTTGCATTTGATGTTGACATTAGCTTGAGAATTGGGCATACAACTCGGCGATGAATTTTGTGTTTAATAGCGAGGTTAAAGAATCTTTAATAGTGTGTTAACAACTTGAATCAACAATGTTGTTGATTTTGGAAGCAACACAATGATCATGTTCTTTTTAGTTGCCATTGAAAGGTTGTTGGAAATTCTTTCTAGTTGCAATTGAAAAGTTGTTGAGATATTCCTTAGTGGAGTTACCATATATTTGTAGATACAATTTTGAGCACTTAAATTTAAACAAGTATATATGTATAAATATTTGATTTTATCAAATTATATGACTATATACAATCTCCATTTAAAATATTCTTATAAAAAAAATAAAATAATCTTTGGACTCTTCTCTTGAATTTGATATGTGGTGACTTGATTTATTTATGAAATTAAGCCAAGATTTGAGCTTTGCAAGAACACAAATTTAGGCGTGTATTACAAAGTGAGATTTGGTGATTTGATGCTTTGAGAAGTACTTTTGATTTATCTTTAAAGTACTACTGAAGAAATTCTATAGGGTGTTTAGACTTGATCCAATAGAGTTTCATTCTTTGTAGACCTCAAGCATAGATAAAGGAGCCTCAAGAGCTTTTGAGAGAGCTTCCTTGTGTGAAGAGTTGTCTTGAAGAAGATATTTTATTGAATAATTCTTATAGAGTGTTTAGGTTGATCTAACAAAGCCTCGTTCTTTGTAGACTTCAAGCGTAGATGAAGGAGGCTTTAGAGCTTTTGAGAGAGCTTCCTTACTTGAAAAACTTGTCTTAAAGAGAATCTTGTATCTTCAACTATTCTTTCCTTTTGTCTAGGTAAGACCCTTTATTTATTGAGATTTTTAGGGGCTCTTAAGTCTTTTTTTTAATGCCACATAATATTATTTTATTGGTTGATCTTTATTTATGAGATCTTGTATTTATGACAAGATATTTTAAATATCTCATTCTATGTGTCAACCTTCTATTGGCCAAAAAATATCTAAAGGTCCATTTATTTTCCATGTCATTTACTTGAATTTTATTTCATCTTTCTATATAAATAAAATAAAATAAGACACATGATAAAATTTAATTGGTAGAAATTTTTTGTTTCTACACCTACAATCTTTCTCCTTAAACTCTCGTCATTTTTTACATGGTGGTGCTTCCTGAAACATACACCTTTTTTTTTTATAGTTCAAGATCTATAATTTCACTTCTCATATGATATAGATAGTCTTCATTTCATTACAAGTTAAGTCCAAAGTAAAAAATCATTAGCAAAATATTCTTAGGATGTGTATGTAAGGAAAATGATATTAGATCCAATACTAATAAAAAGTGATTTATAATTAACTCAATTTCTAATCTTTCATAAATATATTTATAACTTTGAATTTTTTTATTTAGACTAAATTTATTTTATATCACACTTATGAAATCCAACATATTTAACGCAATTAACTATTTCTACAATTTCTTATAAATTAAAAAGTTAAATATTTTTTAAATGTCTATATATAAGATTTGATATTCTTAATTGTATTTGACTTTTGAAAAAATAAGTATGCAAATTTTATTATATGATTTGATAATTTTATTTAGAAATGACTTATTTAAAAAGTAAAAAATAATGTGAATGAAACGTAATCAAATCTCTAAATTACAATAAAATTTTAAATAACTTAAGGGGTCTTAAAATGTATGATAGAATATTAGAGACTTTTATTGTTTATATTCAATAAAAAAAATACAATACAAATCTTAAATAAAAAATTATAATACAATATTTCATATGATCGAAATAAGAATAATTTACAATAAACATACTCTACAAAATTTTCATTCATAGACTCTTTATTAAAATATTAACTTTATTTTCTCTCTTTTTACTACTTCAAAACATCAAATGCAAAAAGACATGTTTTTCATGTTTTCTATATCCCAAAACAGTAACCAAACAATAATAAAGATTTGTTTTTTTAATTAATATACAATATATAGATTGATATAGATGTCACTCAAGTGATATTTGTTTATAAACATTCTCCATTTGCTTTAAATTCATAAAAATAGAAAAAGAATTGTAGATTATAATCAAAAAATTATTTTATTGAAAAAAGTTATGTGAATTTTAAGTTTTAATAATAATTAGTTTATTTCCTACGCTTTCAATAAGGGTTGGACCCAAATTGTTTGGAAAAAAAAAATGCCTATATTCTCCAAAACTTTTTAACATTGTCATTAAACTTGATATAGTGACTCAAACTTGAAAAATCATGACCAAACTCTTTGATTAATATTTAGTCAACTCGCAAAAATTGTGATCTGGGTTATGGATTCTATTGGGTTAAATTAATAATTTTTATTTTATTATATGATAAAAAACATGTAAATTGATTTACCATCAACACAATAATAAATGATAAAATTCAATAAAAATCTCACTCTTAATGATGTAATTGAAAAAGAACAAAAGATAAAAAAAAGAAGAAGTTGAAAACAACAAAAGAACCAATAAAAAATAGCCCAATTACACTGGGTTGGGCATGTCCAAAACAATTAACTGCATCCATCCTTTGTTTTTTTGGAAAAAACACACATATGATAAGTTGTTTGTGTTTGTTTTAAAGAAAATAATGTGCCCAACAAGAATCAAACCTGTAACCTTAGTCATAACCCTTCATGCTTCAACCAATTGAGCTACAACACGAAGTTTCTATAAAACATTTTAAAAAAATATATCAACCTGGTTCATTATGAATATGAAGTATTAAAACAAAGATAACGTGTTTTAGTTGTATTTATTACATAGAACGCTACGTCTTGGGCTGGGTCATATTTTTTTTAACATAAAAAATGATTCCTAGGCGATGATAGTGTTTTTAAAAGAGCAAGAAAAATATAGGACCCATATCATTAATGTAAACCCCTGAAAAGAAACTTATAAAAGTGGTCAATAACTTGGTATGGTCCGAATACAAACAAAACTGTGTTGAAATTTCGGTAAAATAATTAACATGGACTTTTTTAAAAAAAAAAAAACAAAA
>Ga0307517_10013574_pt1 | contig 11042 bp, 5 predicted proteins | sample 23_EM_MG_FD_194515 | JGI IMG/M metagenome (GOLD analysis project Ga0307517, IMG submission 194515) | Populus trichocarpa ectomycorrhiza microbial communities from riparian zone in the Pacific Northwest, United States - 23_EM | ecosystem: Host-associated > Plants > Roots > Unclassified | place... | reverse complement strand
TATATATATATATATATAAATCAAGTTATGAGAAATAATAATTTAAATTAAACATATATCTGGATCATAACTTTCAGACCCGGTTCGGTGGCCGGCCTGGGTTCCGGGTTGCCCGGGTTAATTTTTTTTTAAAATAAAAAAGACATCATTTTAGTAAAAAAAACAAAAGTCAACGGGTTGCAACCAGGTTTTTGACCGGGTCTTGCCGGTTCAACCGGGTTAATCGGGTTACACCAGGTTTTTTCTTCCCCTATTTTTCTTCAACTCGGCCTGGTTCCAGCCCTGGAGCGGTCGAGTCCCGGATCGATCCGTCAGATCGGACTGGGTTTCAAAACTATAATCTGGATGCTAGATAAGTAAATAAAAATAACGTTGGTGATCTTTTCTTACAATTAAATACTCACTACCATGTAGCAAACCCTAGTAAAAATAAATAAATAATGCTCTCATTAATTTTTCTTTAATTCTTTTTTTGAAGAAAAAGAAAAATAGTATCTTATTTCGATTTTCGAGATCCCAACAGAACCCAAAATAACATTATATATTATTAGGACATATTTTTACCAGATACTCAACATAACATAACACTCTGTGTCCGCATACAATACAAGCAGAAGAAAGTACATATAAAACAAGATACCATGATAGATAGACCAGGGGGTGTTTGGATGATTCTAATTTTAGATATTTTTTAAAAGTATTTTTATTTTAAAAAATATTAAATTAATATTTTTTTATTATGATTTATTAATAATTTTAATGTATTAATATTAAAAATAAAAAAAATATTTTAATATATTTTTAAATAAAAAAATATTTTAAAAAACACACTCCCGAAGTTTCTCTCAAGTGGCAGCACGAAATCTCGTTGCATGTAATGCCCATACACTTTTTATCCTTTAGTGTTAGGCATGGAAACCAGTTCTGTCAATTATTCTCTGGTTTCTTTTGTCTTCTTGTACAAGATATTTTAGAATTCTAACTCAGTTTAATAAAAATTATGGTGAAGTAACATATAGTAGAAAGATATTAAAAAAATAATGCAGTTTGAACACAATTCATACTGAAAATACCGTGATTAAACACTATTGTAATTGGAAATAGTTATGGTTCCTCTCGATTTAATTAACATACATACGAAGTTAACTTAAATTTTTATAAAGATTCAATAACTGAAAAAAAATGTGTTATTAAAGACATATCATAGCTTTATTTTTTATATATTCAGTACTGTTAGAAAAATTTTGACTAAATAATTTTAATCATACCTTGAAAAACCACCAGATATGGTCATAATTTGTTAAAAGTTTTATTCAGTGTTAATTTATGGTTAATTACGATTTCATTTAATGTTCTTATAAAATATAATTAAAATCATTTTGTCGGGATCTTTTTAAAGATATCGGACATGTAGAAACAGAGCTCCAATATGTTTCCCATGACTTATTCTTTTTTTATTTTTCTCTCCTCCAACATCACTTTATCTTTTTTTTTTTCCTAGCTATTCAATCTTTAATTTTATCTTTTGATCACTGAATCTTTTATAAAAATTTTAATTAATTATTGTTTAGATTAATTAATTCACGAAAGGAGATGTTTTGAAACTTTTACTGAGCAACATTATTTTAGGTAATGTTATTTTAAATAATAGTCGTGTAAAAAATATACTCTCAAAAATGCTATCACAAGTAATTATATACAAAAAAATAATATCCTAAAATACAGTTGTATTTTTAATATGTATTATTATCCCAAAACTTTCAGCAGGCTATGCTATTTATTTATTTATTAAAAAATTTGTTATGTGTGTGTATATATATAATTTTAATTTTAGCTTTCATTTTTAGTACATTTAGAAATGATGAAGCTTTTACCTATGGTTAGATGGATTGGACCAGACTTGGAGCTTGTCACGGTCGGGTTTCAAATGAAATGCTCATTTTTATGATTTGTTACTGAACTAAAAATGTAAAGTCAAATTAGCCAACGGAGACAGCAGCCACCACCCACCCACACCCACCCTCCCTCCCCCAGGTAATAGCAAAAAGGGTTTAACTTAATATATAATTAATTAAAATTAAATTTCCAAGAATTGTTTTGGCACCTCACCTAGTGACAACCGTTTACTTTTCAAAGCCAATAAAAGCAATGCAAAGCGATGGCAATTTTCAGTAATTCCTTCAATCTCCAAACCTTGTTTAACACTCCCTTCCTCCTTAAATATCGAAACCCAACACGTAACCCAAATCCGCACCATCACCACCTCCGTGAATCGAAGGTGAGAGAGCTTCTCTCCAGGCGAGCCTGTCTCTCGTTTCTGAATTGACCCAAACACTCTCCACGCGAAAAGACATTTTTGTTTCTTTGTTGGTTCTTGTGATCTGATACAAAAGATGGGATCCTCGGAGCTGATTTTTAGAGGTCATGACGAGACTCAACCAGCATCTGATGCTTACTCGCCTAAACCACCGAAGCCATGGCTCGCCGTCACCCGACCCATTCGTTACCTGCTTCTTGAGCAGCGACTCGTCTTTATCCTCGTCGGCATTGCTATTGCCACTCTTTTCTTCACTCTCCTGCCTTCTTCCTCTTCCTCATCCCCTTACGAACACGATCCAATCCCAAACACTTTCTCTCACTTCTCTCATGAGTTAACAACCCCTATGCGTTACAAATACTACGAGCCCCTTCGGGTAGGACTCCAATCAGCCAATTCCGGCGGCAAGATTCCGCTGGGACTCAAGAGTAAAAGTCTCCGAATCGTTGTTACAGGTGGGGCTGGGTTTGTTGGGTCTCACTTAGTGGACCGTCTGATCGCTAGAGGAGATAGCGTGATCGTGGTGGATAATTTTTTCACGGGAAGGAAAGAGAACGTGATGCACCATTTTAAGAACCCGAGATTTGAGTTAATCAGACACGATGTTGTCGAGCCACTGTTGTTAGAAGTGGACCAGATCTACCATCTTGCTTGTCCTGCATCGCCTGTTCATTACAAGCACAACCCGGTCAAGACAATAAAGACTAACGTCGTGGGCACATTGAATATGTTGGGTTTGGCTAAGAGAGTTGGTGCTAGGTTTTTGCTTACCAGTACCAGCGAGGTTTATGGTGATCCTTTACAGCATCCTCAGGTCGAGACTTACTGGGGCAACGTTAATCCCATCGGTGCGTTTTTGCTCTTCTTTTCTTAAATTTAATTAATTGATTGATAGCCGGTGATCGATATTTTGTAACAGGTGTTGTGGTTATTTATTTTTAAATAGCATTGAAATAAAGCCTGTGGCTAACATGTGCTGCCTAGGTTACAAATAAAAAGACAATGCAGACCTGTTGTCTTTATTTATTTTTACATAAAATTAAAAAGGGTGGCATCGCACGGTGGCGGCCGGTGTGGAAGTGGGGCTCTTGGATCTTAGATCCGGTGTTGGTAGTTTTATATGGTCAAGGAGTAGCCCGTGACTGACGAGGCAATTAATCGGACGGTTATTAACTAATTAAAAGATATGTAAATAAGAGAAAAGTAGTGATTAACTCGAGTTTTGAATTTTCTGAGACAGACAGATCTTGACAACTGAGATGTTTGTCGTTTTTTACAGGTGTCAGGAGTTGTTACGATGAAGGAAAGAGAACTGCTGAGACATTGACCATGGACTATCACCGAGGTGCTGGTGTAGAGGTGGGTGTAATTTGATAGTGGCCCACCAAGCTTTGTTTACCAGGTAAATTCAGCTTATCTAACACACAACGCATTTTTGCTTGTAATCTAATTTTTTCAGGTTAGGATTGCTAGAATTTTCAATACTTATGGACCTCGAATGTGCATAGATGATGGCCGTGTTGTTAGTAATTTTGTTGCTCAGGTATTTCTCTTATAATGATTTTCTAATCTGATTGCGAGTACTCAAAGACATGAATGTTAATTTTCCATTAAAAAATGATTGTTTTAATAGAAATTAGCGGGTATTGTGCAGGCACTAAGGAAGGAGCCTATGACTGTTTATGGTGATGGGAAACAGACAAGGAGTTTTCAATTTGTTTCTGATTTGGTAAGCCTTTTAAACTCGGTAGTTGTTGGAGCTTGGATAGATGCTTTACTGCCTTTTCATTTGATTTTGCTACTTTTGTTGCCCAGTTGGCTTGTAAACATTTTATTCTGCATGCGCATCGCACATTTAAAAGGAAAAATGACTTCTGCATTGGGTGTGGTTCTTTTGTAACTCAACTCTGCAATCATGGGTTCTGGGTCGGTCGCTAGTAATTAATTATGGACTTTTAGCATGTAAATATGTTGCTCAAACTCCCAAATGCTTGCCTGCCTCAAGTTTTCTTCTCAAAGTTTTTAGCAACACGTGAAATGAGTCGTATTAAATGCTGAGTGTCCTGGATGGGGTCTAGATCTTTGCATTATTGTTTCCAAAAGGAAGACAAATTCTCAGAAACCATGTAGCAAACAGTTCATATGCTCATTAGAGGTGGGAAAGCCTTAAAAAACTTAGTGGGGTATTTTGTTTATGAAAGTGAAAGCTTTTATTGATGGATTGAGACAGGGAATTGCATCAGTAGCTTGTGTTTCTTCGTCTTACAGAGCATTATTTCTCCATCAAGTTAACATACTCTGATTATTAGTTTGATGGTTATTATATGCTAGTTTATGCATGGTTAAGCATCTAGCGTGTTCTTTAGTAGCTGCTGCTCAGGATTTACTTAGACAACCTGTTACATGTGTTGAAATAGGTTGAGGGTCTGATGCGCCTTATGGAAGGAGAACATGTAGGGCCTTTCAATCTTGGAAATCCGGGTGAATTCACCATGCTCGAGCTTGCCCAGGTGAGTGTGTTTCTATTCATGATATCCATGTTACTGTTCCAGGTTTCAGGGTCGTAGTCATATGTTCTTCTTTTAAAAAAAAAAATGCTGAGAATTTCTCAATGTATGAATTGTTTTTGCGGTCCCTTAGTGTACATATCTTCTAAATTATCACCTTGGCAGCAAGTTTTTTAAAAGATTGTGTTGGCGGTGGCGGCAGTTTGTTTGGTAATCATGTAAATAATAACTAGCACCTTGTATTTATTCTTTATTGCATTAGATCTGAAAATGGTATAATAGTTAATTACAGACTCATTTAAGTTATGGCACTGTTGTACTTCCTAAAAAGAACAAAAAAGAGGGGCTGTGCAGTGTTATTAGCCGCATGCTTCTGTTTCCAGCAAACTTAGAAGTCCCCATTTGTTTGTTCAGGTGGTCCAGGAAACCATTGACCCAAATGCAAGGATAGAATTCAGGCCTAACACAGAAGATGACCCACACAAGAGAAAACCTGATATTACGAAGGCTAAAGATCTCCTTGGCTGGGAACCTAAGATATCCCTTCGTCAAGGTCTGCCAATGATGGTCTCGGACTTCAGGCAACGTGTCTTCGGTGACCACAAGGAAGAAGGCACGACCTCCACCATGTCAACATCTTAAGTCGGCATATATATGCAGCTCGAGAGCCAACAGAATGGTAATTTCTCCGGTGGATAACCAATTTATTTTTTCCCCACCCCCAACAATATAGGAAGTGGTCGTAGCAGCAACAACAGCAGATGAGCGTTGTTCTCTGAGGAATAGATTTGGAGCTGTTCTTTTGGCCTTTGTTTGAGTCATCCTTGTAATTTCAATGTTACTGTCCCCTTCAAAGAATGTCAGGCAGTGAGCCCTGCAATTAAAATTAAATTTTGCCTAGTTTTTGATGCAATTGATATGCCTAGCAGCATTAGAAATAAGCTTACCTCCTGTTTTCTCGTTCACTGCATGAATGTGTTAGTCTTGTTTCATACGCTGTCCTTATTGCCAGTAGAAAAGTTAGAAATCACACGGGCCTACAGATTTTGATGCTCGCAGGATTTTTCCCCGTCTTGTCTGACAACGAGCATGTCGATAAACAAGTTTAAAAATTATTATTTTTAATTTAGAATAAAATTCAAAATAAATAAAATTATTAAAATAATATTTTAAAAATTCCAATTATATAATTGTTTCCATATTAGATCACAGCTTTTTGTGGTAATATAATAATTAATTTGTGAGTTATTATATATTAATCTAATATACATTTTCCTCGGAAAAAATGCTCACGAACATTCCATGAGAATGCAAGGACGCCTGCTCGTGCCAGGGATGAAATGGCTCGACCAACGTACGAGGAATGGACGAATGCAGCCACTCTTTCCAGCTAGAAGAAAGCAACCAGACAGCGTGACCGTTGACCAGCCAACCGGCAAATACTTCTTTTTAGATCATAACAGGTTCTTATTTAAAAAATGATGCTTCTTATAAGAAACCATATTTTCATCCAAACAAAAACCAAATACATGAAAAGATTTAAAAAAAAAAATAAGAATTTGATTTAGGAGATAATTGTTTTTCCTCCTTGACTCAAATTATTGATTTTTTCAAGAATATTTGTTTCAGTTGCTTTTAATTTTCATTAAAAAAAAACACTAATAAAAGAAAATTTTTTCCTAAAAAAATTAATAAATAATAAAAGGAAAACTTGCCAAACAAAATACATTTTTTCTTTCAAAATTTAAATCCTTATTTTTCTTCAAAATATCTATTTCACCACGTCTACTAGCATACTGAAAAAGCAGATAATGCTGATCAAAATTCTGCCTTAATTTAGCAAAGTATGATGTGTGCGTTTCATGCGACCCTTAGAGAGTCTGATAGTAAAACATGGTTATTTACTTAGATCATGGTGGTCCAGCAGTGCAGCAACCAAAACAAACCTATCTACTCAGGCAAACGCAGTGCATGCCATGCGGCTAGGAGAGGCTAGCCCATTGAAAACTCAGCCAGCTTAACTAGGTTATAGGAAAGAAGAGGGTGGCAGCGAAGGGAGTCTCTGAGAATAGCCCCACCATAAAAAAAGACCTTTTAAGCAAACGAACTTTAAAGTAATTGTACCACAACAAAAATTTAAGCAAGGCATGTTAGCTCCACACGGACCAGAAGGTTCTCATCCATTTCCTAATAGAGATTATATAAAACAGGAAGGCATATTAGCTTGTTTGGCAAAAAGATTAGGGTTATCACATTTCACTTAGGATTCCTAAGGACAATGATAACAGAATCACCACGGAGGAACATTTTGCTGATGAACCTATCTTTGTTGACTGGCTGAGCTTTCTTCTTGCCTTTCCCGGTTTTTGGCACCTGAACCAGAAAAGTATGAGCATTTAATTGAATTTAGAGGTTATTAAAAGGAAAATATAGTATATGACTGAAAAGTTTGACACCTGAACCAGAAAAGTATGAGCATTTAATTGGATATAGCAGTTATTAAAAGGAAAACTTAGTATATGACTGAAAAGTTGTAGGTACAGAGTCTCAGTGAGTAACCAACCTCAGTCCACATTTCCCTGACATTCTCAAGAACCATGTTGCAATGTCTATCAAATGCCCTCACACGTCCAAGAAGCTTCTTGTTGTTGCGGCAGTTAATTAATACCTGAATGGCTAACAATCATCAGAATGTAACACAAAAGTCCATACTAACCAAGATTCTAACAGTATATAAGCAAAATCATACCCATTCCATAAACAGTCAGTGATTTCATCAGCCAATATCACATCTGATAACTCCAATTCCAATAAATGGCATCAGTTAATTAGGGAACTTTGATTGGAGCCCAACATGCATGTACAAACTAGTTCTGGTGAAAGAAATCAACAAAACAGTGATTTAAAAGTCTCTTATGCCTAGAAAACATGGCCATATTATCACAACTTGCCATAACAAAGTTTTCTCCAAGCAGCCCCATTAGCTAAAATGCCACACATCAGAAATATTAACAAAGAACTCAACTTTAACTTTAAAACCAGGAAAAGCCCTCATGGCTCTATTCTATATCCCTTAATGATATACTAGGTCTGAAAACATTACCTGGGTATTATTTTTTACACTCATCATCAGAACAGAGAGTGGCCCAGTGCTGAATTCCTCCTCCTCGTTCTTGCTCTATAAACAGTTTCAAGGTGTTACAAGCAACCAAAGAAAGTAATATGATGAAATTAGTGAAGAGGCATCTCACAAATTACTAGCATTTTCCTTGCAGACAAAAGTAAATTTGTACATCAACTGATAGTTATAGCTCAATTCTTAATTGAATTGCGAAACAAACATCACATTTAATTTGGCTTCAATTCTTTCTTGAATTACAAAATATTTAACCACATTTGCCCTTTCAGTAAAGGTCATTGCTCACGTACACAGAAAAATACTGGCACTATCCTGTCTTTAGAATCAGGAAGGCAGCATGTTGAAGAACTTGACTCAAGGGCATGAAAGAAAATCAATCAAGCCAGTAGCCAAATGCAGCACACGTTTTACAATAAAGTTGGGTAGAATAACATGTCGTATCTAATCCAATCTAATTCTCTCTAATAACAAGTTTCAATATTCGACACACTTATATTTTTTAAAAGTAACATACCGGGGCATCCTCTTCCATTGGCCTACTGCAAAAGATACAAAGGCGGAAAAAGATGTTAGTATATCTATGCCATGTTCATTATAATATGAAAAACAAAATGTATCCATATCAGAAGTTAATTGTCAGTACGACTGCTAACAAATAATAGACAAATCACAGTAGTTACAGCACCTGCTTGCCTTGGAAATTTTCATGCAAAGACATACTAGCATAGCATGGTCTATTGATTACTGAAATTGCAATAACTTGACTGTGCAAGTAAAGAAAGATATCAACCTAATTAGGTAAATTTACAAAGCAGGATTTGGTTACTAGGAAAAGAAAAATCACAGATTTCCCAGGAGTCCTGAGGTAACATAATACGCTATAAAAATTCTGTTCAATGCAGAGAAATTAATTAAATACAGAAAAGACAAACAACATATATATATATATATATATATATATTGAACCACAACCTTCTCCAGCAAGTATTTACAACAGATTAAGATTCAAATGAAATAAAAGAAATAAAGACATCCAGTTATTATTTTATTAAGTGAATGATAGCATTAGAGCTTGTAGTTTCAAAATGACGCAAAAATTTGTAGCAAAACTATTACTAAGAACAAGCCATAGTTTGGTAAAATAGTGGAATCAAGTAAATCCATCCATATCTAAAACAAAAGAAAATAAGAAAAAGAAATAGGGTTCAAGGAAGTTACCTCATCCTGAGTTACGAATTTGAATCTCTACAGACAAGCAAAAGCTTCTGCAGATAAAGAAAGACAGAATTAGGGGTTTCAGTTTAGTAAATCTTCCCCAGAAGAAAATACGAGCATAATCAAGCAATGAAGCAAGATCAAAAGGAAAGAGAAGGTTTGAGTAAACTTACCTGCAGGTATGAGTTAGGGTTTAGAGCACGAGAGGGAGGGTTTTGGGATTTCCTTCTTTTTCTTTCGACACTCAGATCTCGACGAGTGGGAAACAAAGGGGTCCGATCCGAGACGGTGAGGATTACCGCTACTTGGCGCTTGATTACAATAGTAGGCCCAATGAGCTTGATTCAGTACACGATGTTTAAGATTCCATGGCCCAATTATTATTATATCACCGGAAGATGTGGAAAAAATATTGTTCTCCATGCCATTTTCCATGCATATAAATCACTTGAATTGTTATAATAATTTGTTATTTTTATTATTATTATTTTCAATTACATAGGGATCAAGTTGATGACAAATTAAAGCATATTTATTAATATATTTTTTTATGAAGAGCAAGACTCAAATACAAGGGATCAAACTGAAAAGGATGGTAAAAAGAGATAGTTGTTTTAAATTTGAGGCAAAACAATCACCTTAGTCCTCAAACTTTTCAAATGATAAACTTTCAACCCCTCAAAATTTATGCAATTTAGTTTTGGTCACAAATTTTATTTTTTTATTTTTTGGTCTTAGATTTGAGAAAAGAGAGAAAAAATGAGAGGATTCTGAGAAGTCTCGTTTCACATCGATTCCAACCATAAAAAGAGATGATTTGGGTGTCAATGAGTTTCTCTTGATGAAGAGAGTTTATCCTAGGAGCTATCTTCCCTTGACCTTGCCTAAGATGATAGATGTAAGCTTAGAAATAATTTCAGTTTCAAGTTGACATGGGTTTTCATTCTAATTTTTGAGTTGTTTAAGGCCATAAATATGCTTTCTAAGATGTTTAAGGTGTTTTTTTTAATATCAAAATATGGTTGAGAATGGGGTTATGTCGGTCTAAAACATAACAACCTTAACTTTTTGGTGACCTCTGGTCTCCAGAATCTAAGTAAGGTAGCCCACGCATCGTCTGCTATTTGTTCAAAAAAGAAGAAGTAAAGGGTGAATGACATGTCATTTTTTCCATAAAAAATAAAAAAAAATAAAGAGGCCCAGGTGTACTCGGCCATCCAAAGCCCCCCCTCCCCCCCCCCTTTTTATTGGTTTTTAATTGATCACAATTAAATCTTTATTGATTTTTATTTTTTATTTTTTTCTAATTTCAATCGTTTAATATTTTATTGGCTATTGATTAGACAATGTAATTTGTTTTGGTTTGATTTTTTTAGTTATATGATTACAAACAAACACTCTGATATTTGGTTGGTTCTTATTTTTGCAGGTGTTTATCTTTTATAAAAAAAGATAAAAAAAAAATTAAATCTAATTGAGTTCATGACCTGGATTAGGAGTTTGTCTGATTAAGAAATACACTTCATCATGTTTTTAAATTGTATAAATATTCCTAGATTTATTTAATTAAATACATGCATAAACTTTTCAATTTGCGATTAAGATTTTTTTTACGTCAAAATACATGCAAAAAATGATGTCGTATTGAAAAGAAATTTATCTGACCTGCAGTAAAGCACGAACCAGATAGCTAGCTAAACACAAAAGGATGTGGTTAAATCACCGTAGCCACACTTATAAAACACTATTTATTGGTGTGTTTTGTTTTCCTTTTTATATTTATTTTTTTAATATCATCTTGTATCAACCCATTCTTATTTGTTTATTTTTTTTCAATTTCATCATTCAATATTAAATTGTTTTG
>Ga0307517_10013573_pt1 | contig 11042 bp, 15 predicted proteins | sample 23_EM_MG_FD_194515 | JGI IMG/M metagenome (GOLD analysis project Ga0307517, IMG submission 194515) | Populus trichocarpa ectomycorrhiza microbial communities from riparian zone in the Pacific Northwest, United States - 23_EM | ecosystem: Host-associated > Plants > Roots > Unclassified | place... | reverse complement strand
CCGACGCTTTCCCACAATGCTGAAGTTACGCATTATGACCGTCAACTTCCATCAGTATATTTATACCAGGATACACACATACTCTGGATTTAGTTCCGTTGCATTACTGTTCCGTTGCATTAATTATAGAGGGCTTGAGGCACAACAGAGAATAGCTCATGTAGTTCGCGATAAGTACGGTTTACCAAAATCCCGCCTAGCACTCCTCCTTCCACTTAGCTTACTGGACGATGACATCACCAGAATTTCCAAGCAGTTTTCTTTTCGGCTTCCCATCCTTCTTGACTCCGATGATAGCGATTTCCATCTTGGTGGTGGGAACCGTCTCAAGGGTTTCGTCCAGTTTATCGTCAAGGAAAGCGAGAGAAAGTTTGGTAATAATATCCATGATAGGGCGGGCAGTTCTCTTCCTAAAGATAGGGAGTAGGGGGAAATCCGAGAAAGAAGCGTGGACAGAACCAACTCAAAAAAGACATAAATTCAGTATAGCGTAAAGTGGTGTAGAGAGAATTTAAAACCATACCTAAAGTCAAAATTTTACCACCATGAGGCTCCCAACCAGCAACTACTTCTTGTAATCGCGCATAGTGGTCTTTCCACAGAGTGAACGTCTCGGAGTTAATTACCAACATACGCGGGTGAGAAACTTCCAGAGCTGCAGGGTCATTCTCGCGTGACGAAATCACCATTGCTTCAGAATTTACAGCTTCTTCAGCGGTGGTAATGCGGGATGATGAATTACTTCCCAATGGAACAGGACCAGGCGATGGAAGTGGCTCCAACCATGGATCGAGGATGATTGTTCTCTCGACCGGGATCCTCGAAAATCCTTCCAAGGGTAACGTGGAAAGCATAGAAAGCTAGCAAAATGTAAGAAAAGGAAGAAAAACAAGGAATAAATGTACCAAGGTACAACCTCCAAACGAATGGCCGGCAAGAATAATTCTATCATCATATCTGATTATTGGTTGGCCTGACTCGTTCAGTTTCTTCCAGCTTCCTTTGTCATATGATGTGGAATCAATTGTCTCGAATTCTAGAGTTGGATCGCTTTGGATGAATCGACAAAACGTTGCATATGCAATGTAAACTTCATGATGACGGAAGGCCAGTTGCTGGCCGCGTAGGGGAATAGGGTGAATGTTTATGGAATCGCTGTCATCCCAGCTATAAATCAATCAATATTTGGTATCTTCATATTGAATGCAAATGCATACTGGATATCCGTTTCTCGCAAATAAAGCAGAGTGCGAGGCAATGATTTACCTTCCAAAGTCCATGAACGAGGCATACAAACGGGGCCAGTACCGTCACGATGCTCTATAGCCAGCACAACTTTTCCTGACGCTGCCATACGGCAGCAGAACTGGCTATATATATGTCAGAACCAATGGATATAGTAAAAACACATGGATTGCCGACCTGTAGGCGGTCCTATTTCCACCCAATCCATGAGAGAAGATTACCAACGGCCATTGGGAAAGTAATGTCGAATCGTCACTCTTTAAGGTTTCTAGATCTCTAACCATTGGTGGACTGAGAAGAGGGGCATTTTGATATGCAGGAATCTTAAAGCAAATCTTATGCACATTCCTTTATTTTATTTTATTTTGAAGGGGCGTACCTGTAGAAGGGCTCCGAAGGAATAGGCGATGGGCCAGAGAAGCCAAGTAGGAACGCCTATTTATTGACGATTTATCAACTTCACAAGCCCCGCAGAAGACGGAAGCGAATGGTGGTACCCAGAAAAGTAGAGAAACCGTGTATCGACTCTCGGATAGGCCTGCCGTTGCTTCTTCAACAGCGGAACTCAGCTATATGTAGTTGAAGAAGTAGCATACCGGAGAAACCAAGGTATGCCCTTCTTCGCGGTCTCGCCCACGTCTGCTGGGTAATAGGCAGTGAATGCGATTTCTTCGAGAAACAAAGCATGTTGTGGTAGATCTTGTTGTGATACTCTAGGACTTTTGAGTTTGACAGAACCTATTGATCTCGCAGGCCGCACAGGTGTTGTGAAGGTAGTGACTCCAACAGGAAACCGACCTTCGATAGCCGGGAGGAGGAGCCTGGAGTAAAGTTTCAGAGATTGACCCGGAAGAGGCGTCCAATCCTCACATTCTTTCTACACTGGCACTGTTTGAGTGAGTCGGACTGGGGAGTGCAACCACGTGGAAAGGTTGACCTGACTACCGGACATTACTTAGCGGGGTTGGCTTTGACTCTCATCAAAACAGTTTAATCATGAGGCTTTCGAAAGCCTGACTACATAATTATTTCTCCAATGACGACAAAAGGCTCCCGAGTCGCCGAGGCTCGGGTGAGGTGCGTTCTATGTTCTATCTATAACCGAGATGACCGTTTTTACGCAGTTCAACGTTAACATGTAACCCCGCATGGCGTCTGACGGAGAACTTTTTTACAAGATCTCTTCGGACTTGTTATCTCAATCATTCCAAATCACAGCATTTATCGGAATCTCAGATGGTAACGACTAGTACCGCCGCCACCAAGCACGCCGCACCCATTCCTTTCGACTTCGGCGCTCCGGCAGGGTCTCGTCTTAGGGCAACTCGCAGACCCAATATTTTGCTCTCTCCACCACCATGCCTCGCTCTGGCACTGTCGTTCTTTACACCCTCCTTTTTTCCACACCCTTTATTTTGCCTGAAGTTGCGGCAGATCCCATCTCTATCTCTGTGCCATCTTCCCCACCTTCTACCCATGCTGTTCAGCCAAATTTCTTGGGTATCAGTTTTGAGCTCAGCTTCATGGATGAATATTGTCAGCCTCTTCCCTTTTTTTTTGCTTCTACTCGCGCTCATTGTTCTCCAAGTCGGCAATGATACCTCATCTATACCCCCTGCCGTTATTAACTACCTTGCGGCTCTGCGTTCGCGTGTCGGCAGCAAACCTCTCCGTATTAGGATAGGCGGGAACTCTATGGATAGTTCGAACTATGTGCCTTCGCAAACATCGCCTATGGTGCAGCTAATTGACAACGCACCCAATGCCAATGATCAGCCAGTAAATTTTAGTCCGATTCTCTGGGATGTTTTGGACAAGGTTTCCTCTGATATTGGTGGAGCAACCTATTTGCTCGGTTTGTATTGCTATTTGATATGTCCGAGTCCATCGTGATCTAATAAAAGAGTCGTAGGGCTATCACTTCTGGATCCGAACAACACGAATATCCCTCTTCTCGCTGGTATTTTTCTCTTTCCGGGCTCATTAGTCAAGAACTTGACCTCAGCCTTCCACAGGTGGTGCAGCCCAAAAGCTGGGTGATAATTTAGATGGGTTTTTGCTGGGAAATGTAATTCCCATCCAACAAAGTTGCCAGAAATCGTCTTAAACAGAAATTAAATCTTGTAGGAACCCGACCTGTATACCGCTCATCAGCAGCGTCCAAACATTGCCAACTACACGACCGCCATTTATATGGACGTCAGTTCAGCCTTATTTGTTTGTTAACCTGTGATCATTAATGCTTGTATGTTGTATGTGCTTTCTGCAGGAATTCCAGACTGTCGCAGACCATTTGACCACTACTTCAGCTGGTAACATCCTCGATGAGCACAATATCGGAGGACCTACGATATGTTGTTCATGGGTGTGTTGTACCTTGCTTCGTGGAGTTTCTTATTTACCCTCAGGTCTAGAGTCTAGACGCACTCATCGATGACGGATATACCGCATCATTCGGCAACATTTTAAAATATGTCTCGTCAGTTCTTCCACAGGCGTCTCTGATCTCTATTATCTAACAACAATTCATCAGACTTCAACACTATCCCCAAAACAACTGTTTTGGATCCTACGAATATGAAATCCCATACTATGTACAACACGCAAATGGTGCGTGAGCATAATCCATACCCTGCTTGCCATTTTAACGCCTGCTCCAGTTGTAGTGCTTGCGTCGTGGCAGAGCTCAGGCATCGGAAAGGTTTTGTCTAACACAGGACCCAATCGTCAAGAACTCATCATGTCTGAATTCAACTCGGCCTCGTGTGGCGGAATTCCATCTATTTCTGACACATTCGCAGTTGGCTCGCTATGGACGATCGATTATGCATTGCAAATGGCATCGGCCGGCTACAGCGCCGCATATCTTCACACACGCGAACGAGGGATTTCTTATAACCTTTTCTCTCCGCCAGAAGGGCCCAACGGCTCTCCAGGACCTTGGACAACAAACCCCCCATTCTATGGCCTGCTTGTCACGGCAGAGGCTTTGCGCTCTACCAACGGCAGCATCGTTGCAGACCTCGATATCGGCGGCTCAAAGGGAAATGTCAATGCCACAGTCAGCGGCTACGCGATTTATGATGCAGCTGATTCGACTGTTCGCCAGCTTGTTCTGTTCAACTATGCCAATGTTACTGCGTCTGACAATTCCTCCGCCTCTTTTGCCATACCAGCGACCACCTTTCCATCCACCACAAGAAACAATGTGACAATTAAATACCTTGTTGGTGATAGCATGAAAGAAAACAAAAATATTGGATGGGGTGGCAAGACCTTTGCCAACGTCATAGATGGGGAGATGGTGGAAACGGAAGCTATATGGGCACCTGCTAACGTCCAGGTCGATTGCACGAATGGCTGTGCTGTCAATGTTCCCGCTCCCGGAATGGCTATTGTTTTTGCCGGAGGGGAATTGCCGCATAATGGCGGCACGACTGCAGGTCCCATAAAAAATGGTGCCCTGGGCACGAATTGGAAGTTTCAGCTGCAGGCCACATTCATCAGTCTCGCACTTTACCTTTGTACACACCTGTTTTTCATTTGATAGCATCCAATCGTAGCAGCCCAACGAGCGTACACGCCTCTTTTTCATTTGATGTCATGCAATGCGGCTTACGCACCACCGCTTCCTCGAATGCTGCATCAAAACTTGAGGCCTTGAGGGTTGACTCGCTAGTACTCCCACTCACGACCCACTTTGAATGGCTGGGAAAGAACGTTGTGCAGAATTACATCGACCCCCTGCTAGCAATTTTCGCTTTTCAACTCATGTGCCCCCTGCTGCGGTCGCGCTCTCCATCGCGGTAGCGACTGCCATTTCCATTGTCTCGACATCAATCTGGACGTTTACGGGGCCCTCCTTCGCGGTCGACCCTTCCAATACACCAAATTTCAATGCGGAGGCAAAACAAGCCATCCTCTCGCGTTGCGCATCACTCAGAACCACCCCCCATCCCCATGACCTGTTCTACTCCCGCGAAGTGTCTGACCGATTTGAACCTGGCACAAACGCAACTTTGATTAGGAACGCAATTATTTTCACCGGGAACGGCAATGGAACGGACGTCATTCGCGGAGATATCCTTTTGGATAAAGGAATCATCAAGGGCATCGGGGAAATCTCTGGACGTGTTATCGACAACACTCCCAATCTCACCACCGTGAACGCCAACGGCGCTTGGGTAACACCAGGGCTGGGTAAATATCCCGTTTTTATACATATATTGTTTGCATGATCTACGAATTTCTCTGAAATGAATGGTTTTCAACAGTTGATTTACATACGCATCTGGGGATCTTGAGTACCCCCATTCTTGCAGGTATGTATGATCCTTGATGATCTTGTGTGATTCTAATTTAATTTTTACCAGGTGCAATCGACTTGAATTCCGTGAAAGGACCTATTCTGCCTTGGCTAAGAAGTATCGATGGTTTGAACACCCATGACGATGGCTACGAATTGGCCATGGCCGGAGGGGTGACTTCGGTCCAGGTACTTCCAGGGAGTAACAACGCAATTGGTGAGAGATTCGTCGATTGTGTTCACGGGGTGGGGCTCACCTGGCAATTTTTACAGGCGGACAAGCTTTTTTTGTAAAATTACGAAAACCAAAGGATCGCTCTGCTTCATCTATGATCATTGAACCCCCCCACAGCTTGAACCTACCCTCTCAAGGCGCTAACAAGTTTACTCCATTCCGGTGGCGCCACATGAAGTAGGTTTACAAGTTTGCTTTTCGAAGCCTCCTAATTTCTACCTTAGGCAAGCTTGCGGCGAAAACCTGAAGGGCTATGGAAACCGAATGGACTCGATGTGGTCGCTGCGAACTGCCTATACCGAAGCTATGAAAATCAAATTGTCTCAAGACGAATATTGCGCCAATGCCGAAAACGGTCTTTGGAACTCGCTCTCTGGCCCATTTCCAGATGATCTGAGATGGGAAATGCTTGTTGATGCCCTGCGAGGGAAAGTGAAAGTAAATTTGATTCGGTTTTCACTTTCATTCTTTGTTTGACAATGAGAGTGAATAGATATCAACCCATTGCTACGAGGCCGTAGATCTGGACGCCATGGTTCGGGTGCGCGTCGAACGTTTCTTTCCTCGTGATAAGCGCCTGCTAACCATAAGTTAGCTTTCAAATGAATTCAAATTTCCAATCGCTTCGTTCCACCATGCCTCTGAGGCTTGGCTGGTCCCCGATGTTTTGAAACGGATGTAAGAATCTTTCCTTCTTTCAATTCACATCCAATTCTAACGTGTTCTCAGGTGGGGTGGTATTCCGTCCGTTGCACTTTTCGCGACAAACCATCGGTGAAGAAATTCCGCCTAGAATTGATATCAAAGCTGACTCAAAGAATTATATCAGGTTCAAACGGGAGGCATTCCGTGGTTCGGAGTTTGCCCCTCGTGTTCTCGCCGACGAAGGAATTCCAGTGATCATGAAGGTATTCTATCTGAAATTTTCAGCGAACAAAGGCTCATTATTGAAACAAGTCTGATCACCCTGTCATCAACTCTCGTCATCTCATCCACGAAGCGCAACAAGCACATTACTTTGGCCTACAACCACATCTCGCCCTAGCAGCTGTGTCATCTACTCCTGCTATGGCAGCAGGTCTCTCTCACCGTATCGGCATCTTGGCCGAAGGGTCAGACGCCGATGTTGTGCTATGGGATTCTCATCCTCTCCAACTTGGCGCGACGCCCAAGAAGGTCTGGATTGACGGTATTTTGCAAATCCCTGTCCCGTCTAAGACGGACGAGGAAACTCACATAGAGATCGGCAAAGGAAAGGAGGACGAGGAGTGGAGGCAAGTCCCGCACACACCAAACTGGGATCAAGAGCGGAAAGAGGCCATCGATTGGGATGGACTGCCCCCACTGGAAGGAAGAAAAGTGACAAGCAAGGTGGTCTTTGTTGGTGTGAAGGAAGTGTGGCAGAGGGCAGATAATGGAGGCGTCGTGGACTTCTTTTCCGCTAAGTCGTCTCCAGGAGGCGTTTTGGGTACTGTGGTCGTTGAGGGTGGAAAGTTCACGTGCGTTGGTCATACATGCGCAGATGTGAGCGGAGATGCCACGATCTTGAATTTGAATGGCGGGTCTATATCTCCTGGCCTGATGTCCTATGGATCTCCTCTGGGCCTTGAAGAAATAGCCGGCGAGCCATCAACGACGGACGGCGGGTTTTACGACGCGTTTGTGAGAGATATTCCCAGAATCCTCGATGACAGTGGCGGTGTCTTGAGGGCCATGGATGCACTAATGTTTGGCACACGCAATGCACTGTAAGTAGCTGGTAATTCTGTTGGTTAAGTGGGACTCACACTTATTCATAGCACTGCATATCGATCTGGCGTTACTTTGGCGACATCCTCTTTGGCTAAGCCCATTTATCTTGCTGGTCCAGAGTCGCACATTATTTCTGGTCTATCCGTCTCGTTCCGCACTGGTTCTGCACATGCCATGCAAAGAGGAGCCATTGTCCAGGATGTTGCGGCTTTACATGTTGTCCTTGGAAGGTCATTTCCGGTCCTCAAGGGGGTGAGTGTTAGCACGCAACTTGCTGGCTTGCGAAGGTTGCTTTACGGGTGGGAATCCCGAGACAAAGAAACAGGACTTTGGTTCAGAAAAGCTGCAGAGGTATGATTATTCAACGCCTCCTCGAGAAAATATGCTACAGCGCACAATCAGGGCATTATTCCTCTTGTGATTGAGGTCGACAACTTGGACATTATGGCCAGCCTTTTGATCCTGAAGGCTGATGTAGAGGACAGGATAGGGTCGAGAATGAGAATGGTTTTCAGTGGGGCCATGGAGGCGCATCTTTTGGCAGAGGAAATCGGTGAGTGCAGGGGTGGGCAATGAGAATGTTGTATTTATATTGGCGGTGTTTTTAGGTCGTGCAGACGTCGGTGTCATCCTCAACCCATCTCGACCATATCCTATGGTCTGGGATCAGCGAAGAATGTGAGTAAAGGGCCGAGGGGACCAAATGGCTGAGCTTAAAGTGCTATGTTTAGATTGCCTGGTCCACCATTGTCTAATGATACAGCTTTGGTGACTTTACTGAATCACGGTGTCGTCGTTGGTCTAGGCATTAGAAGTGCATGGGAGGCCCGAAATACCCGATTCGATGTTCAATGGGTGGGTCATATATTGCTAAGAGAAACTTCTGTAAACTGAATTCTGCACAGGCCAAGCTTGAATCCAATGGAAAAATATCAGAGAATCAAGCCTATCGCCTAGTGTCAACGGATCTTGAGCAATTATTGGGTCTTCGGGGTGTTGACGAGGAAATCAGTGATTTGGTCGCGTTCGACGGTGGAAATGTGTTCGACCTCTCCAGCAAAGTCGTTGGAGTAATTTCACCGGGTCGTGGACTGGTAGATTTGTTTTGAATCATCTAGTTGGGTTGTCGCATTATGGATTCCTTGAATAGTCTTATGTCCCTTGTTACACTACGCCCAATAAAGCCGCGGTATTCCTGATGCTACGATTTCTCGCTGCCGCAAAACTGATTCCAATGCAACTGATAAGAAATCCTGCAAACCTGTGGCCCACCCCCAAAATGCGTTAGTCCAAAAGTTTAGGTTGAATCGAGAAGTCACTTGCTACCTGAAGAACGCGATTCTGGAAATGGAACGCTCTTCGTGAGGAGAGCGGGAAGAGGCGAATATTGAACGCAATACGGCGGGAGTGACTGGAATGCGTCTCTTCGAATCCAAGTCTGGAGGCTCCTGTTGAAAGGCTTTGTACACAGGCCTTGCTGTTGTCGAGGAGGAAGAGGAAGACATTGAACGTGATTATGTAAAGGACGTCTTCTCGTTTCACAGTAGGCCAAACTGGAGAACGCTTTCGTCTTCGGACGCATCAGGTCCTTCAATTCTTCTGGGGACATTCGAATATTTGCCTTTCGCTGATCTAGGCAAGTTTTTTGAAGCTTACAATCTCTTTTTTTTTTTTTGCTTATAACCCGCGTTCTATGTAGGCTGATCTAGATGTCTTTTTTACCACCGTCGCATTAATCCCACCAGTCCCGTTTTTCAACATGCTGGAACACTCCTCTGAGTCATCGAACTCCTTCTATAAAGACATGATCAACATTACCGACCGTTTACCTAAAGAAGAAGAATACCGTCGCGTCCAGCACCTCCGCCTCCAGAAACCGAGGGAACGCATTTTGGATGAAGAACTCTCAAAAGTACTTGTTAAATGCCCGCACCTGGAAACTGTCGTGCTTACTGGTGTTCCAGACGCGACTGACAGGAGTGTAGTCGTGCTTGCGGCGAAGGCAGTGAATCTTCTTGGGTTGGATTTGACTGGCTGCACACAAATTACGGACGTCGGGGTCCTCGAGATCACCAACAAATCATTACCTCTGCAATGGCTTCAATTAAATGGCGTAGTCGGACTTACGGATCCCTCGATTTCTGCTATAGCTAAAACATGCTCCCGTCTCATGGAGCTCGAAATTTGCGACCTTCCTCTGTTAACTCCGATTGCAGTTAGGGACATTTGGTCATTTTCAAGGTAAGCAATTTCACAGTACTCCATCCAAAATTCATATTTTACTCTTGCGCACAGAAAACTCCGAACTCTACGGCTGGCAAACAACTCCCTTCTCAACGACAAGGCCTTTCCCTCGTCGCTCACGAAGGACATGCCCCCGGAGCCGTTGGACGAGAAACCCCTACCTCATAGGCCAACAACGTGGATTGAGAAGTTGCCCCCACTGATCCTATTCCACTCGGCTGATAACCTACGCGTGGTGGACTTGACCAATTGCAAAATCACCGACAATGCAATCGAGGGAATCGTGGTTCATGCCCCTAAAATACAAACCTTCATCCTTTCTGGATGCTCGTTGCTCACCGATAGAGCGCTGGAAAGCATCTCAAAGCTTGGTGATAATCTGGACGTTCTGATGCTGGCGCACGTTTCGAATATCACGGATCGAGCGGTGGTCAAGCTTGCCCGACTTTGTATTAACCTTCGGTGTGTGGATGTGGCATGTAAGTTGGTTTCTTGCGACGTTCATTTCCCTTCTTCAAGGATCTCCGTTGACCTTTTCACTCGTAGTTTGTCGTAATTTAACAGATATGTCCGTGTTTGAGTTTGCTAGCCTACCAAGTCTCCGGCGCCTGAGTCTTGTACGTGTTCACAAACTCACGGACATTGGAATTTTCGCGCTGGCCGAGCATGCAACTGCGTTAGAAATCCTTCATCTGTCATATTGTGATCGTCTCTCTCTAGATGCGCTCCACCTGCTACTGCGAAAGCTAGATCGTCTACAGCATCTGAACGCCACAGGAATACCATCCTTGCGCAGGAAAGGAGTACATCGGTTTTCGGAACCAATGCCTGCCGTGAGTTAATTCCAGCCTATCGCACAATGTAGCTCGTCTTCTTAGCATTTCAAACCTAGAACTGCGATCCGGATCAGCAGGCAGCTTTCCGTGTCTTCAATCGGCCGAACATTGGTCGTCTACGTCGATTTTTAGACAAGGAAGATAAGCGTCGTCGGGAAGCCGAAGCAAAGAACGTTCCTTTCGTCATGCGTGAGGACGATAAGCTCGATCTATGCTAGTATGGCCTCTTATCCTCATCGTCATCTTGTTGTTAAGTATGTTAGGTATGCGGAAACTGTCCCCCTCATTGTCATTACGTTCTTGATGGGAACCCCTCTATACTTTATCGCTATTATCACCATATACTATGCCCCTTTCCATGTAACGTTTCTGGCTTGTTGGATCACCAATGATTTTAGACGAAGTGTCGCTCCTATTTGCAGCC
>Ga0307517_10013572_pt1 | contig 11043 bp, 14 predicted proteins | sample 23_EM_MG_FD_194515 | JGI IMG/M metagenome (GOLD analysis project Ga0307517, IMG submission 194515) | Populus trichocarpa ectomycorrhiza microbial communities from riparian zone in the Pacific Northwest, United States - 23_EM | ecosystem: Host-associated > Plants > Roots > Unclassified | place... | reverse complement strand
AGCAACCTGTTGACTCGCCGTGGTTCTTGCCATGATCCTCTGACAAAGGTCAATCCATGCCGAAGGGTTAAAGATAACCGTTTGTTTCAACCAGCTTGAAATCACATTCCTGACCCCTTGCACACTCGTTGGGTGCTGGTCATCATCCAACAGTCCAAACAAGTCCTCCACCAGTCCATCCCCTCCCAACTTTGACATGGCCAATGCGTCCTTCTGCACGAGCTGATAGAGTGCATTAATGGAGGCGATCTTCAGGGGTCTTCTCGTGGACGAGGTCAAATGCCCACGAAAGCGTTGAACCAGGTCGGGTACGTCCGCATAATCAGACGCGAACATCAAAAAATGCTGGATACACTTGATGGCCTCGACACAAATCCCTTCATCTTCAACTTCTCCCTTCAAAAACTCATTCACTAAACTTTGGACCAAAGTCCTCGTCCTTGTCGATTCCTGAATGTCTGGCCCAAGAACAGTGATAACTGAATCAATTATTTGACATGCAATAGGGTATGCTGGGAAATCTCCACTGATATTCGCGTTAGCGAGTGTACCACCCTCTCGTTCGTGAGATTCGGTGAGATATATTTTGAGTAGCATCCCCAAGGTACCCGAGACAAATGGTGCATAAGCGAGGCTGGCAGCATTGATCACCCTGGAAAGCGCGTTCAGAGCCCAAAAGTGGACCACTGGGTGTGGATCGTTGGCAAGGGATAGCAAAACATTAACAGTCGTTTTGAGTAGCGGGCCTGCAGCCAAACCGCCAACATGACTGTAAATAGCTCCAAAGGCTAGTGCACACCCAGCACGACCGTTGGGATTACGGTTATTGACAACCTGATCGACGAGATCCTTTATTTGGCTAGTTAGATAGTTGGTGCCCGACAGGCTTGCCAGGCGGCCGATGGACTCGCTAGATGTGGATCGGAGAACAAGGTCCCCAGAGATGAGGGATTCCTGAAAATGAGAAATATCAAGCATGAGATCAAGAATACATGGTTATGTGCACAACACACCGTAAGGAATGGTGATATCAAGCTTGTGACTGTTGAACTGCCGAAGGTTTCCTTCGCTTGCTTATATCCCGTAGGGCCATTTGTCAACGCCCGTAAACTCAGCACAAGAGCTACATTCGCATTCACCCACACAGCCGCCTTTCGCCCCGCATTTTTCTCGAGTTTCGGTGACCGGACGTTTTCCAAAAGGGTGGACAGAATCTTCTGGGTCGATGGGAGGTCTTGAAGAGGTAAAAGTTTAGCAAAAAGATCAATGGCGGTATCAACAACAGAGGTTGTAGGTGGGTATGAATCTATGAGGCGGTACGTTTCTGTTTCCATTGCCGACAGTGAGAGCCGGCACAGCGCAAGAGGATCGTGTTCACATGCTCCCAGAATGGGTTTACGGATCTGTGATATGACAAGACAGATCAGCTAGGGCTCTCAAAAAGAAAAGAAAAAACCCCTTACCAGAGTATCGATAGCAACCTCGACCATGTCCCTGTTCAGATAATCATTTCCTTCCTTGTTCCTACTTCCCCCTTCTCCGGCTATGGTCCCCGAGGTTCCACCATCAATTACATCCTCCACCCCACCCATGTCAATGATTTCATCACCCGTAACACCATATCCATACCCGTCTGCACTTGTCCATACGCTGACGAAAGTTCCAGTCGAAGACGCAATTGCGGCCTGCACCGAAGATCCAGCATACCCTTCAGGAGACGCAAATAACGACAATGCAGATTGTAAGAGGTTAATCTGAGTCGCATCTTGGATTGATGAAAAGCCGAGGGCGTTGAAGCATTGGTGAATCCTCGTCCTCAAAAGCGCCTCTCTTTCCCTTATTGTGAGACCACTATTTCTCCTACTTTGACCTTGTTGCATCATCAACGTACTCTCTGCGGGATCCTCGACACCAGCGGAAATAAAGTTGTTCGCGAAGGACAGTGCATTTATCAACACATTCGCTAATCTCCTCGCCACATCGAGCGTGACAAGCACTCCTTTGTTGCGCTCTAAAAAACACCACATAGCACCTAAAGCCGCTTCCCGAACGTGCAAAAGGAAGCTCCACTCGGCCACGGACCTCCCTACGCCTCCGATGGCATCTTTCGAGGTAGGTTTCGGCAGGGCGTTGCGCCAAAGCACGAGCAATTGGGCAAGATGAGGTCTTACAAAGTTTGGGCCGAGGGTCATTAGGGAAGCAATCAACATCCAAGCTGCCTCCACTTCTACATCGGCTATCCTGACATCATGTTCGCCAGCTCTTTTCAAAAGCTGTGTGGCCATGTCGAGAAATTTTGCGGCAACGTCATAGGAGACGTAAAGTGGTCGCTTTGGAATAATGCTAATGAGGGCAGAAAGCGCGTATGCGTGACCCAAAGCCCGAAAAGAGATGTCCAAAGAAGCAGCTGGAGTAAGGATACCAGTAAGGTCGCGTTGAATCTTATCTGTTAGAGTTATAATCGTTCTTGGAAGCCGAAGTGGGGTGGAGAAACAGAAACATCGAAGAGTCCAGGCGGTGGTGACGCGAACGGAGTGACTAGGATGAGATAGTAATGTGATGAGTGGTTCGGATAACACATTCTGCGAGAAAGAACCCATGTCAGTAATCAAGTTATCACGACTTGGATCGCATGGGGAACAACCTGAACGGGTGGAGGAGCATTCCCCAACTGTTGTAATAGTCCTGCAATCTCCTTCAATACACATACGAATACTGCTGGCGAAGGCGCCACCTGGCCGGGCATCATTGGGGGCCATCGTTTGAGATAAACATTGGCCAACTCCTGTATCGCCGCGATCTGGCCTTGTTCACTCAACATCCTGACACCCACCAAGTCCCTCAACAGTATACCGACCAAAGTTCTGACCAATAACTTTTCATATCGCAGAGCACCCATGCTGACGTTAGGGTTCGGAGTTGTGAGTCGAGAATGAGATATGATCTCGGAAAATAAATGAGATGCAATCAGAGAAAAATTGGCCTCGCAAAAGCTAGGCCCTAATTTCGTGAGCAACGCAGCGTAGAAATCAAACATCCCAATTCTGGCCTTTCTTGAAGTACCAGGCTTGTTGAAATGTGTCGAGAGGAGAATGAACATTTCCTGGGGTGTGAGCAATGGCTTTGTCGCCTCGGCGGCTCCACTAGCAATGTTCGCGTCGTCTTCATCAATCTGGCGTCCATCAGAGTTTGAATCTTTCGTGGTATTCTTCGGGGACTCCGGTGAAGGAATAGCACGTTCTATCTGCGAAGCAGCAAGGATGTGTCCGATAAGTTGAGCATGCGAATGACGCGTAAATTGGTCAGCTCCATCCAGACTTTTGACGCATTGGAAAAGCAAAGAGTCTATCTCGGAAGAGGTGAGCGGAACTGGGTCGGGAAAAGAATGCATCGCGATGATGACCTGGACAATAATAAGAAAGAAGCAGAAGAAGGGGTTGAAAGCAAACACTACCTCTGCTGCGGCTCTTTGAACAGGTAGCGATTTGTCCGACAGGGCAGACCTCATTTGCTTGATTATATCTTTTGCCGAGGAATCCTGCACTGCTTTCTTTGCAGTTTTAAGCGATTTTGCAAGTGCAATGAGGGCGTGGTACCGTAAGAGACATGACTAGCTATACAAGTTCGAGTGTCAGATATCCGATGTCCCATGAATAGAAATCCTCACACTGGAAGACTTGTAAGTTTTGACCGTCACCATGCAGATCTCAGCCATGAATGACATGACTTGTGACCCAAAGACCGTCATGATATCACCGATACATGAGAAGGCAGCACTTTGGTGTGAATTAACAGAGAAAAGAGACCACAAATCCTCCCACTCACGTTTTGACGACAACTTTATCCATCGCCTTAAGATCTCCCACTACCTTGAGCAAGGACTGAATTGTGTCGAACATAGACCTCGTCTCTCCGCGCATATACAGCAGTACGAAGCATCTTCCGATGAGGTTCCGTATGGCTCTCCCTGGCTGTGGGTAGTTTTCAGTTCCCGAGAGTATCTTGATGAAGGTTTTTTCCAATGTTGACTGTTTCGCCTTCAGTTCGTTCTACAGAGAGTCAGGTATTAAAATTGAATCCAGAATACATGCAGGAACGTACTGGAGACGCCTTGGATAGCTTGGACTCTGTCGAGGATAACCATTGAAAGAGGTAGACATCGCCAGCATCGTCGGATATTTCTGACTAAATGAGGTATCAATAACGGTGAAATGGGGAAAATACTCATGAAATACTTCGTTAATTTCGTCTATGACAAGAGAGTCTTCTGACATGGGGAGTTGGTGCGATGAGGAAAGGGATGTCACATGTGTTACAAAATGTCACACTACCTCGGCTGAAAGAGCGAAATTTTGAATTGTAATTAAATACATCTATTGTGCTATGATATAGTATCGTGAATAGTCGAAGAACACAGGTAATACATAAGTAACAGAAAGAGGTCCGTCGGAATCATGGCCGAATAAACGAGAATAGGGGTACAGTAGTTTCGTCAAGATGTGAACCGTCGAGTCATCGTCGGTCTTTTGAGAGATGACTCCCATTCTTGAAGGGCCTGAACAAATGCCGAGTTGGGATTGACGCAGGCTCGTTTGCGCTTGACGAGATCAAGTGCATTTTCGTAGGACATCGCGCGGTTGCGTATGAGATAGGCAATCACAATAGAGGCACTGCGGGACACACCCTAAAATTTAAAAGAAAATCAGATTAAATATATTTTCAGAACAGAAAGAATGGAATGTGAAGATGGTGTAGTGGTCCCCCGGATTTAGGATCAACAACTGCACAATGCATGGATAACGGGTGTATCATGAACCATTGAGTCATCCCAGCGAGTGAGCTCACCTGCTGACAATGCACAAGTACACTCTTCCCACTTCGAAGTGCCTTGTCGATATTCGAGCACGCTTCCTCGAGATATGGGCGAAGATCCACATCGGTGGCGTCCATCACCGGGATCTTGTAACAGCTGAACCCCTCCTTCTCGGATAGAGGCATCCATTCCACATCGAGCACTTGGACAATATACGAAATGTGTGCCTCACGCAATGCCGGGGGGTCGAAGACAGCTGCGAGAGAACCCAGATAGAGGGCACCTGTCGTAGGCGATGGGGAACTGGGGGGAACTGGTGGCAATATTTGATGCATCGGGGTGCACATAGCCTGTGATACCTCGGGTGGTAGGTTGTCGAAACGGATCATTCTGTCTGTTTTACGAAAGGCGAGGATGAGGCGAAGGAAGAAAACGGAAGATCAGCGGAAAGGGCTATGCGCCAACTCGTAGATAAAGATAGACAGCTGTGGTGTGTTTCTATGTTGGTGAGACTTTCGGCCAAGACAATTGGGTTAAACGTACTCAGAAGTGGAGCCTGCTTGCGGAGCGAGTTCGACACGAGAGGTCCAGAGAACGGGCTGCCTTTTAAGAGTCCATCTGTCCATGGTCTAGAGCGGCAAAGTGCAAAAGCGGAGAGCTGAAACGCTGCACGACAGGTGAACGCATCCTTTGTTCTCTCGTATGTTTGAAAAAGTCACCTTTCGAACATATGTGAATGATCATGTCGTCGATCCGAGACGTCCGACAGGAGGAATGATGATAAGATTAATGATCCTCGAGGTCGCTCTATATGTCCAACGTATTTCAGGGTATTTCACTCGAGCCGTCTTGATTCCAGAGCCTCGACTGATTCACTGATTGTGGACCTCGAAGGGGCTCTCGTCCAGTTTGAGACGATCATCCCCCAGGCACAATTATGCTTGTTGTATGACATGTGTCCGAGTGCAACTCAATGTGCCTTGCGCCTATTGTGTCTTGTCCACAGTCCACGCGTTACATCAAGGATCGGGCTTTTACATGAACAACCCTAAATTTTCGCATGAAATCAGTTCCTGTGACCATACTGAGGCGCACAAAGTGCGTTCAATTTTCGATGTCGCATTGAATTTGACCCTCATTAGGAACAAGACACCAGGGTTCCAATGTAAATTGTCACTTTCTTGCCAATCAATTGTGTTCATTTCTCCTAATTTCACGGAGGTCTAGTAAATACAATCCGATATTCAAGGACTTGCCTGACAGAACCAAGGATGACCAGGATGATGCAAGAACAAGAATCCCACCAATAGCAGGCACATTAGTCGCTAATCTAGATCATTCAAGTTACTGTAACATCGTAGATCTGATGGGATGCATCTTTGTGATTCATGGTGATCCACGACCTCGACCGGCGCAGTTTAATTTCAGTGTAGGTTCTATTGCAATGGTCTCGAACTATACTCCAACGTTCTGGTCACAGGAGCCCAGACGCTTATGATAATTACCGTTAAATCTTAAATCCAACCCGGGTGACAGTCATTCCGAAATTTATGTAACACTGCTGGAATACTCCGACTCGAGGGGTTCTTTTGCCCTTATATGTTGAGTACCCAATTCAGCGCAGACTCGAATGACGACAGTAAAAGACCCAACAAAGTTATTACTGGGGTGATAATAAATCCGATAAATTCCATGCCTGTCTTCTTTTTATCAGTTGACGTTAGGACGAAAGTGTAGGATCATCAAAGTTTCCTCTCCAAGTCACCAAGTAAAGTTATGATTGTTTCGACGAGAGGATCCAACCGCTGATAGACAAAGGAAGGAAGGGGAACACCCCAACTGGATTCCGGAAAGAGGTTGTTCGATACTCGCACATCGGTCAGAGTTGGTAGTCGGGGACAACAGATGAACGCAATGCGACCAATTACATAAGTGTTGTGTGTGGAAAAGAGAAAACTGAACGATGGCTTGCAATTGTGTTGAATAAATTCCATGTCCTGAATCCTGAAATGCAAACATGAACGTGATTGTGCGGAATTGCCTCGGGCCGGAAAGCCTCCACTTAGACCCCGAGAACGCACTTACTGAGTACTCTGTCGATGGCGAATTACTCTACCAAATGGCTGAAAATTTCAGAGCCCTTTCCTCATGTCCTGCATATTGAACTGTCGAGGTTGGTGATTCCGATAATGCCAGTTTGATTATTTCATGTTGTTTCTTGAAGGTCCCCCGTGAACGCCTTTTCAGTCGAATTCTGGCGCGAATATGGAAAATTATTTGACTCTCTCACCCGTGATGGATACGACGTTCGTGCAGCCGTGCTCTCATCTGCGCTACCAAAACTATTTACAGCAGGAATTGACGGTATGCATCACATTCCGTTGGACAATCCCCATTCAAGTTGAAGTTCATGACTCTACAGTTATGGATTTGAAAGACAAGTTATTGGCAAATAAGGGAGACGGCGCTCGGGTGGCATTCCAGATGCGCAAGGATCTTACCGAACTTCAAAACGCGATTGGTGCTGCAGAGAGAGCACCTTTTCCAGTAATTGTCGCCCTACATGGCAATGTAATTGGACTGGGAGTTGATCTCATTGGTTCTTGTGACATTCGCTATGCAGCTAGCAACACTTCCTTTATTATCAAGGTCTGTCGCTTGCGTGTTTAGGATTCTACTCTCTATATATAATACCCTGCAGGAAGTCGACTTTGGCCTTGCTCCCGACGTCGGCTCTCTTGCTTTCCTTCCGAAAATTACAGGAAACGACTCTCTCGTCCGTGAGCTCACGTACACCGCTCGCCCTTTCTCAGCGATCGAGGCCGAAAAATTAGGGCTGTTATCAAAAGTCGTTCAGGGAGGAAGGGATGAGGTCGTCAGAGAAGCTCTTCAAATCGCAAAGTTGATTGCCAGCAAGAGTCCTGTCGCAGTGGCCAGTTCAAAGCACCTCATTTCCCACTCACGGGATCACAGTGTAGCCGAGAACTTGTCATACACCTCCGTCTGGAATGCTGCTGCTTTGATGACAAAGGTTGCATTTAGTTTCCTTTTTCTTATTTTCGCTTGCTCAACTACTTCTGCAGGACATCCCAGAAGCCATTTCTCGCAAAGCGGTCCCGAACTTTGCACCCTTGGGGCTTCAGACCAAATTATCGAAACTTTGATATCCATCATGGGTCGACACAATTTTTTTTTCCCGCTCCTCGTTAATAAATGTATCCCCTTCCACCAAATCTTGCCAATGAAAAATTCCAACCAACAAAAATTATTATCCGTTGTTCCATTCTGCGCTCGTTGGACGGGAAAGAACTCCTTATCCAACGGCTTATCCCTGATTCTACCCAGATCCCGCAGCCTTTCCTTCTATCTCCGATCGCCATCTCTCTCGATCCGAGTTCGGCAGGCTGGGCCTTCATTTCAATCGTCGAGAAGTAACAATCACCCTTCCTCTTCCTGCCAGTATCTATGCCTCCTGCCGGACTACGGCGACTTGTATGTCGCTACGAGAGCCCAGTGTAGGCTGGTGGTACACATCGGATTTACCCGTCTCTTCGGGTAGTACTATGAATGCAGAAGGTCACATCAATTGCATCGTGGCTCCCAGTGATGAAACTATCCGAGTATGGGATGCATGCACCGGCGACACTGTTTCTGGGCCTTTCAAAGGGAACACAGATTCAGTTGTTCTCCCCCGATGGCACACGTATCGTCTCTGGCTCCAATGATCATACCATCCGAGTATGGGATGCACCATCTTGAACACTGTCGCTGAAAATGACATCTCAGTCAATGCTTCTCTATTATCTGCGATGGATTGGATTGATTGGAGTGTGATTCTGGGTCGGTTTTTGCGGCACTGATGGTTTCACCAACCAATCTCGAACACGGACAATTTCCAAGTACTTGTTGTTGTGCTTCCGGCTGTCGAGTCGAAACAATTCCCTTTTTAAAATCCTTCGTTTCTACAATTTATCCATAACCGTGGTCACTTCACATGAATTCCATGCCTCCAGAACACTTGTGAGACAGTAATATGCTTCGTCGCAAAAACCATTATCTAACAAATATGGATGGTCACGCGGTCAGGGATCAGATCAAACGTCAATGGCGATTTATAAATAACCACAAACACCATTACTCGGACGCAAATCGTTATTCGAAGCTACGACCCGACCAAGACATGCAGCTAGTTACCGCGTCTTAAGATTGAAATCATAAGGTGAAATTACAAAAAAAGGATTTCTTTTTAAACTGTTGGTCCTCATAGTTCAACAAACTGGCACATCCTTCAAGTTGATGGCGAACGACTACTCTACCAAGTGGCTGAAAGTTTCGGAGCCTTTCCCCCGTGTACTGAATATCGAGCTTTCGAGGTCAATGATATTGGCTTTCCATTGATCAAGTGTTCAATTTACGATTAAAGGCATCCAGTGAATGCCTTTTCGACAGAACTCTGGAGAGAGTATGGCCAATTGTTTGACTCGCTCACCCGTGACGGCTACGATGTCCGTGCAGCCGTGCTCTCATCTACGCTACCAAAGGTATTTACAGCGGGAGTTGATAGTTAGTGTGATTTCAGGTTGTTTCCATTTACGACACTCAAGAACACGCTTCTGCAGTTACAGACTTTGGTGATGGTAGCCTAGGAACTGGGGAAGACGGCGCCAGGGCGGCATTCCAGACGCGCAAGGCTATTGACGAATTTCACCAGATTGCCAGGGCTCCAGAGAGAGCACTTTTTCCAGTCATCGTCGCACTTCATGGACATGTAATTGGAATGGGAATTGACCTCATTGTTGCTTGTGATATTCGCTATGCGGCCAGTAACACGATTTTTTCTATCAAGGTATGTCTATGGATCTTCATTCTTCCTACCTCATAAATATTTGACAGGAAATCGACATTGGTGTGGCTCCTCACGACGGTAGTCTTGCTTTCCTTCCGAAAATTACAGGAAACGACTCTCTTGTCCGTGAGCTCACGTACACTGCCCGCCCTTTCTCAGCTCGCGAAGCTGAGAAATTAGGATTGGTGTCAAAAGTCGTTGAAGGAGGGAGAGATGAGGTCATCAAAGAGGCACTTGAGCTCGCCAAGTTCATTGCCAGCAAAAGTCCTGTCGCAGTGTCCAGCTCAAAACATCTCATTTCCCACTCACGAGACCACAACGTGGCAGAGAACTTGTCGTATACCTCAGTCTGGAATTCTGCTTCGTTGATGACGAAGGTGACATCTTCACTTCCTGCAGTGTATATGTGCCCTGCTTAATACACATTTGCAGGATATTCCAGAAGCAGTTACTCGACGTGAAATGCCACACTTTCCGCCATTGACGGTGCAGACGAGGTCATCTAAGCTTTGATACTCCGTACGCTTTTTTACATTGGCAATGCTATTTAATGCTATTTCATTTTGTCTTTGGATCACCTTATCGATTTGCCTCTTTTGATTGAACCTTGACCCAGTACCAATTAGCGAGTGGGTCAATGTTAGACGAGCCAAGGGCCCTACTCTTTGTCTATTCCCAACCAAATTACCAATCAGATTGGGATGCCAATAAGAGTGCCAAAGAATGCAATGTACACTGCATTGCACGGGCAACTGATAATTGGGTACAGGGTTTGACGGTCGATGCCTCAGTGGACTTCAGAGTGCGTTAGCTTCTCATGGTATCTGGTTATCAAAATTGACTTGTTTAACCTAGCGTGCTGTGGTACTTGAATACAGAAATTCAACTGAACGCATCAGTTCTTACGTATTCTAGGCTTAAATCACAGACCCCTGCTCGACTCTATTTTCTTTCTTGGGTGTGCCATTTACCCATCTATATTTGTCATCGGGGAATCAATTATTACCAGTGAAAAGTCTCATCCGCCAACTTTTCCTCGTTTTGTCTGGATATGGCAGATTCCAAAACCGAAAGAAGTGGAACCATCAACGTAAGGTGTAAGGAGGAGAGAAGGGAGTTTGAAGCTCTACTAGTACCACTTACTTACATTTAGTTGCCGATAATAATAAAGTCATAACTTTTTGTATGTCCTTGCATACGACTTCATTCTTCCTTCCTCATAATTAAACATTTGTCATGAAACGATGAGCTCATGTAATTTTTTTTGAAGACGAGTTCAAATGCAGTTTTGGATTCATTCCGGTATCAACCTGCTTGGAACGATGGGGATCAACACCGACTATGTAGTTTTTGGAGGTGGCCTTTACCAAACTGGGTGTAATAG
>Ga0307517_10013571_pt1 | contig 11043 bp, 12 predicted proteins | sample 23_EM_MG_FD_194515 | JGI IMG/M metagenome (GOLD analysis project Ga0307517, IMG submission 194515) | Populus trichocarpa ectomycorrhiza microbial communities from riparian zone in the Pacific Northwest, United States - 23_EM | ecosystem: Host-associated > Plants > Roots > Unclassified | place... | reverse complement strand
CGGTCGAATCCTTCTCGGACGAACAGACCCCAGTTACTCAGCCTTACGTGCCCATGTTCCACCAAGTGCGTTCCGCCTCGCGAACCAGGCCAAGGCAATCACGGTCCCGCACGAGCTCAGTCGGTTCAACACATGTCACCCATACTACGCGATCCGGGAACACCTTCTACGGAGCACCTCATTCTACGCGCAGCAACGTCCAAATTGTGTTACCCACCCCGCTCGCTCCCCAGTTACTGGATCACATGATCACGAATCCTTCAATGGTTGGAAGCTACGAAGAGTTGGCAGAGCGAGGGGGCATCGCTGATGCGTGGACACCAGCGCCTGGCAGGATCACATCCCAGCGCTTAAACTCGGGTCAGGACCACTCGAGACGAGGTGGACGAAGAACTAACTCAAACTCTGGGCACCGGTATCGCCGTTCCTTGGATCAATCGGGGCGATCAGAGTCGCAGACGCGGCCCAGGGGGCGAAGTTCCTCTCACCGCCCCGTCCAACCCCAACCCCTCAGTCATGGAGATACTGCAACTTCCCCACGTACTCTGTATAATCAAACCCAACCATCCAGAGCCACCTCCCAGAAACCTCGCGACGGACAAGGTAATTTCACGACCAGATCACTACACCAGTTTTTATTGAATTGCCCAAATCCGCAGCTGGACAACCGGCCTCTGAACAAGTGAATCGGCCTTCCAGCCATGCAAGAGCCAATTCGCGGCCTCAATCTCGATCGCTGCCGCGTTCGCACCAATCCCCGAGTGATACCCCAACCCTCCCATTCCCCCAATCAGTGCCACACTCATTAGATCGTTATACCCCCTCGTCGAGTGCGGATACCCTCATTCACCATTCGACTTTGAATCACTTATCACCTCCACCCGTGCCGGCATTGCCACAGCTGCCCCACGAATCTCTCATGGAAGCCCAGCACACCCCATCTCGCCGGCCCAATTTCCTCACCAAACCCAAGAATTCGGGTGGAGCCTTTACGCAAGTAACCAAGAGCAACGCACGTTGACCACATAACCTAGGGACCACGATTTGCCTGCATCCTCTGTGGCATCGGTCGGCGATCGTATTCGCTCCGGTCTGTGCATCGCCTGGACTGAAGAGAGTGGTGGTCATGTAGACTGTGTGCGTGGCTTTCCATTTCGACGCACCTTCAAGGCTTCTCCGTTATCATTATTCCGTCTTAATGTTGCTATTTCCCATTGTTTCATCATCTCCCGTATGTTGTGCAATGTACCCACATTTGTAGGTGAATGCGCGGATTGAATCAGCACCTCGATGTGTAACAGGAATAGATCTCCACCACGATGTGCCATCACAATTTTCGTCCCTGGGAACCTTGCTGCCCTCAGAAGGAAACAATACATCCCAACCGCGGTGCCTTTACGGCAGCAAAAGCCTCCGCCAACTCCCAGGGGTGTGTTTTGGTGAGAGGGTATCGGGGATCGCTAGGTGGGTGAGGACTCTTCCGATGCCTTTCATAGCACGAAATGACAAGCAAGCGATGACGAAGCTGACTGCGAGAACGGTGGGCCCCATGCGTTTCCCAACAGTCGATCCTGTGAAAGCCCAGTCCGGTGTGCCAAGCGAAGGTTTTTGACGAGGCGAACGCTGAGAAAGTTGGGTGGAGTCATCATCATCATGAGCTTTCTGTCGCGCTCTCTTGTGATTTCGACTGACGGGGCACCCCACCCCATGAGGAAAAAAAACCCGTTCCCTGACTGATATCCTACATACGCATTTTCACACGCGAAATGGGGGCCCTGAAATCGACCAATGGCAACGGTCGGGGGCGAGACTTCGGACTCGAGGTGGATGGAATGCGGGGTTCGGTCAGCTGACAATCGTACCGGACCACAATTTCAAGGTTAGTCCGCTTATCCATGGAGTAACGTAGTACGGATAAGGGCGAAATCCGACCCTGTTCCTCCGCTACAAGGCGGCGCGCGGTGGTGCTCAGGCCCGGTGTCCAGGACGATCTTCGGACCTGAAGGCCTGACGTACTAAGGTTTCCGCGTCTCGATTCAATCGGTGTCATTGTCGGTATGTGTGACGATAAGGTACAGCAGCAAAACAAGACAAAACATCTAGCTCTCTATCTCCTTCTGTCCTAGATCGAAACGACCTGGGGCATGAGATACCCCCGTTCGAAGAACAGATGAATGAAGTGGTCGTGTTCCGCATCTCGCGAGGGAGCAGACTGGAGATGCCGGGGAATGCTCAGGTGGTAGGACTTACCGGTGAGATGTAGAAACTCCAGCGGCACGAGCCACGATGGAAGAGATTTCGAGGAGATGGCAAGAAGTTCGTTGTACGATGACAACGATGATAAAAGACCTTATCCCTAGGTGCGTATGCTCAAGTAATCCGGGTCTCAAAATCTCCAGGTATTAGCCGACTCAGGGATTCAAATATTCACAACCTGCAGCAGGACCCACACCGAGGTCTGGTCGTCCTCAAGTACCGACCCGAATGTGGGAGAATTTTTTTTTGTGGACTGCCCTGACATTGCCCCAGACCCTGTAGTCTCCCGAACATCTCCCGAACAGAACCACTGTCGCACTTATGCGGCAGTTTTTCGTGTATACGACCATATATCCCGTTATGTAACCCGGACGTGCGGGATGCGATCGGCCCATCACGCAATTTTACCCCGTGGGAAACGTCCAATGCCCCTCCCCCCCAACGCTGTAATATCGCCTCGATATCTGATCTTGAGGATGATCTGCACGCAAATGTCGGCCGAGGTCCCACGATGTCAGACCCGGCTAGTTGGCTATGTATACGGGGCCTTCTGATCTCCGATCTATGGTGGATCTGGGAGTTGGGTCTGACCACCCCGTTCATGGGCGACTGTCGGTGATATCAAGCGTTTCAGGTTTCGGCTAGTACACATGATGTCGCCATGCACGCCGGGGGCACCCGCGAGGTTCTAACCCGGTCTAGCCATCAGCGCTAGTTAGCCTTTGAGTTGACTTTCATAATCGCTATTTCCTATTTTTCTCTTCGTTGTTTCTTATCCATCGGGCGTTTCTCGAACGCTACAGCATCTCTGTTCTGGAGAGATCCTCATCAGAGTTCTCGCGTGCACTCTACACACTCATCCGGCTCGGTGAGAGGGGGGAGTACTTTCTCAATCCGCAGCAATCCGAGTCGGCTCAGCTAGTCCACTTCTTAGATGGGACATAACCAAATCGCCGTGCGGACTCACTCCACTTGCACTGACGGTATTGAACCCTTACCACCTTAGGTGCTAGGCTCTAAGTGCTAGACCCTTGGCCATCACAACCCTTTGTCGTCATCGCACACCTGACAGGCAGATCGACAAGTGGGAAGGAACCGTTGGAAGCAAAAAGGTTGGCGTAAAATCTTACATAGGCAGCACAATGTAAGAACAACCAGAAAGAGCCATTCGCGGTGCGCGGTATTTGTAAACTTCTCATCTACTTCATCAGCGCTGATACTGTGCGCGCCTTTTCGTGGAGAATCGGTCGTCCGGAAGAGAGCAAGCCACCAAAATGTCGTACGCGTGCTTAAGTAAACTGAACTCCTCCAGATACAGCTATGGGTGCCAACCTACCTCCGTACCTGTCATACATTGCGCGGAGGACTCCAGGGTGTATAGTATAGCAGTTTGCTTTGGTATCTGACATAATACGGGCGGGATCCGGGGGGTTGCGCTTTGAATGGAACCGTCAAGACCCTGACCATTGTTTGGTACTCGGGATGCAATTTGACGGTTTCGGATGGTGAGAAGGTGACCCCCTTCTGGGGTTGTAGATTAATCGTGCCACTCCAAATACTCATATCGGCTCAACCCGAATTTGCAACAGCCCATATAAGGTTTACTAGTAGATCCGCCGAACGGGGAACGATCACTTCACAGGCCGCACGGATCGGCCACTTCACCAGCCGAGCGAATCGATCCCGTACATTGCACAGCTCCCACGGGTCGCTTGCGCCTTATTAACCCTGAGTGTAGCTCGCTCCAAAGAGATTTATCCCCATGCCTTCACTCACACCATTGCAGCAGCTCCGTTGTCTCGACAAGCTTTCTCCTCAATTCCCCGATCGACTAACGAGCCTCCTCTGTGAACAAGAGTATGTGGACCATGTGACAAGCCTTCAAGACGAGGATCTGTCGTGGTTGATTGAGTATCTGGACGATGTACGTCCCCGGGTCGCTTTCACCAACTCATTGTTGAAGCTGCCTTAGGTTCTCGATGCTCTCAACCCCACCAGCCCTGCATTCCGCGAGGTTCAGCGTGAACTCAGGGCAATCTGCGGCAGCCGGAAGATGCTACCGCAATCTTCCATGCTTCCAACTTCTCTCCTGAACATCGCTGAACGGCCGGTCGCCTCAAAGGGTTTCTGCGATGTGTACGAAGGTTTCATTAACGACTCCAAGGTCTGCGTCAAACGGCTACGGATTTACTCCGTGGAGGAACCAATGGATGTCAAGCGCGTATGTTGCCGAGGCTACTCCATTCACCACTCGCATCTAACAAAACGCACAGGCTTTCTGCCAGGAGGCCGTAGTGTGGAAACGATTGACGCACCCAAACATTGTCCCCCTCCTGGGTGTGACTCTCACGCCTTTCCAATCCATTTCGGTTTGGATGTCCGGTGGAGAACTGTTGGAGTACATCAGTACGTACCCGTTTGCAGATCGGCTCGGTCTTGTAGGTCGCCACCGCGTCATCTTGGATTACGAAATTAACCACCACCACCCAGCTATCTGATGTTGCAGACGGTCTCGGCTACCTGCACTCCCACAGTACAATCCACGGCAATCTCAAGGGGGTGGGTGTGTGAGGTTGAAACCCGTCTTCCGAATCTACTGACCCGCATATTAGCCAAGCATCCTCGTGGACGGTACGGGTCACGCACGACTCACCGACTTTTGCCTCTCTGGCATCGCTTCAGACTCAGCCCCCGCTATACCCATAACCAACGGCCATGTTGTGCGGTGGGCCGCACCCGAGGTTTTGGGCACGGAGCAGCCGGCCAGTAAGGAATCTGATGTATACTCGTGGGCGATGGTCGTCGTCGAGGTATGGGCCAGCGACCCAACTTTGATGGAGTGCGCCACTCATCAGTACACAAGGTGTTCGCTGGAGAGGTGCCGTTTCATAATAGCGTCTCCGCTACGGTTGTTGTGGACGTTCTATCGGGGGTCCGACCCGATCGACCGACCGACCCGAGATTGACTGACGATCTCTGGGACTTGATCAAACACTGTTGGAACCATGACCCGCAGCGGCGCCCAGAAATTTCGGAAGTCATTCTACATTTACGAACTCTTTTCGCTGATCCAGAACTGGATGGCACGACTTTGGGGAGCGTTCTACAGGAAGAGATAGTATCCGGTAAGTTTTTTTTCATTCCCTCCAGTAAGGCAATACTCAGCGAGGTCAGAAGGGTCACTTTACCAACCTTCCCGGTTAGCTACTGCGTCTCACAAACTTCAGCGACTCTGGGGGCTCGCCAAGTCTTCCTTCTTATCCCGATCTGGTCCCGGCAAAGGCCCAGCCCACGGCGTTGAGTCGGAAGAGGACGGAAAGTCGATAGATACACAGCACAGCCATTCCAGCGCATCAACTATGCCCGGCTGTGTAGCTGAGCGTGGGTAATACCCTTGTAGGAGGGCGTCGGGAAACCCATTTTGGGCTGTAGTTGATCAGGACTTGTGTAGGCTCTGTAGGAGCGTGTAGTGCGCCATAGATAGAGGAGTTGTTCTGTAGTCGGTTGAACGGGCGGTGCAGGATTCGGTGCGCGATGCAATTTTATCGACAGGATCTTGTCTGTAGTATGGGGACAGGCAAATCTCTGTTTAATCCGCTTTCGACCCACATGCAACTTCGGTGATGTCTATCAGCCGCCCACTTGGCGCTCCATTACTTGGATGTAAACAGAACTCCTGTATCCAAACCTTACAGATAAGATTGGGCACCACCCCAGAGAGGACAAGACACCCCTCGAGGTTTTAGTGGGTATCGCGCCCGTACGTCGTGGACGTAGGCGGTGAGGTCGTTACCTCACCCGATCGCGGAGCCCCACACAGTGCCACATACGTGGCCAGTGCGCAACTGTATTCCCTCCGGGTGTCCTACAGAGCGATTGAGCACTCTAACTGACTAGGCGTTGTCTCCCAACTGCTGCACCAAAAAAAAAAAGACAAGACACCCCTCGTGGTGAACCGAACAGTGGCAGACGGTCGGCCCGCCACCGGACCGAGACGAGCGACACTTTCGCTCCGCTCCCGGGTGTGGGAAAGCGATCCTCGAGCTCAAGATGCAAGCGGCCAACACTGCCAATGATTGCGAGTGATACGAAGCGTGCAGCTACTCCGGAAAGAGGGGAAAACGCGTGGGACGGCTCTATTTGGTATCGGATGCATTATTCGATAGTCTCCTCGAAATACCGCTGACGATCGTCCGATGTAGCGACGTAGTGGTCTGTACTTCACCGTGAGGGTAGCCCTTCGTATGAAGTCCAGACGGATTTCCCAGCCCTCTCTCAAAGTTCAGGCTAGCAAACTTCGTTGAATTTGTTTCAGATTTCTTGCTGCCTTGGCGCGGTTCTTTTTTTCTCACCACGTCACGCGCAAGAGTGTTGAGGAATCTTCCGGAGATAAACAAAGGGTACCCCGAGAACTGGTGGCTTTGAATCCCGAATTGCATGCGCCCTATACGTGTGTTTGATTTCCCCGCCCCAGCGTCCCGACGGTCGATAGTTCCAGCTGTCCGGAGTTGTCCAAGCTCCTTTATTCGGGTCTCCCCCCCCTTCGAAAGTTTGAAATTTGACCCCTTCAATGCCCTGGATCTCCTGGATTAGGGGGGTGGGGCTTCGGAGGCCATAATCCATACCGAGTACCCAGCGTCCCGACGTCCGATTCGCTTTGACTATTTCAACCCCCCCCCCGTTTCATTCTCGCGTCTTTGGACCAGCCCAGAACGTGATCGGGTTAGCGAACTGCCGGGGTGGAACTCCATTGAGCTGCGTCCATTCCCATCATTTGTACCCCCCTGTCTTGCCTTCGGAGCTTCGTCAATGCACATGTTCAATGGTTCGCGGATTCTCCGCGTGTACCAAATCCAGTGGATAGGGTCGGGGGCGTCGATGAACCGATGCACAGGTGTGACGATCTATCCCGATTTCGTTCGATGAGCCTGTTCTTGGTACATCTGCCCTTCACGCCCATTCTATGTTCCTTTCACTTCTTTCCGCTATTCAAATATTCAGATCGCAGCCTTGGGCTACAAAAGCATCCGCTACTCACATTCAAAGGTCTAAACGACCCTGCGACCGGATTTGAAATAACTCGATGGTATGCCCGTATGTTTATCAGTGCGCGTAGCGATCACTATTTTTGCTTATTTACTCTTTTCGGACGCTTTTGCTTAACGGGCGTTCGAGCACAAAGCGCCAATAAAATTGAAAATCAAGCGATTAAATCGCATCCGACCCGCTCTCACCGCCATTCGGGCTTTGTGTTGCATGCGTGCGCTCGCTTGTTTTGAATTCGCAACCGTCGGATTGAACGCCCCGTCGGAAATACTTCGGAAAGTGATACGTCCACTCAGGGTGTTGAACCCGGCGTATTGCGCGCCAGCTAAGATCCGAACCTGCGGTGGGGGAGGTTTGAGAGAGGGAAAAAAAAAGATGAAACCCGGTGACTCCCTATTCATTTTGTCTTATCGTGCTTAACAATGGCGAGTTCAACCCACCGCTGGAGGTGTTAGCAGCAAACACGAGTTCCTGGAATATCGTTTCACCGCCCACTCTCTCACCCTGACTGAGCCCATACTAGGACGCCCACCGTTGCGCTTTGCCTTGAGCCCAAGGACGAGTTGGGCCTACTAATCCTCTCCCTTACATGTCTTTGATCCGTCTCACCATTGGCCCACCAACGGACCTAGCACGTTCATCCCTTACCACGGTACATCAAGCGCGATGAGTCCCGTGGGACCACAAATTCCAGCGGTACTAAAAAGCTTGGTTTTTACAAGCGCATCTCTCACCGGGTACCAGTGCTCACGAGCTCAACACGGCCAACGCTGGCGTCGACTATCACCCAGCGATTGTAATCCCCACGACCCATCACCCCTTTCGAACACGCAGCTCCGTCTATCATTGAATACAGCCCTCCCCCTTCAGTCCCAACAGAAAGTGCCAACTGAAGCGTTACCACCCGGATCCCGGTCTCCCGTGGCCGATGTGTGTGGCGCTTTCCCACACAACAAGCACCTCACATTCCCCACGTTGTCCTACTTGCTCTGACCATGGTGGACTCGACGACCAGTGACTCTTTATCCATGCTTGAGGACAGAAAACTGAAGCCAGGAATCTACAAAATCCAGAACCTCTACACCCGGACCTATATGGATATCCATGACCACTTGAGGGAGGTGCGCTGCCGACCAGCCACAGCTCTTGAGGATGGAATGGGGCTCGTACGTCCACTTCAGCAACTTGCGATGTGTGTATCTGACGATTAGAAGTGGGAGGTCAAGCCGCTCGGGGCCGGATATTCCGTACAGAGGGTGCGATTATTGATCTTTGAAATGATTTCTGCCACAGTGTGAACATCGGATGTAGTTTGACCCGGGGAAACCTGAACAGTTTTGCACCCCACTGAATGGGGTTAATGATAAGCTGCGCATCGCCCCTACCCCGCGGCATGGAGAGCTGAAATCGTCGACGACGACAAACATCGTGGATTCGAATATGTCTGGTCGGGCTAGGTGTTTCTCAATGTGCTCGAGTGACACGCTGACTACCTTCTTTCAGCTTTTACTGGGGAACTGAGAAGATAGCTTGGGATCTACACGCAGGTGCCGAGAAAATGGCACATCGGTGAGATGTCATCCGTTGATCACATGGACTGCGGTTAACTCAAGGTTTCATCTCCCAGGTCATAACACACCACGAGACGTCGAATCCCTGGCAGATATGGAGGTTAATCCCTGTGAAGGTCAAAGGCGCATTTACGCCCCCGCGTCCATTATTTGAGGCACCGGAGCAGGGACCTCTCCCTTCATACGAGCGGGCCGCAGGGCAGTCCTCCACTCATGCTCAACATGCGGAGTCCGGAGTGTGATGAATTTGGCACAGTAGTGACCGAGGTCTCTGTCGTCACCACCACCACTCGTAGGAAATACCGGGTTGAAGACGCTTGAGGAGTTTTTGCTATTCTGTTTATGTACAACACTTGCGTGGTAATCAATCGCTTGCCATCTCCACCAGCGCTACAAGGAGGACCTTTGGAAATGACTTATGCACCTCGGTCTATGGGGTGGAACCCACTGTTGACGAAAAAAAGAACAGTTTGATGACCTGTTCCATGTGCGAGGTTGAACCTCCAGCCACACCACGGGTACCATCACATTGGCTGGCACTGTAACAACAACAGCGACTGAAATTCAGTAGATGGGAGTCTTGGGTGATGTGGTTGGCGATTCACACAATCGATCAATGTCGCCCCCCGCACCAGCTCTGGCTGTGAGGATGCATAGCGGCAAGCTCTCCGTTCAAGTTCAATCTGTTTTATTTACCGCCGCAACCACACCCAGCTCATAGCGTGAGAGCAAAACACAACCAAAGAACATCCTCAAAGGAATTCCCAGACTTGGAGGATGTCATCGGGGCTGCCCCCATCACCCAGCGTCCCCTGACCATAACGTCAACCTGCAAGTTCCACTTCCAATGGACTAGGAGTGACAACTCACAAGAGAAAATAAACTCCCATCACTCAACGACTGAAACTGATCCCACCCACCATTGCCCGCAAACTTAAAATTGGCTCCATCTTCGAACGCCACCCACCTCTCAGTCCCACCAGCTCCGCCTCGGAGTGACAGGGAACTGCGCTGGGCAAAGTCGAAAGTGTGAACGTTGTAGCAGTGGCGAGCCCAACCCACGACCGCCACTTGGGTACCATGAACCAAAGCAGTGGGTAGTATGGAACCAGACGTCGAAACTACCATAACCACGACATCTCCCCTCCACTCATCCCAGCGTATGTGGGAATCTGCGCGTACCGAACATTTTTGTTCAATTAAAACCCGCATCTGTACGACGAGCAAAGGATGGGGTTCCCAGCGCTCCCCAAGTTCCATGACGAGCACAGCCTGAGCTGGGTCAGGAATGAATGCCTCGTCTCTGTTCGGACTCCCCAAATCCCGGTCACGGTCGACGAATATTCTAGCAAGTCGGCCGCGAAACACCGGTGAGATCACGAATCGTCGTAAATTCCCAGGGTCACCCTGTGGAATGAGGGTGTTGAACACCGCCAAATCTGTGGCGGTCCACCCGTCGGGCAGGACGATCATCCGAAATTCGTCGAGGAAGATGACCCGAGGGTCCCGTTTAACCGGTTCCCCCCTGTGGGTGGATGAAACGTCAAGGACCTGATGAGTGGGCTGAGCGAAATATAAGAATTCAGGCTACAGAACCTTACCAATTCTCCGGTTTTCCAACTCCATGCTAGTATCCTCCGTACCCTCGCACCACCCAGCAGATCCCCGTTGCGGTAGTAAACACACATTGCGACTCTGGAGCCAGTGATGGCAATCCGTTTGTTTATTATAAGGTCGGCCCTGGGCGGAAATTCCCACACGATGACATTGGAAGGGGGCGTACAGTAAGGGGAGCCATTCCGAAGACTGAGGAAGTGTATACGAATGAAGCTATGAGTAATCAGTTGCTGACCTTTGAACAAAGAGGGAACGTAGGTACGCACTTTTCCCTTTGCTCAGCAACAGCTATGACATTCCCGGGTGGGCACACGCCGTAACCCAAGATCTCGAAAGCAATGAACGGGATGCTCCAGCGCTCAACTGGCTTTTGACTTGCGACCGATTGGATACGAAGGAAAGAGAGGCCATTATCCTGCGAAGAATTGGAAACAAGGAGACCATTCCCGAAGTACTCGGCGCGATCCCAGTCTGAAGACTGATCGGGAGGCAACTTGTGAATGCTCTTTGTGATACTTGCCGCGTCGGACCACTTGTGTGCATAGCCCTTGCA
>Ga0307517_10013570_pt1 | contig 11044 bp, 6 predicted proteins | sample 23_EM_MG_FD_194515 | JGI IMG/M metagenome (GOLD analysis project Ga0307517, IMG submission 194515) | Populus trichocarpa ectomycorrhiza microbial communities from riparian zone in the Pacific Northwest, United States - 23_EM | ecosystem: Host-associated > Plants > Roots > Unclassified | place... | reverse complement strand
GGAGTGTTTCCGTCGGTATTTTACAGAGAGTTGAAAAATATTTACTGGAAATGCCACAATCACCGACGTCATCACAGATGGAAACATTCTGTCGGTATTTTACCAAAAGTTGATAAATATTTACGGAAAATGTCATAATCACCGACGTCTTTACAGATGGATGCCATCCGTCGCTATTTCACCGAGAGTTGAAAAATATTTACTTTGTATGTCACTATCACCAACGGAATATTTCCGTTGGTATATTTCCAGCGGAAATTATTTTTTGGTGCGCATTTTCCGTCTGTAAAACCATAAGTGAATTTTTTTTTCCGACAGTCTTATCGACGAAATGGGGAATTACCGACGAAAGACATGCTGACGGACACTTTCCATTGGCGATGTAATCGATAAAAAATTTACCGACTAAGTCTGAATCTCATACCGACGGATTCAGTCTGTCGGTAAAACTGTGAAATCTCGTAATGAAAAAATAGAGCGAAAACGACCATAGAAAGCAAAAAACAATGTGCTAGCAGCGAGGAAGTGCCTCTAAAGACCTGAAAAGAAGTAGAAGTCCTAAGAATTTTGAAGAGCAACTAACAAATAAGCAGCAAGAACATACACAAAAGCATCGAACCAAAAGCCTAACGCGGGAGGAGTGCCATAGGCCGAGAAGAAGGCTAAACACAAATAATGGAACATGAGATCAGCAAAACCAGGAGCAAAAAGAACCACCCACTAAAATACCACAAAGAAACAACCAAGAAGCAAAAAAAAGAATACATAAAAAAGATCAAACCATATACGTTTAGTGCATTGATCTATTCTATCAATAAAATATGTGTAGATGTAACAATCTTGTAGGTGGTCCAGTGGTAAAAGCTTAGGATTAAGGGGTTTGCTCTCCCTGTAGTCTCAGGTTCGAGTCTTGTGGTTGCTAATATGATGGCCACTGGAGGCTTACATAGTCGTTAACTTCAGGACCCGTGGAATTAGTCGAAGTGCGTGTAAGCTGGCCCGAACACTCATGTTAATAAAAAAAAAATGTGTAGATGTAATTAATGAGGGAAGCAATATAAGGTGTGCACAATCAAGCGAAGTTGGAAGTTTTAAACTGCATGAAAATGCATGTAAGGTCCCATCGATGCTGGGCTCGATCTAAACAGTCTGAAGAAAATACCAAGAAATTGTATAACATCATACAAAACAAACACTAATATAATTGAAAGTACAAATATACTTCAGTATAAACCCTAAAAGAATATCTTAAAGATGTAAATTTAGAAGGAAAAAGCTATGGCCCTGGACACACAGCAAGAATTAATAAAATCCATATATAGAACATCTTAAAAGTAAAACAAATCTCTCTTAGATCCTTGTCAAGCTCTCATCATTCACAATGCTAAATTCTTTTTTGAAACACGATTACACATAGATGGATCAATAAAAGACTACCCCATGATCATGGAAAGGCCTAAGTCTAACTCAATTTGTTCCCTAATAGTAAACCCATGGATACAAAGCAACTAGAAAAAGTCTAAGTGTACACAATCAAGAGTTATGATAAGCTGATCATGAAGACAAACTTTTAGTTTTTTGTTCTTGTTAGGTGAAGAGAGGAGACAGCAACTTGAAATTTGATCCCGAAATGATTAGAAGACATTAATATTTAATATTTAGAATGTAATCACCTTTAGGGTTTTATCTTAATTAATTATATGAATTTCGATATTGATGAACAATATTACAAACCATGATAAGATATTAATGTGCATATTTTCTTAAACATAATTACAAACCCAAAATGAAATATCCAAATTATAATACATATCAGTTTAACATTCTCAAATTACAAAGTTTTTTAAATTAATAGATATATAACTCATTAAATTAATGCTACAAATAAAATTAACACCACCATTTAAAATCCACCTATAAATCATTCATACATATATTTTTTAAACTTTGAATAGTTTTATTATCCCGACAATTAGATATAATGTTTTCACTAGCTCTTCACAGTCAATTAATCTAATAAGATTTTTCTGATTATTTGAACATAAATGTCACAAGTCACTGATCGATCAACTACTTAAAGATATATCTCGGTCATCTGAACACTTATGTCACTAGTATTGGTTTAATATGCTTTGTAGCCAATCATTGATTACACGTGACATTATTATATTCATGTAAATACATATTTATTATTAATAAATGTTTAATTTATCTTTAATATTCATATAATATTAGATTAATAAATCTAATATTTTATTTATGAATCTAGAGTAAAAATAAAGTCCATGAGACAACAATGTTTTGCAAATAAAATTATAAAGTTATTATAATTATGATATTCATATTGCATCAAGTATTGTTCCTAAAATGTTATTGGTCAATACTCTCTTAAATACTAGATATTTATTAGAGTTGTAGAAACTGATACATATTTTCTTTCCTTTATGAAAAGAAGCAGTTGTTCTCATAAGTTAAGGCATAAAGGATACCTAGAACTAATATGTAAGTGTTTGTCATAAGACATATACACTAAATTGGCCCACATAAGAATTTCACATGGAGATATCATTTATGTTTGTGGAAAGGCTCGCGTGATTTATGTGTAAGAAAATAAAAAAAAATATGAAATCAAATTTCCAATCAACACAATGTTGAAAGATAAAATTGAAAAAAAAATATTCAATTAAAAAAATAACCTTAAAAAACCTAAGTCAATTTGGCTAACCGGCAAAACTTGTCACCCGGATTATAAGATCATGATAACCCAATAAAAAATAAATAAATAAAATATGAAGCTGAGAAAATTTCTCAATCAACCTAACGTTAAAAGATAAAGTTTAGAAAAAACTTAATTAAAAAAATAACCTAAATCAACCCAGGTTAACCTATCAAACTTAGATTACAAGATTGAGATAAGTCCATAGAAAATAAATAAAAAAGAAAAGGAAAAAAAAACCTAAACTTCATGACCAAATTGAAAAAAGGCAAGCTTTTAGTAGATGTTATTAATTTGCTTGAAAACTATTTAATGACTGTCCAAACATTAGAGTGTTTGCCATCCAAAAAACAATTGGTTAAAGCAATTACACATCCAAATCTGAAAATTTCGAATCTAATACTTTATTGGTATTTGGTATCATTTTGCTTATCATTTCAATTTAGTTGACGAAAATAATAATAATAATAGAGTTCTAATTTTGAAACCACAGTATGAATTATAATAAGATAATTTTTTGCATGCATTATCTGCCAGCCTTAAAAATTCACTCGTGCATGTGCTTCTCCCACGCGGCTGTTTGCCCCTTCAATTTGCTGTTGCCAGGAAGCCTACGCTTGCAATCTCTATTGAACACATTTTTCATTGAAATAGAAACAGATCTTATACACGTGAATGAAGGGATGAGCACTCTACTCAATTAGATCACTGCGATGGCAAGATTTTACATTGATATATTACATGTTGTGCCAACCTGCGTCCCACAATATGGTGGTGAAAGCACTATCTCCTACCCTTTCCACTGATAGCAGGAGAAGATGATTACTTCGCCTACTTTCCTGCTAGAAATGGGATACTCTTTCCTTGAACTCCAATGCACTATAATCTTGGGAAGCCTTTCTTTCAAATGCTTGCTCACTGTTATCTTGTCCATTGCTTGGCAAATACGACTTGTTGTCCTTTGAAAAAATCTATGATGCCTGATATCTCAAGCTGCAATCAGCTGGAATCATAGACTGGTACGTCTTCTAGCTTGTCCTCCTCACTGTTAGGGTACTGTACTTTCAAGATAGGCTCTTCTTCACCCTATATTACATAATTGCAATTAACATTTCATGTCCGATAATTACCGTAAATTCTATGTTTAATTTCTAGTATGCTACCCTAATATGTTGATTAAACAAAAAAGTCAGGCGGCCAAGTTCCGGCCTAGATATTCAAGTTTCCATCAGTATGGGGGCATTGAGGTTCGTTGCCAATGCAAGAAAGATTTGTTCATAATTTCACATCACCAACATAACAACTTATTTAGAATGACTGCATGAATTATATATACAACTCTTTAACACCCTTCAAGGATGATAAATTCAAATTATTTATCAAAAAAAAAATCAAAATGATTAAATGCCACTGGTGCCAAAACAGAGAATCAAAAGTTAAAACTACTGATCACAGCTGAGTGCCATGTTGAGCTTGCAACTAAGTGACAGTGAGAAACATAAAAGTGCTTCATAAAAATTACATAAAACGAATTCTAAATGCACAATTCAGAAAAGTATATTAAATAGTCATTTACCTCTTCATCTTCATTGAGAATAGAAGCATCATCAAACTTTGAGTACAAGGCTTTGTACACTTCAGATTTCTTGTCAGCTTCCATCTCCTCCTGGAATTAACATAAGATATTTAAAAGTTCATAAGAAATGTCATGGTTTAACACAATTAATTCTCATACGCATCAGAGCACATCAACAAAATGTGGAAAAGGAGTCTTACAAGTTCAGACGTGACCAACTCAATTCTTTCCTGTAAATCTGTGATATGATGCTTCAGAGCCTGGAAAAGAAAGAAATAAGATGGAAAGACAGATGGTGTATCTTATTTAATCATGAAAACCACCAACTACAAGAGTAATCTATTGTTGTCTTACCTCATATCTCTGAAGTTCCACTGATCTGGCCAATGCCTGCCTCCTCGTCAATAAATTCTCAGGTCTCATTGCCTGGGGGCGCATATAATTCTTCCCACGATAGACAATTATGGCATAACCTTTCGTGGTTCTATCCACAGAGACTAATACACCACCACTCTCAGCCTCCAAAGATATTGCAATATGCTTGACTTGTGCAATACCTTTTCGTTCCACAATTATCTTCACCAACTCACGATACTTCCAGTGCAAGTGCATATTTTCTATGGTACCATCAAAGACACCTCGCCTCCCTGAAATAGAAATCACAAGGGATATTTCACTTTTCCCTAAAGAAACCATCATGGCCAGAATTAAAGTGGCGTTTCTTACCTAGAAAGAGATAGGGTTTCATACTCAGACCAATCTTACGGAACAAGAACCTCTCCTCATCACTTATGGTTTCCAGATCTGTTGGGAGTTCAGTCGGTTCCAGATTCTCCTGTACTTTTGCCAGATCCTTCTCAGATTTTTTGAGTTTTCCTTTTGCCTAGAACAATTTCAAAACCCAGAAAACAGTAAGTTCTGAAGAGCTCCTTGTGTCCCACAATATTCTGCATATTATTCAATTTAGTACTTTCTTAACTTACCTGAGCTAGTTTATTCTCGAGATGTTTCACTAATGAAGCATGTCTAGCCAAAGCTGAATCTCTTATCATTTCCTCCACATCTTCACTGCTTGGTTGGTTCCCCCAGCGAGAGATAGCTGCCACAGTTTCAACGAGTGTTCCAGCAACCAAGGGGCCTTTAGTAGTTTTGACACTTGATCCAATAAGGGCTGAGGTCATCTGACGGGCTTGATCTTCTTCATCTTGATAGAGGAAAGCTAGTTTCCTCCTCTCTTTCAGTGTCTCATTAATAACAGGTGGCAAAAAGTCATTACCCCTGTAAAATACGATGTACTCCTTGTTTCTAGAAAGCAGTGTTCCCCCTGTCAACCTCTGCATGCAAGAATTCCAATTTTCATAATAGAAGAACAAAACAGTGCCGCCACCCACAATGCATTCAGAATCTTATGTGCTACAGGGTGTAGTTGGAATTGGCAGGCAAGACCAGAAGATTGGCGTCAAACTTTAGCAGAACAGAATTTTTAGTAGCCTCAAGCTACTTCAAAGAAAAGTGAACATCAAACCTTGAAAACCAATAAAAATTAACCACACAAACAGTGTATGGTTTGTTTGTTCTATTTTTAAACAATTATTTTACCTGGTACAAAAGAAAACTTTCCTTTTATAGTGTCATGAAAATGGAAGCCGTGCACTTGTAATTGTTACAATCTTGAAGCGATGTTAGTCCCACCTGAAGATGGGATATGCACTCCCCAAAAAACTATAACATCTTGAATCTATCTTCAATGCCCAAATGAATTGTAGGATTAAATGCCAAGTAATAAACAGTCTCTAAAATTTCTGATTCATACCAGAACAACCTTTGAAAATGCAGAGTTGTGTGACACACTCAATATATAGCCATGCTCAGACCATTTCCGTGCAGGTGGAGGGATTAAGATCAGTTGGCCAAACTGGCATCTTCAAAGAAAACACCTTTTCTTGTGAGGAACTTCAGAAAAAGAAAAAAAAAAGAGTATGCCCACAGCTCTAAATATTGTAGCCTTTTCCTTTTACATTGATGTTTACAACAGGCAAGAGAGACAAAGGATAACTGGTTTTCAAGTAGCAATACAATTTTAAATCACACAAATTTGCTTGGAATATCAAATCGACTTTAATATGCTTAAGCATAAAGTCCTATTAATATACCATCTTCATTCAAGAAGCATCTCAGTTCTTTTCATCTCACCTTGAGTTCTTCCGCCATAATCTCATTACGTGTATACTGTACTCCACGTTTGATGGCTATCTTTGCAATAGCACTTCTTTCCCATAGCTTCACCATAGCATTTGCCAAACCTTGCAGTTCCCTGTTCCTTCCTACAAAAATAAGTAATACAAACTCTTTAAGGAAACATGATTTGATGAATAAAACTACTGCCAAATTAGCTCTTACATACCAAGCACAAAATGAGGAGGTGTTGTTCTAGCAAGCCTGCGGAAATTTGTTGTATTCTTGTTGCTTAAACAAGGTTTTACCCCATAAGGAAGAAGTCTGAGTGGAGATTTATATCCAGGAACCACAGCAGGAAGCAAGTCTGCATCAACAGGCAATGGCTCACGACCACACCAGTCTTTATACCGTGGACCCAACTCATCTAACAAATGGTTGAGTTCACTGAAGTCCATGAGTTCTTCTTGAGATAGATCCTTTAAATACTTAGCAGCATCAGGTATAATTGATTCCATAGTTCTAGCCAAGTCCTTCATTCCTGCACTGCTAGTAGCACTATTAGTTGCTTCTTCCGCATATTGCAGAACATCCATACCAGCCTCATTTTGCTTGGTATATGACTGTACACATTGAAATTTGTAGGTTGTTCCTCTGTACAATACCACTGAACTGCCTGATCTCCATATAATCAAACCTCCAGTTCTACTCTGATAGAACAAATTAAAAAATCTGTATAAGGTTCTAGCAGAATCTACTGCATTTACCACCAGCATAGCAGTACACAAACATTCAGGATGTCCTTAATAATGAATAAGCAGGGTATTGAAATTTTAGTACGGTTTGTAGGAAAAATCCACTCCAAAACCATGATTCATTTCCATTCAGAAAAGTTTCAAACAACACAATTCAGCCAAGAGTTAGCGAATTACCAAAGTCACTGAAAGCTATGAGATAATCAAAATTGTTTCATATCTAAGTAGGTGTAAAAAACGCAAAATACCAAACTTCATACAAAAACTGACCTCCAAAATCTCATGTGTCCTTTTCATGTTGCATGACAGCGGCCATTCAAACTTCAACTTCACCACTTCATCCAGCTTCCACTTCTCATGAATGGCATCCACCAAATCCTGCGTAATGCCTGTGGCCCCAACTTTTATCCTCTCAAGCATCCTCAATGCCACATTCCTTAGCCTCTTCAACTCATGTTCAGGCAACATTCTCTCTGCCAAATCCGTGTTGCTCTTCTTCCTACTCTTATCTTCTCCCAAAGAGTCTAGTCCACTTGTTCGCTTCCATGGCAACTCATTTGAATTACTAACACCATTATTAGAAACCTCGACGTTTTCGAAATCCCCAAGTTGTTTCTTAGTCACAGAAACTACATCATTTGAATCCTTGCATGACAAATTTTCAAATGAATCACAATGACCATCATTACAAACCTCAATATTGCCAAAATCTCCATCGTCACCATCAAAAGGTTTCTCAGTAAGCGAAACCACATCATTTAAATCCGTAACTATTGACTTCTCCTTATCTCCTGGTAACTCAACTGAATTATAATAATGTTTGTCCTTAAATTTGTTTAAATTGCAATTAATTTTCTTTCCTACACTTTCTTTTTTATTAGCAACATTATCTTCACGACTATCTTCTTCGGCATTATCTTCTTCACGATTCTCCGCATACCTATGAACAGAACAATCTTTTATCTCCTTAGCTTCTGGTAACTGAAAAACAGAAGCATCATCAAAGTCGACAACTTGTTCCTTAAAATTGTTATCCAAATTGACCTCCTTCTCTATTCTTTCTTCTTTATCAATAACCCCATTTACAACATTATCTTCACGATTCTCAAAAACCCCATGAATAGAGTTATCTCCTTTTCTAGGTTGATAATCGAAATGGGCTTGTTTGGGCGTGGCTCCATGAATCCAAGGAGGTGTAGTTAAGCGATTTGGTAAATTGAAACTCACAGTATCACTCACGGATGGTACTGCATCAACTTCTTTTATGTCTTCCTCTTCCTCTTCCTCTTCCTCTTCTTGTTGTTGTTGTTGCTGTTGTTCTTGTTCTTGCCAGGGAAACTTGTCTCTTGTTGAAGTGAGTTTGAGAGACCATTTATGGTGAATTTGTTCAAAGAAACTAGGCTTGGGCTTTCTCTTAGACTTAGCTGCATGAACCTGAACTGTGCGATTAGAAGGACAGTAAGTAGTGAATTTAAAAGTGATGGGAGAGGGGTTTTGTGGCTGGAGAAGAAGAGGGTTCAGTGATGAAATGCAAGAGTGGAAGGAGAGCGCCATAGCTGTGGCTCTTGGTGTGAGGTTTACCTCATCTCACAATAGATCATTTTTTATCAATAACCTTGAATACTACAATTTACAACATTTATCAATTATATCATTAGATGAATATCAATAAATTGTAATATATTTAATTTTTATATATTTTTTTAATTAAAAACACCAAGCCTCCTTATAGTTTATCCAAAAAAAATTATATCTTTATTCATATAGAAATGACACTTTATGTATTATGTCAAAGTAGTTTTTTAATTCAAATAAAATAATCAAATTATCCTTCTATATAATATATCAAAAATATATATTTTTTTAGTAGGGAAAGCATAAAGCATGGTAGACCATCAATCAAAATAGAAGTTTTTGAGTTCTAGGGTTTAGATGACTCAATTTAATGTTGATTTTTAGGTTTGATTTGTTAATTTTCTTGTGTAATAAGAAGAAAGCATATTAATTAGAATTTTTTTTAATTTCTTTTAAGTTTGAATTGATGGGTTTTTGTTATATAAATCTTTGTAGATGCTCTTTCACTTGTTAAAGCATTGAATAAAAAGGAGTGAGATAAGATTCTTTAAAAAAGATTTATTTCTACACTAAAACACTGATTTTTTATATAAAAAAAAATGACATGGCTGAGTAAACATAGGTTATAAGGTATTTAGAAAATAGCATAGATTGAACATAACTGTATTTTTCAGTATCAATTATATACAAAACCATTATTGAAAATAGCAGTTGAACACAACCTCGTTTTTTAATATCTATTTTATACACAGCCGCGGTTGTGTAGTGATGTTTCCTCTTCTTCAAAATAATTAGCCTTATTAAAGTCAACTCAAAATTTTATGAAAATTCAATGGTTAAAAGATAAGATTCAAGATTTGATGGCTAAGAAGATAAAATGATGTGGCAGGAAAGAGAAATGATGGGAAAAAAATTGGAAAGAAAAATTTGATCACTAGGGATCCGTTTCTGACATTCTTAGTGTCGTTAGAAAGATCTTGACAAGACAATTGTAACTATATATTGGAAAACTATTAAATAATATCGTAATTAACCTCGAATAAAATCCCTAAAAAATTAGAACCACATTTAATGGTATTTTAAAATGTAATTAAAATCGTTTCGTTGAAATCTTTTTAAAAGTACTGTTTGTGTTGAAAATAGAGCTTTGATATGCGCTAGTGACCTTTTCTTTCTTGGCCATTAGATCTTAAATTTCATTTCTTGACCATTGAATTTTTATAAAAAATTAAATTTGACTTTTGAAACAATTGTTATTTTTAATTACCCAACTGCTATTTCTAATAAAAATTATATTCAAACTTTGTTATTTTTTAACAAATGTTATTTTTTTAAATTTTTTAATAAATTGTGTTAGAATGACAAAAAAAATCCGCTAAAGACGTAAATATATATTCTTTTACATCATAATCAAGTACTATCAACTTTTTCTTTTCTTTTTTTCCTCTTCTATTTTTTCTTTTGAGTGTTTAAAATCTAAAATTCAAAAAATAAAAAAAATCAAAAGAAACTTAGAAAATAATTAAGTAAGTGTTACAGCTGCTCCTAGGCTTTCTATGGTTGGAAACGTAGACAAACTCATGTTTTCAAAAAAAAAATTAAAAAATATTTTATTAAAAATTAATTTTTTATATGTTTTGGATCGTTTTGATCGCTGATTTTAAAAATAATTTTTTTAAAAAAATATTTTTTTAATATATTTTAATATAAAAAACACTTTAAAAAACAACAACAATCATGCTCATAAACAAACCTAAATGTATCCATTTCCTTCTTCCAGAAAAATATTGTCGTCGCTTTAAGAAGTTTTAGCCAAAAGCCACAAACGTTAAAAGACCATTACTGAACAAAGTCTCCAGACAATTGTGTGGGAATGGGTGGGCCGGGTTCAGTCAAGGAGAAAAGGGTCGGGGTGATGGCTAGGTTTTTTAATTTAATGGCGAAGTTATAATATTTAATATATAAAAATTTAGTTATTAAACAAAATATAATGGTTATTTTGTAAATAATTTAATAATTTTTATTGTTTTTTTCTGTATTAATATGGGGATGTAAAATGTTATGAAATTATAAATTTCAGGATATAAATATAATTTTTGAAAGAATAAAGAGAAATAAAACAATAAACAAACTATCGGAGGCTTAGTATAATTAACCTATTTTTTAATATACCCTTCACAATTATTTCCATTAAAACTAGCTTAAATGCTCGCATATTGTTGTAAAACAACAAGCAAATTTATTTAT
>Ga0307517_10013569_pt1 | contig 11044 bp, 8 predicted proteins | sample 23_EM_MG_FD_194515 | JGI IMG/M metagenome (GOLD analysis project Ga0307517, IMG submission 194515) | Populus trichocarpa ectomycorrhiza microbial communities from riparian zone in the Pacific Northwest, United States - 23_EM | ecosystem: Host-associated > Plants > Roots > Unclassified | place... | reverse complement strand
CAGAAGAGTAGCTAGGTAGATGTAATCTAAATGCTTGTGAAAACTCAAACGTAGATCTGCATCTATGAATCCACGAGTGCATGCACAGACATCACAACAAAAAAGAAAGAGAAAAAAACAGGGGGGAGAGAGAGAGAGAGAGTCAACCCTGTTTTAGCTTCATCAGGTAACGACAGCTTGGAGATCTTATTTTCTTGCTCCTGATCAAGCTAAGGCAAGAATGAGTTGCTCTTGCTCTTCTTCTTTCACGTTTAGTTGTGCACATTTTACCATTCCTTTTTTGGCTCCGATTTTCTTATTCTTTCCTCGGGTAACTTGAAAAACATCAAGTTACCAACCATGACTTGATAATGTGATAATTTGCAGCAAATATCATATTGGGTTTTGACATTTATAGGCTATCAGCATTCGGCGTGCATCACTCATAAATAAAGCATGCTTTCTTCGGGGGGAAAAAACAATCTGAACTTGCCTATATGAGAAGATTTCAGGTTAAATTAAATTTTGGTTACTTGGTAATTTTGCATGAAGTGAATAGCATTAGCTGGTTAAAATCGAATGGCTATAGCACGACAGCCCTTCTCAAGATAGTGTTTTCTCTTACATTATCATACATAAAAGAAAGCACAAGAGGTTGCAAGATGGAGATGTCTCCCGCTTGTACATAAAAGGACTAAAATAAGCAATCTTTATTTTGTTACAAACTTGAACAAATCATATTCCCACGCATCAATATATTATATAATCCCTATATAAATAAATCAGCAAGGCCATGACCCTGAAGAGGACGAGTCTCTGTATGATCCATGACACTCTTCCCAACTTACGATCCCAAAAAGACTGCCTCGCAGACGGAATCCATTGACTAGATAAAAAACAAAACTTGTACCGTGTATAAGTGGTGGAGTTTGCATGAAGAGGTGCAGTTAATTTAAGCTTGTACGAGAGGGTCTTGCATGAAGAGGTACTGCAAAGATGAGAGTACCAGTCACTTCTCCTGAAAATATGTTAACAGTAAATATAATGTATTTCTAATGTTTATTGTTCAAATGCATACCTCAAATGATTTTCCTGATCTTTCAAATTCTAGCATGCTCAGAGCAACTTCACAGCTTTGCGCAACCAGAGGCTCATGATCCTTTGAAAATTCCTCAAGAAGTGCAACACTTTGCTCATCTATGAGAGTAAAAAACAATACCTATTAGAGTAGCCAGACTGAATATAGTCTACTAGTCAAGGTTAGAAGGTCATTTGGCACGCAAACATGCAGGAAAAAGAGGTGCGATGATGATTCAGTACATTGAGACAGAAAAAGGACCGGATTTAACTGCTACAGGAAACACTGCCCAGACCAGGACAGTTAAGAAAGGGAATTAGCAAGAGAAGCATAGAATCTTCACATATTTCACAAATAAGAACACAGGTGCCTTTTTTTCCTTCTCTTTTATAGTAAAAAATCTATGTTGTGTGCAATTTCATGTTTATGTAAAATGAGCAGCAATCATCACCCGCATGTAATTGCGAGGAGTTGCTTTTGTGAGAAGCATCACAAGATTCTCCCATCTCTCTTCAAACCTCAAGCAATACTTAGATGTTGATCACTACAAGGATGTTATATCAGAGCATCATTAACTTATCCAACAAAAACGTTATTCCATGCCTTTTTTTATACCATCTACAACCATTTCAGAGATTTTCAACTAGAAGAATTTTTCATCCTTTTTTGGTGGATTAGGATCGTGATCATAATAAGAAAAATCACAGGAACACAACAAAGGGAAGATCAGATGATGTACCTGCAATGGAACCAAGAGCTTCGGCAGCCTCATGTCTGACCATTGGATGTTCATTTGCATCTCTAAGTATTCTACAAAGCGCAGCGGAAGCAACTTTGTTTTGCAATTGGCCCAAAACATAAGCAACCTGAAAAATTACAGAAAAGGTATTCAGAAAACATGAAACAGCGTTTTGCAATAAAAAAATCAAATTGAAGCTAAAGAGACATTGTAGTTCCAAATAAACTCAGAAAGGAAGAACTGAGGTGCTTTTCACTAGACGCTATCTCTATTTACCAATGCAGAACACCAACCAAATATCAGAAAAGCTGAAATTTCCACTAGAATATCTACATGATTATGTACACTGTCCACTTGAAAAGACAATGTAGGACAAACCACAATTAGCATAAACATAACTAGGTTCAAGGAAGCTCAACAAACCTCATGCTTGAGCAATGCACTACTTGCAGCCAAAGAATCAACTATAGCAGAAACAGCTTCATCCCCACCATGATTCCGAAGTGCAAAAAGAGCACCGTAGCGCTCATACATGCTTCTTTTTTCATCCAGAAGAACTCCCCTTAAAAGTTAATTGAGTTCAGTCAACAACCTAACAAAATCTAGTATGTAAGGGGAAAAAAATATCAAGTCCTTAGACAAAATACCTCAGCTCATCAACAGAAGAGCAAAACGAAGCTGGTGCAGCTGGGTCAACAGACATAAAGGGTGATTTTTCTGCTACTGATGATCCATCAACATTGCTTGTAGAATTCATTTCCTCAATTCGCTTGAGAGCCAGTTCACAAGTTTCCCTAACCTCCTGAGCCGGATCATTAGTCAAACTATTCTTCAAAAAAGGAACATTACTCTCTAAGCCAATTGCACCAAGAGCTTCAGAAGCCTGAAATATAACAGCATAAACAATATGGAAACAATTAGTACCGTCAACAATATTACCAAGAAAAAAAATACTATAACTTGATGTGAACGCACCTCATGGCGGACAATAGGATGCAAAGAAAGATCATTTAGAGCTGCTTCCAGAGCAGGGATAGCTTCAGCATCTTGCATTTGACCCAACGCAAAGGCAGCCTCGTGGGCCAGCAAATTTGAAGAATCCCTTGTTGCTGAAGAGGTAAGGAGGAAAAAAAAGAAGAAAGAAAACAATTACTTAATTTACAATTTAAACTTAAAAATCAGAACTTTTATTCTCCAAAACAAAATAAACTTCATTTAGATAGAAAAACAACTGCTTAATTTACAAATTTAACTTAAAAATCAAAACTTATATTCTCCAAAGATTTTTCAGCATAGCAGCAAGTAAAAGCTATCAAACTCTTCTTGCCCATAATGTATCTAACCAACTTATCCATAGAGAAGAAATTCAACTTAAAAAAAAAATCAAAGACAGTTACTTTCTTTCGACGAGCGATTGCTGAACAATACATGCTCCAAAAACTCAAATTCCGTAATCATAATTTCTTTTCTAAGATAAGTCAGCAAAAAAAATAAAAAGAATTAAAATTTGATTCAGAAAGCCCAATCCATCAAGCGATTCATAGGACACCTTTCTCTGGCTAAGAAACCGAAACAAAAGTAAAGTTAATGACAAGCAAGAGAAAGAGAGAGGAACCGTGAATGAGGGCGTTGCGGGGTCCAGGGCCTTTGAGGTTACGGAGAGAGAAGAGAGCTCTAAAGCGCTCGTGGATAGGCTGGGTCTGGTCGACCAACCGTTCACAAAGAAATTGCTCCATGTTGGACCGGGATCCTGTTGGGGTGGTTGTGTCCAAGGAACCCATGAGATTGCAGTGGTTGTGATGGTGCTAAAAAGGCAAGGCTGCTCTGGAGTTGTTTTTGTTGCAGTGGCACCACCACGACACCCACGGAATTGTAAGAATCTGCTGCTGCCGCTTTTGCAAGCTACTTGTAAAGAGTACGATGCACTGATTTTTTTCCCTCGCCTTTGTATTAAATTATTAATAAATATAAAGAATTTAAGTTTTTTGAGTTAAAAACATGTAAAATATTATATATATATATATATATATATATATATATGTATGTATGTATATAATATTTTAATGTTTGGTTTGAAAAATATTTTATATATAATTTTTTTTTATCGGTGTTGTGTTGAGATAATGATAATAATGATGAAAGAAGTGGTCGTGGTGAGATAATAGTGATGATGGTGGTGGTAACATGACGGTAATGATAAAAAGAAAGGTGGAGGTTATCGTGGTGGTGGGGTGACGATAGTGGTGGAAGAGGTGGTAGTAATGATGGTGATAATGAAGGTGAGGGATAGTAATGATATGACGATGATGGTGAAAGAGATGGTGATGGTGACAATTAAAATAGTTGGATAATATTGTGAGTGGATTACTATTCATAAAATATTTTACGAAACTTTATGAGCTGAAAATATTTCCCAGCAAATTTGAAAATCAACTGTAAAATATTTTATATTGACTTATTTTCCTGTAAAATATTTTATAAGAAACGAACATAAGAAAATATTTTTTAGGAAACGGAAATGCAAAAACTTGAAAAATATTTTCATATAAAATATTTTACGTGAAACAAATGGACCTTAAAAAACTTTGGTTTCACATTAGATCAAATAAAAAAAAAAGATTGTAAAAGTGCCATGAGTTTTTTTATTTCACTTAAATTTTTTTATTTTTTATTTTATCTTTTCAAGTTGGGTTAATTTAGAATCAAACTTGATGGTTTGCTTTAACTGGCTTCATGCAAGGTTGTTGAGGAAAATTTTTGGTGTCCAGTTGATGCTCATTTTGATAAAACAATACTAGACTTCATTGATCTAGAACATTTGAAGGTTCAGGGATTGGATTGCTTGGTTTGCTTCAATTGGTTTTGTACGGGGTTCTCTTAGTGTCGAGGAAAACTTTTGACGCTAGATTAATGCTCGACAAGGTAAAATAAAATTAGATTTCATTGATTTAAAATAATTAAAGCTTCATGAATCAAATTTGAAAATGAAATAGATATTCAAGAACTGAAATGAACGAAAAAGGAACAAGTGGCTTATATAACAAGCATATCAATAGGCAAGAAAGGTTATTGCACTTGGATGCGCGCACGTGGCGATCACCAAACTACGCAAACATCCTTTATTTGTGTCGTTTGAATTGTCTCGGTGATATCTTATTTTCGAGGTGGTGTGTGGTGATGGAGGTGTTGTGGTTTGGCTCCGACGTCCCATTCTTCTTTTCTTCCCTCCGCCATCTTTCCTCTTCCAAGCTTTCACATTTGGCTCTCTCCATAGAGCAAAGTGAGCTCTCATTTGTTTTTGGATGTCATATTTAGTCATTGTTCTGTATAATATTTTTTTTTAATTTTATTTCTCAACATTGTGTTGATTTGGAATTAAGTTTCGTAATTTCTATTCATCTTGCTTTCTACATAGTTATCCTGGTGTCATGACATGAGTTACAAGTTTAACAGGTTATCATGGGTTGACTCAAGTTGTTGTTTTTTTAATTTTCATCATTCAACAATAGGTTGATTAATAACTGCATTTCATATTAATTTAATAAGTTAACCCGGGTTGACTTTGTTTTTTTATATCCTTTTTGTTAATTGATATTTTTTTAATTTTATCTTTCGATATCAAGCTGATTGAAAATTAAAAAATATATATATTTTTTAATTTGGTTTGTATGAATTTATATGGTTTTCATGATATGAGTCGCAATTTGCTTTCTAGTTTTGACGAGTGTCAATCTAACATGCCACTCTTTCACTATTTTTTTATTAAAAAAAATATTATCATTATCTTAATATATTAAAAAAGTATCATAATAAATGAAAAATCCCATATGAAAAACACACTGGAAATATCTGGGGATTTTTTTCACACTCCTTTTTTTTTTTAATTCGGCCTGAGCCTGATTTATACCATGTCCTTGTGTTTCCTGGACTTTTGTAATCAGGGAAAAGCCCGTAGTTTTACTGAATCTAGGCCCTCTCTTGCAATTTTTTCCCTTTTGGAGGATAGTAATAAACAGGGAAAAGTATTTTTTTCCCTTTTGGAGGATAGTAAAAACTCATCGCAGGTCTCAACTCTCAACCATCAATCTGCTCTGCCTTCCCTCCATCAGCATCACACGGTCTTTACCCTCCCACGTGCACATTTTTTACCCTCGTAGGCAAACCTGCGGGACCCCTCCCACAATTTTTCACCGTTTTGACCATTCAATCCTTCTTTGCCCTATAAAATATATAAATCCCAAGATACTGCCCCCCTCTTCCTTCCCCATCCACTACCTGCCGCAGCGTAAATTCCTGTTTCCCTCCAAAAGGTAACGTTTCGTGTAGTTCTCTCCCTCTTCACCATCTCTTACTTTCTGTGCTATTCCTTCATTATAAGATCTTGATTCTCTCTCGCTTTCATTGATCATCAATCTCTTCCAACTCTATGAATCTCAACAGCAACTCTAACTTATAATCTGTAACCATCACAGTTAGATCTAATATTTTTTCTCTGGCTGCAGCATTTTCAAAAGCTGAGTAAGATTGTTGCTACAAGAGAAGGTACACGTTCTGTGATCTTCTAGCCATGAATTCGCGGAGGTTAGTTAGTTAGCTATTCCTACTCTATTCCCCCCCCTTTTCCTCTCAAATTGATGCAATTGAACGGTATGGATGAGTGATCGAGGGAGGCTCTAGGCTTTTGTTTGCGGAGTAGCGGCGCATGTTTTTTTCAATTTAAACGAACCTTTTCCTTCTTGAGCTTGTCAAAGTGGCTCATACATTGTGCCGAGTCATATTTAATTCTTGTACCAGCAGCAAGTCTGTAATGAGGAAAACAAGTGATCTCTGTCTCCTGGACTTCGATGACACATATCGCAGACATTTATTTATATCAGTCCTTCCTGCTCTAATCTGTTTAGCTTTGGTGGTGAGTCTGTTCAGAATGGTTAAACATGCGATGCATCTATGCATTGGTATGTGCAAACTGCCCCATACTAGCTTGTACTACTCTACTCTTACTTGCATGTCCCTGATGTGATCCCATAAAGATTTTCCCAGTAAAATCACTGGAAGAGCTTAGCTGCCATAAAACACTCTTCTGATTGTTAGAATAAGGAAAAATTACACCTCAAACATCACTTTGAATATGCACCATAGTATCTGATCTAGCACGAGGCCAGTGGCAATTTTCCAGGAGTCATTTTTTTTGTGTGATGCCATCAGCTGTAAAACTCTGTCTGATAAATTCTTGAAGATGTAACTGGTTTTTTAGGTTTTTTTTTCTGGTTTCTTATTGTCTGATAGCTAGGATGTAACATAGATGCTTCACTTGTTTAAGAGTTTTGGCCTAGGATAGAAAGTCCTTTAAATATGGTATGTTATCACTAACTCTGGTCACTTGGGATCATAAATTTTACCACTCTCTGTCTCTCTAAGGTTACCCTCATCATTGGTAGCAAGACACTGTCCACTTTTGTTCTTTCAGGTTTGCTTAACAAAACTAATTTATTCCTGCACTTACCTAATGCCACTAGGCGTGCTGTTACAAAAAGCTCTCCAGTGTTGTCTAATACATTAAAAGGTTTGGTTCTAGATAATGCATCGACTTTGTTTGTGGTAGTGATGAAAGCCTTCCTGGATTGAACTCTGATCAAACTTATGCCATGGAGAATATGTCTTGGTGTGAGATGGTTTTCCACAACATGAATTTCAATAAAGTGAGTGTGCTGATATAAAATCATTCTGTAACATGCTTTACATTGTGTGCCCTATCCAACACACTCATGAAAACATGATAAGATATACACTGCTATTGTATTTATTAAGTTTTTGTTCCACCCTTTTGCTTACCATAAGTTCTCCTTTTGATTTTGCATTGTGACACAAGTCATTGTTCTAATATCCTCGTCAATCATGAAAAAGCTATGCATTTCTGGTGGTTCTGGTATAAGTGAAGACACTTGTTATTAGTTAAGCATGATACAATTTCTTCGAAAAATGATTATGGAGACTGAAACTTAACTTGATCTATCAACTACCCTCCTAGTTTACTTGAGTTACTCCTAATATTAGTGGAGGCTGCCCATATTTATTTAGTTAATGTGTACTGTTTGTGCCTTTGCGGCATCAACTTGATTTTTGGCATCTTACTAGAATCCTTTTCTGCGCAGGGATGTTCGTAACAATAGGGCTGCTCTTTTTGATGGCATTGAGGAGGGTGGCATCAGAGCTTCATCCTCATACTCCTCCCATGAGATTGATGAGCAAGATAATGAAAGAGCTTTGGAAGGGTTGGAGGATAGAGTCAGTCTGCTGAAGAGAGTGAGTTTCCCAGCTAGCAAAGTAGGCTGTCAATCAATTGATAAGGGCATGGTAGTATCGTTATCTGGCTAGTTTATGCTGCTTTCTGGATGTTGAGACCCGGAAACATTAGTCTTTGTGGTTGCAAGGCTTCTTTGAATGTTCCTAATTCGTGTTTTCCTGGATTTCAGCAATCTGAATGCAAATGATGAGAGTATTGTAGTGTTGTTAGTAGGCTACTTTATGCTGCCATTTCATTGTTGAGACCTAAAAACATGAGAGGGAAAATAAGTGAAAGGTTTGCCTTACCAGCTGTTGTAGCTGCAAAGCTTCTCATAATATTCCTAAAGTCTTGTTTTCTCGGGTTTCTCAACAACCTGAATTCAGTAACTAGCCTTTCTTGGAAATCATCCTGTGTCTGAGGAAGAGCAGTTTATGATCTCTAAATTTCATGTTAGCATGCCATACCTATGTGATGAGCTTTTTATTCAGTTCAAATTTCAAATTGCTAGCTGTTGAAAGCTTACCCAGTATCTGGAATTAAAATTAAAGCTGGAAATAGTGTCCTGCTGGTAGAATTCATATAAATTCATATGCACATGAATTACACTTCTTGCTTTAGTAAAATATCCCAACACATGTTAATATAAGTTAATCATGCAGCTGTCAGGAGATATAAACGAAGAGGTGGACAGCCATAATCTTATGCTAGACAGAATGGTATGTATGCTGCAGCACGAGCTTACTTTTCTTGTTTTGTTTTTGCTGGTAAAATAATCTGATATTGTTCGCATTTAGGGCAATGATATGGATTCTTCCAGGGGAGTGCTGTCAGGAACCATGGATCGCTTTAAGATGGTATGTAGATAACTTGATTTCCTTCTTTTGCTTCTCATAGTAATTGCAGATTCAACTCTTTTGGGTTTCTTTCTTACACATGTTTTCTTGCCAAACACCTTTCATTTAATGGCCGTGTGACTGATGGTTAGTTTGTTTTACTTAGGTATTTGAAACCAAATCAAGCCGTAGAATGCTTACACTCGTGGCGTCATTTGTGGTCATATTCCTAATTATATACTATCTCACTAGGTAATATTGCTACGATGGATTTGATACAGCTGCTGGCCTTGTGTTAGAACTGGGAACACCCCATTTTACATGCTCACTGTAACCAATGTCCCTGTATGTGATATACTCTCCCAGGCATGCTTTGTGTAAAGATTGTTCCATTTCTTAAAACTGTGTTGAAAGCATGGAATGGATGTAAAGTCCTCGCACCGCACCCCTTGTTTTTGTTTTCCGTTGCGTTATATCAGCCAGTTGCTTAATCTTTTGAGGTAAATATCAGGCCGCAAAGTTCATGCAAAGCTTCATCGGACTTGTCTTGGCTTTGCTAAAAGCAGCTTTTCCACCTGATTACTACTTTCTGGACTCCCATACCCTGCTGTCGCCCTTTTAGCCTGGGCATTGTTTAGGCCAACCAGAAGCTTTCGTTGAAGCCGGCAAAATCATGACTCACTAGCAGCATGAAAAGCAGCTGCATCCCTCCAAAGAGCAATTAAAATGTTAGTTGGAATTGTGAGGTGTGTAATTTGGAGCCTGGTCGTTGTCCCACGGCGTTTTTGTGGAAATTCATGACAATGTCATAATCAACAAGATATGAGTGCTGGAGGTAAAAGAAACGAGAAGATTTTGTCTTTCCTTGTGTTATAAAACCAGGTGGACGTATTTCAAGCAATAACTCCCAACTACTCCGCAACGATTACCGCCTAGTTTATAGAGATATACTCAATTGGTACTCCAGTCTTCATCATCATACATCACCATCATCTTACGTCTTCAGTGGTTGGAAAATGAAAAACGACCCATCATTTATTTAATTCAATGTCATAAAAAATCAGCTTAGGCATGGCTACGGGGGATGAAGCCATAAAAAAACAATGGGAAAACCTCAAAATTAGAATGCACCAGCCGGGAATCGAACCCGGGTCTGTACCGTGGCAGGGTACTATTCTACCACTAGACCACTGGTGCGTTTTGAAGAAATATATTCCGTTTGTTTATATATATATCTCATACATCTTTTTTTGATAATACCTTTATAGGTTCGAAATTCAATCATTTTGGACTGACCCCTTAGGAAAAAATACAACGATTTTACCTACATTTCTTGGTGACAGTAATTTTTGCTCAAGAAAAAACACATGCCAGCACAAGTTTATCTCGATAACTTCGTTGTTCTAAAACTAGTATAAATTAGAATTTTTTTAATCAAAATAACATTGTTTTAGATTTTTTTTTTAAAAAACATGTGTCTTTAATGTACTAAGGTTAAAAGGAGAAATTAAAGAGAATGAAACTGAAATCTTAATATATAATAACGAAGCGTATTAATTAAAAAATAGATTTAGAAGATAATTCCTGAAAAGTTGAATGACTATTTTAAAAAAAAAAATGGTTATATTACAAGTAAGATAAAAAAATAGAAAAAAACATAATATATATAAAAGAACAACTGAATTGACAACATGTATTTATCCACTTTCAAAAATACCTGCACTTGCTATAAATGAGATGAGGTCGGTCGTTACCATTATAGCTTTCTTACATATTTGATTACTATATATATATATATATATATCTTTTTTTAGCAATTCTATTCCAGCTGTGGATAAGATGGGTATGTTAATTTGAGACTGATTACTTACTCTAGCTAGCAAAAGACAGGAATGATCAGTTCCTATCATGATCTTATATCACGTATGCCAGTGGTTTTTTTTTTTTTTGTTTCTTTGTTTATTTCATGATTTAAATATCACATGAGAACATAATTCCAAAATTAATTTGGTATAGCTAGGTCCAAACAAAAAGACACACACACACACACACACACACAGATATATATATATATATATATATATATATATATATATATATATATATATATATATTTTATAGAGCAGGTG
>Ga0307517_10013568_pt1 | contig 11044 bp, 13 predicted proteins | sample 23_EM_MG_FD_194515 | JGI IMG/M metagenome (GOLD analysis project Ga0307517, IMG submission 194515) | Populus trichocarpa ectomycorrhiza microbial communities from riparian zone in the Pacific Northwest, United States - 23_EM | ecosystem: Host-associated > Plants > Roots > Unclassified | place... | reverse complement strand
ACCCGTCCTCTCGCCTGGAACGCCTCAACAATCGCCATCTTATGCTTCGGCGTCGTCCTCGCAAACACACTAACATTACCCACCCTCTCCTTCAACTGCGCCTTCGTCATCTGATCAATCGCCTTGCCCGTCAAACAATGCGCACTCGACACCCCACCCCCAACACTCGCCGTCCTACTAACCCGCAACCCAAGCTTCTGAGCAATGGAGAGAGCGGTAGGCTCAGCGTCACCCGTGATCATAACCACCTGCACACCACCAGCTTGGAGCAACCCGATGGAGTCAGCGACGCCTTTCCGCGGGGGGTCGAGCATCGCTTGGAACCCCACGAACACCAGGTTGGTTTTTTCCCCGGTACCATTGACACCGTTCGCGGTCGGACCGGAAGGCGAAGGCGACGGCGCCCTCGACGTCTGTGGGGTATGCGTGACAGATGCATTGGTCGATCCATAGCTATATGCCATGGCGATGACCCTTAGCCCTTTGGCAGCAGCCGTGGTCGCTCGTGTCATGATCACGTTTTTCGTGGACGCGTCCAGCGAGGGTGTAGATTCCTCGTTGACGTAGTAGAACTTGCACCGGTCGAGGATGGCTTCGATTGAACCTTTGATATAATACATCTCACGAGGAGCACCGTTGACTTGTCGGTGTGGGACGGTAGTGCCTGGGGTATCTTCGTGTATACCAGAGACGGCCATAAATTTTTGCTCCGAGTTGAATGATTTTTCAGAGAGGCGACGGAAGGTCTGTGCCAAAAACGCCAATCAGTATGTGCTCGATGACCTAAAAAACATGACGCGTACCTCGCGGCGATCCGGAAGACCAAATAATTGAAGAACGTTCAGAAGAGCCACATCCGTTGATTGCCCGACAAAAACGCCATCTTCATTTCTGATGATCGAGGCATTGTTACACAAAGCACCAATATCCATAGCTCGCTTGATCGCAGGGGATACAGTACCAGTGTATGGAATAGTCGAGCTGGGGTCCAAGAAGATGGTTTCATCAACAGCGTATGCTTCAGTAACAGTTTGCTCGTTCTTGGTAAGAGTTCCTGGGTGGCAACTTAGCGCCAACGTCGACTATTTGTAATAATAATACACACCTGTCTTGTCAGAACAAATGACAGAGACCGATCCGAGCGATTCAACGGAATGCAATTTCTTGACAATCGCTTTCCGCTTCGCCATCCGCAATACGCCCAAAGCCAGAGTAACGGTCGTGACGATAGGAAGACCTTCAGGGATAGCAGCGACCGCGAGCGAAACTAAAACAGACTTGAGCGTACATCCAATTTAAACCTTTTCTCTGAGATACGTACCACCAATGGTAAACATCTCGAGCCAGGACCGGCTTTGCAAAACTCCAATAAGGCAAATGACACCAATAACACCGAAGGAGGCGAACGAGAGCTTCTTCGCGAGTTCATCCATGTTCAGCTGAAGTGGTGTTCGCCGTTCCTCCACCTAAATGGATAGATCATAAGCAACTGGCACGTGGATTACAAGAGCATGGTACTCACATCCTGCATCATCGAAAAGATGACACCAAATTCAGTCTCAGCACCAGTCGCAATCACGATACCCGAACCACGCCCTTTCAAACCGTCAGTTCTTAATCCCAACCGGTTCTCGATATGTGGACAACTGACCGTTTCGAACCAAAGTGCCCATGTACACAATGCACGTCCGTTCGGCGAGAGCAACAGGCTCACCACTGAGTGCACCACCTTCAAATCGACACGCATCTGTATCCTTCTTCCGTGCATCGGTTTCGCCTGTAAGGCTACTTTCATCAACTTCCAAATCCACGGCGTCGACGAGACGGACGTCTGCTGGAATACGGTCGCCGGTAGCGAACTTGACAAGGTCTCCTGGTACCAGTTCGTTAGCGAGGACGTGAATAGCCTCCCCTTCTCTATCATTATCATAGAAATGTCGATGAATATTGGATACCATGACAATGTCGGAGATAAAATAGAGCCATACCGAATAACGTGGCAATGATGGGGCACCAGCTTGTTCAACGCCTCCAAACTTTTTTCGGATCTTCGCTCCTGAACAAAGCCAACTAGAATTTAGCATTAGTCTCTTCCACTTTGCTCACATGATCGCAACAAATTCATACCCGTTAAGACAATTAGTACTGCCACTGTGATGCTGACCGCATCGTCAATATTTCCCATAATTGCACTGATCGTCGCGCTGCCACATAGTAGTAGGATTAGAGGAGATTCATAGATTGTTTTCGCGAATTTAAGGAGTAGAGGTTCCGGCGAAGCAACGGAAAATTCGTTGTAGCCGTGATTAGCGCGTAGAATATTAATGTCGGAGTGTAGGAGACCATTCACTCCAGAAGTTCGAAAGTAGTTTATTGTAGCCTTTTCGATGATCGAAAATCAAAAAAAGAGAAAAAAACGATGACAAACATGTAGAACTCACCTCTACTGTTAGATGAGCAAACTTGCCGGACGCCGTATCTTTCGTCTCCTCCCGCTGTGTTATTGGCGGTGTCTCTCTCCCCACTTGCTGGTATTCATTCGTCCCTCTACCCGTAATAGTGTTGATAGTTCGTGTCCAAAGGCCCGCAGCCTCTGCGTTGACGGCCGCAGCAAACTCAGCTGGCGACGCGAGTGCCGCAGCAGTGTCAGACTGATGTCGTCTCAAAGTCGTACTGTACGCAAAGTGTGCTTCGGCATTAGGCGTCGGTCGTAGTCTTGAAGTCGTATCCTGCGCTGAAAGAAGTGGGAAGTAGGCTGATGCGGGAGGGGACGGGCTCCGTGGGTTTGCTGGGTAGCCATTGCCAGTGGCGGAGTGCTGGCCGACACGATAATTTGAAGCGCTGGACGCGGCCGTTGGCGAAGTTATTGGAATCGCTGTGAGGTTTCTCTTCTTCCGCTCATAGCCCATGCCAGATGAGCCCTGATTTGGCCCAGGCATTTTGATTTTGTTGCGCAGCAGGAGAAATTTTTTGAAAAAAGGTCGCTGGGACAACAACAGGTTCCAGCTGTAAAGGGTGTAGAAGCCTGGTCCAGAAGCCGGATAGTCGAGAGAAACAACTCAGAAACGACGTAGCCCACAACCACTTCTTCCCTTGCGCTAACACGTTCTTGTTTGGCTGCAACGTTCATCCCATACAGGAACCTGGGGCTGTGCGGCAGGTCTTTGAGGTACTTATTCATTTATTCACCCATCCGGGACGGTTTTTATCACTTCCAAAACCTCGTCTTCAAGGTGATGTCGCTTTCACCGTATCGAATTCGATCATTCTGAACTGACGATCTCTTCGTGTTTGAAATGGAGAGCAGACGGGGGGGGACGAAAAACATCCGATATTTCTAACCAGAATTGCGAAAGAGCACTTTTCGAGGCTTCTTGCGTGTGATTAGCGTGTGATGTACCTAGTCTCCTAAAACAGACCCTATGATATTGACGACATTGTGGGTTCTCACAGATTCCCGTCTAGCGAACCGCACTAACTATCTTCATTGTAGTGATGGTGCAGATAGCATTACCAAGTACGAGGACTGGGTTGGCGTTCTTCATCTTGGGACAATGTGAGAAATCTCTGAAGTGAGCGTGTCACTTTTAGACACCTTTGGACGATTATATTAGAACGCATACCGATAGTTTACATTTAGAATCAAACCCGGGCCAAGGAATGGCTTTGCACAGGCTATACCTCCTTGGTGCTACAGGACCGGCTTGACCTCAACCAACTTGACACCATCATTAGTAGTCTTATTTATTTAATGAAAGTATTAGTATCCATCCGAAAGGCGATGTTTATGTTGCCTAACGGGGGATTACAGCTTCTAATTTCTCGTTTTGACAAGAACTTATACTAGGGTCCCCCTCCTTGTTTTGGGCGCATGAATCTCAAAAGAGAATGAAGATCACGACATGAAAGAAATAGGTATGGCCTAGGTTTCGATTTTAGCGTTGTCAGTTCCACGATCGAGGTTTGCAGATGTGCTAAAAAGGCGATGCATCAGTTGAAAACCAATGAGAATAAGTAGCAGAACCCACATTGAACTGTTGAGCATGACGCTGCTTAGATTGCTCTTTGCACCATATTCCATCACTCATCGGCAGCGTAATAAGATGCCATGTCCGAACCGTTCGAGATAATTAACTCACTGGCAATCCGGCTCTATCAATATTCCCGCTGGAAAGAGGTATAAGTGGTCAATATTTTGTTCCCTGAATGAAGATTGGACAGTGCTTGCCTTCGCGCTTCTGCGTCAGCCACCAAACTAACAACCTATCTGACCATAACGACAACAGACATTCACGACAAAGCCAGTCATTTTTCCTCCAGTCGCTAAATGTTCTGCATCTAATATCGAACAATGCATCCATGAATTTGCGGCAGTCAAGACTGAAGAAGGCTTTCCGAAGCTGGCTTTCTGTGGGATTGGAAAAAACCTTCTCAAAGTCCATTTGCATCCATTCAAGGAAATCTGCTTTCATATCATTCCAGCCTGTGCAGATAAGTAATTTACGGTGGACTGCGAGCAGTATATTAGAAATATAACAATTGCTCACCTGTATAATTCACCAGATGAACTCCATTAAAAAGTTGAGATGCACCGTGACTGCTACACTTGGAGCCTGAGCATAAATTCTACATTGAGTAGCCACTCAACACAATCTTTCGAGAAAAATAGACATACATAAGTCATCCTTCCCATGTATAGTGTCCAAAATAATTTTTGAGAAATCAGAGGATGTCGAATCACGTCTGTCGGACAAGACTTTTTTCAAAGGCTTTGTGATAAAACCTTCAGAGATGTTATCACCAATAAAGGAAATGGCAGAGGAAGAACTGCTATATTTGTAGCACTGAAGAATACGACAAGGTCCCATAAACAAGAGTAAACCGTTGAAGTCATCTAGGAATGGGGTGATTAATCGATGTGATCTGTTATGGCGCATTCGAAAATGGTAACATACACACGTCCAGAACGCTGAGGATGGCACGGTCTTCACGGAGCCTGATGGAACCCAAATGTTTCAGGAATGAGGCCACTCTGCTGATTTCATATAATTCGTTTGTGACGTATTCTTCGAAGAAATCTTTTTGCTCGGGCTGAACATCGTCTTCGGGCTCCAAGGTGGTGTTTTCCATGCCATATAAGCCACAACAAAGCATGATGCGATACAAGGCCCGTTGGAAACGGAAGGATTCCTGCTCCGTTAGAACACTAGTCATCGATTTGCGATCTTTATTTCTGAAAAATGGATGAATGTAAGTGTTTGCTACTGCGAGACTTCAAAAAATCGACATACTTCCAGCTGAAAAGATCTTGTAATTCGGTAACAACTTCCGCATTTCTGGATAAGATGACTGATTCTTTCCCAGAGATACCCATAGACAAAACGGAGTCCTCCGTGGGAAGATCGCCAATATTTAGTTGCGAAAAGCCGACCGCGTCAGCTCGAGCCAGTCGCAGAGCCTGTGGAAGTGAAGGACCAATCTGATTGAAGGCTACAGAACTGGTGATTGATTTCCTTCTCATCTTGAAGACATGATAAAAAAATCTGCAAGAAAGGCTTGTGGAAATAACGGAAGAAAGGTCTGGTAAGAAGGTCAACAGATAACCAGTCACATCAGCATCCAGAGGGAATTCGGTTAAGCTGCAAAGCAAAAAAACTTAATACCGGCTTTGAGCTTGCTATAACCATGTAGTTAATACTTACGTCTGGAATTTTAGCTTCTCCTTCAGCTCGGCGTTTTGCGCGTGAACCAACTCCAGCGCATTCCTCATCATCTTCAGCTCCATTTTCTGGACTTGGATGGTTTGGGTAGACTCCTGCAATTGACAAAAACAGGACTTATAAGTCAGGGTGGGATCTCCAGAATCGATCGTTGTCTGCGCCTCGTAGGGATCGTTGAAACCGAGAGATATGGCCAGTCTCTGTAGTCGTTTCGAGGTTATCGATAGCTCTTGGACCAGATCCTGATTAGTCGATTGGAAGCGACCAAGTTTTTCCCGCAACGCAGACAAGTTTTCAGATCCAGGATCCATTTGAGGGGAATCAGTAGCCCGTTGAGATAGATGGGTAGCGTCCTCCATGAATTTCGTATACTTAGATGTGACGATACACCATTACAACAGGGGGTACCCACACGATGAGAATCACAACTTGATTACGACACAAGGGCAGGAGCAGTCAAATACCCAGATAAAACTGCGTTGCCGCTTGCGCCTCGTTATTTGAAGAGTTCAAGACTCCGACGGTGATGAATGCGATCCACCATGCCAGCGGCAAATTCCGAGATGCCAACTTTGTTGCTATCAAAACTCGTGGGTCCATGTAAAAACTTATGGAAACGCTCCTTATCGTGAGTTTGAGCTGCACCCACAATTGCCTCAGAGCTATATGTACCTCTAATTCGTCCTTTTTTGCAATGGCGGCCCCTGTCCCAGGCCATTGACCGAGTACAGCCGTACATTAGAGCCTAGAGGTAGGTAGTAGGTTGTAATTTATACTGAATAGACTGTGAGAAGACTTATGAATCACGATGCTGAGTCGCGATTTATATAAGTACGGTGTGAAAACTAAGTTCACGAACTTTCGAGTTTTCAACGGAACATAATGTCATACAAAGTGTATTACGGAAGATGTCGTGTATACTGCATACTGTAACAATATGAATGAGAGTGTAACAGGTCTAGTACATGCAGTGAGAAATGAATTTTTTTATGTAAATGGAGCCTCCAGTCGTGTATCAAAGAGATTGAAGTGAGGCGAGAGCAAGAAAACGAGATGGGAACCCAGACCAAACTAACCAGAGAAAGAGCACTACGAAACGGTTGAGGAACGGAAATGAAAGACACTTGTCCATACCCGCGGCTTCCAAGAACATCACAGACATATAGGGTGGCGAGTATACGCCAACAACTCACCCAAGAATTCGCCACCGCCTAGGAATCACATCCCCATCAAATCAGGTGAAGATTTTGCGCTTCTGGCCTCGAATCGATGTCGAAAGGAACTCAGGTGTCGGAGGCTCGTGTGTTTCTGGTTGAACAATTTCTCCCGCAGCATCAAGCGGCCAGAATGTGTTTTTGAACAAGTTCTCCGGATCGTAGAAACCTTTGATCTCGCAGAGGCGGGACCAGTTTTGGCCAAAACAGGCTTTGGTGCGCTCGGGTGGCTCATGGCGGCCGAGGAACTAGAGGATTTAGAAGGAGTGAGTTTATGGGTGGCCATTGTACAAGAAGCTGGAAGGTAGAACTTACACTCGGGATGGGTCCTCCAACGTGCACCGGCTTTAAGGTGTCCGAAATCCACTGAATATAGGGAATAAGTAGAATATTCTACGGATGGAAACCATACAAGGTCGAAAATGAGTCAAACAAAACTCACTTCTTCCGCGGAGTCGAGACAGCGGTCATCGTCAATTTCCATCTCCCATTGGTGAAGTGCGGCAATTGTGAAGGAAGCCTCTCGCTGAGATTTGGGCATGCATGTATTCTCGAAGTCTGCGATGGCTCCACCGGCAAGTTCGAAAAGCCAAGCTTAAAGTACAAGGACTCGTGAGTACACACATGGAAGGAAGAGGTAAAACCTTGATTGTAACGGGGAAAATACGTACTACAGCCGACGGGAGTATCTGAGAATTGGATGACCGTTTCGTTGATGATGTCGTCCGGCAAGGAGGAAATAAGGGCAGACCGGATGAACCATTGACGTCCCTCTAAAGATCAGAATGATTAGCGTTGTAAATTCAGGGTGATAGAGAATAACCTTACGTTTTCCACGCAACACCTGGGCCACGCTGTCTTGCTGATGCAAGAAACTCTTCTCATCAACTTCGTTGAGCAAACATTTCTCTCCGTCCCAAGAAGATATCGCGGCAAGGTATTCCTGACCCTTCTCTCGAGGACCCACGTAACACATTTGCACGACCATCAAAGAGTCTTTCCCAGCTGGGCCCGCGGTTAGGATGACATTAGCATAGAGTTCACGGGGAGCTCCTTTGACACAGTCACGGAAGTGCTTGATCAAAGAAGGTGCCGTTGCTTTGTTGAACCGACTAGAGAAAATGGATAGTCAAATTCAGTACAAAGCCATTAGATTTGAAGGGGAAAGCTCGACGAACTAGATGAGATTTCCAGCAAACACAACTGGGACGGGGAAGGCTTTCGCCTTGTATCGAGTGGCAATTCCGAAGCACGGGCCAGCGCCTCGAACGGCCCACCAGAGATCTAAATAGAAAAGGGAGGCGGGTTTGAATGGTAGAAGCTACATCCGATGAGGGAAGGAGCGAACCTGGATAGTTGTTTTCATTCACCACAACAATGCGGCCATCGGCCAGCACCATTTCAACCTCCACTAAATTATCAATGCTGAGTCCATGAAGGCGGCTCAAAAATCCGAACCCGCCTAGAAGCATAATAGAAGCTCCGGTAGGGTGTGCCGCGCTGGAAATCAACGAAGTGAATGTTAATCTGACAAGACCGCCCTGGAAAGGAGGCGATTGCTTACAATGGAACATGGTAAGGAATCCCATCTCCAGTTCCTGTAATATATCTGGCCTCAAGCTTTTGCTTTGCGGTAAAGGTATCGATCTCCTTTTGGCGCATGCCCGCTCCGAAGGTAACGTAGGCGTGTGGATAGATCGGTTCAGCTTGTGCGGGGAGTTGGATTTGTCCGAAGTTAAGCGGGCCATTGGCAAAAGTCGAATCGAGTCCCGGGCCCCAGGAGGAGACCATAGGACCCGAATTATAGGACGATTGGGTGACATTTGGGGGAGGGGGTGGAGGAAAATTCTTGGTATCGAGGTAACCAAAGGGATCGGCATTTGCCAACCCATTCGCTGGATTAAAAATAGGGGTTCCTGCGGATAAAGAATGAGAAACACCCGTGCTCTCAGTGGGAGGGGGCGCAGGTGGCACGGCAGCTGGAGTCAATACTGATTGTTCGTGCGAGACAAAAGACTCGGAAACCCCCAAGTCAGAGGCAGATGATCCAGAAGGAGCGCTAAAGCCGGGCCTTACTGGTGGTATGGAGATAGTCGAAGATTCTGGACCCTGGAGGCGACGCCTGACGTTAGGAGAAGGGCCATCAAGCTGGGGGTTTGAGAACGGCGGACCACGCAAAAACGAAGCCACGGCTTGAGATGCGGAGTCGTAGATACGAAGATTGGCATCATCTTCTCTGCGTCGCTTCGCCCCGCTAGCTGATGCGTTCTGTTGGGGTTTTTTGCCCTTGCTGTTCACCGAGGCTACGTCGCTGAGGCTTGTGAAGGTTCCGTCCTCTTTCGGGGGCTCAATGTCGACTTCGACGAGCTTGCTGAGGTCGATGATGATGTCTCCCCCAATGGCCCATCCTGCCGTTCCGTATCCCCCAGCCTTGACGGAAGGCGAAAGGTTGTGCTTTGTGCAAAATAGCACGATCCTGGATAAATCAAGTCGTTGATCGTATTCGGAAAACAGAACGGTGCACACCTGCTAACGTCCTCTGCATCTAAAGGACACACAACAGCTTTCGAGGCCGTGACAACATTTCCATTGAATATAGTGGAATAATCCCAGAAACTTGAAGATGATTTCAGCGGTAAAATCGGACGCCACGAATATATGCTCACCCAGCCTCGTCCCGAGGGTAGACGGGCCCACGACAGGCAGAGCCTAGTTCCTCGTAGAGTTCTTTGGATAGGGGAGCGTGCTTTGTAGGGACAGACATGGGGGCCTTGAGATGGCAGAGCGCCGCTGACTTTATATTGGCTCCAGGTACCCCGATTCTGCCTGATCGTGATCTCGGTTAATTGGGATAAACCACTGTAAGTAATCGATACCCGCCGGCTTCGCACCTTCGAAATCTATGCGCCTCCTTACCGCAAGGCCTGACTACATACAGGCAGAATCACCCTCACCCTCCATCAGATAGGGGCTTTATGCGTATGTGCCTCGTTCACAGTCCCTTGTATTCTAAGTTCAGCGGTTGTCATCTTCGGTTTGCTTCCATTGATTTTTAACAATACCGTGCCTCGCACCCCGCAGAGTCAAGGGCATTTCGGAGTAGACTGGGAACCTTTCCCTATCGCTGTTGGTCAGGCGAACTTTTGCAGAAGGATGCCTGCCGTAAAAATATCAATCCATCGCGATTTTCATGTGAGCTACGGTATGTAATGTATAGACCGAGTGCCTTACCATTCACTGCTACTTGTTTACAGACGCCTCGGGATAGCGCGCTGGGATTTAAATTTCTTGTCGTGATCGCGACTTTACGGTGGTTTAAATTCACAACCACAGATAATTTTACTTCACTACCAGTGTCGAGTACTTGCAACTTCTGGCAGTATTCTTGTTTTGAAGATATTTACCCCACAATGTGTTCAACAGGTTCCCATAAGGTTAGAATGGACATGGTCACACTGTCTGCACGGCATAGTTCATTCCTGAAAGCTGGTTTCCCAGAATTATCCTGATTTGAATCCTTGAAATCTCAGGCTTGTTTGATCGTTTTGTCACGGAAGCAATCAAGCCGTAAAAGGAAGGAGGATACCTAATGATTAGAATCGTCATGAGCACGCTTCCAAAAGAACGTGAAGAGATTCTGCAGGAAAAAGTGACGTGTTATCTATATCATTCACCAAAATGCAGTGGCTAATGTCCTTCCACAGAATTTCGTTCAGAACTTGCTGATCTCTGAAGCATAAAGCGGCCTTTTATCCAAAAGGAGTTAGTGGCTCCCTGTTACAGCTCCCGATCCATGATCTTGCAAACGAACAGTTCGTCTGACAATGCCAATTAGATGCCAATACATAATGAACCAATGATGAACTGCATATGTGAGTCTCCCGTCGAGTGGTGAGTTGTGTGCCATTGCGCTAACCCATGATAGTTGATATTTATTATCTTGCCAATTTTATATATATGTAGAGCCACAAAATCTTCTCATTTACAGTGATCCACCGGCTAATGATACACCACCACCCAATGATACACTTTTGTAATGTTAATAACATCTTCAAAAAATAATACTTCTTCATGAAACAAATTCTCTTTGAAGCCTGTACATACTATCTA
>Ga0307517_10013566_pt1 | contig 11046 bp, 12 predicted proteins | sample 23_EM_MG_FD_194515 | JGI IMG/M metagenome (GOLD analysis project Ga0307517, IMG submission 194515) | Populus trichocarpa ectomycorrhiza microbial communities from riparian zone in the Pacific Northwest, United States - 23_EM | ecosystem: Host-associated > Plants > Roots > Unclassified | place... | reverse complement strand
TCACCGACGGCTTCACCCGCACCACCAGCGTGCCGCTGACCGACGCCCTAGACGCCCTCCTCGACGCCACCGGCGGCACCCAGCCCATCCTGATCACCGACGCCCGCGCGGCCACCCACCGCACCCCGCCACCCTGGCCGGTCCTCGACCGCATCGCGGGCCGCCACCCGTGCGCCCACCTGTGGTACGCCGGCGGCCTGTCCAGGTGGGCCGACCTGACGCACCTCTGGCACGCCGGCTGGGGCGCCGTCGTCGGCCGCGCCTACCTCACCACCCCCCGCGGCCTACCCGACGCCGACGGCCGCCTCCACCGCACCCCGCCCACGGAGAACCGCACATGACCCAGCCCGCCTCCACGCCCGTCCCGACGCCCGGCCGTGACCCGTGGTGGATCAGCAACTACCGCGGCACCGGCTACCTGGAGCGCTACGGCAGCCACGACGGCGCCACCACCCGACGCGACATCGACTTCCTCACCACCCGCCTCGCCCTGCAGACCGATCACACCATCCTCGACCTGTGCTGCGCCTTCGCCCGGCACACGGCCGACCTGACCCGCCGCGGCTACACCCACACCACCGGCGTCGACCTGTCCCAGGACCTCCTTGGCCACGCCGCCGCCACCGCCGCGGCGGACGGCGAGCGGATCAACCTGCTGCACGCCGACGTCCGCAACCTTCCCCTGGACGACGGCTGCGCCGACGCCGTCCTGCTCCTGTTCAACTCCTTCGGCTTCCTCGACACCACCGACGAGGACCTCGGCGTCCTCCGCGAAGCCTTCCGCGTCCTGCGCCCCGGCGGCCGCATGGCCATGGACCACTTCACCCCCCACCCCGACACCACCGGCATGGGCACCCGCACCGTCCGCGGCGACCACGCCGAAACCACCCAACACGTCACCTGGGACCCCGCCACGCGCAGACTCAACCGGCAAACCACCATCGCCTATGACGACGGCACCACCGACACCAGCCACAGCTCAGTCCGCCTCTACACCCCCGCCGAGCTGACCGAGCTGCTGCACGCGGCCGGCTTCGTCGTCGACGAGCAGTTCGGCGGCTACGACGCCGGCCCCCTCACCGCCGACAGCAGCCGCCACCTCGTCACCGCGCACCGCCCCTGACCCGCCGCACGCCCGGGACGGCCGTGCGGCGCCGCAAAACGAAGCCGGGCCCAGCCGTATTCCGCGACTGGGCCCGGCTTCGTTTTCCGGGAGGGAGCGTGCTCAGATCAGGCGGACCGGGAGCCCGTACCGCTTGGCGAGCTCGGCCTTGATCTCCCCGACCGGGACCGTGCGCTCCATGCGCGGCGAGTACAGCAGCGAGCTGACGATCGCCGCCGACGCGCCCGCTTCGGTGAACGCCGCCGCCGCGTGCTCGGCGGAACCGGCGCCGCCGGAGGCGATCACCGGCAGGTTGACCGCCTCGGCGATCTTGCGGGTGATCTCCAGGTCGTAGCCCTCGTGCGTGCCGTCCTGGTCGATGGAATTGACGCAGATCTCCCCCGCGCCGAGCTCCTCGCCCCGGCGCGCCCACACGATGGCGTCCATGCCGGTGGCCTGCCGGGCACCATCGATGAACACCTCGTACCCACTAGGGATCTCGGCCGTGACCGGGACGCGCTTGACCTGCATGGACTGCACGATGCACTGGCGGCCGAACTCAACCGACCCCTCGGTGATGATCGAGGGATTGCGCACCGCCATCGAGTCCAGACTGATCTTCTCCGCACCAGCGGCCAGCACCGCGTGCATGTCCTCCAACGACCGGATCCCGCCGCCCACCGTCAGCGGCACGAACACGGTCTCTGCGACCTTGCGGATCGTGGCAAGGTCCGCCTGGCGGCGCTGGGCGCTGGCGAGGATGTCGTAGAAGATGATCTCGTCGATGCCGTCCGCGTACACCGACGCGGCGACCTCGGCGGCGTCGCCGACGTCGATGTTGTCCTCGAATCGGCGGGCCTTGGTGACCCTGCCGTCGATGATGTCGAAGCAGGCGATCAGCCGGGTGGTCAGCCTCGTCGTGATGGTCAGGCCGGGCACAGCTCCTCCTGCGGGGTCTTGGCGAACCGCTCGAGGAGGTCCAGTCCCAGCGGGCCGGACTTCTCGGTGTGGAACTGCGTGGCCATGATGTTGCCGTGCGCAACGGCAGAGGTGAACGGCCGGCCGTACTCCGTGGTGGCCGCGATGTCCCCAGCGTCGGCGGGGTCGGCGTAGTAGCTGTTCACGAAGTAGAAGTGGCCCGCTTCCGGCAGGCCGGCCAGGAAGGGATGGGCCGAGGTGCGGTGTACCTGGTTCCACCCCATCTGCGGCACCCGCACGTCGGCGCCGTCAAAGGCCCGTACGGTCCCGGGCAGCCAGCCCAGGCACGTCGCGTCCTGTTCCTCGCTGGTCTCGAAGAGGACCTGCAGGCCCACGCAGATGCCCAGGAACGGGGCGCGGCCTTGGATAACCCGGGCGTGAAGCGCCTCGGGCCATCCGGCTTCGGACAGGTAGGTCATCGTGGTCCCGGCTGATCCGACACCGGGAAGGATGATCCGGTCGATGCCGTCCAGTTCCGATGGCGAGGTGAGCAGACGGTTCGGCACACCGAGGAAGTTCAGCGCGTGGACCACGCTCTGGCTGTTTCCGGTGCGGTAGTCGATCACGCCGACCACGGGTCGGTCGTCCTGCATGAACGCCTCAATCTAAGGGCCGCCGAGGGCGCCCCGGTTGAAGTAGCTGGCCGCCGTCACATAGACGGCAAAGGTCACTGTGAGTCTATCGGCGGCGACTACCCGATGCCGCTTGTTCCGCCCGGGCTCTGCGAGTCAGGGCGGAAGACCTTGACCAGCACCTCGACGCGGGCGCGGGCCCGGGGGCGGCTAGCGATGTACGCAACCCTGACGGTCGGTTCCTGGTGGTCTGCGACCACGGCCCGGCCCGCCGCCATAGTGTGCTGCCAGAACGCGGCTGACGGCGGCTGCGAGGCTGCCTGGCAGGGTGCGGGTGCGCGAGGAGGTCACCCCGCCAAGTCGCTCGTCGACACACTGCGAAGCCGCTCGGCGACCGCGCCGCTGTCGCGCTCCACCTCGGCCTCGACACGGTGCGCGAGTGGCGCGGCCAGGTCGCCACACCGGCACCAAGAGCCCGGCAAATTGCCGACTCTCCTCCTGCAGCCCAGGAGAGAGCGCACGCGGCGCTCGAAGAGGCGACCACATGGGTGCGCGACACGCGAGACCCGTGCCCAGTGGTGTTCGCCTGAATCAAGGGGCAAGGTATAGACGCCGTGAGGCGCAGGAAGGGCTCCCGGCTCGATGCCTATACCCCAGGTATCGATCTGGGAGCCCCAGCGACGGTTCAAGCCGTCGCGCTCACGGCTTGCCGCCATGCCCCTCGGTTGTCAGTTCCACGAAGGCTGCCCACTCGGAGGGAGCAAATGACAGCTTCGGGCCGTTCGGGTTCTTCGAATCCCGGACGTGGATGGTGCTCACGACGGAAGCGACCTCGATGCACTCCCCGCCGTTACTTCCGCTGTAGCTGCTCTTGACCCACACGACGTCGTTTGGACCGCGTGGAGTCTGGTCGGTGCTCATAGTTCTCCTGCCAGTTCTTCGATGAACCGCAACGAGCCTCTCTCGTCGCGGGCTTGGGTTCGAATGTTTGCATACCGCTGCTCCAGGTCACTGACCTTGGCCCCGTCGGTGACCCACTGTGGACCGGCTTGCCCTTCGACGTAGGCCACGCGCTTACCCTCGGCGGTCTCCAGCAGCGTCATCGGACCGTCGAACCCTGCGTGGGTCTCGCAGTCGGTACGCATGACCTGGATCGAGACGTTGCGCATCGTGGAACATTCTGTAAGCCGGATCAGCTGCTCCTTGAGGATCTTCCTTCCGCCAATCGGCCGGCGGAGCACCCACTCCTCAATCACGAAGCTCAGCATCGCAAGTGGCCTACGGCTCAGGAGCACTTGGCGCTCCAACCGCGCCTCGACGAGTGCCTCGACCTCGTCATCATCCAATGTTGGGCAGTGCGCGCTGAGGACCGCCCGCGCATAGCCTTCAGTCTGCAAGAGTCCGTGCAAGACGTGGACGTTGTAGGTGTCGAGTCGGCGCGCCCGGCTTTCTGTTTCTACGTACTCGGCGAACCACGCGGGGTGGTCGTTCACCTCGACGTCGGGAGCGATCGCCACGATGACTCCTTGAGCTCCCAGCGCGTCGTCCAGCGGTTGAAGGTATTCGGGCCGGAAGAGTCGCCTTCCGCGCTCCACCATCCTGACCATCGACTCGGACACGTTGATCGCTCGACCCAGCTGAAGCTGTGTCATGCCCCGTAGCTCGCGTAGCACCCGCACTTGCTGACCGAAGAGAAGAGCGTTGACGGGAATGTGCTCATCACCGCTCGTCATATTGTTCACCTATCCCTCATTAGTCATACCGCACAGCACCGCACAGCTCGGGGTCCAGACCGCACACGGCAGCGGTGGATTCTCTGCCCGCACCAAGCTTAAGCGCGCATGACCGCACGGGAGTTGCCTGGTCAGCACGCAGTTTTGTACTCCGTTGACCTCTGGTCAGGTTAGCTTTCGTGCGAGACCTTCGGAGCATGAACAAGGAAGGACAGCATCCGGGACCCCCGAGACTGGGCTCCGGCAGGGATGAGCGGTCTTTATCTACGCAAGAGGCGTGGATTCCCGCCACGGGGCGCCTCGTGCACCAGGCAGGTACCCACTTCGATGTCGTCCGGGTGAAAGGCGAACTCGGCGAAAAGACCGGCTCGCGGTTGCTCCGCGTTCACCACCCGACTTCCGCTGGCCCGATCGTTCGGAACCTCCGGGGCGACGGGACGTACTACTTTCTCCTCTCGCGCGGCTCCGCTGATTCCTACCGGTGGCCTCCGGGGATCAGAGCCTTCACCTCCGGGCATGAGGAGTACGTCGAGGTCCCCGCGCTCACCGGCGACGGCCACTGGCAGTGGTTCTCGGAGCCAGCGGACGACTTGGAGTTCGTCGACGGTGGGGAACTACACCGGATGCTCTGCGAGATCACGGGCTTCAGCCCGCGGTCCGAGGCGCACATCGCCACAGGCGAGGAAGGCATCTGCCCGGTGGCTACGGCACCAACGGGGAGGCCGGCGTGACTCCGCTCGCGTGCGGGGCAGGAACCGGGGGATCCTCCTGCTCGGGGCTCAGCGTTCGCGCTCCTCGCCGATCCTGGGTAGCCCCGCCTTCACAGGATGAACCAGGCCAGCTTCGTGTCCTCGGCGCGCAGACCCTCAACGCGGCGCTGGACCTCCCCGAAGGTCTGCGGTGCGTGTGGCAGCTTCCGTGCATTCGTAGTAATCATTCGCAGCTCCCGCAGGTCGCGCAGCACCGGGAAGCCGGACCATGCGGTGACGTCGAAACCGTACGTCTCGGCGAACGTCCCGTAGTGGTCTTGCCCGTATCCGAAGCGACGGCAGTGGACTTCGATGGTCACCAGGTCCCACTCGGGTTGACCGGATACGACGGTGTCCCAGTCGCACAGGACGACCTGCCCGCTGTCGTGCAGCGCGTTGCGATGCTGGGGGTCGCCCTGCAGCGACGCTGCTGGCAACTCGAACCGAACCTCGGCGAGGCAGTTCTCCAGTCGGTCAACCCGCCGCGACAGGAAGCGGATGCTCTCGTCCGGCAGCGCCTTCGTCCGCGCCAACGAGGCGCGGATCGCTGCGACGGTGTCCAGTGGCCTGAGCAGGAATGGCGGGGCTGGCAGGTTGTGCAAGGTGTAGAGCGGTTTGGCTATCTGAGCTGCCGAAACGGGCTGCTCAGGCTGCGGCAGGTACCTCCAGAAGGTGACCGGGTGGCCGTCGACGACGACGGGCTGCTGTGGGACCGGGTGCAGGTCGACGGTGGGGAATCCGCGGTCCATGAGCCAGCGGACAAACTGGACGGTTCGCTGGACCTCTGCAACCGGCGTTCCGCGGCGTGCGATCTTGACGACGACCGGTGCACTGGTCAGGCGTACCACCGCGTTGGTGTGGCCGCGCAGGAGCTCGGCTCCTGTCGGGTCGAGGCTGGCCGCGGCGCAGGCGCGCTCCAGGATGTGCCGCATGTCGGTCTCGTTGAAGCCGCCGCGAGTCGGTTCCGGTGCAGTCATGAGGCTAAGGCTGTCGGAGGGACGGTGCGGCTGTCACATCGTGCCAGGCGGCAGAGCCAAGATTTCACCCAGCTCTCGCGCGGCTCGCGCGGTACGCATGGAGGCTGGAAGGACTTCCAGCACGTCCTGTGCCCGAGCACTCAGGATCGGGGTTCGGTGGCCTTCCGGGACGTGCAGGTAGGTGGCGCTGGCCAGCTGGCAGGCCTCGGTCGCGCTGTGGTCCTGTGCGAGGCAGATGGCCTCCTCCAGTCCCATCAGGGCCGGGTCGATGCCAGCACGGTTCGGGTACAGGGCGAAGGCCTGGTCCCGGACGAGGCGAGCTTGGCGGCTCTGGCCAAGGTAGGTGTGTGCGCCGCTGAGGTAGAGGAGCAGTCGGCGCTCGGGGAAGGCAAAGGCATCGTCGGCCACCCCGTGTCCGCTCTGCTCGAAGGTGTTGCGAGCGTGGCGGATGGCGAGTTCGGCTCCCGCGGCGTCGCCTTGCCGAGCGAGGGCTCGGGCTTCGGCGGCTGCGGCGAAGGCGCCTGTTGGGGACGGCCGGTTGCGGGCGATCAGCCGGGCTTCCCGGGCGAGCGCGACCGCGGATTCCAGCGGTCCGTAGTAGTAGGGGAGCATCGCGGCTTGTGCTCGTACCCGGGCCCGCAGGTCTGCGTTGCCGCTGTCGTCGGCAGCGGTGCGGGCGGTGGCGTACCAGGCTCGCGACTGCCGCAGACTGCCCAACTTCATCAGGGCATCAGCGATGAGGGTTGCCAGAATGGCCGTCATCTCCGACAGCCTCACCTGGACGGAGGCCGGCTGCCGATCGACGGCCAGGGCCTGCACTTCACCCAGCTCGGTGAGCAGCATCTCCAGCATCGGAGCAGGCGGGAGGTAAATGTACTGCCGCCTCAGCCAGAACAGGCGTTCGTCCAGAAGATCGAGCTGGCTGGGGGAGACGCTCCCGGCGACGAGAATTCGGTCCACGGAACGACGAGCGTCGTCGGCCCACCGCTCAAGCCTGTCTCCGTCCGTTCCAACGCCGCTGTCTACCGCTGCAGCGCGAGTCGCGAGGGGCATGCTCGTTTGGGTGGTGACATGAGCGGTGACCGCCGTGGCGGTGGCGGGACCACGGTAGTCGCCGGCCAGCCCCACGCCTTGGGCGTCGGTCTGGTACAGGCGACAGAGCAGGTCTGCCGTTGCCGGTTGGGGGCGCCGGTTCGTGGCTTCCCAGCTGCCCAACTGGTCCCCGTCGAGGCGGGGGGCGGTGAGCTGCTGAGCCTCGCACATCGACTGGAGTTCGGTCACGGCCGTGCGCAAAGTCCAGCCGCGCGCCAGACGATGAGCTCGAAGTCTGCTCACGCCACAGCATCGGCAGATCTCCTCGACTGTCTGATCAACGGTCCACCCGGATGCCTCGCCCTGTTCTCGCAGTTGCTTGGCACAGGACGGGCGGTGCTTCCCTGACACGTGCTCAGGTCACCTCCTCCGTAAGGGATAAACCGCGAGCGTAGTGACCCGGACTGTCAGCAGTGTCCGGAACCCGCTAGAAGTCACTGGTTCCGGTCCGGAATCACAGACCAGTCACTGTTTTCGGTCCCGGAAACCGGAACCAGTCACTGATACGCCGGAATCCGTGACTTCTTCCGGTTGAGCCGCCGTCGCTTCTCCGCGAACTTGGCATACCCACTCATCGCTGAGCCGTACCGGCTCGGGGCTGATCCTCACACGTCGCGGACTGTCGCGGTCCCGACCCGCACCTCCTACTCCAGCTCAGCCATCGACCGCTCTCCAGCCGTCGCTCCGCTCTCGCCGAAAGGACAAGCCGTGCATGCCACCCCCACCGCCCCCACGTCGACATCGGCCGGCGTAGCGACGACCGGCGCGCGTCGGCTCGACGCACTCCCCAGCGGCCCGGCCGCTGACGGATCTCAGCGCTCACCGCTACGCCGTGCGGCTGCTTACGGATCGCAGGCGACTCCCATGGCGACGCCAGCCCGTCCGCTTCGGGCCGCAGGAACATCAGTCTCTGCCGCCGACGGGACCACAGCGGACACCCATGGAAGTCAGCCCGGCACCTTGTCACCGGCGACGGAATTCGACCTTGACTGTGGGGCGCTCCTTCCCTCCCTCACCGCCGCGCCCTCACGGCCTGCGGCTCCCCGAAACCCTGAGGTGAATGCCGTGGACGCCGCTCTCGCGGTGAGGACCTTGACCGAGGCCTCTGATGTGCAACGCCAGACTTTGACGATGGAATGCGATCGCAGCGCTGCCGGTGAGGCACGCGCTTTCGCTCGCAAGGTCCTTGCCGATTGGGGCCTGGAGGAGCTTGAGGACCGAGTCGTGCTCATCGTCAGCGAACTGGCCACGAACTCCTACAAGCATGGACGAACTAAGACGCCCGACGAGAGCGAAACAATCGCCCTCACGCTCGTCTGCGCTGACGGCAAGCTGCTTGGCATCCAGATGGCGGACAACTGCTCCGCGCCGCCCTACCAGCGTCGTCTGCACCCGGACCGGGAGTCCGGTCGCGGCCTCTACCTCGTCACGGCCCATTGCGACGGGTGGACCGCAGCGCCCAACGCGGACGGCACGGGCAAGAAGGTCTGGGCATTCCTTCGCTGCGACACCGACGACCGCGCCGCGTAGCAGCCCCCTAGCCCCGCCCACCCCCGAGGGCGGACGGCTCTGCTCGCCCAGGATGCGAGCAGGCCGAGAGTCCTTCCGCGCACGACGGCCACAGCCCGATCATCACCGGCGCGCGCGGAAGGACTCAACTTCCAGATCGAAACGACGACGAGAGGACCTGCGATCGTGACCGGCGCACTGCTTAGCAGCCCGGGCCGCTGGCCCATCCCAGGTGGCACACGGTGATCATTGCCATCGCCGGACTGCCCGGGACCGGCCGAAGCACCCTGGCCCACGCTCTTGCCGAACAGCTAGGCGACGACGGGGTCCTCGAAAGGGACTATCTGGGCCGCCACCTGTTCTCCGCGAGCCGGGTTGGACCCGGGGACGAGCAAGATCACTTCGTCGTTGACGTGATGCTCAAGACGACTGCCTGGCGGCTGGAGCGCGACCCGGAGAGCGCAATCATCCTGGACGGACTCCCGCTCACGCGGATTCGCCAGGTCACGTCTCTCCAGCGTTTCGCCGACCACCTCCGGCAGCAACTACACGTCATCGAGTGTGTCTGTGCAGAACGCCTTGCGCTGGGCCGTCTGGCGGCCAAGCGAGCCGCAGGTCGGCATTGGGACGACCAGCACGTGGATGCCGAGTTCTACTACGCCCGCAAGGAACACGCAGAACTGATCCCGCAGCCCAAACTCATCGTTGATACCGCCCTCCCACCCGACGAATGCCTCGCCCTGGCCCTGCGCTTCGTCCTCCCGACGTCGACCACTGCACGGCGGACAGCTTCCGCCACGAGCCGGGCGGGAGCCACGGCCCCGGCATGAACGCACAGGCCCACAACTCCCTCTTCGACGGCTTCGCCTTATCCCACGCCAGGTTGTAGGCGGTCGTAGAGGGGCTCTACCAGCACAAGTAGTTCCGAGAGGAAGAGCAGTCGTGTGCCCTGGCTATCGCCTGTGTTCCATCGCTGAGACTCGCGACTGCGAGGCTGCGATGGCCGTCCAGCGGGACAAGGTGATGGGCTGGGCTCTGCTGTGCAACGGCGTGCTGCCCGTCGACGAGACTGGTGAAGTGATGCCGGACGGCCGAGTCATCGCCCCCCGTCGTCCGCTGATCTACAGGGGGGCGACGGTATGAGCATCCCTCGCCAGTTCTACGTGAACGATCTCCGCGTGCCCTTCATCGCTCCTTGGTCGCGTGAGAAGCAGCCTCGCTTCTCCATCGCCCGGCGGCACCCTTTGCTTGGCGGGGGGATCTGCTACCCAGACGAACGCCGCGACGATCGCTGGAATCAGGTGTTGTGGGTCAGGATGCCCGCCGTGCGCGGGGTCGGCAAGCCCTTCCTCGCCGGTGTCCACGCGCTGCGCCAGCGACAGTGCATTTCCCACATGCTGTGCCAGATCTGTGGCGGGTCCACGTACCACAGCCGCCCACGGGAGCCGACGAAGCCTTCGCCGAGCGCCGATGAGCGGCACCTGTTCCTGGTGCGAGCTGCGACGGGGGTAGCGATCACCGAGGGCGAGCGAACCGCCTCGCCCCCGGTTCACGAAGCGTGCGCGATCGAGGCCGTTGAGGACTGCCCGCATCTGGGCAAGGGTGCCACGGCCTCGCTGGTCGAGTACTCCCCGAACTGGGGTGTCGCCGGCATCGTGTACGACCCGGAAACACTCGAACCCCAGCCCGGTGACGGCACTGACGGCCTCACGTATGTGGCGTACGAGGATCCGCGACTCCCATGGACCCTCGCAGCCCGCGAGGTCGTAGCCCTGCACGGCTGCACCACCGTTGATTTAGACGAACTCGCGGCGCGGGTTGCCGCAGCCCAGATGCCCGTCCGGCGGCCCGTCCGACGTGGGACGCGTTGATCGCCGCAGCGGTGCCTCCGGGCCTGCCCAGCTGGCACGCGCCGGTAGAGGGCCCGGGGCCGTGGTGATGACCGTGCCCATTATCTGCGTCATTGTCCGCGCCGCTCCGCCGCCATGACGTGACTCGGCGGTGCCGCCCAGCCTGTACGGCAGGCAGGCGTCACCCAATCCCAGGTGCCACTTCCCCCTTCCCAGCATCCGTTCAGAGAGATCCCTCGTGCTTCCCATGTCCCTAGCCGATGTCGCCGAAATAGTCGGCGGCACCCTCACCGGCATCTCAGACGCATCCGAGCATGTCACGGCCCCTGTGGTGTTCGAATTCCGCAAAATCGTCCCTGGCGGGCTGTTCGCCGCGATGGCGGGCAGCGGCGACCCCCGCGTTGCGGAAGCGCTGGCCGCGGGAGCTGTCGCCGTCCTCGCCTCCCGCCCTAGCAACGGACCCACCGTCGTCGTCCCCAACGTT
>Ga0307517_10013565_pt1 | contig 11046 bp, 11 predicted proteins | sample 23_EM_MG_FD_194515 | JGI IMG/M metagenome (GOLD analysis project Ga0307517, IMG submission 194515) | Populus trichocarpa ectomycorrhiza microbial communities from riparian zone in the Pacific Northwest, United States - 23_EM | ecosystem: Host-associated > Plants > Roots > Unclassified | place... | reverse complement strand
CTCGCAATGACGGGTTCACTTTGTGCGAAAGATGAGAATGGTTCGTATGTTGATCTATCAACGGGGTTATCCCTTTCCATTTGAAGTACTGATTTACTCACCGGTAGTCCACGAGGGAAAATGGAGAACGATGGAAATAGGAGGAAAGCATTCCTTCTCTGTGAGTGTGCGCAATTGTTAACGGTAACGTGAAAGAAGAACACAGAGGGCCACTTGCCTCCCTACATGCGGTGTATGCAAGTCTAACGGTAGATGTAATCACAAGCGATGGCCTGAGGTTGATACGTATAGGATAAACCAGAATCAAGGACAAGGGGGGATCGTGTGCTTCGGAATGCACGAAATAGGCGGAGCGCCAAATCCCAAACCAGAAGAGCGAAGAGCTTAGAGAGTATTTATACTTCACAAAGTTGGATTCGGTATTTGAAATGTCGGGTTCAGGGTGCAGGAAATGATCATGACAGGATCCATGTTCCGTAATAAGCGCGGTCGTGTATTCCACGATGAACTCCTCGCTGGCAGGTTTGCCAAATCTCAGCTTACTCAGTTCAACCCAACCATGATGCATGATCAGCGGGGAGTCTCGTGAGGAATACTACTGAATGTTGGAGACCAGCGGGTTCCTAGTTTAGAGAATTGTGATCCTATCCAGTGAAGAAAAAGAGGACGGAGGACAGAGAAATAACTCGCGTCGACGATTGGAAGAAAACAGCGATTCTGACGTCACTGGTCAACAGTTTTCGCAATGTTTGATTCGGAGGCTGCCTTGTCAATGTCGCGAATAAGTACATCCAACGAGAAAATAGGAAAATTCCAGTTCTCGAGCCGCAAGAGCGAACGTGCAGCTGGCTTGAGCGGCCCACATAACGGTATACAGTTGGGGTTCTTACTTCGTGTTGGATGATCGCAAAGAGCTCTAAATCCGGATATTTTATCTATTGGCTAAATGCCAAATTCAAAGTTATCTTATCTTTATCGCATCCAAGGATGTCTATATCTATTCATCGACTTTAGCCCTCCGCAATCTAAAACTCCGAATCCAAGCCACGTGCAATACGCTCCATCATCGCGCTCCTTGACCCCATCCCTTGCTTCAAACTCGATCCGGAGCATACACAACGGAGAAGGGCTTTAGCTGATGCCATCGTGCTTTGCCCCGTTCGCGGTGGGATGCGAAGGTTGGATTTGGGGATTTATGATATTTATACTCGCATTTGGGTGGGTAGAGGGAGGAGGCGGAGGAACGTGGGGTGGTGCATGCATTTGTATTGGCGGGTTGTGAGTTGATACCGGAGAACGATCTTGTATTTGCCTTCGCAGTGGCCGTCGGCGTCGTCGGGCTCCTTATCCCACTCGAGGCGTACCACAGAAAAGTAGGAGATTGAGCATAAAGGGAAGGGCTTGTTCTCCAGCAGACGAAGGCGATGACAGAAGCCCACTCAAGGATGACTTGGGTTTCTGTATCTGACCCTAAATTTGTTTCTGCCCTGGCGACGCGCTTCCAATGATATCCGTAGTACCACTACCAGGGATTGTGTGCGTTTTCGACCCTTTCTCTGTTAGAGACGTTCCCGATCCAGGTGCCTAAGGAGTATATATGTGAATGACTCTAGCATCCAACGTATCGAGCTAGACTCTCACCCCAAGTCCTTCAGGACGTGAGAAAAGATTCAAATTGAGGTAAAGTGGCTTCGTGGTCATAAACCAGAGGAAAAGTACATCTGGCCTGACGCCTTGAAAATGCATGGGATCAGATTCAATTGTTTAGACTCCTAAAGGACGACGATGAGACGTACAATGCTGAACACTAGCAGTGAGTGCCTAGGAGAAGAGAGCAGCGAGGACAACGATGGAGGCACTGATGGAGAACTTCACGCCTCAAGTCGAGGTTTTTGAACTCGAGGGGATTTCGCCTTTCCCCTGCCTGTAATATTTAAACGGCATGCTCACCGTCATATCAATCAGGACAACTTGGCGCTGCGGGGTAGAGAGAAAAATAAGGCGACACCAACAATCGCCGTCGTCCAGTAGGTTAAATTTATCCGAACACGCGCCAGCGCCAGTGAAATATCGGAACCGAGAAAAAAAGATGAAAAGGTACCGTATACATATTTACAAAGGGTGGATGATTCTTCTCCCTCGTCCTCTTTCGTCCACTCTGCTCTCTCCATCCCGCCAGCTGCAGTAACACTCAACAGAGGGAGTAACCACTCTTCCTTCGTCGTAGGCACGGTTAAGCCGCACGGAGCACCGAGATCGCCAAAGTTAAGATTGAACACGACCAGCTGGACCTCGCCGCCTAATGTGTCTTGTAGGTTTTGACAAGGGAGGGGTAAGTCACTTCGCTAACGATTCCGCTTGTGTCTAGGAATAAAATCATGTTAGTCTGCAGTAAGAAATCGAATAGATAATTCACTGACGATTGACTCGGAGCATGTTTCGCTGAATCCACTCCTCCCTATCCCAGTAGTCCGCTCGTCCCAACTAGGCGTTCCCGGTAGTGTTGAACACGGTGAAGAATACGGTGTACAAGATTCGAGACAGTACACAAATAATGACCTCGACAAGGCAGAGTGGACGTTGGGAGAGAAGGAACGGGGTGTGGTGGGCTCGGGTGATATAAGCTTCGGTAAGTAGACATCAGCATAATTAATGCTCGTCTTCAGACTACCGTACTAGCTACCGCTTTCCTTACGGCCGAACCATCGTTCATATTGCAGCCTCCTCTACACCGGGTGCCCGTCTGAAGAGTGTTGGAACTGCGAGTTAACCCCATGTTTGTATCATTTCTAATGTCTTCGGGGGCACGGGTTGTCGTTGGAGTTAAAACTTGGAGTGTATGAGGCCCATAGTTTCTGGATGACATGGGCAGGGAATTGACACAAGGACGGTCTTTCGAGTATCTGCCCTTCCGTCCAGAGAGATCGAAGCGAACACAAGTGGCTGAGTATATGCTGCCGCCCAGAAGTGCTTATCGTGTGGGCGGAATACGTAATTAGGAAACATGCATGTGCGTTAGCGTATTGTTGTTGGTCTCAACGAGCACTACCACAATATAAGGCATTGCCCCTATTGTATACGTGTGAGGTTAGGGTAACAACGACGGAAGTGAGGCTGACCACGTATGCACCATCCCACTACCCTCTCCATCAATGCCCATTCCTGTGCCCCTCCCTCTCATTCATGCCCAGGCCTCGGGCCCATCATGCACGATTGTCGGGATTGATGAGGTTCAGAGTGTCGTAGATAGGGGGCATTCGAGTGGGTATCCAATCGTTACGCACAAGCGCGCGGGTTAAGCCGCATGGAGCATCAAGATCGCCGAGTGGACAAGATTTGCCGAGTTGGACGTCGCCGCCCAATGGCGGTCCTATTCGTACAGAAGGGATGGGGTAAGTCGGCCTTTTCCCCCTCGCTAACCCTAATGAGATTGTGTCATTATATATGACGCGTACTTGGTAAGGAGATGGTGTGACTGGACGAGGCAGAACCACTAACCAAGCGAACGAATCCCATTAGTAGTTCGCTCGCTGACCCCTGCTCGCTGCAGCCTGCCCGTCTGCTCGTTTCAGCTGGGCGTCCCGGGTCACCTTCAGCGCAGCGGGGTGGATGCTGAGGGCAAAGAAATAGAGGTATCGGGGGTGGGTGAAAGACACTTCGGTAAATGACGTCTCTTTGTGTGGGATCCAATTGCAAGGGGTACCTGTTGAAGGTGTCAGGATCTATTATGGCGACGAGGACAAGGACTGACCAGGTAAATACAGCCTCGTGATTAGAGCACCTTTTGCTGAACCATTCCTCTTGCCATGTTCCACCGCTTCTTTCAATGATTGGTCTGCGACAAGCCACGAGATGGTGGTCGCAAACTTGTAGGACAACCTGTAGAGGTGTCTTTGACGCGCCCCGCTAATTCAAGTTGGAACAAGAAACTGCGGCGACCGGTGTGCGAAGTCCAAGTGGGCTTCGTAACGATATAGTCAAGTCCTCCACGACAAGGGACAATCCTGTGGGTAACAAAGACCGTGAGTGACGTGGCAGGAGAAAAAACGACTCAGACCTAGGAAGAAAAACACAAACAACAAAACGGAAGGGCACAGCTGAAGCTCACCTGCATACCACTGTAAATATGGGCGCTGTCAGACACTCGCGACTGATGGTTTGTAACAACTGAGAACGCGCACCAGCCTCCGAACCAAACACGATCTGGTGATAGTCCTGTTTTTACCACACCCTTCGAACCGTGTCAGAAAATGCTTATGTAAAGTGCGGAGTTCTAATTATCGTCGCGTCGATTGGACGCGACGGAGTAGGTGTTTTTATATTTCTTGGAGACAAAGTATATATATTTAGTTCAAGGAAGACTAATTGAAAAAAAAATTACATTGTGAAGAGGATATATCGTTGTCCTTTTGATATCAGTGGGTTTGAGAGCAGAACAACATCACATGATCTTCAGCCTTGGACAACCAGTTCCCTAACTTCCCCATATCACCTTGCCGCATTCTCAAATTTTAACACAGGGTTTATTAGGACTCTTTAAATATCTTTCTCTCCGAAATATCTCAAAAAGGATTCCCCTCATCTTGTTAAGTGAGCGTGACTGAATGTTTAAAGTCCGCACTTTACATAAGCATTTTCTGACACGGTTCGGGGGGCGTGGTAAATAACAGACTTCATATATCGTGATCCCATGGGCACATCACATATATCGAAGTCTGTCTAGGAGAGACTAATCTGGTGACGTCGGAATTGTGTTCCAATGCCATTGCTCTAACCACCTTGTTCTTCACCATCACAATTTGCCAAAATATGAACCACCTGGTCGACAACAACACTCACAACCAAGCTCACCATTTGAAAATTATACCCCCGCTGTTCTTTGAATTCAGTAACCTGGGATTTGGCAAACGCGGCGAGGAGTTCGTCGTGTATTCGTTTCATATTTCGTTTTTTTCCCAGTCTTCAAGTTCAAGTTCACCTGTTCATATGGAATAAGGCATTTTCTCCCGAGTCCCACTATGAATCCTACGTTAATTTCACCCGTTCAAATCGAATGAATCCATGCACAACCTTTACGAGGGTCAGATGTGTGAGAATGTCAAGCTCGAACGGCGCCATGCGTACCTCGTAAAATCGTCGGGTGTGGTGTGTGAATCAGGGCACCTCATAGTACTGTACTATTACGACCGATCGTTCACGGGGTATGACATATGACAGCAATTGTTCACTGGGATAGATGTTCACATCTACCAGTGACCAATGACAAGGGCGAAAATTTGTTCATGTGCGCTGTGGTGACCCGAAAATGTTTATTTAATTGCCTGACTAGGAATTGAAGTTACCGATGCCTCTGTCACTCAAGATCTTCCAGAAACGAGGAAGCGTTAATTGCACGAAGATGCAAGGGGGGCCCGGGATGTTAAAAATTACACGGGGTCGGTAAATTTTTTAAGGTGCTGGGGCTTACCCCCTCCCCCCTCCCCCCCAAAAAGGATATGTCAGACCGAAAAAGGAAATTTCCGAAAAAAAACATATCTCCAATAGTCATTAAAAACAGAAATTGCGGAAGGTTTTTATTGAATTTGGATTATAATATGACTATGACATTTATTTATGAGGTGTTCCTTCAAGTCTGAGGAACTTAAGATGTCACTGTGGGCCCATAATCCGCCCATGACATCTCATTACCAGTTGTGAGTCACAAAAACACCCCATTTCTTTGGTTAGCACTCATTTTAAGGTTAATTTTCATGCTAACAGCACAGAAGATGCTACAACACTGTGATTCAGGTCAAAAAATCGGTACCGTATGCAAAAAATTAAAAAAATTTAGCCCTTCGGGCTCGACCCCCCCCCTCCACCCCGGGTCACGGAACAACGGGCCGGGCCCCCCTTGCTCGTAGCACTATCCCCGATATAAATAATAAACTATCTCATCTGGCTTGATTCGAAATCTCTGTAGCACTGCCAAAAAGTCCATCGATTTTCAATTTCCCCATATCATTGGTTGTCACCAGGACATCAACGTATGGTGCGATACCGAGGGCCGCATGGTCCACTGTTGGGCATCGGAAGGCCCTTCGGTTATGAATCTTATGATCATAGTTTTCTTGCCGAGAACACGAAGCTGTTGGAGCAGATGAAGGGCGCCCATTTTGAGCTGCAATAACGGCATGGCCCTTATTCCAAAGACATGAAAGTTAGATCAAGTATCAAATAACACGATGGGGACGTTGTATAAATGGCGAAATTCAACGCTGGTGAGGCATGAGGTCATAACCCAGCGGGTCTTCAGATCGATCAATAGGCCGATACTGGGTAACTCAATGGCCTCCAGGCGATGAGCATACCATATTTGCGTGGTGAGGTGCATCCGTAGATCAGACAGCCGTGGGTATCTGTCACCGCTCTGCGACATGAGAGCTAGACATGCGACAAAATTAGGGTGAGTAAAGGCCCAACGCCGGAGGTCGCCAGTTTGCCCCCTCAACGTAAGGATATTCACATGAGACGCCAACCGCGGGTTCGTGGAAGAGATATCATTGAGCGCCCCACAGGTGGATTGGACCGCGTTTGAGTTCACCGCGTAGTCACAACGCCAATAAATGTTACTGGAGAACGCGACCGGAATACGCGGGCAGGTTCGAAGGCGAATCCCATCCTGCTTCGCCAAGTAATCGTCTTCTGGGGGATGGAAGCGATTATTTCGTCGATGGGCTCCTGGGAGAGATGATAAATACTGGGGACTACTGAGATGCATCGTAGAGTTCAAATCAGGGAAATTCCAACCCGAGTTGAGTCCTTTATAATTGGGATGATTTCTAAACAAAGAGATGACACGGTTATTTGGGATGCCCATTGTTTGGAGAAAAATTAAATACGTACACCTAATCTCAACGCGATGTGCTTGATGCTTGCACTGGCAGTGGTGTCATCAATGGGTGCCAATGACAGCGAGCAAAGACCTGTGATTTTGGTCGGGGAGGACTTAGTAGGTCTGGAACAATATGCAGATTCTCAGGGGGAGAGAAATGAGACGAGATGAGAAAGAGGGCGCAAATTGGGGTTCGATAGACGAGGTTTCTAAGGCGTCACTTTCGTACTCGAGTAATAGAAAAACCGGAGTACAGTGTAGTCATTGACGAAATTATGAGGGATTCGGACATTGTGGAGCGAACTAGGAGGTAGACTGGCATGCATGCGAAGAATGATAGCCGCATCACTGGCAGAAGGCATCGAAAACCCCCCATAGACCTATAGGCTATCATGCAGAATCGCCATCGCAGTACCGGCAGGGCTGGACTAGGAGAGTGAAACTCTTCAGACTCTTGAACAGTAACGCCATCGTAGACAAAATCGACGCCGAGCTCTGGACTATGACACTCATCACTGAGTCATATGCAAGTCGCCGTCATACGTCTGGATGTAGCAATACCAATCTGACAAAAAACGCAAAGTCAAAGTATTTCACTAGAAAGCACGGGAAAGGAGTCCACGTTATGCTAAATCTGAAGACAATGTCCTACTCCTACAGTACACAGCTGAGCGATCCGTGCATTTGAAAGGCTCTCGAAATATAGCACAAGGAACATTCTTGGAAGAAATGGTGAGTATACCCACCTTTACGCTGACACCGTCTTTATATATCTGTCAACGGCCTCTTGAACCGCCACCCAGTTGTTAATTATCTGTGGTCTCAAAGCATTGAGCACCGCAGGACCAGTTGGACGGCTCAAGGCACCATAAAACTAAAACACATCCAAATTCGTCAAAGCCGTCGTTATATCGGACCAAATGAGGGATATCGAGGATAGACTTTCTGCAACGCCAGTAGCATATGGAATCAGGCTGTGGAAATGGCAATATTATTACACCAGTAAGCATTCTGTCAAAACTGGCGTGCTTACGACTGATGGTGAGCTTTAGTATTCTCGGCATTGCTGACGGCGGCTCTCAAATCATTGATAGCAATAGTGATCTGTAATTGGCCTTAATAAAATTAATGGTGAATGTGATTATTGACGAACTTGTGAAGCTGAAATGGCCTACCACACAACAAGGCCACCGAGTACAGCAGCAGAAATAGATCAGGGATTCAGGATATATGAGGCAAGACGCAGTTTAACTTTAATTCGCCTGCAGCACCGAAGAGAACCAGCATTCCTACTGGCAAGAAAACAGCTGCAGTAAAAGCGAGGAATGCGCCAAAGGCAGAAAGACACGCGTAGAGAGTCATGTTTTTCTGTTGCTCAGTGAGGTCATTGATACTATTATTAAACCTATTACACAAAAATCAGTAAGGAATGTAAACTGCATAATAACTAGGCGAACTCACGTCGTGATATTCTGGTCGCATTCAGTTGTCAACTTATGCACCAAGTTTATAACATTGTCCCAGTCGTTCTTCACCTTGGTGCTATAATTATTCATTAATAAGTTGAACACCTCGCTTTCAACCCAATCAGTAACTCACGAGATCGGATAGGGCCGTGGCGGTAATCTTATAGTCCGTAACGAGAGGTGCATTGGTAGCAAGGAACAGGCGCATGGCCAAGTCAGTTGCTTGTGCTTGGGGCGTCTGGAACAACAAAAGGGAGGAGCGCCGCCTGCAGTCCAGCGTAAGCATTCAAATCGCGGGCAACGGGGAGTGTGTCTTGCTAGTGCATTTGTACTGGTCAAGGTATAGTTGCTGAAGAAGAGTCTATCATACGACATTGGTCAGCTGTGGCTCAAGACAGATGAATATTTCCTCACATTAAACTGGTCCAGTAGTATCAGCCAAATCTTCGAGCCTTTGCTTAGTTTCATCTGGAGGCATGTATTCATTGAACATAAACGTCCGAGAAATAAATCAATAGTGGTATAATTTGCATACCCAAGAACTCTTTCAACCACCTTTTCGTCGCTGCTAGGAAAGGAGGAGAACGCTTGTAGACGGACGGTTTGACAAAAGAGGAAACTTACCTAGCAGCGGCGAGTTTGATCCCAGCGCGACTTGACAGTCTCGGGGCATATAGAGCATTTCACTTCCTCCTTGCCCTTTTGCGAATAATCAGGCCACTTGACGGTCTCGATCTGCGCCGTATACTCAATCATCGTCTTGAACCAGCCAACTTGAAACGGAATCACGCTGCCGCTGGGGGTGGATTTGACGGCGGAGTCAGCGTCAAACTGGATCCCGTGGTCGGGTGTCTGCATAGATCGTTTCAACATAGAGAATGGCGAAGTGTGCACGATTCAGAGGATGACGACGGCGTTTTTCGTGACCAGGCAGAGTTGGCCGTCCACAAACCATTGGAGAAATTTGTGGGAGGAGATGGAAGTGGCGGTTGGGAGGGTGAGTGAGACGTAGATGCTCGCGGGTCGTTTTTGCATCAGAAATAAGAAGATAAGGACCGGCCCGCTTTCATCATTATCTACGTCATCAATGCCTGAGGTCTATTTTAGGAGTTTATGTAAAGGCAGCAATCTTCCACAACACCCGCCACATCCCTGTCGGTCATCTTTCATCTACGGGAGTCACATACTCCACAATTCTCTCGCAAAAGACATCCAACACCTTCATGCCGACAAAGTTCAATGAGCTCAGCCAAGTGTTTCTTGAGCAACCTTCGGGAACGTTTGACTGTTTGACTGAACCTTGAACTGGATTCAGATGGCACATCACATGCCTGTGGGATATCTGGTGGGCAGCCATATCTAAAGACTAAAGCGCCTTCATGCCCTGCCAGCTTGCTGCCAACTTGAACCATTTCGGATGTCGATTTTTGATTTGGCCACGATGCACCCTCTCCATGCCATTTTATCAGCCTTTCTTTGCGCTTGGATCCTCAAGAGCATGTCTATCAGTCGCAGGCGCAACCCCAATGGTCTTCCTCTACCTCCCGGTCCAAAGGGCTTTCCCATCATCGGTAATTTGCTGGATATGCCCACAAACAAACCATGGCTCGTCTACAATCAATGGTCGAAAACCTACGGTAGTCCTTTTATGCGATGAATGTTTCCTACAAATGACATCATTGTTTTTCGCAGGTGACATGGTGTATTTCGAGGTTCTTGGGCAACCGTTCCTCGTTTTAGATACCCTCCGGAGAGCAAACGATTTCTTTGATAAACGGTCTACCAACTATTCCGATAGAATGCGAATGCCGATGGTTTTGGAACTGTAGGGTTTGTCTGTCATGTAACCTTCCCCTTTTGACGATTTATCAATTAGTATGAACTGGGATTTCAACATGGCATTGCTGCCTTATGGTACATGGTGGCGAAGACATCGTCGAGCTTTCAATAACTATTTCCATCGAAACATCGTATCGAAATATCAACCCATCCAAACTCGCGAAGCCCGTGCATTCCTTTACCGTCTCCTGAAGACACCTGAGGATTTCATGCATCATATTCGGCAGTAAGTCATCGAATACCCCCAATATCCTAATATAATGACAAAGCTCTTTTCAACAGCACCTTTGCTGCTACGATTATGGGCGTCGCATATGGTATCAATGTCAAGGACTCGGATGATCCTTATATCTCGAATGCTGAAGAGGCTCTTAATGGTATAGTCGAAGCTGGCATTCCAGGTGCATTTTTGGTGGATTTGCTCCCCATCTTGAAGTATGTCCCTGCCTGGTTCCCTGGTGCTGGATTCAAAAGAAAAGCTTTATATTGGAGCAAAGTCAACACTGAAGTCGTCGAGAAGCCATTTCAATTTGTCGCCGAGCAAGTGGTAACGCCGCCCTTCCCATGCTATTTCCCCTGTGTTGATTGGGTATTTCAGAAAATGGGGACTGCATTGCCTTCTGTGGCAACATGCCTTATCGAAAAACTACCCGACGAGACTGACCCAAGATGGCCTGAGGAATTGAGGATCGCTCAAGATACTGCGGCAGTGGCCTACATAGGTATGGGCTACTTTAAATACCTCTCGGGATTCCAAGTTCACCGATAGCTGCAGGCGGTGCTGATACGGTACGCTTAACACGGATATATTTCTTCCCCCGTGTCCGGACCCACAACTTTGGCGTTATAGGGAGTCTCCGCCATTCA
>Ga0307517_10013563_pt1 | contig 11046 bp, 6 predicted proteins | sample 23_EM_MG_FD_194515 | JGI IMG/M metagenome (GOLD analysis project Ga0307517, IMG submission 194515) | Populus trichocarpa ectomycorrhiza microbial communities from riparian zone in the Pacific Northwest, United States - 23_EM | ecosystem: Host-associated > Plants > Roots > Unclassified | place... | reverse complement strand
AGTAAATTGATAGTAGTCGATCACTTGGGATGTTCTAAATGCAAATGAAACTCTGCGGAATCTTTGGAAAAAAAAATTACCCTCAAATAAAGAGGATATGTTGGGATCTTTTAACATTGATCGAGTTATACAGTCGGACTGTTACACCATGTACCTAAGAACCAAAGGTATATGAATAAACTTGGACCCATAAATAACCATGTGCTTAAAAACCCGGAGTATGAAAATGATGCCACGAATCCAATTAATTTTTTATAGGTCGGATGTACGAGCTTTATCCTTGCAAAAAAGGATGTTTTACCAAAAATAATCAATAGAAAGAAACTCACGTTTATTATCACCAAGTAGCCAAATTTTATAGCTCAAAAAACATTATATAGTCTTTTTTAAATAACTCTAAAATGGACCTCTTTTGGGTTCCACGCTAATGGGTTAGAACCAGAAATCAACTAACATAAGTTCAATAATGAAATAAACTTTTAAACAATGTCTAATGGGCCAGAACAAACCTAAATTAAAGATAATTATTCAACATCAAATAAATAAAATAAGATAATAAAAATAAACTCTTTATGGTAGAATTCCTCCATGTATCTGAAATCTCCAAGCTCTCCAGAGTGGTTTTTTTGCCGAAACTTTTAGTGGAGGAATTCAACTAGAAAACTTTATTTTGATTACTAGAATTCACTTTCCTTGTATTGCCTCCTCTTAGTCTCTTTGATGTGCTAGAAATACCTGCAAAATAAGAAGAAAAAAAATCAAGGAGAAAGATCCCCTTATTAGATGTCGTCACATCAACTTCATGTAGGACTTGGAATCCTCGCAAAGTATGGACTTCAATTCTTCAATGAATTCAAACCACATTAGGAACCCTTGTAGCCCAAGACCATGCACAAGTTTAAGGCCTAAATAAACCTAATTTAATATCCATTTGTTGTCCAAAACTAACCCATTACAGGTCTAGATCGAATGGGCTAAAAATAGCCAAGAAAGAACACTTTGTCAATAAATCTGTCAAAACAGTAACAACAACTTTAAATAATTTATTCCCGAACTTTGATTGACCTGAGATTTTATCACACTATAGTTTCATATGTTTAATACCTCATTATAAATTTTAAGCTCTATTTCATATACAGTTTGAAAAATATATCTGATTTTGCAAAACTGATCTATTTTAAAGCAAAATTCATACCCAACTTGGTTTCTACCTTAAAAAAAAAAAAAAAAGATTAATATGTGAATTACACGCCCAGTAGTGTAGTGATTGCAGACGTCCAAAAGCAGTCACATACCTAAAACCCAACTGAGATGTAAGGCAGGCCCACCACAAACCCAAGTCATTTTCGATGGAGAGAGCACAGAGGAGTTGTCACCTTCGTTCTGCTTTGAAGGGCCTAGTAGTTGTTGTTTAGAATTTGCATTTCTCCTCTGATCACTAAAGTTCAAACTTCAGAGAGTTGAATATTCTAAAACGAAAAATCTGTGCTAACATCTTGTCATTATCGGCAGGCAGGCAGGCAGGCTAGATAGGAGTTGTTTTGCATTTTTAATTTCACTGTGGTACACTTTCGTGCAGCGTTTCGTTTTGCATTTGAGCCATCACCACCTCGAAAGTCAATAGTCAAAAGTCAGTCCAGGGTGGCCTGACAACAGTTCGATAATTGTATTTATCCTTTGGTGTTTTTTTTAATAAAAATTTAATTTTTTATATATTTTTGAATTTTTTTAATATGTTAATATTAAAAATTATTTTTAAAAAGTAATAAAAATATTATTTTGATATATTTTCGAGTAAAAAGTATTTTGAAAACCAATCACTACTACATTCTCAAATACCTCGTTAATCATTCATTTTCAAACCTCAAATCTTTTCTTTAGTATTCTATTAATTATATTATTTAAGGTACAATATTATCTTTTTCTTTTATATTTAATTGTTTCACACATGTATTTCATTACATTTATAATTTTCTTTGTTCGTGGAACATGGCGATAAACCCAAATTTAAGAGCCTATAAAACCTAATATTTTTCTCGGCTCATCGAAGTGAATGACCCATTTCCTTTGGGCACATCTACATTTCCTCTAGTGTGATAGCTTCACTCTCCATGACAGCTTGAGACGGTCGACCTCAAAAACATAATAAAACCCTCGTTTTATAGCCAAATATATATCGTCATGGCTAAGTATGAATTCCTCTATAATTTCACCTTACCCTCCTAGAAAATTTTTTAAATACGAGTTCCTCCATAGTTTACCTCTATATATTTAGAAAATTGTTTTTCAAACATGGGACATACCATTACACACTCATCGTACTAAGTATATTAACCGGGGTTTTCACCCCGCTTCTCAAAAAATATTTTTTGACAAACTCGTCGTATTGACCATATTTACAAGCCTTTGCGTATAAATATCACAACGATTTAGGGGGGCTATTGATAAATTCAAATTTAAGGGTCTAAACCCCCCATAAAACTCAATCTCATTTGGGCTCAGTCAAGGGAATGACCAACCTCTTTTGAACACAACTACATTTTGGATCATACTCTCTCTACATACATTAGGTGTATAAAAGTCTTCAAAGGATCCACCATATTTCTATCGATATTAATGCATATATTAGGGATTTTTCTCTCATTAATATACATATGTGAGGGATATTTTTTCTTATTAATACATATATCAGTGATATTTCTCATCAACATCAATACATATGTCATGAATATTTTTTCTCTTTAATATTATCAGGAAAATATTACACTTTAGTCATTCCTCTGCATAAAAATACTTATGACTATAAATAGACCATAAATTCTTTAAACAAAAAGTTTGGAATTTTCATTCTCTACTACATATTTATTTTCATATTGTCTCTGTAATATTATTGTATTTTCTCTTAAAAAATCACTGATTTAATCATTGAAGAGTACCTTAATTTACTACAAATTATCTTTTATAAGTATTAAATATCTGACTAGAGATGACAAATCAAATTATTAAAATCAAGAATTTAACTAATTATCTAAAATATAAACCTTATCCCAAACTAGTAGGAGGTTTGAAGACGTCAGCTGGATATTAATTGATCACATTCCTTCTCCATCGCAATTTATTAAATTATATTAACACATAAAAACTGTGCTATATATTGTGAATGGGTACGTACGTACGTCGTTTTGGTTTAATATATATTATAATTATAAGTATAACTATAATAATTAGAAAAAAATAGAAGAATTTAACTTTACAATATTTAGTTACAAGCATTTTATTTTATTTTTTTAAAATCCCAGTTACTTATCTTATATAAATCCCAGTCCTCTTTGAAGTTCCCACCATTTGCAATCTTCAATTCTTTCTCTCGTTGGTTTCTTCTGTTGACTTCACTCTCCATCCATGGCTACTCAGGGACAGCCCATCACTTGCAAAGGTACTCTCTTTCTTTCTTTCTTTCTTTCTATATATATATATATATGCATGCATTTGTGATTTCGCTATAATAACAACTACCTTGTAATCTATGATTTTGGATTTGGAATTGCGAAGCTGCGGTTGCTTGGGAGGCGAACACGCCGTTGGTAATAGAGGATGTGCAGGTGGCTCCACCACAGGCCGGTGAGGTTCGAATCAGGATTCTCTTCACTGCTCTTTGCCACACTGATGCTTACACTTGGAGTGGAAAGGTATTTCCCTTTCCTTTTCTTTTCAAAGTTTAGGGGTTTTTCCTGATCTAATAATAATTACTATTTAATTTGTTTGTTATTTGATGTTGTAGGATCCTGAAGGTCTCTTCCCATGTATTCTTGGTCACGAGGCTGCTGGGTATGGATGATATCATACATGACACGAATCATCATGATGATCCCGCATGTTTCAACTCTTTGTGTGTTGTCGTTTAATGAATTTTTTGGACACAGGATTGTCGAAAGCGTTGGTGAAGGCGTGACAGAGGTTCAACCAGGTGATCATGTTATCCCTTGCTACCAGGCGGAATGCCGAGAATGCAAGTTTTGCAAATCAGGGAAGACAAACCTTTGTGGAAAAGTTCGTGCAGCCACTGGTGTTGGAGTCATGATGAATGATCGTAAAACCCGATTCTCAATTAAAGGAAAACCCATCTACCATTTCATGGGAACCTCAACATTCAGCCAGTACACAGTTGTGCATGATGTTAGCGTTGCTAAGATCGACCCAGCAGCCCCTTTGGAGAAAGTTTGCCTCCTTGGCTGCGGTGTTCCTACTGGTAAGTATATCTGGTTTTTTCCCATCTTTTTTAAGCACTACACTGAGCTCCAGGAAGATTCTTTTGTTGCGTTTGAAGTTCCTGTTTGCATCTCAACATTAATTCTGATTTATGCGATCCCTCCTGTCGAAGTCTGCTGGTAGTTTTTGGTGTATGTTTGGGTTTTTTGGATGATGTCATGCATTCATCTTGATGTATGCAAGTGTAAGTTACACACATCTCTTGTCTCTAGGTCTTGGAGCAGTTTGGAACACTGCAAAAGTAGAAGCAGGGTCCATTGTTGCTATTTTTGGACTTGGGACGATTGGACTTGCAGTAAGTTGTTGTCTTGCTTGGTCCCCCCTCACTCTTGGAAAAATAGATCCATTAATATTTCTGTGTCATCCCTGTAAAATAACGGTATTAATTTTATGGATAGGTCGCGGAGGGTGCAAAAGCAGCTGGAGCTTCACGGATAATTGGCATAGATATTGACAGAAAAAAGTTTGATAGAGGTACAGTTTCATTCTTCCTTCCATTTAGCATGCTTCAGTGGTCAGCAATAAATTTACCTTCTTTTTTCCGGTGTGACAACCATTGTTCTGTCCTCAAATTGGCCCGGTCCGGGTTGGTTTTTGGCATTAAAGACTAAAAAACCAGAAACAACACAATTCGAGCATCTCCCATCTGAATAGCCAAAGTTGCTTCAACATGGGTGTTGTATCTCACAAACCCAAAACCTGTGTGCACATCTTCAATAATTCCAGCACCTAGCAGATGGAGATGCCGATGTAGATCAACATAAGTAACGTGCAAATCATTTGTTAATGAGAAACACCAATCAGATGAGGGAGTCCTAGAGCATTTTATACCCTGTTTATTTTTTTTGACTATTCAAATTTGGTTGAACCGTCTAGTTCGATCGGTTTCAGCTCTCTGAAACCTAAACCAAACCAGATCAAGTGATTTTCTTGGTTTTTAAATTGATTTCTTTGGTTTTTAAATTCAGTAACTACCTTTTGATGTGGAATGTGGGAGTGTCCATTTTCCAGCGCTGACTTTCTAAACACATTATTTGCAAACCGTGGAGGAAGGACGCTTTAAATGAATATCCATCATGCTTGGATGCCCTGTCTTACTTAATTATCTTTTGTAAACTGCAATGCAACAGCAAAGGATTTCGGAGTTACTGAATTTGTGAATCCAAAGGAGCATGATGAACCAATTCAACAGCGTCTCATTGATCTCACTGATGGTGGTGTTGACTATAGCTTCGAGTGTATCGGAAATGTTTCTGTGATGAGGGCTGCTTTGGAGTGCTGTCACAAGGTAAGTAATGCATATTGAATTGGTGGTCGAAACCATGTATTTATCCAGAGATCACTTGTGATGACATGCCTGAGATTCTTACTTAGGGCTGGGGAACCTCCGTAATTGTGGGTGTTGCAGCATCTGGCCAGGAGATAAGCACTCGTCCTTTCCAGTTGGTGACTGGCCGTGTTTGGAAAGGAACAGCTTTTGGTGGTTTCAAGAGCCGTTCGCAGGTGCCTCTGCTTGTAGAAAAGTACATGAAAAAGGTTCGAGCATATTATGATGCATCTTTCTCAGTGCATTTAAAACTTGAGCTAAACAGGAAGCTGAGCTATTCTTTCCACTCTACTTGTCTTACAGGAAATTAAAATCGATGAGTACATCACCCATAAACTGACTCTTGGGGAGATGAATGAGGCATTTGATCTGCTGCACGAAGGCAGCTGCCTCCGGTGCGTGCTTGATATGCAACTCTAAGGCTAAATCCCCAGCCCGCCTGCCTTATTTTATAGGGAACACAATGTTTTGTAACTTTCTTTCTTCTTTTCGGTTGGAATATATGGAGAAGAAGAAGAAAAACACCCTTATCAGGTGTAAGGATGATTTTATATAGGGAATAAGATTTGAGTGTATGATGTACTCATAAGTTGTTGCAAGGTTGATGGAATTTTGAGGTTTTGCATGAATGAGTGATCAGGATATGTTTGTGTTGAATGAATAACTGTGTTACTTATTTGCGCTGCCATGATGACGATAGCCGGAGCCGGAGCCGGAGCATGTGTGTGTTAATCCGACCTTTTAGACGTTAAAATTTTATTCTGGAGGCTAAGATATCAGCAACCAGAAACTGTTGGTGTGTCAGTGAGGTCAGGTTAAGAGAGAATATTGTGCAAATATGGAATTGAGTTAATAATGCTGATTCGTGACAATTTGTAGGTCGATGATTATGGATGAGTAAAAAGAAGAGCCCAAGGTGTGAAATTAAACGACAACCTGAATGCTTTTTCTCTACCTTCTTACCACCTCATGGTTTTCTTTAGAATAGAACTGGTTCTCTGACCTGCACACGTTACAAAAAAATAAAAAAAATCAAGAGACTGCAAGTGTGTTTTTAAAATACAAGATAAAACCATAATTCAAGTCATTAACCTCTTATATCATGTACACCCCTGAATATAGTACTAAATTGTTAGAAGAAAAAAAAATTATAAGGACAAAATGAATACGTAAAACTAAGAGGGGTCAATATTCAAATAACAAAAGGTTAGGGGTTTATGTATTGATAAGAAGGGGTGAGGGTAAAGATGCAATTTGTTACAAGAAGATAACACCATAAATATCATTCTATTTTCTCTCTTGCAGTGACTTGCAAGAGAGAAAGAGGGGTTAGGGTTGTTTGATCTTTTCTTCTCATTTCTTGATGAAATCTACACCAAAATGTTAACCTAGAGTGATTAAAAAGAGTTACTAAGTTATAAAAGAGAGATATTTGGATGGTTTAGAGAGTTTAAAGAGAGGTTGGAGAGAAGACATTGATGGCAAAAACTCCGACGACTATGACTCCACCTTCCACCGTTGGATCAAAACAATATTTGGATATGTTGTTCTTCTCCATGTCTTGTACATTCTCACTGGAGGGATCTTCTATATCCATCTCCGTTTGAGACATATCGCGGGAGGAAAACTTCTGGGAAAAATAAACTTCTGGATAGTCTCAATCACCAACCGTTTTCTCCTTTGTTCATCATTGGACCGGACTATAATTTGGATATGTTATTTTTCCAGATGCTATCTAGATTCTAAACGGTGGAGATCATAAAAAAAACACTCCAAACAAAAGTTGTGCTTCTTGCACAGTAGGTTGTCAGTTCGGTTAAACCTAAGTTTCTGGAAATTTCACCATTGGATGAAGTTGATATTTGGATATATTATACTTATAATAATGAATTACAACTTGACCGTATAGATTTTCTGGAATATTATTCTTTTTTTATTTATAGTTGTTTGAAACGGCTGCCAAAATTGGTTTTGTGTTAACCGAACCAACCCTAAAATTAAAAGGAAATGGAGCATTAGAGAGACTTAATTTTTGGAAGATTTTGGGGCTGCTGTGACAGCCCTGAAAGTCTATGTTTAGGGGGGGGTGCTAAATACCTCTCCAAAAGGGGAGGGCTAGAGTGACAACCTTAAGTGTAGAGTTGTTAGGGATCAAAAGTGTCTCCAAAAAACTAAAGGAAGGTTGCAATGACAACCCTACTAATGGGTGTTAAAGGGCTGATTTGGATAGCCCTAAGAATAAAAAAATAATGGGAAATTAGAGTCTCATATAAAGTGATTAAGGTGAGGTAAGTTTGGGTTAAGAAATTAGCTTAGAAAAGTCTACATGGTTCGGGTTAACGGGTGGCTATGTGAACATGACATAATGATCTAATTTAGATATGGAAAATTTATATGAAATCATATAATGATGCTTGTTAGTTGATAAGAAAACATTGAAAAAGGAATGAATGATATTAAATGATGGTCTCGTGTGGAGCAAGAGAGGCATCGACTACGGGACCCTAAGCTAGCAGAACAGGACCATTGAGAGGAATAGGTAGGTGATTACTACCTCACCTTTTTATATTTTGAAGAGTTTAATATATTCTGAAATTTTATTTGTTTATGATGTATATTGATTTACGATAGTAAAAGATGAGAAATTTAAGAGTGGAAACATAATTAAACATGACAGTTTGTGTCATGAGTGTTGCCGGAAAAAAAATAATTGTATAAGGTTATTGTGCTTGTTATCCTAATTTCTAAGGACAACTTGGATTGATATAAAAGTTGGTCATATGAGTGGGGGGCAAGTACACAATAGCCAGCCACATGAGTAGGGGTATTCTTGTCATAGCCGGCCACAAGGGGTAGGGGCAAATTAAAGTCATAACCGGTCACAAGTGTGGGGGCAACTTAGTATGTAGCCGGCCACAGGAGTGGGGGCAGTTATAATCCTTAGTCAGTCACAAGTGTGGGGCAAAAATAGTTTCTAAACCTTCTTCTTGGTGAGATGGTGGGTGTTGGAGAAATGTTATTGGATCTTACATAAAATATTGGAATTTTGTAACTTGGTATTTTACTTATGAATGATGGGCTTTGACTAGAGATTTATATTTATTTTCATGACAAGTAATTGTTCTCTATATTCTGTAACTAATTATTTATATGTGTAATGTATTTCACAGGTTCTTCTCATGGTTATCCTAGTTAGAAGACTCCTTTTTAAATCCAGTAATTAGACTTAGGATTTCTAATGTTTTCCAAGACTTTGTAAAAATTGTTGGAATCGCCGATATATGTTTTATTGGATTTGGTTGTAAACCGATGTTTTAAGTTATTATACAATTTTTTTTAAAAAAACTCAATTCTGTATATGCACACGTTTATGTTATTTTCTTTTATCAATCCATTTATATGATAGACCAATATTTAAGAAAAGTCTTTGTGCTTATTATGTGTGAATGTCATATATGGAAGGATTGAATGGTGTGTGTGATGGTATAATGGAATGTTTGGCCCACTGATAAGTGAGGTGTTACAGTTGGTCTTTTGGATGTTGATTAACTAAATAAATTGGTCTTACGCAATTTGGATCTATATAACTCCAGTTATGGGCCACCAACCAAGACCAAGTCATGATAGACCCTATAGGGCAGTAGGTTTGATTCATTTACGAGTAATTTTGAGAGTCTTAGGGGAAGATCTGGGTTCTCCTCCCTTCATGGGACTTGTAGCCCTGTGTCTTAGCTTTCCCACGAGACCAACCTCGCTTGAAACGGAGTTCTAGAACTCCATATATAGTCAAAACTCACTCCAAGTGGGCCCTTTTGGCCACCCGCGACCAAGTACACGCATGATTATGCTCTGGCATAACTCCCTAAGGCCCAGAGAGGGATGAAGTTGATACTCAACCTCTGCCTCTCGGATGGCTTTGATTGAGGAGAGGCTGGAATGCGACCTCTACTGGCAGATTTGAAAAGTCACTAAAGCGACTATCTAGACACCTAAAGGTGAAAATTGGGTTCTTTCCCTTTGGGGAAACATGTGAGATTACATCTTAGCTTCCAAAATAAATGAGCCATGTTTGAAATAAAAATTTGTAATGATAACTATGATCGGACAAAGAATGATGATATTAATGGGTGAAATGAGAAAAATGTAAAATATATATATAAAAAAATAATTGAAAAAAAAACCTATATTGGCTGTTAATATGGCTGTTATGAAACCTATCCTTGAATAAGGATAATTTATGAGATATGCTTGTGAATTCATAAGGGATCACAAGCATGGTGCAGTAGTAGCAGCAGGGGAGCACGAATAGAGCTTCTACTGCATGTGGGTGATCTGTATCTGTTCTTTCTAGATAAATTCCATGATTTAATATGTTATTGAGGTGAAATGTGAATAAGCGAATGCTGGATATTATATGAAAGAATGAAAGTTTGCGTAATGATATTATTATTTCGGATAGCATCCTGAATATATATGTGTTCAAGGTGAATGATCTTTCGTGTGAATTGTTAAGTGATGGAAGTAGCTGACATAGAGAATATGAGAAGTGTGATATGTGGCATGGACTAGCATACATTTAGTGTATGTTATGATTCCAGGTAAGGGGATCATCATACATCGATGCCTATGAAGCATGGATTAATATACATTTAGTGTATGTTAGGATCCCGGGTAGTGGGATCACTATGCATCGACTAGCATACATTTAGTGTATGTTAGGATCCTGGGTAAGGAGATCGTCATGCATCGACGTCCACGGGGTGATGATGATACCAGTGATATTAGTATCGGCAATGTGTTAAGCAAAAATAGTTGTGGTTGATTTCATGGAATCTTGAATGGAAGTTAAAAATGGAAGATGAAACAGTTTTAGTAGTTGAATGAGAAAAGGTTCCAATAGAAAAAAAAGGGAAGAAGTGAATAGAATTAAGGTTGTCAATTCTGTTATGTTTCGCCCGGAATGGCCGAAACATTCCATACCAATTCAAAAAACGAAAAAAAATGGAACAATTTGCATCTCATTTTAAATCTCGGTCCGTTCCGGATTTTTTGGTTAAAGTTTGTCCAGAACGTTCCGGTTTCATTCAACATGTTCCGTTCCGCTCTTGAAAAGTCATTGAATCAAATTGAACCTTGTTCAATTTAATTAATTAAACCATCCAAGTATAAAAAGCTCTTTTTCATTACTATTTTCATTAACAATGATATTAATTTTTTAAAATTAGAATTATCACTAATATATATGGTTTATATTCATGTTGTTTTTTTTTTTTATGTTTATACTTTGTAGGAATTTGAGCAAAACAAGGGATGCTTTAGATTCCATTAGCCTTGATAACATTGACCTAACTTTATATTTAAAATATTTGTGTTAAAACATTTTACTTTCATAATATTTTGATATTTTATTTAAGTTGAATTACTTTAAGTTAAAGATCTATTTAATCTTG
>Ga0307517_10013562_pt1 | contig 11046 bp, 7 predicted proteins | sample 23_EM_MG_FD_194515 | JGI IMG/M metagenome (GOLD analysis project Ga0307517, IMG submission 194515) | Populus trichocarpa ectomycorrhiza microbial communities from riparian zone in the Pacific Northwest, United States - 23_EM | ecosystem: Host-associated > Plants > Roots > Unclassified | place... | reverse complement strand
ATAAGCAAAATCGCGACGAGATGCCGGAATACCGGAGCCGAATGGATATTTCATTGACAGGGAGCGATAGTGTTAACGTGGATAATCTCCTCAGGATCGAGAGCCCGGAGGAGATTGCTACATTGGAGCAGAGATGGATCAATGGTTGGACATCTCCGGTACTCGTCAGGTCAGTTCAATTGACAGTCCATCGCACACATACCCGCCAACCCTCTTCCCGCAGCGATCTGAAACCCCTACGGATACCCCTTCATTCGAAGAAATCTAAGCGATGCCCGTCCTGTCGCCACATCCTCATCAAACCCGAACAGAAACCCCAATCCGTGCGATTCAAGATCAAAATCAGCGCTACGAGTTACCTCCCACTCATGGGCATCTCCCTTCCGTTCCTCAACAACCCCACTGCTACAGCGCACCCTGTAAAACGTTCCGTTAGACCGGGTGCCATGTGGGAAGAAGATAAGAATTCGGCGCTGAATAATCCTGCCATGGTCGGAGGACGAACCTACCCGTTCGTCCTTTCATTCACGAATCCGATGTATGATCCCATACAGATTCGGCTCAATGTTTTACGGTCCCCCCTCCCCACTGCGACCATGACTGTCCCAACAGACGAGTCCGGTACGGCTCCTCAGCCGGAGAAGCGACGTCCGCCATTCGCGATCACACTACCAACGTTCACGTTCAGCGTTGCCGCGTTCGCCGAGGCTTGGGAATACGACGACGAGGACGAAGACGATATGGTTGAGGATGAGTACTCGGATTTGGTTGAGGACCGCAGACAAGCATCTGCATCGAACAGGACTGCACCTGGCCGAGGTGGGAAGGTGAAAACTGTGGGAGTTTTAGAGAAGAAGGCGAACACCACGTATATCGGTGGGGAAGTGGTTATCGGGAAGGAAGCCAAAGGGGACGTAAAGGTACGAGGATATTTGCCCCTTGCACGTCAATCGTTGATCGGGATATCCTCTAGTTCCTCATGATGGTGACGTTCACATATCGGAACGACACAGTAGACGATATGGATATCGGGGACGAGGATGGAGATGGAGACGGATCCCCGGTTCGGGCCACGAACCCCCCGAGTTCCTCACTCATGAATGCGAATAAACAACCGGAGATCAGGACCTTCTCGTACTATGTTGCTGTCGACTTGGGGAAAATTGGGCAGAGGAGTGGGGAGGGATCTGTGGACGAGAGACGTTGAGGGCGAGAGATAGTGGAGAGGTCAGCATTATCCATCTATACGACGTTTGTATCTCGCGACTACACGACTACACTACGGTACCAAACTTGACAGATGGTTGTAGATCAATCATGATATGCGCGTGGGTCAGGTTGAATTGATTCCTCGCAGAGTGCAACCGAATTGTTAGGGCATTTCAACTCGCTCGGACCGAGCGACTTGAGGCGAGGTATTTATCCTTGATGCGTCCTCAGGGTATGCTCGTTGAGACGTCTATGGCTGGACTGGGTGGTTGCTGTGATATATCAAATAACATTTGAGTTCTTTACGCGATTACTGGAGGTGGGAAGGCTGCCTTACTTATGACTTCTATTGCTGGTAACGAGGTCCCCTACCAAAACCCCAAACGCCGCGACGATTGCAAAAGCTCCCATGAAGTTCCAAAATGTTACCACTTTCATTCCCGTCACAAACATCACGTCGGACACGAATATCAGCACGACGGTCAGGAGATTCCCGATTGACGTGACGATGGGACCCCATACTCCCAAGAGGATCTGTGCGGAAAGTTCCATCAAGCCTTGGTTGTGCGGACGGAAAACCAAAGAGTTACCATGGTTCCTCCAACGGATGTGATGCTACACAGTGCAATGCCTGAGATCACCAGAGCAACACGCCAGTCCGTGGGCCAGTGAAATGGCTCGGCCCCACCTACGTAGTGGAGAAATGGTAGGGGGATCCAAAGGAAAAGGAGAGCGAGGATACCGGCCAACGAGGTGAGTAGATTAGGGTGTAAGCCAAATGGAAGGGGGTGAATTGTCATGTCGGATATCGATTGAGGGTCTCCAGAGGTGGGATTGTCTGTGGGCGGGTTGTCGTCACTGATGCTATCAAATGACGTCCTAGGAATTGGGGCATATGACAACTGAGCTGGCCCTTCTTGCTCCAAACCTTGAGGGAGAGTGAAGTATTTTTTGTAAAGGACTTGGTACAGCCCGAATTCGACGGAACCAATGAGCATCAAGAGGTCTCCCAAAAGAGGTGCTGTGGCGGTTGATGGCGTTCCAAAAGCTTCAGGCTGCTCGCTTTCGTCCTCTTGGATCGAGGTGCCACCGTAAATGACCGCCATTACGCCAACCATGGCTAGGAGGACAGCAAACATTGGTTTCCCTTCCCATGGGAGTCGGAACATCTTCATACGTATGCAAAGAAGGCGTTCGCGTTAAAAATGGCTGTGACATCTGTAAGACTGCAGAATACATTAGGGACCCCGGGTATGCCCCCCGGATTTCACTGCTTGGACTCACGGAGCGAGAGAGATAGCAGAGAACAAGAACAAGCCGGGGAGCATAATTCCAACGGTCATCAGTCCTACCATGGCTGTGAACCTCAGCCAGGGGAATTTGGCATCTTCGAGTACTGTTGAATTCCCAGCGATGTGTCGTTTGATGGCCAATGATAGACTGTTCAAGTAGTGCTTGACTGGTCGTCCCGTGATAAGACGGAGATATGTACATAACATGTAGCGGGAAGACGATCGAAAATGACGAGTGTGCCACGTAGCTATGAGGTTTAAAGCTCACGGCTCGGTGGTGGGCGGAGATTCTAAGATATACATGAGAAAGTATGGCTGCCGGTACTTGAGCGTTGTTTGGACGTACTAGCGTGCTGGAATTAGATCGGGGGCACAAAGTCCGTTCTGTCGAGTGGAACTTACTTGTGTCAGCTGAGATTCGACCACAGAGGCGGCCAGAACCAGGACGAAGAGAAAGAGGGCAGATTTGCCTCCGGGGTATGGGGAGTTCGCTATGGATGTGGGAGACCGGGGTGAACCGAACTTGTGGCGTTCAACAACGATTGTCACTTTTTGCCAATCGCGGCGGGTTGAACGACGTGATGAGCGCTTCTACCCCCAACTAGTCCTGCCCTCGCACGCGTACGCCAACCGACAATCAAACTCCCGGCGAACCGCACCTACCCATGCACCGCCGCGCCCAGTGCCCGGCACAAAATCTGTTGCTCGGGAGGAGGGTCAAACTCCGGCCTCCCGTCAAAGCCACGTATGGCGGATGCAGCGCAGTTAGGGGGAAAGGCAGGGCATGTATCTTTTGTTCAAAGAGTTTCGAACACAATAGGTGCAGTTTCGCGTTTTCATTCCTGTAATTACAGTGCTGCAGAGCGTTCCAGCCTTGAACACAGTTCCCTTCATCGAGCGGCTCTGTTCGCACGAGGCGTGGGCTCAGACGATGGTTATCTACCTCCGTCAGGGTTCGTAGCCTTCCTCACAGCCTAAGTATGTTCCACGCCGTTTCTCGTGGCTATCTTGAATCTCGCGAAAGAGGTCTCATATATCACGCTTGCCAAGGCAGTTTTTGGTTCCATCAGTATCCTCGCGATGATAACGGTACGTTCCTCTTCTGTGACGAGGCACCCCAAATTCATATGTAACCAGAATGCCATGGTCAACAGACTGGACTGTCGAACTCTGGCTAACCTGGACGGATGTATGCTCAACCCTTGATCGCGGGGTGGACAGGAGACGATTGGGTGAACTCGGCCGGGCGAGGCGATCGAATGGCAATTGACAACGTGAGTTCAACCAGCGATACATATTGTACGGGCTTTGCTCACCATACCGTACCCTTGATCGCAGGACTGTGCCAGAAATACAGGGGGAGGTCGTTGAGAAGAGGGGATGGAACTTACTCTCCCCGCTTGCCCAAGCAAAGTATAACAAAGATATCACCGCCACCTGGAAGTGGACCCCATTGTGATCCTCCAAGCCTTCAACATATGTTCAGCCGATTCTGCTTGACTATTGCTAGCTGCCTCCCTCCAGACCGGGCTGGCTCTGAATACTCGCCTCTCTTTGACCACAGTTTCGCCATCATGACCATTCCGCCACATGGGAAGGGAATTATGAGACCTGGCCCATTCATGATCTCTCCATGGTGATGACCACTGGCTACCCATGGTCCTTTCAACTGAGCTGATGACACAGAAGAGACCACCCCCAATGTCTCCCAAAAGATTGCACCTGAAATCATTACCACACCCCAGGATCATGGTGGGAACTGATACTGATAATCTCGAACAGCCCATCATCTTTGGCATTGAAAACATGTGATAGTGTGCTTTTGGAGATGCTGGAGTTTTAGGAAGGTTCTGCATCAGGAAACATGACCATACAGTTATTCCTTGCTTTTCAGCCTTATATAGCACTTTTCAGCACTTTTCTTGATTATTTGCTGTTGTATAATGTATGCTTGAAAATTATGTAATTTTGGGGGTCTAAATGGCAGGGAACTTATGTGAGTAAGCCCAAACAAGGTTGAATAAGAGCAACAAGCAAATAAGCAAATGCCTCTTTTCCTGATGCTGTAGAATGAGGATTTGAAGGACATTTGGGAGCTTGGTCAGGGGATGGAGAGGGTCAAGCAGGGACAACTATAGCCAAGAAGGTTTGCACTTTTCTCATTCATTTCCAACTGCCTCCCATGGACTTTTCCCCTTCTGTTTTGGCCCACAGATCAATGTATGCAGCTTATCACCTGGGGTACTACCCTTTTTTCCCCTAGCATAGATTATTGATTGACACAAAGCTGTTGGAAGCTAATTCTGTTGGAAGTGCGGGTCATGCACCACTACAATTCACCTTGCATCATTTCTTCCCACAGTACCTTCATTTCAGACCCTGGCATCAGCATCTGTATGGGATTCACAGACAAGTGATTGTTGGATGGGATTTATGGGCAGAGGGAATCCATAGCCATTGGTGTCATTGGGAGGGTTGCATTGGTTATGTTAGAGGGGTTAATATGTACAATGTTTATTGAAACATTCTGTCACTGAGGTGAGCTTTTTGACCCCTCTGTCATCACTGAAAACAAATGTTTGACACCAGAGTGATTTGTTGACATGTGTTCTTCCCTTAGTGGAATTCTACAATCATACAGATATCAAGCCCTCTGACATCCTCTTCATCTTGGGGAGTAAATCAAGATTTGCTACTTCAGAGTGCTGAGAGAGTTAATCAATTTACTGCTGGTGCTCTCATAGGCACCTCAACCTACATGAGTGTGAGTGCTGCTTGGCATTTATCATATGAGGATGACTTACTATTGATGGGTTGGTCTTGATGTATATCCCAAACATGTCCAATGGGCCTGGTACCCCCATCAGGTCAGACACCCAGTCACTTAATGTTTCCTTAATCAAGCTTGGATAGATCCCCATTCTCTGAAGACCAGGCTTTGGGTGATTCAGATGTAGAAGATCTTTGGGAAACTTTGTCCCCTAGAAAGTTGATGTTTGTTGCCTGTATGGGACAGAATAAGTCAAGGATGATAAGGAGGAGAAATGGAGGGGTGTGGAGGTCAGTCTTCAGGGTGGGGTGAGGATGATGAGCATCCTGGAGTTGTTGCAGCATATTGTTAATGAGCTGGCACCAATGTTAACACTGGAGGGCAGGTTTCTGGGAGTTGCTGAGTTTGTAGATGTGTGTTTGTTGAAAGACCCTGTGGCAGGGAAATACCAAAGTAGCTGCTGGTCAATGACTTTCCTGGACTGCAGTAAGGCATTTATCATTTGACTAACAGTTTGTCAGGTGCTGCTATGGATGGCACATTCCTAGACATCTGACTTTGACCTGGAGACTTGGGCATCTACCTTCTGATAATAGCCAACTACAACTGAATCAATCTGTTTGTCTGTGGGGTTTATTTATGTGGGTCTTTTTCTTCTCTCTGTCACCATTGAGGTTGATTTAAAAATGCCCTCTGCTACTTGCCACTTGCTTATTTCTGTTCAGTTTTTTTTTTCCCCTCCTATCCCTTCCACTTGGTTATATTCATCCTTGCTCCTCACTCTTCCCAAACGGAACTCTTACCTCTGGTGCTAGGTATACTAGATGGTTTAGTCCCCATTGGTTTCTGAATGATAGAAGGGACCTAAAAGCCTAAGAACTTCAAGGAGTTTGAGTACCTTGAAAAGTCTTACTGTGGGGTAGGACCACACAAATTTAGGTAAAATTCTTGGTGACTAGTGGTGTAATGCAAACCATAAGTGCTTTATTTATGTGAAAAGGAGATTTAGGGACATGGAATTATAGGAATGAATGGAATACACAAGCTACAGAGCCCTGATAAGATACATAATTACATTCCAGAATCAACACCTCTCCAGAGTCATAACCAGCAACCAGATATTGACCGTCCCATTGTGCATCTGAACACTTTGCAAGTCTCTCAGGCAGTTGGAAAACTACCTTTCTGGTGACTATATCCTGGACTCCAGGTACAAATACCCTCTCCTTCCTGACACCACCAATAAAATCTAGATGAGGCCCATTCCTGGATATTCCTGAGAGCTCTACAGGAGATGAGTCCAAGATCCCAAAGTCCCACCCCATGACTTTATAATAAACGGGATTCCAACCCCAGACCCTTAGGCCATCAATAGTCAGGAAGGGCAGGGAGGTCAAAAATAGACTGTCCCTCTCATCTGTCACTTCCTCCACAATCCCTCCTATCCATATAGACCAGGCACAAATGGACTCCTGACATAGACCAAAAACCATAGATCCATCTTCTGATATCCTGAGGTCCCTAACACTATCCCAATATATCTGTACTGTTCTGAGGAGTTCCCCCTTCTCAGTGTCCCAGATACTGATCTTCTCATCTGCATACCAAACAGAGACCAACCTGCCATCAGTCAAGTGAGTATCCATGCAGTGGGAATCCTTGGCTGGGGTTTGGAAGGTTGCCTTGCAGGTGCCAGCTGAGATATCCCAGATCCTCACCACTCCATCTGAGTGACTTGAAATTGTAATACCATCTTTTGCTTGCAGGGTGATGGACTTGACTGGAGCTGAAGCAGGGGGTGTAGACTTTGGATCAGTTGGAACTGGGTCTGTGGGTGAGGCACCAATCTGCCAGAACTTGACTGATCTGTCCCCAGATATTGAGATGAGGGAGGAGAGGGAGGAAAATGCAAGGGAATAAATATGTGTAGTATGGGTAGTAAAGGCTTCAAGGAGGTGAGGGTCTAAGCTGGTGATGTCCCAAATATGGATTGCATTATAAACAGCTAGTGCAACAACCCTGTTATCAGGGGAAAAACAGCAGCACTGAATGTATGTATTATCCACATGGAATTTAGTTATAATCTCTTTGGAATAAGAGCTTTGGACCTCAACAACTGACTTTTTGCATACAACAAACTGGGTACCATCCAAGGAGAAGGCAATACAAGAACCATCATATTCAGGTGCAATTTGTTGACAACTGGTGTCCCACTGCCAGATTTTTTTGCCAGATATTGACATGAAGTGTTTAGAATCCAAGGGAGAGAAGCAAACATAGTTCACATGATCCTCCTGCTTTATGATGTGATGGCACTCTCCTGTCTGAATATCCCACAAATGAATTGTCCTGTCATAAGATCCTGAAGCAATTGTGGTGCAGTCTGCTGAGATAGAGACAGAAGAAATGTAATGGGTATGGCCCTTAAAGGTCTTGATAACCCCACCAGTCTGCATATCCCAGAGCTTGACAGTTTTATCATGACTACCAGATACAAGTGATATCCCATCTGGTAAGAAGACAAGGGATCTCACCCAATCAGTGTGTCCAGAAAGAGTGGTCATCTGGGCACCTGTGATGGCATTAAGAATGATGATGCAACCAGAATCTAAGCCAACTGCAATTGTATCTTTCCAGCATGTGAGGGCATATAGGCCACCATCTAATGAAACTGTGCGGAAACATATTCCCCATCCAGCTGAGACTCCCTTGACCACCTTGATCTCTTGTGAGAACTCTGCACTGTAGTACTGATGGAGCCAGGATGAAGAAGGGCAAATTGGGAGGGCAAAATCATAGATGTAGGAGGGTGAGCTGCAGATCACATCAAAGTGTTCCAGTATGAGCCTCTGGCTATCATTTGTCCACTGGCACATCACTCCTGTCTAAATAAGTGTTAACACCGGACTAAGCAAATAGTTCTGCACAATGCTCACCAAAGCACACCATTTCTCAACATCATTTATGGCATGAACCCCAGTTCCAAGATTCCCTGTCAGCACAAGGACCTCAATCCAATATGGCAAACATGTTGTGAAGAATTGGTGGATTCCCTCCTCCACTTCCTTGATACAGGAGGTACTTCCAGGGATCATCAGAAGGTGCTTTGTCCAGAAACAACTTGCATATTTCAGGGCATCTCCAATGTGTTCCTTGCAGCAAGCAGAAAGATCTTTGACCTCACTGAGAACAGTGTGGTTGTCCAGCTTGCAGATATTCTTCTTCAACCTTTTCCTCATTAGGTCAAGGCATGAGAGTAGAATTTGTGTGTGGTGAATTGCAGGATCCACAAAAAACTGTTTATCTTTACACCGGAGTGGATCTGTGAGGAAGTCAGGAAATGACTTGTGGAAGGCTCGGATGGGGTCTTCTGGGTCCTCAGGGACAAGGAGGAGGGAGTGGAGGGAATGAATGGTAGTTGAGATGCTGGGGACTCCCAGGAGGTCTGAGAGACCCCTTGCTGAGAGAGGGTTAAGGACAAGTAACACAGCCCCAACCACAGTCCTAAAGCGGGAGTGGGCTTCCTCAATATCCAAATCCATATCATCAACTGCTTGCCCCAGAACCTGGGTGTAGAGCAGGTCAATCCCGGACCGTCCTTCATGGGTGGTATTTTGTGCCAGAGAGATGATTCGGTCCAGCTGCTCGGTGGGTGTGCGATTCCTGGATGCAAAAAGCTTGATAATGGTTGAGGCATAGATGAAGAGCCCTGCTGCCTTTTCGCAAAGAGTATTGATGTCAGATGGGCTCGGCCAATCTTGCGTAAAGTCGCAGTTGCTCCGGGCCTTAGCAATGTCGGTCAATCGAGTCCTGAGGAATAGCTTGATATCACCATCCACCGAGGAACGTTGGACATTGTGCAGTCTGAGGACTTCTGTGATTGGTCGGAGTGACTCGAGGCGAAACCCGGAGCGGATCCGAGGCTCTGGACGACCGGTGATGAAGAACTTGGTGTCTGGGATCTCGTCCACGTAGCGGGAGAGCACAGAAAGAATGGCCGAGGCGGGTTCTTCATCCTTGCACTCGTCCAGGGCATCAATGATGATGAGTGTCCGGATTCGGGAGGCCTTCAATGGGCCAACGATAATCCTCTCCATTTGGGAACAGAGAGACTCCTGTCCAACATCGGGGCTGGCCCTCAGGACTTGAATCAACTGCTCTCGAAATGGGAGGTACCGATAGGCAAGTTGAAAGGCGAGAGTCGGAAAGATTGCTTGAAGATTGCTTCTATCCTCGAAGTCTCGCGAGCAGAAGAAACTCGCGCCAAGCTTTCCATCCGCGAAGCTGATCTCAGCGAACGTCTGGGCGATGGTCGACTTTCCGGTCCCCGCAAGTCCATTCAGCCAGAGTACCCGGTGGTCTTGTTTGTCTCCCATCCAGCATTCGAGTTGTAGGAGTAGATCCACCCTAGTTCCCCTCAGGCACCCCTGCCTGTTCCCGGAACGGTACCCAGCGCCAGCGGTGTGACGCATCTTTTCTAGATGATGATGATCTGTATCTTCCTATTTGCAAGTTACTGCAAAGGGCGGAACCGCAAAAGAGCGATACTCACGATCTTCTGACAGCCCTCCTTGTAGATGTCTTGTTGCAATGATGTCTGAGTATATGTTAGCTACGACGAGAGCAACTAGTTGGGGAGAGGAGAACCTGATAGTTCATCATGGCATAGCGGACATCTTGCACCAGACCGTTAAGCTTCTGTGCATTCTCGGGTTTTTTGAGGAAAAGTGCGAGATCCCTCTGGGTCGACATTGACTCCACGGCTTGACCGATTTCTTCCAATTCCCTGGTAACCCCCCGTGCGTTAGACCTGGTTCTCGATCTTGAAGAATGTGGCCTCACCGTTCTAGCTTGCTGGCCCTCCCCTCCTCATTGACGTCGCCCGGAGGAATAGGTGCGGAAAGCGATTCAGAAAGCATTCTGACCCTGGGAGCCAATGATTCTATGGCATGTTCAGTCACTTCCGTTCCCTGTGAACAACTGTAAGCACTGGGAATCGAATGTACGTGAAGGAGGTTATACCTCGCAATTGTCGAGAATGGAACAGAGAGATTTCGCGAGAGATTTGAGTGGACCGAAGCCCCCTACGGAGTCTCTCACCCCACGGAGCAACTCGACCGTGGCAGACGTGGTAGACTTGCAGTTCGGCTTCTTCTCGTCCGCGGCGGCGTTCGGTTCGAGGGTCTCGTCGGGATGAACAACCTCTGGTCCACAATCAGGAAGGGTAGAGGTGTCTACATTGTCAGAAGGAATGATCAGAGGCAGTGACCAAGCTAACCGTGTTCACGTACTGTCGGGTTCCACGCCACGCGAGATGGGAGTGGATGGAGATGGATGGACTCCCTCAAGTTCTCCGCTGCGCACACCCCCCACCGCAACCCCGACGTCCGGGTGTGGGTGCAAATCCTTCTGGCTGGCTTCCCCTCCGTCGACGTCGGCATCTCCCCCTTCTTGACCGTTATCGTTTCCACGCGCTAGCACAGATTCCGGCCCATCTGGCTGAGGGGGTCGATCCGTTGAGGAAGCTGGCTCTTCGGCTGCGTCAGCTCTATCCCGTTCTTGGTCGCGACTTTCATCCGCTACGACGTGAGGCTCTGGTTGAGGAAGCGAGGTCGTTGAGTCAGTCCCATCCTCAGTTGGGTTAGCTCCTGTTCCCCCCGGCCTGCGTTTTCTCCCTGTTAGTCGCTGCTTGAGTTTCTCCTTCGTTTTGGAGAGTGAGGCTTGTATTTTGTCCATGTCGGTGTGGGTGGATGGGCGTAGATGGTAGTGCGATAG
>Ga0307517_10013561_pt1 | contig 11048 bp, 6 predicted proteins | sample 23_EM_MG_FD_194515 | JGI IMG/M metagenome (GOLD analysis project Ga0307517, IMG submission 194515) | Populus trichocarpa ectomycorrhiza microbial communities from riparian zone in the Pacific Northwest, United States - 23_EM | ecosystem: Host-associated > Plants > Roots > Unclassified | place... | reverse complement strand
ATGTCATCATTTTAATATTTGAAAAAAATCTTTATCCAAAATATCATCATATCAATATTTTAAAGAAGATATTGTCAAATATATATTATATTTTAAGTTCATGGTTGATTTATTTTTATTAGAAAACATATCATCAACTCTCGAATATTTTTTTATGTTAAAAAGAATTGATCTAACTCGTATCACAATGCAGGCAATTATCTAGTTATAACCAAAATGTTAGAGGAAGCCGTCTTGAATCCGAGGCTTGCAGTTATTTGCAGATAAAGGTTGCCTCTTTGACTGGAGTCCATGTAAGCTTTTTGTACTCTTTGTATGAGGGAGGTCCCAGTCGTTTCCTTTTGATCAAAGAGAACGCATTCATTGGTCATTGGGATTTAGTTTCATGGTCTGCAGGCTCTATGACGGTTCCTTAAAATATGGCAACAAATTGGTTTCTCGTGATAATGTCTAGGGTTTTTTGTTGGTGGTGGAGCTTTTTCTTTGTTTTATCAAAGAAAATGACAAGATTATCACAGATATCTAGCGTTAATTTGAAGGATTAGTTGAGTTGTTCTGTTCAAATAAACCATAAAAAACGAGTACCTTGCGTCTGCAGTCAATTTGATGCATCTATTAAAATTGGATACTGGGTCACATATGAGATAAAGAAACTTGCGTGTCCATTGTCAAAGACTCGAAAGTCCTTACTCCACAAATCTTCCTAAAATCTGCTATCTAGTAAAATAATATTAGCAATATCTGAATCTGACTGCCATTAATTTTGTGTTTCTTTATTGTTCTTGCTGATTTCATGCAGCGTAGATGATTATGTAAATTCCAGGATGGTTACCTCTTTGTTCCTTGTTAATAAGTATGATATGTTCTGGTTCTTCTTGCCAGGATCGTTATCATGAAATGAGAAAATCTCAAGCCAAGGATAGTAAAGGTCGCAGAGGTTAGCAGCCAAAACTCCCAAGAATTTACCAAATCTAAAGATTGACAATATGAAAACAGATTGGTTTCTCGTGCTAATCTTGACATTTTCTTTAACCCACTTCAAAATATTGATTGATGGTTTCTTGTTTGATGGCAATCATATCCTATAATTAATTTAAATGTCTCCACCTTTGGTCAAATCTTTGACTTTCTAGGGTTTGTTTGGTGGCAATTCTTTCAATGGCAGTCTTCTAGAAGAAGCTCAATTTCTTGGCATTTTGTTCTCAGATATTGGCTTCTGTTACCAGACAGACTTGAGTTCTGTCGGCGGTGGGATCTGTAGGGAAAGGGGTCCAAAACTGTCCTTGTATCACATACAAATTCAGGAAGCACAATCCAAGTAGTAGCACAGTAGGATTCTCATCTGTGACTTGAAAATTAGAGCCCAAACAATTGTCAGAGCTCAGAGCAGAAGACCTTGAGCATGTGGAGTTATGGTCAAGGGAAATTCCTATTGCTCCTAACCAAATGCCAAGTTATTTGAATGGCTAGACTAACAGTAAGATGTTAGAACTTATTACTCATTATTTTGATAAATTATGAAATTGTGATTTTTGCCATTCTTTTACTGCAGTATTGGGGTTGTTCCTGTTAACAAGTTCTTGGTCAATCTCTTCTATTCATCACCAAAGATGATCATGAATACATGTTGGACTCAGGTTCCCACAATCTTAATGTTTTTATTTTTGGTTTGAAGAAGCTTCAATGGCTTGCAGACTTGGACTGTGCGTTTTCTCTTTCTACAGGCATGGCCGAAAACCCTGCAGACGTGAGACTTATAATGCACTGAACCTTTGATCACATGACAATCTAGAAGACAATATAATATATTGCTGCATTGTTTGATTTATTCAACTACAATAAATAGACTATATAAAAAAATAACAAAATTCATATAGAAGAACAAAATCTGCAGAAATGATCGTGTGCTGCGTACCCAGAAGCTTCTGTCAAGTTAACTGCCTTCTAATAACTAAAGAAAGATTTACGAATAACCACCGCGGTCTGAAGTGTTTTTATTTTAAATCTATTTGTTTGGATCCCAAGAAAACTTCAAAGTCTTTGTAATCTTATAAATACACACGTCATTAAGTACTAAAGCTGCACCTCCTCCATCTTCTCTTACTGCAAATCACTTGTCTCTCAGAATTAGAGATGGCTTTTTCTAAAGCTCTTCCTTTTGTGGCTATGCTTATTGTGGTGCTACCTATGGTTGCTATGGCAGATATTGATGGTAACATGACTACTTTCTATGGTACACAACTCTCTCTCTCTCTCTCTCTCTTATACACACATAGACACCCAAACAAAGATAAAATCATGTATTTATGATTTTTTCTTTGTGAATTACAGAGAGGCTGTGTCAAGAAGTGGATTGTGGAAAGGGAACATGCGTAGGAAACACATCATACCCATTGAGCTACATGTGCCAATGTCAGACTGGATGGAAGCAAACTCAATATGATGATGATGTTAATGATGAACATAAGTTCCTCCCTTGCGTGATTCCAAACTGTAATATCCTTTTCTTCTTGCTTGTTCATTTCTAAACTTCATTCTTTTCTGAACTTCATCCAACAACATAGTACAAGTAACAGAAACGTTCCGATAAATTGAGAGCTCAGATTCTGTAATTTTATGCTTACAAGTAAACTTGCTGCACTTTCTTGTTTTTCTGCAGGTACTATTAACTATGGCAGCTGCCAGCCAGCCCCACCTCCAGCTCCACAAAAAGAAGTTCCCCAAAACGGCTCCATCTTCGATCGTAATCACCATAACCAAACACCTCTATTCTCATAATCAGATTCTAAAAATAATGCTCTCCCTCGAATATCTTCTTTTTTTTATTCTTTCTTCGCTAATATTCTGTTCTGATGATCTAGCTTGCTATTGGATGTACTGTGGAGAGGGTACATGCACAAACAACGGAACATACAGATACAATTGTTCATGCAATCCTGGTTTCTCTAATCTTCTCAACATCTCTTACTACCCTTGCTATAGCCAATGTAAGAACATCTACAAGATCTTTTAGCAATGAATACTAATAGTAAATAGGAACAACAGACTTGAAAAACTGGTCTGAGAGACATGGCTTTGGTTGTTTAGGTACACTTGGATCTGATTGTGCCGAAATTATCAGAGTAGCAAATTCAACATCTGGTGGAACTGGATCTGGAACCGGAAATGGAACAACCCCTGGTGAAAATCCTGGTGAGGTTACAAACCAAATATTTCCCAGTTTTTCTCTTCACCCCCTTCCTCTCTCAAATTCTGGCTATCTTTCAACTTCTTTTTCTTTGACACAAAATGAATATTATAAGAGAAAATAAACAATTTCAACAAGGAGAATAAGGAGTTTCAGTATAGGCTGCTGAAACTCCTTGAAGAGCTACGAATAAGATATCAATAAAGAAGCGGAGGGGGGGGGGGTGGGGGGGGGTGTTGATTTCAATCTCAAAACATTTTCCCCGATGAAGGGTGTCTTTCAAGAATCATCAAGCTTGATTCTAAGGGCAGGAAGACCCAATGACAGATTAAAAGGGTATCACAGGCACAATCTCTTAAAAAATTATGAAAGCTTAAATTAAAGGAAGAGCATGCCATTCTGACGAGCTACACAATTTTCTTTTACATCAGCTCACGTTAAATCATTCCATGAAAGAATCATACAATTTCTGATAACATAAAAGATCTCATTTCAGATTGTGATGCTTTCTCATTTATTTTTGTTATGCAGCTAGCACCATTTTGCCACTGAAGTTCCAATGGATTATTATATTGGTCATCTCTATGCTTATGGCTCTGAAGTAGGAAGATCCTGGCTAGTCAGCATTTTAGTTTCACTAAATGAGACACTTGGTTATACTCACTAATAAATTCCATTTGGTGCATCATTTGTTTACTTATACACCAGATTCTTGTGTAGAAATGCAGTTTGTATGCGAATAAAAGTCAGAACACAGACCTAGATGGAGGATGAGTGTTGTATATAGAACACTGTAGGATCCATATGTTTTGATTATTTATTTATACATTATTGAGCTTGTGAAAAAAAAATTCTCTATTTTCCTCTTTGACTTCACGGTAATCACAGAGAAACAAAACCACAAGATCCAGGTAGCTTCTGGGACAAATGTTACTTGTGAACTAACCATCTAGTTTGATTATTATAACTCAAATAATTTGACAGCAAAACTAAACACAAGTACAAGTAATGAGCCACGTGGTTTCCTTTTTCCAAGTGTAATTTCTCCCATCAGTTTCCACATAAGCTTCTGGATTAGGTACAAGCAAGTCCTTGTTGAGCAATCAAAAAGTTGTGTTATCAATGGAAAGGATGAAGACAACTTGAGAAAATAACCATGGAGACAATGCTCAGAGTCAAAGCCTAAAGCACATTATTACAGCTAAAGCATTATTACAGCGCTGCTTATTTTTAATCCATGGCTGTTCACATTTGATTCGGTGGGGTAAAGAACTGCCTTTTGAAAGCACACGATGTCTCTCTAAACAAGGATTAGAATATTCCAAAATGTTAACACAATATCAGGCTAGGAAGTAAGTGATCAAACAATCAACTCTAATGATCTTTTCATATTCTCACTCCAAATCTGCTCATTGATGATCAACAATCTGCTAATAACAGAATCACTTTTGCTAAGTTTTCCCCTCACCTGCTCAGTACAATAAAATGTGATTCAAACTCAAAGATGCTAAAGATTCATAATTGATACCAGGTCTACGGACTACACATGGTTTGGCTTTTGCTAGGAATTCCAACTTTACAAAAGCATAGGTATCTTGCAGTAACAGCAAATACCAGTCACTTCAGCATAAGTGGTACAATGAGCTGTAATATAGTCGCTCTGATATCTATCACCTGGGAAGAACATGTTGCACTCAATGTGTATCACATTCCATGCAGGAGACTCCAACTAGACATCGATATTCACTTCATCCTGCCCTGTCTTCCTCTGAGTCATATGACTCACATCTTCCATCTTTTTCCTATATCTAAAGATTCTGAATGCAGGAATACAAGGATAGAATCATATTCAAACTTCTGTAAACCAGTATCATGATTGAACTATAGAGACCTCTCAAATGTTATTCATGCTCTCCTGATGAAACCGAGAAACAATCTCAGTACTGTTCCCTAATCCTTCAGTACAACTGATATAAGTTGGGGATTATAAATGTATCCACTATGCTTTTCACTAGAGAATCTTAAGTCCTCCTTTTCATACTCTTCAGTCTTTGAACCGATTAATAGAAACCAGACCTATGCTGTTGGCCAAATTGATGCACCATCAATCCACTCTAGTTTTTGAGACTAGTATGCAAAATACAAAAAAATTACTTGAAAGCCAAAATACATCCTCTGTCCCTGAAAACTACTACTACTAGAGAAACTAAATAAACTTGTTCTATCACCTAAGAAACATGTATATAGCTGACACTCATACCACTACTCATGCAATTGAGACAACAATTAACCTAGTGGATTCCTTTTCAGCACGGCAGATTAACATCATTAACTAAGTAAACGAAAAGATGGAAACAATCTAAGAAGTTGTTTGGGCACTTTCCTTTAAGAAACAGTAAACTTAACTACAGAGCAACAAGAAAGAGAAACCCGTAGAGACACCAGAGCACTTTGCTCCAGCTATCATCACCAATGAACTCACGATCGTCAAATTATCAGTAGAACAGTACAGACATTTAGGTTTCAATGAACTTGAATTTCCCATATTCTCACTTTGAAACACAGGAAAACAAAAGAAAAAGGGCATTATTGATTGTACATACACAAGAACATCCATCCGCACAAAATTAACCGATTTCGATTATAATTAACAAGAAAGGAGGAAGCAACATGACAAGCCATCCATTTATTCATCCCAATATCAAAACGAGGTGGCATTAAGCATTCCATGAATGATATACCCATGAAACCAATTCATTCATTTTGATCATTTCCCATTTCCATTCCTATACTAATGAGCAAAGCAACAAAATTATCCAACTAAGAGTCCCAAGAGCTCAAATTCACCGCAACAAAAATAATGAACAACACCAATGTCAATGTAACAAAGCATCAAATAACATAAAGATTAGAAATCCTCACTTGCTTTTAACCTCAACTCCTGTCTTCCCAGCAATAATAACCGCGGTCGCCATATCCAAAAACAAACCATGTTCCACGACACCTTCAAGCCCCGAAATCTCCTTCCCCGCGGCATACCCATCTTTAATGGGATTCTCAAAGTACAAATCAACAATATAGTTAAAATTATCGGTCACATAAGGCTTCCCATCTTCACCAGCTCTCAATTTAGCCTCAACCCCTTCATCTTTAAACATTTCTTGTAACCTCAACAAGTTATATTTCCAACAAAATTGCACTACTTCAACTGGCATTGCCAGCTTACTTCCACCAAGACCATCCACAAGCTTAGTGTCATCAGCGACAACAACAAACTCATCCGATGCAGCTTCAACCATTTTCTCTCTCAAAAGGGCTCCACCCCGACCCTTTACTAAATTAAGAAGTGGGTCTACCTCATCAGCTCCATCAATGGCAAGATCAATGTGGGGATGGTCATCCAGGACCGAAAGGGGAATGTTAAGAGAACGAGCTTGTTCTTCTGTGCGTTTAGAAGTTGGGACTCCAATGATGTCTTTCAGTTCCCCGGTCTTTAAGAGCTCGCCGAGTTTGGCTACCACGAAGGCGGCGGTGGAGCCGGTACCAAGGCCGAGGACCATGCCGGATTTGACATACTCTACGGCTTTGTCGGCAGCAAGTTTTTTAAGGTCGTCCTGGGTGAGGACTGGAGCGGATTGGGCTTTGATGGAGGAGATTTTGGTGCGGGTGCGGAGGTTAAGGGACGGGGTGCGTAGGGTGAGGCGGGATGAGGAACGGGTGGTGTGGTGGAGGGAGGAAAGAGAGGAGGAGGAGGAGGAGGAAGGAGAGGGGAGCAAGGATAACGAAGCCATGGTGGGGTTTTTTTTTTTTTTGGTATGGGGATGTTCCGGTAATCTAGTTAGTTGAACTGGTGTGGTTGTTATAAGTTTGTTTGGACTCATGGGAACAGAGGCAAGAAGACAAAAGACTTGTGGTTGGTTGGTTGGTGTATTTTCGTAGTGCTTTGAGTGATGACTACCTCGATAAATTCATTATCTAATGCTCAACTCAAGTTATTTTTAACTCGAATTGATTTTAATATTAATTTTGATGAAATCAAAATAATTCTATAAATTGATTCACCACTCGACTGACTTAATCAAATCAAACCAAAACTTTTTAAAATAATTAAAATTATATTATTTTGAATAAAAATAATAAATCCAAGTTAATTTTATGACTTGATAAGTTGATCTCATGATCTAAATCTTCAAATCTGGAGTCGAGTCTAGCAGTTATCTCGAATAATTCTAGCAGTTGTGTAAGATTTGGGCGGCCATTGCCTTATTGCAAGCTGATGCACCTAAGGAAGTTTTGTCCAAATGCTCTTCGAGGGATTCTTCGTAGCCTCTTTTGGATTTGAACTCGACATAACAATACGAGTAACAATCCCATTTGCCACAATCTAATTGACAATTGGTGCGTACTGCTTATGAACAACTGCAGATACAGTATTAGGAAGTACCCCTCGTGGAACCTCAATACTTGTGAGCTTATGAACTAAGATGAGGATTGGTGCATTCAGTTGTTTCATGCGGATTTTCATAATCTTGTTGTGCAGAAATGGGATACCTGATTCAAGCTCATGAATTTATGCTTTTTTTTACAGACTAAACTTAATAATAAGGATTTTGCTTTTTTCAGGAACAAGAACTTATGAGATAATATGATCAAGTGAATATTTTTGTTGTTTGCCATGAAATGATAAAAACTTTAACAGCAGTGTTTTTGTTTTTTCGGTTTGCCTGGGAAGGGCCAATGTTACAGATTTGGACCTTCAATTTTCTCTGTTTTGTGGGACAGCAAAACACAAAGTTTGGATCTTTAAGACATGTCCCTGAAAGAGTGAGAGTTTAAGAGCCCAAACCGACCCAAAACACGAACACACATCAAACAGTGTCGTTTTATCAGTCAAATTCTGTCTCCCCTGGAATACCTCATTCTTAGTGACAAATATAAATCACTGTCCTAAACAAAAATAAATAAACATTCTTTGTGTTTACTCTGCAAGCAATCTTTCCTTTTTGTCTGCCAAATACAGAAGCAGTACCAAGAGAAAAGGAAAAAAAAATGTCTGCAGAATCAGCCACTGCAGTTCCAAGGGGGCAAGTGAGTATTTTTGTTTTTGGTTTTCAAGAGAATTCATGTGATTTATTGGAATCTGGGAACTGGGTTTGTTGAGATTTGTTGACATGGGTATTAAAGTTTGAATCTTTTTGTGAATGAATCAGGTTGATTTGTTGGATTTTATTGATTTTTCTGGAGTTGAATGTCTTAACCAAAGTACAAGCCACTCTCTTTCCAATGCTATCAAGCAGGTAATAGTTGTTTCTCCTTTTAAGCAGAATTTGAATTCGAATTCTTGTTGTTATCACTGATTTGTTATGATTTTATTAAGTATTATGCCATGGTAGAGCTTGCCTTTTATGTCTTTAGAGTCTTGGTTTTGCATGCAAGGAATTATGGATTATGTAGTCAGCCATAGTCCTTTTCAAGCATGCTGATTTAATTGAAGTAATGTAAAGAGAATGGATTTGGATGTCGAAATCTTTTCCTTGGAAACCCGTATAGTAGTTTTATTAAGTTCCGTTGAGCACTAGTTTTTGACATTTTAAGTATTCTGGGTTTCCATGCAATTAAAGTTTTGAGTTTTACAATTAATGGTGTCGCTGTGTTTGTTTTGGTTTTTATTAAAGCTTTTTTTATTGGTTTTTTTTATACAGAAAACTGGCCCTTTTTCTTTTCTTTACGTACTTTTTTGTATTTTAGGGTTATAGAGAAGATGATGGTTTGAATCTAGAAAACTGGCCCTTGTTTGGTTTGGTTGTTATTTAATCTCTTTATCAAATTTTAAAAGACAAGTCAAACAACGCCCTTGTTTTTTATGGTTGAAAAGTATTTGTTAGTAAACACAGTTTGTCGGAGAGACAAATTTAGAATAAAGATGAAAAGTGAATATGAAAATTAAAAACTATCTTCCTAAAGAATACACAACCTTTAAAATTTCATTTTTGTCAGCATCTATTCATCTAACCTTTGATGACCTTGTTATAAATGTTACATGCTCCGGTGTCCCGCATGAATTTGGTGAGGTTTTTTTTTTTTTTTTGGTTACAGGGTGGAAACAACAGACATGAAGAGTCTGAAGAAGATTGAGGATCACTAATACGAAACGCGAGGAAAAAGGAATGAAGATGCTTTGAAAGTATTGCTAAAATCTTGTATGTTTTTTCTATTTTCCCATTATTTATCCAGTATAAAACGCTTCGGGTCTTGAAAGTTAGTTTTATGATCTCCTGGAAATCTAACGAGTTTTAAAATCTGCCGATATGCATTGAATGTTATGCTCCGCGTGAAGCCCATGTTGAATCAATGTTGTGATACCTGGCTTCTTAAGCTGTTTCTTTCTCTCATTTTCCTGGTTTATCATAGAATCCCATTCCATTCCAGATTAGCTTATCATTTTTGAAAGTGAATGAATTCAGTTATAGATCTCATTGAATTGAACATAAACTCGATATCAGTTTGCACCCACTGTCAGCTTGGTACAACAGGTCATTTTAGCTGTGAATATGTTTGTTGGTCGGAAAACCATAATGATTGATTCTACTCGTTAATAATCTTGTCGCAACCATTTTGAGTAGAACATTGTTGTTAACTTGTAATCACATCCTGTATGTTGGTAGGCTAATGGTTCCTTGTGCCAGGCAAGCGTTGCCTAGTTGCTTGGTACATTAGTATCAAGGATTCATGGGAACTTCCATTGGTTCAATGCAACTGAGCAAACATGAGAGTTACTAGCAAGTAATATTTAAGTTGCTTGGAGCTTGAAGGGACAAGAAACAGCCCTTTTCAGACAATTCCCCCTCCATTGGTTTCAATCTCTCCTCCTTCTGGAGTTGAAGAAAAATGCAAATTTCACTTTTTTTTCATTGATAATAAATCATTAAAGCAAATAAAGTATAAATTTGCAATGAACATGTACAAGAAATAAGATGCGAGAACTACAAAGTGTAGAGAGAAACCTCACACTTGGCACCAGATGGTTATCAATAGAGAATTCAATCCATAGCTATCCACAGGGTCGCGTTCTGAGGGCATCATTGGCTGACATTAAGCATGCGCCGCTAGTTTGTCATTCTGCTGAACTGCACAGATAATAGTTGGTTAATTTTAAAATTATTAGTTTGAAATAGATAATTGAGCCGTTAAATTTTGCTTGAACATAAAAATAAAAATATTTAAATATTATTAATATTTTTTTAAAAAAATTTAAACTGTGTGAAGATTGATCTAATTGACTTCATGGGTTTAAAAATAACCCGATTGATTTAGGTCAAGCTGGATTAACATGTTAAATTTATGACCCGGGTTATGAGACTATAATAGTCCTATATAAAGCAAATAAAACACATTATAAAGCCTAATTTTCAATTAATCAATGTTAAATGATGAAATTGAAAAAATAATAATTAAGAAAAGCTTAAAAAATAACCCGAGTTAACTTGTCAAACCCTCGATCCGGGTCATAAGATAGAGATAATCCCATAAAAAGTAAATCAAAATAAATTATAAAATTCATTTCTCAATCAATTCAATTCAATGTTGAAGGATAAATTAAAAAAAAATCAATTAAAAAAAACATAAAAAACAATCCGAGTCAATTCATCAAACCCATAACTCGAGTCATGAGATCAATATAACCTCATAAAAAAAATAAAAAAATAATATGATTTAACTCGTGTTAACCTGTTAAATTTGCGACTCTGGTCATGAGACTGAGATAACCCTATATAAAGCAAATCAAAACAAATTATAAAATTCAATTCTCAATCGACGTGTCAGACCTAATGTTGAATGATAAAATTAATAAAAAAAATTA
>Ga0307517_10013560_pt1 | contig 11048 bp, 13 predicted proteins | sample 23_EM_MG_FD_194515 | JGI IMG/M metagenome (GOLD analysis project Ga0307517, IMG submission 194515) | Populus trichocarpa ectomycorrhiza microbial communities from riparian zone in the Pacific Northwest, United States - 23_EM | ecosystem: Host-associated > Plants > Roots > Unclassified | place... | reverse complement strand
TCTTTTCCGCATAGTCCGAAACAACCAATTTGTAAGACGATTCCATCGGTGTTGGAGGAATCACATTGATCTCCGCGTCCTGGGCCGGCACAACAAGTACATTATGATCTGCAGGAACATCGTTCTGCGAGGGGGTCGGCGAAGGTGAGACGCTATTTTGCGTACCTGTCCCAATTCCAAGAGACGCAGTCGCTGCCAGGGCATACACATACGCATGTAACGCGTTCAAGAACCTCGTCACTGAGTCACCGTACACAATCGCTGCCGCGGTCTTGGCCTGTTTCGCAAGTCCCTCGGTAATGCCCGCGCCGCGTTTGATTCCATCTGGTCCGGTGTGATCGCCCTTCCTCGGAATCTCGAAGTCGATGTATGACACCAAAGCCTGTGAGTAATCGGCCCGAACAGCATAATCCCCATCACACAGTAGTGTGAGGGTATCCTGCCATACCTCAGGACTGATCTTGGTTCTCCGGGAGGGATGTACCCGCTTATGACCGTGTTCGACCTCGTCCTTCTGGTTCAACAAGACTGTTGAGATGCCCGGCGCTTTCGAGCCATCGATCTCGGCGGTATGCTTCGTAGATTGTATGTCCGCAGCTTGGACGAGCCCGAGTAATCCCGCGAGTAAACTCCGGATGGCTTGAGTACGTCCTTTGTTGGACATTCCGGATTTGCTCCGAGACTCGATTGTGACAAGGCGACTGATGAGTTCCCCAGCGAGGTCTTGAATCTGGTCTGCGTAGTATACGTGCGTTCCAAGTGAGCTAATGCTCTCAACGAGGGTTGGGAGTAATGGGTCATCTGGATTGACTGCAGTTCTCCGTAGGACGAGGCTGATGAGGTTTGAAACGACGTCGGACGTCGATATGTTGACGAGGGGAGTGGGAGAAGTGAACACGGTGATGACCATGGAGGTCAGAGCAGTATGCATTGGTTGTGAGGTAGAATCCGGGGTTTCCAGTAATCGTTCCACAAGCCGAGTAGGAACGGCGTAACGATGTTGATATTGCGCCCATTCCGCCCCAGCCTGAGCCAGCCACCGACAATGATCGACCTTTCCCCAGTTGTTTGTTTTGTCGAGACCACTGAACGTGGCTTGCATGATCAATCCAACTTGGGCGCCATTTGATTGGGTCATTATGGCTCTGAAGATTGAAAGCGCAGAACTAGCAACATCGGATATAGAGGGACCATTTTCGCCATCCTTGTGCAGATGTATCGATGCCGCGCGCCGCTCGTTGACTGGACGCGATCGAGACACATATGACATGGAAGTCGAAGGGTCCTTCAAGGATGTGGCGCTAGGTTGCTCGTCAGTTTACAAAACTTCGTGAGTGCAGCATCCCTGAAGGCCCTTACACGTTCTCCAGTTCTGGGATGTCGACCTGGAAAATGGTCACCATGAGAGCCTTGACGATGATCGCAACTTGATCCTTGAAGTGGTTTCTGCAGTTGAAGAGAGCCTCTGAGGAGGCTACTCCATCGAGAACGGCCAACCCAACTAGACGTGTTCTGAAAAATGTGACAGTTAGAGGAATCCAAAAAAGGAAACAGAATCAATCGACGTGCCTGTTTCGCACTTCGTGGTCATCCGACCTTGACTCCACGGTGCTCATGGTAGAAAACACGTCCAGAACAGACATGTACTCCTTCGATACGGTCTGCTCGACATTGATAACGTGGCCATCTGTGTAGACAAGCCAAGCCGTTAACTTTAAACCAAGGTTAACTCAACGTTTTCCATTTTGGGATTAACGCGCCTAACGCACCACATTCGCAGCCTTCGCAGCCAACTCGAGATCGAACGGTAATGCATTTAGGGCGGTGTTCACAGAGGAGATGAGTGCGGCGGAGAGCTGGGAGATGTCTCTCCGGCATTCGATGACCAAGGACTTGTAGATTGAGAGCGTGATCAAGAGGGTCCTAACACACGCCAGGTGAATGGGCGGCGGGCGGAACGCATCAGGGGTAACGGGACGTACGCTCTGGCGCGGACGTTCCCCGCTTGTGCCTTCCGTGCTTCGAGCTTTACTCGCCTGTCAAGCTCTGCGGCGAGTTTTGAGACCTTTCCGGGCTTGTTGGAGGCATAGTAGAGTAGACGAGAGAGCTCCTGAGGGTTTGGGACCGGATTTGGGATGGAGGGTTGGGGTGGGTAGCACTCATAAATCAGCTCGACATGGTTGGGAGTGAAAGGGAGACGCATGGACGAGCAGAACGGATAACAGAGTGAAGACAGTTTGAAGGAACAGGAGGGGGTCTATAACTACCAGTGGGCGGATGTCATCAAGGTGTGCTGTTGCGGAAGCGCTTGATAGAGATACCCGTGCTTCCAGCTGTGTCCATCTCTATCATGGATTTCGACCCCTCCACCCACCCACACAGGCGATACAACCCTTTGACCGGGGAACATGTCCTCGTCTCGCCGCATCGCACTAAGAGACCTTGGCAAGGCCAGACGGAACCGCCACAGTCCACCAATCTCCCACAATACGATCCAGATTGCTATCTCTGTCCGGGCAACACCAGGGCTGGCGGTCACCGGAATGAAACCTACGAACACACCATGGCCTTCGTAAACGATTTCGCTGCAGTGTTGCCTCCCCCCGGGCCAACCGCGCCGCCAGAACCTCACCATCTATTAAAGACGGAACCCATTCAAGGCGGATGCGACGTCATCATCTTCCATCCCGGACACGACTTGACGCTCGCACGACTCCCCATCCCCGACATTGAGCGCGTTATCGAAGAATGGTGCGCGGTGTATACTAAGCGGGGTGCGGAGGATGGAATAAATTATGTCCAGATCTTCGAGGTCCGTGCGATTTCAACCGTGATCTGCTCAAGGATTGTTTTGCGAATCTGCAAGTAGAACAAGGGCTCGCTTATGGGTTGCTCAAACCCTCATCCGCACGGCCAGGTCTGGTCACTCTCAGAAATCCCCTCCGAACCCGCGAAAGAGATCGAGTCACAGAGACAGTACGCAAAGCGCACCAACCTGCCAGAATCTGACGCGCCAAAAGGCCCAAACGGACGACCCAATTTAATCTTGGAGTATGCACACTTTGAGGTTGGGGTACCTCTTGACGAGGGACGAGTCGTCTTGAAGAACGAACACTGGGTGGCAGTAGTCCCCTGGTGGGCAGTCTGGCCATACGAAATACTTCGTATGTGCCGATTATCATAGAATCCACTTGCCTCTAATCCCAGAAACAGTCACTCCGTATCGTAGGCATATTCCCTCCATCTTGCACTTGAATCAGGAGGAGAAGGCCACTTTCGCAACGATTCTCTCTCACTTGGCGAAGCGATACGACAACCTCTTCTCCTGCTCGTTTGCCTATTCGATGGGCATTCACCAGCTCCCCACACCTGCAGCATTCACCGGCGCAGACGGTGAATACGCCGATATCCATTTACACCTGCACTTCTACCCTCCATTGCTGCGGAGCGCCAGCGTGCGTAAATTCCTTGTCGGGTACGTCGTGTCATCCCGACAGTAATGTCAGAAATTAATGACGAAACTTAGGTATGAAATTCTCGCCGAACCGCAAAGGGACTTGACGCCAGAACAAGCGGCCGTCAGACTCCGGGCGTGCGACGAGGAGCATTACCTCGACAGAGTTGAACCAGTTGCTTGAAAACCTCCAACAAACGATAATTAACACACTTAGCGCTACAATATACCCTTAGTATGCAGAATGTACACGTAACGTATCCATACCCGTGCGTCATTCCACGTTCCACTCACACAACGCTAAAACCTTTTTAGGTATACCCCCGTCTGTGAGGCAAGGAGAATGCACCGTAGGATCTAGCTTGCACAGTCCTCCCAAGCCACAGAAGTTCCCCGAGAGTTAATGCTCAATGGAAACAGAAGTTGCGACTGACCCCCATGAAGTTAACAGTGGTTCAGAATGCGCGATATAGCCGAATGATAGTAAAGCTTAAAAAGCATCCACTTTGTAGCGAGTCAGTGTCGGTGAAGGAGCAGAAAGTCAACTTGCTTGTCGTTGCAGTTTATGCACGAAACGAATGTCTGAGGGTTGTGAATTAGTGCGCTGGGCCGGGAAAGTAGGGGGTACCGTACGGTCCTTGGCACATCGACAGAGCACACTTACGCCTGGCGATAACGAGAGCGGAACTTGACATTCAACCCGTTTGCAACGTCCGCACTGCAAAGCATTGTTTCTACAGCATTATGTATTTCCATGGAAGTAACGAGGCACCGTCGATGACCTGTCCCTTGGCAAACAAGGGGACGTTTCCTGGGAACCCGCAGTTGGGGAGCATCAATTCAGGGCACCGTAGACTTACCACACTGCTCATTGTGACAAGCTTGGGCAACTGTCGCGTGCAATTTAGTGTTGCTGTTCAAGCCAACAAACAAGTGATCGCCGTCTTGGGTGGATGAGCATCCGTGGGAAAGGATCACATGAAATCTCTTCAAACCGCTCTACGTCATCGAGCCCTGCTCTGGACAATCCCGTCCCACGTTCCTGGGCCAGCCACACGACGATCCCCACTGCAACCCAGGCCTTTCAGAGTGCGTGTCATGTCTCAGCAACCAAAGATCCTATCCAAGGAGATACTCCCCGCATCTGAGGCAAAGTGAGATCTCGACCGCCGGAGTCACTCTCCAGCCATCGAGGTGTGGATATGCGCTGATCTGTTTTCTTGTCTAGATGGGTGACGCTGAAGAAGATAAAATGGCAGGACGATAAAGGAGTGCAGGTTCGAGAGAATCTGGTACTTGTGGCGGATTGACCCACTTTGAGTCCTCTCTAGCGTGTTTGGGAATCCGCAGAACGTACTACCAGGAAAGCAACTGGGATCGATGGTACTGCAGACCTCCTCACCTCCCCTTCTACCCCTCGTCTGCGCATCAGCGATGGTCCGAAAAACTAACCACCTGGTGTTCCGTTCACCACAGCCGTCGCGATTTTCGCACTGATCCGCTCGAAGACGAACGCTTTTCCCCTGTCGACCATCATAATCGAACAATACAGACCGCCCGTTGGAAAGTTCGTCGTCGGTGGGTGCCTCACCGATCACCAAGCACACAGCGTCACCGTCTAAATCCCGAGCGTTAACGTTCAACCCCGATTCGTGGCTATGTAGAATTCCCAGCAGGTACGGTTGTGTGTCTAATTTAATACCATTAAAGCGCTTCAATAACTATTCAGGTCTCATGGATGAGAACGAGACTCCAGAACAAGCCGCGTTGCGAGAGCTGGAGGAAGAAACGGGCTACATCGGTGAGGAGATCATCGATGTATCTGCGATCCTTTCCGGCGATCCAGGTGGCGTGTCCAACAGTGCACGATGTAACGGTGATTTCTGATTCTGGGTTTCATAGGAATGACGAACGCCACGATGAAGTTTGTTACCCTTGCGGTGACTTGTAAGGACCAACTCGAGACGCCCGAGCAGAAGTTAGACGACGGAGAGTCGATCACAATTCGTGTCGTGGAACTCGCCAAGTTGAATCGGATCCTAAAAGGTGGGTGTATGTCAATACCCTTCAGATGCTGGATGATCTGACACGAAATGAAATGTAGAATACGGCTCAAAGGTTCACGCATTTCCCCATGGTGAAGGGCGTAACACTCAACGCTCATATCACAGGAGAATTACATCGTAGACGCCAAGCTGGCAATCCTCGCCAACGCATATGACCTGGGAAGAGACCCCAAGTTCCAGTGACTGGTAGGATACCCCACCAATCTTCACATCTTGGCACGTTTTGGGGTAATGTAGCCACCGACCTTGAGGAGGTCACTGCGTATTCGTTGAAGAGGCGTGTGTTTTTGATATATGAACATTGACGCATTCCTTCATTGCGAGCAACACGGACGCTTACGAAATGAATTCATGAAAACCCGTCAGCCACGAAGCCCGCCTGCCAGACAACACGCATCCGAAAAAAGGCGGGCACGCACCCAAAGTTACCGCTTTTTAAGAAGTAAGCCTGTCGCGGTTGGCAATTGTGACCGGGTTTGCTTTGATGGACTCCCAATGCTCGAGCTCCTTCTCCGTTTCCGCATCGTGCGCTGTGAAATTAGGGAGAGGTTTTCTTCGCAGTCGTTTCGATAACGTCCTCCCTGGTCCCGAGTCGGGAAGGCATGCAATTGATTTAGATCTTCAGAAGCGGTACCTGGCCGAACGATCAACCGCAAGAGATCACAGTTTGATATTAGCATGGGCATGCAAAGTCTATAGCGAGAGTATTTCTGTGTGCGCAGCGTTGTAGAAAATTCGGGTGCTCATTGATCGGGACCGGAGGGAGAGAATTGACAAGGGAAGCACTGGGGTGAGTGGGTGAAATGACCCTGGGGACAGGTACTGTCGCTTGATCGAAAACGCCACGAGAGGCTCTGGGTCGAGGTATGTCGGATTCGGTAAGAAAAACACGGGGAGTGTTCCACTTATGGCATGAGTAGATACCCTGAGCCCAAGATGGATTTGGTATGATTAGGGTGAGGGGCGTGTTACCCGGGCAGGTCCCACCAGACGTCTTCAACCTGGGGTCCGGAACGCTCCCTAATTCTGTGGTAAATGCCACCTTATCGTCTTATGGGGAGTAGGGAGCGCGTCAGGTGTTATATCGTGGAAGCGTTCTGAGTGTGGTTAAAAGTTTGGTCGCGAGGAGAGATAACGAAATGGGTGACCCATTCACTCTCTAGGGCCAGGATGCCCTCGATTGAATCGAGATCACGGAGAACGGGTTAAGATCCAGGCACCCGTTGACATGGGGAATGGCCTGGCGGCTGATTCGAAGCCACAACCTGGGAAGTGCCTTAGAAACCTCAGAGATGGACACGCTGGGTGACAGAGCGCTTCCAGCCTTGGGAATTCGACTAGAGCATTCAGGTAGGCATGACAGAACGCGAGGATGGAGCGTCCCGCCTGTGTCTAGAGCAGATCCAAGGAGATGATCCGTTGGGATGTTGATACCGTAGGTTGTGGGCACTCCTCAACCAGATTGAAACGCCTGTGGGCAGGATGAGAACGACCTTTCGTGGATCACACACCAGCGGTGAGTGGTGGGACTGGTGCGGAATTCACGCACCATCTCCGCAGTGGGACGCCGGAGTTGGATATATTGAACTTGAGATAAGCGTTAGGCGTTGAACGTCGAAACCCTGACCTTCCAGTGAGCTCTGCATGCAGTGTATCAGAACCGAGACGAAAGAAAGAAGAAGCGACCTGCGAATGGGAGGAAGAGAAGCGGCTGAACGTTTTTTGTCGGCACATCTCAGCGCTTTGGCGAGGTCTGGTGGCAGACTCAGCGGGGTATTGTGCTCGCCGGTCACGGATCGTCTTGACGACGTTTTAGCGAGTCAATCCGAGCGCTGCGCAAGTGAGCAGCCTCCCACCGTTGCACTGCACAACGGTACAAAGCAGTCAGCCCGTGCGAACGGGCGTCCCGATCTGCACTAGTCGATCGCGGCCAGTGGGCTTTGAGGCCAGGGCGCTGTTCTATCCCTTTGAATAAAACCAACTAGGATTGTTTCTCTCTTCCAGCGCGCATCCGTCTTCGCAGCAGTTTGGGCTCATGGATCGCCCTATGATCCATAGATCTTCTGTGTCCCAGCCATGGTCTCAGCCATATCCTCATTCTACTCCCCAAAACCCCAGTCAGCCACACCCGCTGGCTGCACAGTATCCATACGATTCACACAATCCCTATACCGCTCCTGCGCTGTATCCCAATGCAGTCAACCAGCAGTTGCCACATAGGTACTCTCAGCCACCGCATTTGCCGAGCACACTCGTTCCTGGAGGTGCTCGGCCTCGGGCAAGGTCCATCGTCGGTAACAGCAATCACTTCTTCGAGGCACCGCCTCCGGTCCCTCAATTTCCTTCTTTCCCGTCTCCCTCTACCGCTCAGTACACTCAGGGTCCTCCGTTCCCGCAGACTCCTGCGCCTCCTTTCAAGCCGCCAGCTTTACAGTCCCAACTATCGGGATATCCGTTCCCCATTGCCAGCCCAACCCATGATGAGGTACCCATCCGCCCAGCCCCTATGTCTGCCCGCCGGTCCAGTTCCTCCCCTGCCCTTAATCGTATCTCAGCACCGAACCCACCACCGCCGGTTCCACCCCTTCCTCCGAATTACCACTCAGGTTACCCTCGACACGCCCCTCAACACGCCCCTCCAGTCCCTCCACCTCCACCGTCAATCCCAATTCCATCACTGAACCAACCGTATCGGTCAAATTCTTCTCCCCTTTACGCCCCTCCGTTTGAGACTGTCCCACCACCCTTATCTCTGCCCCCTCCGCCGTCCCCACCCCAAATCCCCACTAGCTCACCTCCCAAATATGAGAACGACATTAAGCCAGCACCCATTGATGACGAGGAGGCGCTTGCGCTTGCGATCACCCTCTCTGAGAAAGAATCAAAGGATCACTCTGGAAAGATTTCCAAGGAAAAAGAGGATTTGGCGAAGGCGATCGAAGAGTCGATGAGACATACATCATATTTTGGTATGCCCGTTCCCAGTACCGAGGCTGGTCCTTCAACATTCCGTTCAACCACTTCACCGCTCTCATTCCCTACCCCATCACCCGTGCCCGAATCCCCGGCTTCCTCGCACATGTCCCATGCTCCCCCATATACACCTCACCTCTCGGCATCTCGGCCCGCCAGCAAGGTGTCGTCTCCGTCGATGTATCCAGCACAACCAAACATTGATGGCGATGAGGCTCTCGCCCAGCGACTTGCTAATGAAGAGGAGAGGGCTGCTGCTGTTAGACCATCCAATCCACAACCTGAACCTCCTGTACTTCCTTGCACCAAACCAGAGATCACCACAACTCCGGCTCCGGTACCCGCTCCCTCTCCAACCTCGCGGAGACGTCGCCGACCAAGGCTTTCTGTGGATGAATCTGAACCCCCTCCCCCTCTATATCATCATGTGGTTTCCTCCGTACAGCCCTCCGTTCCTACCTCGACATCCCCGAACAACAGCTCATCTTTAGGCAGGAGCTCATCTGCTTCTGTTGTTATGCCTTCGAGTAGCCGTCTTTCACCAGTTCCCGGCAGCGACGAGAGACCAAACGGCGGTCGGTCTCAATCTTTGGATACAGTACCTAGCAGTTCTAGTAGCACCGGGTTGAGCCCCTCGATGCCGACGAACCCGAGTTCACTTCCAACTTTAGAGGAATCGCCCTTAGGGCAATCCCCGAGCTCGCCCTCCGGGCCCGTCATGGTGTCTCTTCCTAATGCGAACTCATTCATCGACCAAGGGTTATTGAACGGTGTTTGTGAGTCTTTCCATACCGCGCATAGTTGTTGGAGTGTCGTTGATGACTTTGATCCTTCACCTTTGTAGCCCTCGGTTTCAGCGTCCCTCAGATCTCCAGTATCAAGACTACGCTCAAAGGCGGGGTTCCAAATGTCATATCTCTACCCTCTGGGAGGTTTCCACCGTTTCACATCCAGGCACCGGATTGGCGTCATCTTTTGAAGATGATGGCTCGGCTGAGTGGGTCCAGGATTGAAGCATCTATCGAAGCAATGGCGGCCACAAAGCAGGAGTTGAAGCTCCGTACCGTCGTCCAGTTTGTTAGGGTACCGGTTCGAACTCATTTATGATGTATGCATCGCTAATCTTTTTGTGAAGGTGAACACTACGTCACAAGATTGGAGAACCGTTATTTATCTGACCATCGACAACCCAGCACCCTCGAACGCTCCCCACAAGTTCACGAATGGCGATGTTAACACCCTGCCGTTCTCCTATAGTGCGTCTCCCCTACCTGCACTTCTTCGTGATTCCTCGGATGCACCAATGTCGAAATACTATACCATCCCGGCCACTCCGAACACCCCTTACCCAACATTGCCCATCAGTTTCCCGAATATGGCTATGTACCTCGCGTCCGCCGTCGAGGATTCCCGAAGGATGGCACACGATAATTCGGGTGGCATGAAACGGTTGGCCAAGACCTTGGATACGCTTTACCCGGCCAAGGTCGAGTTGGGTATGGAGACCGATGAGCCGGATACGCCCTCCGGTGGTATGAGGGGTGTGTTCAGGAGCGTGTTTGGGAAAAAGAAGGATCAACGACGGAACGACGATAATTATGCGGATCTGGTCACTCCGTTCGTTCCAGAGGAGTGGGGTTGAACGAACCTATGCGCGTGTGTGGGTATTGAGTATCGGATTTTCTATCCCCCACCTATCATTTCATTCTTTTATCGATCTTTGTTCATTTACTATTTAGAGGGGCGGGATCCTTGGTAACCTCTTAATCTCTGCTTGCAATCCTGCTGTTTGCTTTTCTCTTATCTGTCTATCGCGCTGTTTATTTCCTTGTCTCCGTCTGTTTGTGCTCGTGTGAGCTGTGAATGGGCTTTTTCCGGGTGTTCCATTGTGTGGACTTTTATGAACCCTGCTTTGTGCTTCCCCGCATGTATCTAGTAACTAGCTACTTCAACAAAATTATGGATGTGTACCCCTGAACTTCGATGGAAAGGCAAAGTGACGCGAAAAGTGGAGGGTTCCTGCATGCAGCGCGCACTGAGAAATCACAGGGTGAGGTTTACCTCTTCTTTTGGAGGGTGACCTCAAAAAGGGGGTGAACCTGATGGGGATGTCAGGGGATAAATCTTGTTTCACCGTTGTCGAAAGTTGTGAACAGTGAAAAATCGCCCCGGATATCGACCGAGCTTTACCACTGGGTGGGGACCGGCAGCACAGCGAAAAAAAGTGTCCGTGTTTACAGGCATCCACCATCCAATGAGCCACCACCACCCAATGAGCCAGCGGCGGTTTTCGGCGCGGATCTCAGTCCAGAGCCATGACAATTTGTACAACGTTATTGTTGTGTAGTATCTACCGCACAAAAAATTGGGGCGGGCATAGCAACCAGTCTTCCCAAGATATGCAGATTTTATCGAAAATTTGAGCGAAAACTTGGACGTTCTCGTGTGCGGGACTGCAGCACCCCGCTGCAGCAAAGACCCCCGCCCACAGCATTTCTATGGGGCATCTATATGGACCCAAACTGGCCACCCATTACATCCAAATGGTGCATCTA
>Ga0307517_10013559_pt1 | contig 11049 bp, 5 predicted proteins | sample 23_EM_MG_FD_194515 | JGI IMG/M metagenome (GOLD analysis project Ga0307517, IMG submission 194515) | Populus trichocarpa ectomycorrhiza microbial communities from riparian zone in the Pacific Northwest, United States - 23_EM | ecosystem: Host-associated > Plants > Roots > Unclassified | place... | reverse complement strand
ACATAAAGATTTTTTATTAACAATATAACTTTTTCTTACACCGCTCTCTCACGAGAGTTGAGCTGCAATCACGTCCGACAGTTGGTTAAGATTGGATCCAATATCCTTCGGGGTGGCTCGAGCCTCGTACCGTCGTACGTGTCTCAGATGCTGTGGGTCCGACTTGAAACCAAGTCGAAGACAACAACTTCATGATCAAAGTCAAGACTTGTGGTCAGCCGCACTGGGATCGAGGCTGACTGAATAAGGATTAGGTTCATAACTACCCAAGTATCTGATAATAATGCATTTTCTTAAAACAGGAATGCCAAGGACATTTGAACTTTTTACTAGATACTATATTATTATTACAATTAAAAAAAACTAAAACATTTGGGAAATCACTAGCTATTTACTTGTGGTATGCTGTGCGATGAATATTTTTTAATAAAAAAAATGAATACATGAACTTTTTAAAAACAAACATTCTTTTATATAAAAAATTCTAAATGTAGATTAAAATTTTTATCCATCCATCTAATTAAATAAATTAAGAATTATTTATATAAATAAATAAACAAAAATTATAAACAAAAACTAAAAATTAAATTGAAAAAAAATCAAGAAACGGATGTAAATCAAGATATTTGATCTCGCAACACGAGTTATTTACCCGATTGTATTTAATAAATAATTTTTTTATTAAATCAAATGATAATAGAAATACACAAACACATAAGACTAATTGAAAAAAAAATATAAGAATTTTTTTTTTATTTAAAGCTGCACATATTAGAAATATTATTCAAAAATAAATATTTTTATTTTTAAAAATAAAAATAAAATTCATCTATATAAAAACAAAAACAATTCATAAATGAATCATAATAATCTTTTCAAAAATTAAATACATACAAAATAATAATAATAAAAACTCTATTTATAAAAGGCTAAACAAGCAAAATAAAAAAAAATCATAGAGGAATATTAATTGAAATATAATTTTTTTTTAAAAAATAAAAAAATATCACCTAAAAAAAAATGAAAGAGGCCACGCGTTGCTAGGCTTAGTAAGCCAGGCAAGCACGTCTGACCAATTTAGTAAAACCCGCACATAGGCCCTTAATTGTTTTTAAATTGATGGGCCCTAAATTTTTATTTCCCCATATTTTGGCCATTATGGGGCCTAAAAAATCTAGGTTCATTTTTTTTTTTGCTTAGAAACTTATTTTTCAACTTTTTATTTTATTTTATCCAAAACACAATAATTCAGACAACATGTCATTTGATTTCCCCATATTTTGGCCGTTATGGGGCCTAAAAAATCTAGGTTCATTTTTTTTTGGCTTAGAAACTCATTTTTCAACCTTTTTATTTTATTTTATCCAAAACACCTAGAAAAGAGCCTATAAACCTCAACAGACTTATAAACGATATTAAAAAACTGAAAAACCACATAAAAACCTAAAATAAAAAATCTTCTCGAGCTTAGATATGGTTTTTATATATAAAATTTCAAGGTGAAAAACACCTATGTGGGACTTTCCTAACCAAATGGAACATATTGATACCAAGATCGATCATTTTGGTAGTCGAAATAGATGTCAACACTAATTTTCTTTCTCTACTACTGAAATTTGATGATCTTTCTTTCTTGTCTCTCAAACCAAAAACTAAAAAATAATAAAAATAAACTTTTGTACCAAAATTGAATTGCAAAATCATTGAGGGACCTAAGAGGTATAATCTAATAAAGTTTGAAGACTAAATCAAACTGTTTGTGAGAACTTTAAAATCATCACCCATTTATAGTGTCTTTTCTACTTTAGTCTTCTGTCTTTCAATTTTATCCTTAGTCAATAATTTTGATTCAATTGTTCATTAATTTGGCTCTAAAAAGATGCAATCGCACAAAAAAAAAATTTGAGGATAAAAAAAATAAAATTTGAACAATGAGTCCACAAAAGAAATATGAAAACGTGAATAATGTTTTTATGCAGGGTGTTTTACCCACAACGTTTATAGTTTTGTTAATTGTTCACATAGGCAAAAAAATATTGTAGATTATAAAGATAATTGGCTGATCTTTTAGTCCAAGCAATCTGATCCATTCTCCATGGTCAAGGTATATAGTGACTTGATATGAAAAACCCGGAGGGTTGGTAAGTGGTAGCGGTTGATGCTTGGTAAGCCAGGTGATAAGTAACTATGGTAGTAGCATGTGGTGCTTGGTAAGCTAGGTAACCGGTAGCTGCAAAAGATTCTATTTGATGGGTATAAGGACTCTCCGATGGTAAAATTATTAATTTTATAGAGAGAAAAAGTGCAATGATATTTTAGAGAGATAGACTCTGAAAATATGTATACTAAAAATGTTAAGAATGAAGAGATTGTGCATCTTTTTTTTTTATAGGTCTCATGGTGTATTTATAACTCATGAGTCTTGTCACTTTGTGGAGAGGAAAGACTGAAGTGTAATTTCACCTTTGTGATATTTTGAGTTGTATTATACACAAAATAATACATATTGAATTGATATAAAATACCGAGGTACCCGCACGTGGTTCAGAAAAAAAATTTATGGCGAGTGTTGGGCTTGGGTAAGGTGTCCGAGCCCATTAGAGGTGAAACTAGATCCGGGCGTGCTTCTTGAACCCAAACACACTGAGCTCGGATGTGATAGCTCGAGTCCACGAGGGCCCGGGGGTGCATGCCCAGTAAATTGAATGGGCATACATGCACTCAGCAAATGCCCAGTGCACTACATAGCACCCATGCATGGAGCACGGGCTCGAGCTACTTACCCAAGCCCATGTTCCTGGTGTGTGGGCTTGAGCTACCATGCCCGAGCTAATGTTTCTTGGATATTTTTTAGTCTTTTTTTTTAGATGATTTTTTTAAGTTTATTTTGAAGGATTTTTTTAGTCCATTTTATTTGGATCTATTCGGAATAAATCAAGGAGGAGACAAATTTCAACAAGGTTAACTTGTAATCCTCGAAAAAGATTAACTATATATTAAGCTAGTTAATGGAAGGGAATTTTTTTTTAACAAATACAATGAGCTCATTATCATTACCATTAAATGTGATATTTATGTTTGTGTTTACTTTTAAAAAATAGTATTTTTAATATTTATTTTTGTTATTTATTCTAAAATATTTTTCCATGAAAAGTAAGGAAAAATATTTATTAAATTCAAGAATTTCAAATGTTTGGGTTAAAATATTAAATAGAAAATTATAAAATAAATAACTATAAAATATTAGGTGAATATGAAAAACAATTATATTGATGTTTCTAGAAGATTAAAGAGTTAAAAATACGTGTTTTGAAGAAAACAATTTTCACATTTAGCTAATAAACACGTTTTCTTTAATTTTCTAGTTCTTAGAATTAAAATAAAATGAAAAGTTTTCAACAATTAAAAATTATTGGTTTCAAAATATACCTTAGACATGCATGAAAGCAATGAGAAAGCAAGCCAAGAAATTAATTACAAGTCCAAACATAATTGTGTTTGCCCTACCTCATAAATCCAATTTTTTTTTAAAAAAAAAATCTGACTTTTCCGAACCTTCTCATTTATCCCGAAGGAAAAATGATTCCTTAGTTTAATCCGAGGAATCTTACTATGTAAATATTTGATATGAGTAAGAATATATCCTCACTGTTTGCAAAATATATCTTGAAATTAAATATCATTAACTTAATTTATTATTACTTTACATGACTTGATATAAACAAAAAGTAACCAGAATCCAGAGAAAGAATTAGATTTATTATTAAAAAGAACTTTATAATAAACTTTGGTTAAACACATACCAGCGCACCACCAAGATTGATTTTCTTCCTGGGAGCTAAACTTGAATGCTACAGCCTTCTTAACTTATCTTAGCATTCCAGTGTTGAGATTGTCAATTTCACACCCCAAAACTTCCTATGGATACCAGGGCTGCATGCGTTAAAAATTAACCTTGTAGTTTTTTAAAAATAAACCTTAGTATTCTTTTTTTGGAATAAGCAAACCTTAGTATTAATTCTTGATTCCATCAAATTGAGTTTTACCTTTCTATTTCTGGATTGTGATCTTGAGGCATTTGTGATGATATATCTGAGTGTTCTACTGTTTGGTTTCGCTTATTTTCAGATTTTAGGTTGATGGGAAACGGCTTCAATTCACTTTCAAATCGTGTTGGTTTCAAATCGATTTGTTATTAGCCAAAGGAAGAGTAAGAACGTTTGCATCAGGATCGCTATGCTTTATTTTTTAGCAACTCAATCGAGAAAAACTGTGATTTTTAAGAAATTTGCTCGATACTGTTCTTGTCGGAGTACTAAGTTTGCTCAGGAATCGCTAAATGAATTACCTTACGAAGGTTCAAGTAATGGAGCTTTAGGATTCTTCATTTATAGAAATGGGATTTTTCATGAAATATAGTTCTAAATCACAGATACTTTAGGGTTCAACTAATACTTTTAGTTCTGTATTCCTAGATTGTCGGTTTGGTTTCTTTTCCAGACAAGAAAAGACATGCATGCAAACTGGTGTTTATGTTGAAAATCTCAGAGCACGTATTTACAATAGTGAAAGATGTGACTCAACTCCTCATAAAAGGTTTGATTTCAATTTTCTTCTGCTATGAAGAATCATGAGAGTGCCTGTTGGGAAATGATTTATTTTAATTGGGAAATGATTTATTTTAATTGGGAAGAAATTAATATTTTGATAATTTTATAAAGAGTTTATTCTCTTTTTCTGACTACTACTTGGCCTAAACAACTAGTCGTTTAATGCGTTAGCTATCTTTGATCTTTTAATTTCTTCCGAGTATCTTGCACTAGTTTTCCTCTTCATTGTTCTCATATATCAACAGAAAAAGTCTTGTGCCTAGTAACGCTTTTTATAATCAAGGAACACCCTCAGTTTTGGAAAATTAATCCGCTGTGAAACAAAAAGAAGAGAAACCAACGAGAAATCAAATAATCAATAAGAAAAAGAATTTTCTTGGATTGTCAAAAAAGTTAAAAGACGGAAAAGTTGCAGGTATCAGTAAGAAGGATCGGAGTAATCGATGCATATGACCTCGATGAAATTAATGCATGCTTCCTCACGATACTATCCAATATTCTTCGCACAATATATATATATATATATATATATATATATAGCAAGACAACAAAAACAAAAGATTCTCCCTCCCATATGATGATAACATGGGCTTTCTAAATTATTGTAACTCCTGGGACCAATATAGAAATCGATATGCTAATGCTGCCCAGCTTATCCAAACGATCATTAATCTCCGCCAAAGGAGAAGCAATTTCACCTTGCTCAGTAAAGGCATCCTTGCATGTTTCAGCATATCCTATGACGCCATTAAGCAATTGAACCAGACTGTCCATGTCGTTAGAGGAAATTGCAGTCAAAGCTTGATCGAGGTCGGTCATTCCAAGGTCAAATACTTCTAGGCATACGCTAAGGCAGTCCTTAACCACGCCGTCTGTAGAAGGATCATTACTTAGTTTCGTGGCCATGGCTGTTGCTTGCTCATAGCCTTTGTGGAGAGTTTGTATTCCCATTTTAAGGACTGAAAGTGGTTCGATTGCACCGGTTAGAGAAGGGCCAAAGATGGCAAGACATTCTGCTTGGTGATCGGTCACGCCACATATTTTCTTCAGCGCGGCGTTGTTGAATGGTGATGGCAATACGGAAGGAGAATGCGGTGGGTAATCAGGTAATGATGGGTAAGAAACCGGTGATTGTGATGGGGAGGAAACTGGCGGTAGGGATTGCATGAACGCTGAAGATGCGACATGCAAGATCATTCCTGGGGGACCATGGCTATCGTCATTGCTGGCATTGCGAGGGATGCAAATGGCCTCAGCAAAGAGCAAGAGAGAAGGAGAGAAGATAAGGAGGAGGAGGATAGACTTGTTGAGCTCCATAACTTTGAATCTCTTGACAGAGAGAAGAAATGGAGAGACAATTAGATTAAATAAAAGTGATTGGACAATGGGACACATCAAGTATTTATGGGATCTCTAGGGGGGTGAAAAGGTTGATCCCAAAAAATAGGATTGCAGGCAGATTTTGCAAATACTCTAAAATACTCTGGACTGTCGGTTTTGCATTTTTGTTCTGGAAATCAACACATCAACGATGGCCAGCTTGGTTTTCCAGGAATAGTTTCATAAAGGGCATAGCGTCAAGGATAACAACAGAGAGCTTCATCCTTCTATTTCCTTATTTTAACCTGAGGAAAAAATATTGACTCTTCCTTTCGGTTTTCCAGCCAGGCCAGAAATTCGCGTTCTAACACGATGTCTAGCTCTTCCTTGTTGTATCCAGGCAGTAGCCAGAAATTGGTGTTCCAATTCGTTTTCCATTAGAACCAAATTCATAAACGTTGCAGCTATCATCCACTTGGTCTGTGGTTGGACTTCAGACAACAGGATACTGATATCTGGTGGCTTAATTTTTGAAGAAACGATCTGTTAACATTAACCATGTCATGAATTACACATCAAGAGTAAGTTATTCACATTTTCATATAAAATGCTCATTTCACCGAGACTAATTTTCTTTCTCTTTGCTTTTTTCAGTCGATATTCTTAAGGTCAGGGAATTCTACGACTTGAAGTTGCAGGGAAGCAGGCCTCATACCTAATTGAGGAGATGATAAATACAAGTACGTGGGCGGCGTAGGCTAAAAAGAAAAGGGGGTGGAATAATCTACGACCTGTCTCAGACTAGTGCAATTTATGGTATGGCTCTTTTTCCCCCCCTTCTTGGTGACATATCATATGATTCTTACCTCATTGGATTAAGAGCAATGACTCCATAAGCAATATTGTCCATAATATTCTTAGGTTATTAAGCGAATTTCGTTGTCCAAGTGGCTTGATTTGATTGGTATGATGCAGAGAAAATTGATACAATGAACTACCCCATATGAAATCCTATACTCATTTTTGGTTTGGTTCTTGGTATATGAAAGAATTAATTTTATTTCTCTATGGCCGGGAATAGTAGCTTGCTAGCCGATTTTGATTGTGATGCAAACGGAAGCTAACACATATAAATTTCAATGAAGAAAAATGTTATAGATTTGAATCCTAAATTTTATTTTTTTGAAAATTTAGTGTATTATGTATATTTTTTCAAGAGATTTATAAGTCTTTTAAATAGGTTAAAAAAACCTAGCTACATCTACAAGAAAATAATTTAAAGTCTGAAGATATTATAAAAATTAAAACATAATCAGAAAATAAAAAAAATTCAAAATATTTAGGAAAAATAACAAAATTAGCTCAAACAACAATTTTTTTATCTAATTCCGAGAGATTTATCAGTTCGATAAACAACATAGTGGCTTTAAATGTGAAAACTGTTTGTGGAATCACTTGGAAAAGTTTTAGCTTGATATAATAATTGGGTCTCTTGTTATCATAATTTTAAGGTATTAACCTAGTCTGGTATGACTAGTTTTTTTTTTATTTAAATATATCCTGCTAATTTATAAAAATATCTATTAAACTATCCACATAATCTAACTAGTTATTCTCATTTAGAAATATCAAATTTTTATCTGCATACTCAAAATTCTTTAATTTTTACAGGCTAGATTGCATCATCTTGAATATAAACTATAAAGACACGATAGGGTAATTATGTTAAATATTAAGGGGAAGAAAAATAAAAATATACATGAGTCAGCTATTACACTAGTGAAACTAATCATTAGTTACCATATCACGGTAATTATCTAATGACTCAAAACTTCTAAAATGTTTTTATTTATTTTTTTAATCATTTATATAGTAATATTACTAGATTATTACTTACATTATATTATGAGTTAGATTAATTTTTTTAATGTAAAAAAATATTCATGTTTTTTAGTAAAAAAAAATTAAACTATATAAGGATTGATCTGATATAACCTAGTTGACTTAACAGATTTTAAGATAATCCAAACAACTGATAAAAATATAGTTTCTTAAAAAATCAGGATATGTTTTTTTTTTTAAATAAAACGACAACATATTAGATCAACTCATATCAACTTGTCAAATTTGCTACTTGGATCATGAGATCTTGATAACCATATAAAAATCAAATATAAAAAAATTATTAAACTTAATTATCAATCAACCTAATATTGAATGATAAAACTAAAAAGAAAATTCAACTAAAAAAATAAGTCAAGTCAAAATGCCAAACATAGGTCATAAGAACAAGATAATCTCATAAAAAGTAAATCAAAACAAATTATGAAACTCAATTATTAATCAATCCAATGTTTAAGGGTGAAATTAAAAAGAAAAAAAAATCACCTGATTCAACCAATCAAACCTGTGATCTGGGTTAACAACGATAACCTTATAGAATACAAACTGAAAGAAATTATGAAGTCTAATTCTCAATCAACCTAATATTGAAGAATGAAATTAAAAAAAATAAAAAAAATGACAAAAAGAAGTTAATACAACTGGCCTAACTTACGACCTGGGTCATATGATAACCCCATAGAAAGAAAGAAAAAATATAAACCTCAATTCCCAATCAATCAAATTTTGAATGATTAAATTGATAAAAAACAAGACAAAAAAATAATAATCTAAGTCAACCCAGGTTTACCTGCAAAACCTAGGTCAGAAGACTGAAATAACTCTATAGAAAGCAAATAAAAAATAATTAAAAAATGGATAAAAAATGAATCGATTCAACATAACTATCCCGTAAAACTCGTGATTCAGGTTATGAAATCAAAATAACTTAGAAAAAAATAAAAAAATTATAAAGTCTAATTCCCAATAAACTTAATGTCGAAAGATGAAATTGAATAAAAAATTAATTAAAGAATGAAAAAAAATAACCCGAGTCAACACAGCTAATTTATAAAACTCGCGACTTGGATCATGAGACTGTGATAATTTCTTAGAAAGCAAATTAAAATAAATTATGAAACTTTATACCTGGTAAACCCAATGTTAGAGACTGAAATTAAAAAAAAAGTTTGAAATTAAAAAAAATCCTTAGAAATTTTGAGGACGAAAGTAAAAAAGTACTTGTAATGTTCTTTACTATAGTAAAAAGCCAAGGCTTTTAATATATGTTTAGATTTTCTAGTGACTTTAGAGATTTGGGGAAGGTGATTATGGAGAAACTTAATACTTACCGGGACTTACTCAAACAATACTATTATTTAATAATAATTATAGTTTGTGAAGGTAAGTAGTTGGCTTAATCCCATTAAATTTTACACATGTTTTATTTTGTATTTAATTTGCATCATTGCATATGGTTTTACATGTATAATAACTAGTAATGAAGTTTTGTGTTGAAGTTTATAGTAGAATTGTACAAAACAATAGAAGATTGCAACCATAAAATATAAGACGAAACCATTTTGGTAGGAAGAAGTTAAAGAAGATCCGGGTGTCAAAATCATTCACAAATGGGTTCTGTAGAAAGGAGTTATAAAATTGAAGGTAAGAATACCTTAAATCATCAGGTAAATCAATAAATCGATTGCGCACTTGTTATTAATATAAAGATCAAAGAGGAACATTTGGCCTTAATAATACAAGTGTCTCTTTCAATAACACAACTTAATGCTGCTGTTATTTGTGGGAAAGAGACTCTTGAGGCAGAGGAATAAAGAATGAAATGTTTAAAATTCCTATTTGTGACCAGTGATCGAGTCCCACATTCATATAGTATGTTACTGAAACATGTATGCTTCTTAGTTCTTGCATGACATGGGATTTCTCGATTATTTTTGAACTCCTAGGAGCAATATAGTGATGTCCACGGTGATGCTAGCTAGCTTATCCATTTCTGATCAATCTCCTGCAATGGCGATTCTTCACCTTGCTCGAGAAAGGCGTCCCGACATGTTTCGGGATATGATGCTACGGCACCAAGCATTTGAGTCAATATCTGTCCATGTCGTGACATGAAATTGCAGTCAAAGCATCACTGAGGTCAGCGATTCCAGAGTCAAAAGACTCTAGGCATATGTCAAGAGAGTCCCTGGTCATGGCTGATAAAGAGAGATCCTTGGTAGAGGAAATCAGTTGCAGTACAAGATGGAATTGAATGGTAGTGTAATTGGACTTGGTATAGAGCTTTTGATAGAGTCCAATTGTAAGGTTTGGAGGACTTGTTTGGAGTCCTATCTCATTGGCAAAGATTTATGGGATTTTGTTAATGGAGATGATACTGCAGCTCCTGAAAATAATGTTCAAAATGTTGATTCTCTCAAGTAGTGGACACAAAACAATGCTAAGGAAGAAGTTGTCTTGAAAAGGTCAATCTCTCATGCCTTGTTCGAGCATGTTCTTCGCTGCAAATTCGCAAGTGAAATTTGGCAAAGGTTACACAACAAAAAAGATGAGGCAAGGCTGCAAATGCTTGAAAATGAGCCAGCAAAACACTACTCAAGGTAATCTTTCAATCACCCAATACTTCTTGAAAATGAAAACCTTGTGCTAAAAAATTTGTTGATTCTGAGATAGGTGAGAAGTCTTTGAATAAAGAAGATTGGGAGAGTTGTTTCATTGCCAAAACAATAAAAAGTGGTGCTTCTATTGATTTTGAAAAATAATGGATCGTGGACACTGATTGTGGTCTCCATGTCACCGGGGATGCCTCCAAGTTCTCAAGTGTTCATTCCTTCCAAGGAAGTGATGGCATTGTCACGGAAAATAATTTAGTTCATCCTGTGGAAAAAGGAAGGTATTGTTGTTATTGATGATATCCAAAGTAATTATATTACTCTTGAGAATGTGTAAAGAAAAATCTTTTCTCAGTGACTAATGTTGTAGATGCTTTAGCCCTCATGATGTGAAATTCTTGTGCAACATCAAAGTGTTAGAAGTTGATATTGTTCATCCTGGCAAGAGAATGGATGATTTATATATGTTATCATCTTCCTTTTCTTATGCTGAGAAGATGTGTAGCCATCAAAATGCTTCTTTATGGCATACTCGTCTTAGAAATCTTAATATGAGTAAACTGAGAGTTATGGTGCAGAAAAGTTACTAGAAGGACTTCCCAATC
>Ga0307517_10013558_pt1 | contig 11049 bp, 5 predicted proteins | sample 23_EM_MG_FD_194515 | JGI IMG/M metagenome (GOLD analysis project Ga0307517, IMG submission 194515) | Populus trichocarpa ectomycorrhiza microbial communities from riparian zone in the Pacific Northwest, United States - 23_EM | ecosystem: Host-associated > Plants > Roots > Unclassified | place... | reverse complement strand
AACTAATTAATGCTTATAGATGCGTTGTTCTATTAGAGTATGATATTGCAATTATTTCATGATTTCATGAACTCCTTATTGTTATAGTCCGGAATTTGTATTTTCTAGTTGGTTAATTCTGTGCATCCACAATGTAGTTATTCCATTGTCAGGCAATAAAATCTATTGTTATAGTTATTCTCTTTATCCGGCAAAGAGTGTCCATCATACTATTTTAAGTTATTCCAAAATACATATCTAGTTAAAGAACCAATCACTTTTTTCATAGTACACTCCTTAAAGTTCCAAATATAATCATTTCTTACTGAAAGAATAAAAGGGCAGTTGTGGGAAAAATGAGCTGGAACTGTGTTTATTGAGTTTTCTTAAAATATGTGTGAAGTCAAACAGGACACTCTTTGTGAGAGGGAGGGAGTAGTATTCATCTTTTGGTGAAAAAATATAGACTCAAGGCTATTGGAAAATGTGAACAACTAGATGTCTGAAGTATAGGCTTTAGAATGATTGTTTTGTTAAATGTTGATGAAATGGATCACATTCATCTTTTATTGCTATTGAAAGAGATTGTTGGTACCTGGGCTCACTTAGAGGTTAATGGTAGTTGGTGAGAACTTGAGAAACACTCAAGAGAATTTAACCTTTCTTTATTGTACTGAATATATTTTTAAGAAGCCTTACACTCACCTTTCTTTATTCTTAAGGGACCTAGGGCACTAGAGATGTCAAACACTGTTAAATGTGTCTATTGATCCAAATCCCATTATCCTAGGCATTCTAGGAGCTGTACAAACCTGCCTCATTTATTTTGTAGACAAGCTATTCATAATCAACATATGCTTTTTATATTGAAAACTTCTCCTTCCTTTACCTATATCCCATTAGTTTAGGCTTACAAGTTAGTATGGGTTTTCCATAGAAATACTTCGGCCCTAGTGATGTGTGTTTACCTGGCTGGGTGTCACTAAGTATGGTTTTAGACTCTTACTGATACCATTCTGGGCCTTGCATTGCAATTTTATTGCTGAGGCCATACTGACATGGCCTTTTATAGTCCCCAATTTAAATGGAGGTTATGCTTCATTGTCAACCTTATTTTACTAGTTGTCAAACAAGCTCAACATACCTGGTTTAGTAACCTTACCCGTTATATGTTTACTTATATGGATCTAATTGTAAATATATCACCCAACCAATATTGTGAAATCAGTTATATTCCTACCAGTATCTTTTTTTTGTTAAACTTGCCTATGGAAGGAATAATTGATATCATTACATTAGTTTGGGGCCAACTTTGTAACTAGACTATATATACATATAGTAAATATGTTTATAAAGACAATATTAACAATAATGGCAACAACAACAACACACACATCACTTCCTTTGATGCAGAGCAAACATCCCAACATATTCTTTGAAATCTTCAGTGGTTGCTTCATAACTAGCTAGTATTTAATTTGCTGTAAAATCCTAAAGAAATGGTAGTTGTTTAACTAAGTTATTTGCTAAATTTCTTATCAAATCATGATTTGCTGCGTAACATGTTCTTTGAAATTTTTAGTCTTGTCTCACAACTAACTAGCATTTGATTTGCTATAAAATTCTAGAGAATTGTAGTTGTTTAGCTGAATATCTTTCCTAAAATTCTTATTATCTCATGTTTTGTATGCAAAACTCAGGTATTGACAAACCTAACTAGGTTTTCCATGAGCTAGAGAAGGAACTTAACTAACCTTGTTTCAACAACTGTTTTGTTCTTTAAATATTGAATATTTTGCTGGTGGTTGGCATGTGTTTCTTTGAAATATAAAGGCTGAATCAGGTGCCCTATTCTCAGCTCATATCAAATTGAAGCCCCACATAAAACATCAATAATATTTCTTTATGTGATGATACCCAAGTTCTCAAGCACTTGTGCCCTCGTGTCAATAGGAAACTTTTGATGATTATTGTACCACTAGCTGTAATCTGTCTTATTTGTTTTAATAAAATAAGAATGCTTCTTTTAATTCAATACTAGCTTGTTCCCATCCACTGGAGTGTTTGCATGAGCCCAACTCATTTCTCGAGGACGACAATGCTTGGCTACTTGAAGAAGAGATCTTAAAATTTAAGTAGTCCTTTCTTGGTACTCATTTGTAGCTTTATACTTATCCCCACCATTTGAGTTTTTGCAAAATCTCCATAAGCAAACAATTTCATGTTGCTAAAGCTTCTGTATCAGGTATTAGTCAGTGCCCACTAGTTTGCTCCCTTTTTTTTTTTATCATGGAATATAATCTTAGGAATGCTAAATAGTTTCTCACCCTATATTGTATTCTCTTTCCAGTTTTGGAAACTGGGTTAGTTTCCTAGAAGCTTAACTCTACTGTTGTCTGCTTACAGGTGGATAATTGGCCCACTTTTGGAAATTACTATGCCATCGAATCGAACACCATAGCCCGATACCCCTCCTGAACTGCCTTCCAATGAAAAGATATCAGCTAAGCAAGAATACACTGCTAAGCGTTCTTCAAAGACTCGATCACCCAGATGAAAACACAGTTCAAGAAGTAAGATAAAGCATGAAGTAGTGTTGGTAGAGACACAGGTTTCTGCAAGGCATTCTGAACAAAACTAAAATGGTAGCTGGAGCACACATCAGAGATACTGCCTTGTGAATTTGACATTGCTGGCCTTCAGGATGAAGATATTTTATTGATAAAGCAAAAGGCACACGATCTTAATTACCAGGTGAGTGGCAAGTACATCTGAAAAGAAATTCATTAAAGCCAGGCCAGTTGAAAATGTTTGTCGGAGCTTGAATCCACCATTGTTTTGCTTCTTTTATTTTTTTTCCTTTTCTTTTCTATATGTTGGGGTTGATTTGTTGATATTCTATGGATAAGGTATGTCATCACAGTCTCCTTGCCTCTGCTGCTAGGAAACACCAGGTTCTTGTATCTGATAAGCGTCAAATTTCATACATAATCTTCTAAATAGGAATCTAGAGTCTGTTTAGCTGCTGGATTCAGTAAAAATGAACCTCATTGTAATAATTTTTTTCATTTCTTGCAAGCATGATGACGATGATTGTGATATGCTTGTACAAGAAAAGGTTTGGTTTTGTACAAGCTGCAAAATCATTAGAATGTTGTTATTTGCCTTGCTTGACCCTGCTAACCACGACACCAAACAAGCCAGCAAGAAAGTTTATATACAAATGAAAAAAATAAAAAATAAATTCAGATAGATGGTACCCTTCTATCAAGAAGTTGGTGCTTCCCTGTTTTTGTGTCCAAGTAACCTTTTTTTTTCCTTTGGGAATGACAATTATTCAATTAATGGATATGAACATCACAACCACATCTCTTGTAATTTGTTTAATCATCCCTTTTAGTTAACTATTAAAATACTTTTAAATAATACTCAATTAATCATATGTATTTTCTTTTTCACAACCTTAATTCGAAGACATATAGCTATCAAATAGTGAAGAGGGCTAGATTTGTGTAAAACACCGCTCTAAAAAGGCGTAGACGAGTTGCGAAACTGCCAAGAAAACAAACGAATTTAGGTGATGTAAAGCTAAGCAACCTTCATAACCAACCCAACTACCCTTTTATCTCCTTCGTACTCCACCAAGGAAGCCGCCTTTTGGTCCCAATAAGGATCTTTGATTTCTTTTTGGTCTGAAATAATAGCGTTTGCAAATGATATTTTATTTTATTTTATTTTATTTTGTTTAAGATTAATTTTGTATGTTTTTAGATTGTTTTGATGTAAAAAATAATTTTAAAAAAATAAAAAAATTATATTAATGTATTATTTTTACAAAATAATCATGGGAAAATAATTTTAGATTTATGTTTTGTTTTATCGCTCAATAATAAGTCCAAATTTGGGCAACTAAATACTTTATCCTTTAATGACTATTCTATATGGAAGAATAATGGCATTATAAATATATATTATTTAAAAATATTTAATAGTCAATTACATATATTTTTTATCCTATAAAAGGCTCATGCACCAGAAATATCAGGAGTAATTATAATTTGTAATGGTCCATAGAAAATCACAACATCTGAAAGTGACGACCCATTTCATCGTACCATACAAAACTTGCTTTTGAACATTATTCGGTGAGTTGCAGGTGGTGGCTTTCGCACTGGATAGAAACCCTGTGTCTCCATGACCTTTTCCACATGCTTACCAATTTTAATCTGACGGCTCACCTTCCCTACTGACCGTTGACCTAACTGGATTCCAACGAACCTCGAGTAAAAATCAATAGGAAATTGACTGTCCAAGATTAGAAAATTAATATTAATTTTAATTATTTTATTTTATTTTATTTTATTTTATTTTATAAATGTTTTTTCACCGTAGAAATGTCATAATTGGATTTTTCTTCAATTTTTTACTATTATGGTGGTAAATCTGTAATTTTCAGTGGTTTCTTTAGAGAAAACAAGCTTTTTTATATTTGTTTCTCTTTATATTTGATATTTTTATCATTTTATACTTGATTTATTTATCACTATTTTTTTCTTATCTTTATTTTTAAAAATTTTATTTTATTTTATTTTTTATAATTTTTCAACATTGTACCATTTTTTTACTACATTAAAAATAAGCTTGAGATCTTATAAATTTTTATTAACGCATATGATTTTTAATATATTTTATTATATATAAGTATTGACTTTTTGATGCACAATTATGTTTTTTACTCCCTGTCACAAAAAACATATTAATAATACCTACATGTTAGTTTATTTGCATTAGAAAAATAATTTGTCATGTAGACACATTAACATTTTTTTTAATTGGCACAAATAGTTCTTGATTTATTTAATTAAAAAATACATGCATAAACTTTTTTTTATTTATAATTAGGATTTTTGTCTTAAAAAACGCATTTAAAAAGCTTGCATATTTTTTTTAAAAAAAGCTATCCGATCCGCGAAGAAGTACATATCAAATATCTAGTAAAAATCTAAAAGATATGGCCACAACATTCTACACGTATACATTGTTCATCCTCTCACATTTTATTATGGACCCATCATTTAAAATTTTATTTTTTTCAATTTGATTCTTAATTTTTTTTTTGTGCAATCACATCCTTTTGAGGCCAAATTCAAGGACAATTCAATCAAATTTGTTGACCAATGACAAGATTAAAAGACAAGGGACCAAAAAAGAAAAGACCCCATAAATGAGTGATGGTCTCAAAGTTCATACAAAAAGTTTAATTAATCCTCAAACTTTACAAATTATACATATTCAGTTCCTCAATGTTTTTTCAATTCAAATTTAGTATAAAAATTTATTTTTATTATTTTTTAGTCCCTAATTTGAGAGGGGAGAGAGGGAGAGATCCCTAGATTTAGGCGGTGTTGAGATAAAAATATCATTGACATCGATTCAAGCTACTAAAATAATCGATTTTTGTGTCAAATAATTTCATTTGACGAAAGAAATTCAACTTAAGTGTTTATTTTTATTTTTTACCTTGAGTACCTAAAAAAACATATATGAGCTTGAGAATAATTTTGTTTCGGTTTTTTAGATTTTTTTTTTGGGTTTTTAAGTCTAATGATGGATTTATCAAGATTCCTATAGTGTTTGTCTAGATGTTTTTTTTTTTTGTCAAAAATGAATTGAATAATTTTTAGGGTAAAAAAATCCAATCTTGATTTTCCAGTTACCACAACGGTCAACTGGGCTAAGTCAGGCATCACACTTAATTTTTTTCAAAAAAGCATTGGTGTCGTTAGCCCCAATTATATTTTAAAAAAAAAAACAGGCCCATGTTTAGGCTTGCCTTTGCAAGCCCGTGCGCAAGCCCTTTTAAATGGGCCATGCCCGGTGACATCTTAACTCTTTCTGTTTTGTTTTGGTAATTTTGGTTTTTTTTTTAAATCATGCTTTTTTACATGTATTTTTTCTAAATGTTTTCTTAATTTATATTTAAATTAATATCTCTTATCTCTAATTTTTTATTTTGTATTTAGTATTTTTTATAAAACAATTGTGGTTGTTTTTTAAGTATTTTGTTTGTATTTTATTTTTTAATAGATTTTTCTAATTCATTTATAAATTTTTATGTTTTATATAATTAAACTTTATTTTTAAAATAAAAAATTATTTATTCTTGGATAAAATTTCTAATAAGTGCAATATTGCGAGATATTTTTTTTCTTTGATTTTATTCAATCAATTTTATATGTTTTTATTTCTACCATCATTTAATTAAATAAAAAATAATTTTAATAATAGAGTCATTAATTACAATCGTGTAAATGAACCATGTTGTGATATCAAATATTTTGATCTAAATTCGTTTTTTGACTTTTTCAGATACATATTTAGTTTATCGTTAATAATATTTTATTTATTTATTAATATAGATGATTTTGATTTATTTAATTAGATGTTTACATAAAATTATTTTTAGTGAAAATAATCAGTTAGTGCTACAAATTAAGTAAGTAAAAAATAAAAAAAGAAATAAGTAAATGTAAAAGTAAAACAGATAGGAGTAGTATTTACTGGATCCCAAAAATTAAGCCAAAAAATAATCAATTGTCCTAAACGAAACAATTAACTAATCCACCTGGCCCCTAATCATGAACGCCCCCCCTTTCTTCTCATCAGTGTCCACTCGCTGTCTTTAGGTATCAAAACAGCAGCAGCGCAACAACAATAATAAAAAATAATAATAGTAATAATAATAAAAAATCAAAACCAACCGACAAATTCTTTCTTCAATTTCAATTCAAAGAAATCTCTCTTCTACTTCGTCTTCTTCCTAAGCACACCTTAGCAAGCTTCAAACAAACTCAACAAATACCTCTCCTTTCCTTCTCATCTCACAAATCCCCCACTTTCTATCTCTAAACTAAACTCTACCACTTTAGAGAGAGAAAGAGAGCCACGAAAAATGAAATTCTCCTTGCTACAGCAGAGCTACAACAACCGCCGAAGCGGCAGTTTCAGAGGATCATCTGCGCCGTTAGACTCATCACCGGACAACACAATCAAATCACCAGCCACTATTTTCTGGCTCTTTTTACATGGCATTTGTTGTCTCATCAGTCTCGTCCTCGGCTTTCGCTTCTCTCGTCTCGTTTTCTTCTTCCTCTTCTCTACCTCCACGACCACAACTCTCTATGTAACGACACCGTTTCACCCTCTCAGCAAAACATCCGACATTTCCAATCCCTTAACCAATAGTGCTAATGATCTTCCGGTGATTAACAAAACGGTGAGTTCGAGAGTTGTTGTCGGGCGGCACGGGATCCGGATCCGGCCATGGCCGCACCCGAACCCGAGTGAAGTAATAAAAGCGCATCAGATAATAGAGAGAGTTCAAAGAGAGCAGAGTAATCAATTCGGTGTGAAGAGTCCTAGGAGTCTTATCGTAGTCACGCCTACTTACGTGCGGACTTTCCAGACTTTACATATGACTGGTGTTATGCATTCTCTGATGTTGCTCCCCTACGACGTCGTCTGGATCGTGGTGGAGGCCGGTGGGGTCACCAATGAAACAGCATTGATTATTGCCAAATCCGGCGTTAAGACTCTTCATATTGGATTTAATCAGAAAATGCCAAATTCTTGGGAAGGAAGGCACAGATTGGAGACTAAAATGCGGCTTCGCGCTTTGAGGTTAAGTTTTTTTTTTTTTTTCGCAGTCAACTTTAAATTGAACTGAATTGCTGATTAAAAATAATGGATTTACTATTTTATTTATTTTAATGTAAATTTTGGTTGCTGTGGAACAGAGTTGTGAGAGAGGAGAAGATGGATGGAATAGTGATGTTTGCGGATGATAGTAATATGCATAGTATGGAGCTGTTTGATGAGATACAAAATGTGAAGTGGTTTGGTGCGGTTTCAGTTGGGATTCTTGTTCATTCAGGTGGTGCTGATGAGACGTTATTAACTGCTGCTGCTGCTATGGTTGACAAGGAGGCGGAAGAAAATTTGCCTAATCCAGTAGTGCCTGTTCAGGGTCCGGCTTGTAATGCTTCAAACAAATTGGTTGGTTGGCATACGTTTAATTCGTTACCGTATGAGGGGAAGAGTGCGGTATATATTGATGATAGGGCTACGGTGTTGCCTAGGAAGCTGGAGTGGGCTGGGTTTATGTTGAATTCGAGGCTTCTTTGGAAGGAAGCTGAAGATAAACCAGAATGGGTTAAGGATATGGATTTGGTTGATGAGAATATAGAGAATCCTTTAGCTCTGCTGAAGGATCCTTCCATGGTGGAGCCACTTGGGAGCTGTGGGCGACAAGTTTTGCTCTGGTGGCTCCGTGTTGAGGCTCGTGCTGATAGCAAATTCCCTCCAGGGTGAGTTGTTCTTATTCTTTATATTGCCGATTTTTTCAGTATTGCGATGGGCTGCCTGTCTTGACTAGATAATATCAATTGGAATAAGTTTGCGGTTATCTTTAGCATTGTCTATTCATTTTAATTGTTCAGTGTCTAATTTCACAAATTTGTAGACAGTGAGGTCCAGGAAGTTAAATCATAGGAGGGCGTACATTAGAATTTTTGTGTGAACTTCTATTGTGCTGCTCCTGTGTAATTTTGGGCTACAGTTAGTCAACAAGTTACACCTCAAGTGTCATAGCTGGTAAGGATAGTTTCCAAAAAAAAAAAAAAAATTAAAGAAGAAAAGAAAGAGAAACCTAAAGAAATTCTGTAAAGTAAATTGTCTGCCAATTTATGCCACCCAACTCGTGACATTGTATTGAAACATAATTATAAATGGAACATATCCTTCTACTACTTCAGGTAGGCAGGGATGTTTTGAAATATTGATGATTTGGGACTCACATCCCCCACAACAACTGTTGACATGCCTTGAACGTATGCATCTTAGGCAGGCTGTTTTTGGTTCTTGGACCTGTGCTATAGTATATGACATTGTGTAGAAAACAGAAAAGAAGAATGGCCCCTGGCTGAAAAATTCTCCTCCTGGTTATTGTGTCAATTTGGCATGCTGCTATTTGTGTCATACCCCTAAAATTGAGCATAGACACGCCTGTATCATTTAGCATTCCACACTAGATAATACAAAGGTTAACTTACAAGGTTCACCAAAAACCACAAATGCTAAACCAAAAAGTCTTAAATATCTGCATTTCAAAATGATCACTTAACAATATGAAGTCTGAAACATGATAAAATCCTACTGAAGAGAAAGTACTTAAATTTTTTTTTATTACAAGTCTTTAAAACTATTAACAATGAATGTCTAACAAGAAAAAATATATCCTTCATTAAACAAAAATCCTTCAGCTCAGCTAACAACTTAAATTGGTAATGTAAACTCCATAGCTCAGCTAACAACTTAAATCAGCAATGTAAAATCCATAGCTCAGCTAACAACTTAAATCGGCAATGTAAAATCCATAGCTCGAAACTCACTTTAATCCTCTACCTATCCAGAGAGGGAAAAGAAGGGGGTAAGCTAACAACAATTTAGAAAGTAAAGCTCCACACACACACACACACACACATGATTGACAATAATGAAACAACAACTTAAAATAATTAAAAAAAAAGTTAATAGTTAATAGTTCATAGTTCATAAAACACACCATAAAACAAGTCATCAATACATGCTTTTACTTGGCATTCAATTCCATAAGCATGACTTTACTCTCAGATCAAGTTACTATCGCCATATTATACCTGTGATCAGGCCATTAGTCGACTATTACTAACCACTATTGTAACCCGTAGGCAAGGGTCATTGATAATTATTATAACCCATTGGTGGAACATTAAAACTAGTTGTAGTGTTGATTACCCCACTCACTAGAGGCCATTACTTTATTCATAGCCATTTGAGAACCATTAAGAAGCCATTTACAATTCCATTCCAAAACACTTTCTTTCATTAGATATAGTTTATAAAACATTCTTACAAAAATTCTATACCATGCATTCACAAATATCACATACAAGAAATTTAATTTGAACATTGCATGTGCTTGATCTTTTTTTAAAGAATGTAATACATATAGTTGAGGAGAAATGCACATTTAAGAAAAATATTTATTATGTTTAAAAATAATAGATTGTGTGAAGATTTAATTTACCTCCATTGCTTAAACAACCGAAGTACAAAATCTCTACTCTAACAACCTATTCACAAGCATATAATCCATTAAAATCCCTCCAACACTTGATTATAATAAAATGTCAACTACACATTGCCTAATAAATTGACCATAACTCCTAGAAAATCTAGAATTTCATTTTGCTTTTTGGATTGTAAACTAGTCTTAATTGTTTCCATTCATATATAATTCACCTAATAATTCCTTTAAATAGAATTTATAATAAGCTCCAAAATCATTCCTCGAGGTTATTGTCAGACAACCTGCACTTCCTTAACTATTTTTACCATAACTATTTGTACAAAAATCGGATTAATGCACCATTTATGGTTAGAAACTAGACAGAATAAGCTTTTCTTATGTATAAAATTTGGGTAAAAAATTGCATCTATTCAATACAGTTTTTGGGTCGAACAGAAGCTTGTGTCAAACAATTGAACTGACAATTTCTCACATTTGTACCTAATTGTTAACCTAATAATTAAGCACTAATTGTTAACCTAATAATTAAGCACGCTTAATCAATCTTACAATATCATAAAATCTATCATACTTATTGTATTTGGTCATTCATACAAATACCACTTAAATTTCTTAATTTTATACTCCTTTCATATAGAAAAAAACCTTAATCAATCCAAAATCTTTATAAAAAAAAGAGATTCATATTTCTTACCTTGAAATCAAGAAAAATAAAATGAAACTTCAATCCTTTAATGTCAATCTGGTTCAATATTCTTTGCACCTATAGAAAAACAAGTGACTTTGAGGATATGTTTTCTCTAGACTGTAAAGTTTGTAAAACTAGGGTAAATAAACTCTATGATTCCATCTTTTCTTTTACATAAATATAGGATTAAATGGGCTACCTTTTACACACACACACACACACACACACACACACACACAAAAAAAAAAAAATA